>Ga0306920_100012347_pt1 | contig 11593 bp, 8 predicted proteins | sample flu12Cox44000170_FD_204666 | JGI IMG/M metagenome (GOLD analysis project Ga0306920, IMG submission 204666) | Lab enrichment of tropical soil microbial communities from Luquillo Experimental Forest, Puerto Rico - flux4day.12C.oxic.44.000.170 (v2)... | ecosystem: Environmental > Terrestrial >...
AGCCGACGAACACTTCGTCAAAAATCAGCACGATATCGCGCTCGGTGCAGACCGAGCGCAGCCGCTTGAGCCAATCGGCATAGGCCGCGCGGTCGGGACGCATCGGCGTGGTATTGCTGCCGACCAGCGTCGAATCGGCTGGCGCGGCGTTGTTCGGGTGCATGACCTGAACCGGGTTGACGAGGACGCAGGCGATGTCAGGTCGGCTGCCCAACACGCGCAACGAGGCCTCGGACATGTCCTTCAGGGTGTAGGTATCGTGCGCTGGCGCCGGATTGCCGATGCCTGGCTGCACATCGCCCCACCAGCCGTGATACGCGCCAGAAAATCGCACCAAGTGGGAGCGCCTCGTATGGTAGCGCGCCAGCCTGACCGCCTGCATGACGGCCTCTGTTCCAGACATGTGAAACGAAACCTCGTCCATGCCCGACAGGTGTACGAGGCGCGCGGCATTTTCGGCCACCACCGGATGATAGGAGCTCAATACCGGGCCGAGCGCACGCACGTGCTCGATGGCGCTATCGATGCACTCCTTGTAGAAATCGTACCCGAAAAGATTGACGCCGTAGGAGCCGGTAAGGTCGTAATAAGAATTCCCGTCGAGGTCGGTCGTCGTGACTCCGGACGAGGATTGCAGAAATGCACCGACCGGCAGATGCCGGCGCACGTAGGAGCTGAACTGAAAGGGGACGCGATAAGCCTCGGTGAACTGCAGATCCGAGATCAGTCCAGTGGCTTCGGCCGTCACCCGCATCGTCTCGGGAAATCGTCTGCGGTAGAGATCCGAGAGCCGCGCAAAATCGGCGCGCCGCTGCGCCACGACGTCATCCGGTGCTCTGTCGGCCTTGAAGATCCGCGCTTCGCCGTATTCATAGAACGGCACCCACGAGGCCACGACTTGGGCGATGCGTGGGTGCCCGGAGAGCGATCTGTGCTTCGCCCTGGAGAGCTCCAGCCGCGCCTTCATGCCCACCGGCAACGCCGCCAAATCATGGCACCAATCCCGTAGCCAGTGGCGGTTGTGATCGCCGCCTTTACCGGGGGAGTCATTATCCGATGATTCTTACAGAGATGTGACAGTGCGAGCAGCCCCGGCTAAAACCCGATTGCGGGAGGACATCGGCTTTCTGCTGTCGAACCACATCCCGCGTCAGCTGGCGAATCGGTTTTTCGGCTGGTTCAGTCAGATCGAGTCGCCGCTGCTGGCGCGAGCCTCGATCGCGGTCTGGCGGGCGTTCGCCGATCTCGACCTGAGCGACGCGCGGACGCAGCGCTTCCCGAGCTTGCACGCGTGTTTTACACGGGAGCTGAAACCCGAGGCGCGTCCGGTCGACCGCGACCCCCAAATCATTACCAGCCCCTGTGATGCGATTGTCGGCGCCTGCGGCCGAATCGACCGCAACGAGTTGATCCAGGCCAAGGGATTTCCCTATTCGCTACGGGACTTGCTGATCGATCCGCAACTCGTCGAACTCTATCGCGATGGTCAATATGCAACATTGCGACTGACGCCTACCATGTACCACCGCTTCCATGCGCCTTTTGACTGCATCGTCGACAAAGTCACCTATGTCTCCGGCGACACGTGGAACGTCAATCCGATTGCGCTCAACCGCATTCCCAAGCTGTTCTGCAAAAACGAGCGCGCCGTCATTCGCACGACGCTCTGCTCGTCCGGCATCGATATTACCCTGGTGCCGGTGGCTGCAATCCTGGTCGCGAGCATCCGCCTACATTTTCTCGACGCCTTGTTGAATACACAGTACAGCGGTGAAACCGAAATTCGGTGCAGCGCCCAGTTCCGAAAGGGGGAAGAAATGGGATGGTTCCAGCACGGGTCGACCATTATCGTATTTGCACCAAAGGATGTCGCGCTGTGCGGCTCGGTGCAGCGGGGTGCGGTCATCCGCATGGGAAGGCCGTTGATGCGGCTGCCGTCGTGAGGGGGACGACGCGATGCGGATCCTGGTCGCTACCGACGCGTGGCCGCCGCAAGTCAACGGAGTCGTTCGTACTTTGCAGTCTCTCGCCGCCAATGTCATCAAACTCGGTGCGGAGCTCGAGTTTCTAACGCCGGAAGGGTTTCGCACCTTTCCGCTGCCGACCGCTCGGAGCGTTCGTTGCGCCATCCCGAGCTGGAGGGAAATTGCGCGCCGGATCGAGCTTGCAGCACCTGATGCGGTGCATATCGCGACTGAAGGACCAATCGGCCACTTTGTGCGGCGTTATTGTCTCGTGCGAAAAATTCCGTTTACGACCAGCTACATGACCCGGTTTCCGGAATATGTCTCGGCGCGGCTGCCGATTCCGCTGTCTTGGACCTACGCAGCCTTGCGCCGCTTTCACGCGGCGTCGGCGCTGACGATGGTATCCACCCGCTCATTGATGGAAGAGCTCGGCAATCGCGGCTTTGCTCATCTGGCGATGTGGACGCGCGGGGTCAATACCGACCTCTTCCGCCCCGATCGCGCCACAGCCTGGGATTTGCCGCGACCGATTTTTGTCAGCGTTGGGCGGATCGCAGTCGAAAAGAACTTGCCGGCTTTCCTGACCCTCGACCTGCCTGGCTCCAAAGTCATCATTGGCGACGGGCCGCAGGCGGGCGAGCTGCAACGTCGCTTTCCCAAAGCCCATTTTCTTGGTCAGCTGGAAGGGGAAACCCTTGCAGCGCATCTCGCCGCGGCGGACGTGTTCGTGTTTCCAAGCCGGACCGATACGTTTGGCCTCGTTCAGCTCGAGGCACTGGCCTGCGGCGTACCGGTTGCGGCTTATCCCGTTCCGGGACCGCGCGACGTAATCGGCAGCAATCCGGTCGGCGTGCTCGACGAGGATCTCAAATCTGCCGGCCTCAAAGCTCTGACGATTTCGCGCGCGGCCTGCCGCGCCTTTGCGCTTACCCAGACCTGGGAACAAAGCGCGCTGCAGTTCATTTCGCATTGTCGGCCGTGTCCACGCTTGCGGACGGCATGGACTTGTCGGCCGAGACAACAAGGCTCCCGCAATCCTTATTCAGCCTCCGTAGTGCGCCGAGAAGCCGCCATCCAGCCGAACCCCCAAGGGTGATCTAGCGGTCGCAGCCTCGGGCGATGATTGGAATCACGATGAGTGTTCTGTCCGTTTCCACCCGGCATGGGTCACTGCTGCCGCAGCCAACGCCGCAATTCGCTAGCTGCCAGCAGAACAGCGGCAATGGCGAACGGCAATAGGAAATAGATCGCTCGATAGGTAACCAGCGCCGCCGCGACCGCGCTCGGTGACCCCTGCGGGCCGACGGCATAGAGCACGGTCGCATCAAACACACCGATCCCGGCCGGCGTATGGCTGAGCACCCCCAGCGACAGCGCCACCGTAAAGATCACGACAAAGGCGACGAAATCGACGCCGGTCGCCGGCAGCAGCACCCACAACGTCGCCGACGCCACCACAATGTCGACCATGGTGACGGCGATCTGGACGAGGACCAGCCCCGAACTCGGTAATTCGATCGTCACCGGACCGAGCCTGAAACTTTGCCGCCCGAATGCGCAGGCAATCAGCACGGCAGCCGTGGCCGCGAGGATCAAAACGGCGATGAGGCGGAGCGATTCGTACGGTATCGCATAGAGCTGGGCGATCTCGTGGCCCCGAAACGCCAGCCCGAGGCCGATCGTCTCGGCGGCGCCGATACCGAAGGCAGTGGCTATATAGATCGTGATGCGCGCGATCTTGCCCGGAGACACCCCAACAGCGCTGTAGATGCGATAACGCACGGCACCGCCCGACAGTGCCCCGAAACCGATAAAGTTGCCCAGGGCGTATCCGCAGAAGGAGGCCAACAGCGTCGAGGTAACCGGCGGAGCGGCACGCGCGTAGCGCAGTGCCCCGAAATCATTGGCAAAGAGCACGACAAAGTCGATCGCCGTCGCCGCAAGCACCACAACGATGACCCAGCGGGACATCACGGCCAAGCTGTCAATCAGCCCGCGATAGCTGACATCATGAAGGACATGGTGCAGCGCTGCGACGGCCAACCCGCCCATCGATATCGTCGCCGAGACTGCCAAAAGACGGCGCAAAGATGCCGCCCCCATCGGCAGGGTCACGCGGCGCCCCTTTTGGCCGTCGCGCCTGAGCGGCGTCGGCCCGACAACTCAATCACGCGCCAAGCCAGCCTTCTACCCATCCGGGCACTGAACAACGACGGTCGGACGATCGAAATGGGCGGAGGGTCAGCCGGCGCGGGGTAGCGCAGGCGCGCCGCGCACTGGCTAGTTGGTTCTGCCGATGTGGCGACATGAAGAAATCGCGGTAAAAATACAAAACCCCCAAGCCAATATTGCTGCGCTCATCCGATCGATCGCTACAATAGATCGAAATCGACCTGAGGCCGCCATATACGTGCTCTTTGTTGCTACTTTGTGACGACGCCGTGCCGTACCGATGTTCCTATTTGTCGCTTCGGAAACGATGCGCCGGGAGCTGGCCGACCGTGTCGGCCAAAAGACCTAATCAGCCGGCCAAGAAAACAGGTGGGCCCTCCCTTTGGTCGTCGTCACCGCCTTGGCTCTGATCTTGTGTAGACCTGTAATCCTGCAACAGGTGATCCGCCCCGAACGCTCGCAATACGCAGGTGAAGGCCGCCTTCGAGCCGAATCACTCTGTGTCGTACCAGATGTTGCCGGCGGTCACTTTTGCGAACCTGTTCGGCGTTGGGCTCGACCCGCCCTAGAGAACGCGTCGAACGGCTGCGTCGAAAGCACCGTGGATCGTTGCAAGGCTTTCATAGCGGTGGGCCGTAGATGTCCGGCATGCCCATGCACCCCAGACCGATTGCCGAGACATATCGGCCGGCGGTCCCGAGCCCGACCTGTTTCATCTAATCCCTCGTCTATCGCATCGCCGCGAGCAGCATCCCGACCTGCCCGCCCCCGCGTGCAATCAGCGCCGCGATCTCTGAGCGCTGGGCCAACGCCATACTGACGCCGTCGATCGCGACATCCTCGATCTTGTAGACGCCATCCCTGATCCCGAGCCGCCAATCCACGGCGATCGGAGCATCCTGCGGACGGACAATCCGGCTGTTCACAATGATGCCGCCGCCGGGGCTGGTCCGGCTGCCGGTTACGACGAAATCTCCGTCGCCGGATTGCGCGAGCTGCCGGCCGTAGATACGAACGAGCCGGTCTGCAAAGCCGTCGCAGAACTGTTGCCGCTCCGCCGGGCTCGCGACGCGCCAATAAGGGCCGAGCGCGAAACGAGAGATGCCGGTCAGGTCGAAATCCTGCCGGACCATCTGATCGAAGTAGGTCGCCTTCGTGGTTAGCGGCATGTTGGAGCGGAGCACCGAGACCGCCTGATCGCCGAGCGCGCGGATGAAAGCAATCGGCGCTCCATCGGCGGCAGCAGGAGCCGGCGCCGCCGAGAGGCCGGCGATCACCGCGAGGATGAGAACAAAACCCTTGGCGAGCATGGCGGGAGCGGCGCCGGCGGTTGGTTTGTTGCGCCGCGCGAGCGGCATGGATCTATTCTGCGGATCGTGCTGTGCAACCCGCGCAGCCGCGTGCTGCAATAACTCTTCAAGACCTTGTGGATCGACGCGGTCGGCGGCCATCAGGGCTTGAACGATCGGATCGGCAAGCGCCTCGGACACGCCGCGCGGCAGCCCGCTCTCTGTGGATGGAGCGGCCTCCTTGGCCGCACGCTGGAGGGAAGTTTCCGAACCGTCAATGCTGGGTTCGGTCTTCTGGAAATCCATGACAACCTCCTACAGACCTCCGGGTCTGGAAAACGCGCCAGAGCCTCTCCAATTATGTTACTGACCGGTCACACCCGGTTGGCTCGTTAGGTACGAGCGGTCACTTACATTTCAAGGGGAACACCTATGGCAACCGAAACAGGGGGGACAGAAGTCCTCGAAGGAACAATTGCTCCGCCCCGCACGCGAATCCTGAAAGCAGCGCGCGAGCTGTTCTACCGAAACGGGATTCACACGGTCAGCGTCGACGCGATCGCCGAGGCAGCCGGCACCAATAAGACGACGCTCTACCGTCACTTTGCATCAAAGGACGAGCTGGTCGCCGAGTGCCTGCGCGAATACGGCCGGGAGCTGGAAATGACCTGGGCTGAGATCGAACGGGCCCATCCCGGCCACCCCAAGGAGCAGTTACTCGCCTGGCTGCGCTTCATTAGCGAATTCAAGCTCGGCACGACCGAGCGCGGCTGCGCCTTCGCCAATGCGGCGGTCGAATTGCCGGACGCTGATCATCCGGCCCGGCACGTGATCGAGGAATGCAAGCGCCGGCACCGCGAACTGATCATCGAACTCTGTCGCAACGCGGGGCTGCGCGATCCCGAGCTTCTCGCCGATGAACTATTCCTGTTGGGAGAAGGTGCCCGCGTCACCATTCAAAGCCTCGGGCCCCGCGGGCCGGCCCATCGCCTCGTCGAAATGTTCCAAACGCTGGTCGCAGCCCACACGCCGGCGGGATCTTGACGGCCCCGGCCCTTCAGCCCTCCGGCGTGAGGAAACTGCTTTGACAGAACTTCGCGTAGCGGCCGCGGCCGGCGGCCCGCGATCAATGTCCCACCGGGGCGGCGGCGCCCAGCCGGAAAACCGACGATCTATGCGCGGTTCCCGGGCAAGGAGGCGCTGTTCGCTGCAGTATGGCGCGTCACGTGCGCGAAGTCACCGGCTCCTATGAGACCATTGAGCCAACTGGCGCCACTCTCCGGGAACGTCTCGCGAGCATCGCAACGGGTATCTCGCGGAAAATCCTGACGGCCGAGACGGTCGGATTGGCCCGTGCGGCCATCGCCGAAGCACGCCGGTTTCCGGATTTGGCGAGCAGTGTCCACCGGATGGGCGCGAGCGTAGGACGAAGCCGCCGCCCAACTTCTGAGCGAGCTTGCTCAATCCGAAGAAATGCGCACCCCACCGGCGTTCGCCGTGGACCGCCGCGCTGCCACCGCACAATACTTTATGGAGCTCATCTTGCTGCCCATGCTGTTGCGCGCGCTATTCGGTGAGGACCTCACAGCGTTGCGCGACGAGATCGGGCCGCATGTCGCGCGCACGGTGAAGTCTTTCTCGCCGCATGCCGGCATGGCGGCGTCATTTGATATGTGTCTTCCATAGAAGACGTCTATTTTCTATTGAATCGGGACGACGCGCTCCCTATCATAGCGTATCGGATAGCTCACTCGGCCAGCATGAGATATGGACCGGTCAAGCATCCTTCAGGCCAAGGGCGTTGAGACCGAGACGATCATCGCGAGCCGCGAAAGTGTCGCGGCCGGCGATTTCGACCGAGGCAAGCCGGTGGGGGCGGTCGTCGCCGCCGTCAAAGTCCTGCGCACATTGCACGCGTCGGAGCGGCCGCTGAATGCGAGCGAGGTCGCCCGGGCCGCGGCGCTCCATCGCGGAACCGCCTACAACATCCTGCGGACCCTGCAAGCCGAAGGCTTTGTCGCCTATGACGAAGCGACGCGGACCTATTCGGTCAGCCTGCACATTCTCGAGATCGCGTATGGCGTCCTGCGCCACAGCGGGCTGATGGATCTGGCGCGGCCACTGATGCACGCAGTTTCCGATACCTACGGCGTATCGGTCTATGTCTCCAAGGTGCTGGGCCCCTCCTCTCTATTGCTGTTGGACTGGGTCGGAGTCGCGTTCCGCACTGACCTGTACGTCACCGTAGGGCGTCCGTCCCCTGTCCCGGTGGGCGCATCAGGCGTCATCATGGCCGCTTTCGGAGGCAGCAGTGAGCCTGAGCTTGAAGCACTATTCTCAAAAGTCGCGTGGTACCAGAAGCCGTCTTTCGCCGAGTTCTTGGCCCGCGTCAAAGAGGCGAAGAAATGCGGTTTCGCAGTCGATCGCGGTGCGATGTTTCAGGGAATTACGCTGGTCTCCGTGCCGGTTCTGTCGCCGTCATGGGCGCTGCTGCTGATCCTGACAGCGGCTGGACATTCGCATGATCTGGATGCCGAGGCGCTGGCGACGCTCAGCCGCGCGCTGCAATCGGCAGCGGCGCGGCTATCGGAGAGCGCGCGATTGCTGCGTCTCGGATGATTTGATGGGTTATTCGGATGAGGGATGACAGCATGGACGGGTTGTCAGCGGTTCCCGGCGGAGCTTCCATACAGACAGGTTTGGATTTCGACGCGATCGTCATCGGCGCCGGCGTCTCCGGCCTTTACCAGCTCTACAAGCTGCGCGAGCTCGGCCTCAAAGTGCGGGTGTTCGAGACCGGCAGCGCCGTCGGCGGTACCTGGTACTGGAACCGATATCCCGGCGCCCGCTTCGATTCGGAGAGCTGGACCTATGGCTACTCCTTCTCGCGGGATCTTCTGGAGGAATGGGACTGGGAGGAGCATTTCGCCGGGCAGCCCGAGACCGAGCGCTATCTGAACTACGTTGCTGACAAGTTCGATCTGCGCCGCGATATCCAGTTCGGGAGTCGCGTCGCCGCCGCCCGCTACCAGGAAGATACGCGCAGTTGGGATGTGATTTTGGAAGACGGCAGGCACTACAATACGCGTTTCCTGATTACTGCTGTCGGCGTGCTGTCGGCGCCGACAATGCCGCGCATTCCTGGCGTCGAGAGCTTCCAAGGCCAGTCCTGCCATACGCATTATTGGCCCAAGGAGCCGGTGAAGTTCGATGGCAAGCGCGTCGCGGTGATCGGCACTGGCGCCACTGGCATACAGACCATCACAGAAGTAGCCAAGACCGCAGGCCATCTGACCGTGTTCCAGCGCACGCCTCAATGGGCTGCGCCATTACATAACGGCAGAATCAGCAAGGACGAGATGAACCGGATCCGGGCCAATTATCCCGAGATCTTTGAACGCTGCCAGGAGACCTACGGCTGCTTTATCCACTCGACCGACCCGCGTTCTGCGTTGGAGGTGGCCCCGGAGGAGCGCGAGGCCTTTTGGGAGAAACTCTACGGCGAGCCCGGTTTCGGCATCTGGATGGGCAATTTCCGCGACATCCTGGTGGACCGCGAGGCCAACGCGCTGATCTCCGATTTCGTCGCCCGCAAGATCCGTCAGCGGGTCAAGGACCCGGCCGTCGCCGAGAAGCTGATCCCAAAGAACCACGGCTTTGGCACCCGCCGTGTGCCGCTCGAGAGCGGCTACTACGAGGTCTACAACCAGCCCAACGTCAAGCTCGTCGACATCAGCGAGACGCCGATCACGCGCATCACGCCGACCGGCATCAAGACCAGCGAGGCCGAGTACGAGTTCGACATCATCATCTACGCGACCGGCTTTGACGCGATCACCGGCGCCTTTGACCGCATCGACATCCGCGGGTTGGACAGCGCGCCGCTCAAAGAGAAGTGGCAGGACGGGCCGCAGACCTTTCTCGGCATCCTGGTGGACGGCTTTCCCAACATGTTGATGGTGATGGGCCCGCACGCCGGGCTCGGCAACTTCCCGCGCGCCGTCGAATACACCTCCGATTGGGTGACCGGTCTGATCCGTTTCGCGCGCGACCGCGACCTGACCCGCATCGAGGCCACCGCAGCGGGTGCCGTCGCCTGGACCGACCACGTCATTGCGTCGAGCGAAGGGCTGCTGTTCACCGAGGTCGACTCGTGGATGACCGGCATCAACCGCAATGTCGAGGGCAAGCAGGTCCGTCGGATCATGCGTTACAGCGGCGGCCACCCCAAGTTCCGCGAGCGCTGCGATGGGGTCGCGGCGGCCGGGTATCGCGAGCTCTCGCTGGCTTAGTTAGCTGGCACCGCGGCGGCCGATGGTTGCCGGCAGGCGTCTATCTGCGGAAGCATCTTACGACCTGGCAAGACTCACCGAACGAAGGAGCCTTCGATGGATGTCGGCATGATGATGGTGTTCGCCAGCTACGGTTGGGACGGCTGCTCCGATGTACGAGTATGGGACGAGGAGATCCGGCTGGCGCGGCTCGCCGCTGACCTGGGGTTCGACTGCTTGTGGTCGGCCGAGCACCACTTCAACGACTACTCGTTCGTGCCCGACAACATCCAGCTGATGACGTATTTGACCGCGCTCTGCCCTAACATCGATCTGGGCACCGCGGCTGTCATCCTGCCGTGGCACGATCCGTTGCGCGTCGCCGAGAATGCGGCCGTGCTCGACATGCTGAGCAAGGGCCGGCTCCGCCTCGGCCTTGGCCGCGGCTTGGCGCGGCGGGAATTCGCCGCCTTTCGCCTGAGCATGGACGAGTCCCGAGAGCGCTTCGATGAGGCGGCTCCGATGATCGTCAATGCGTTGAAGACCGGATTTATCGAGGGTAACGGCAAGTTCTACAAGCAGCCCCGTACCGAGCTCCGGCCGCGTCCGCAGCATTCCTTCGACGGGCGCATTTACGCCGTAGCGTCAAGCGAGGATTCGATTGAATCCGCCGCCAAACTCGGCGCCCATATCGTCATGTTCGCCGACCGTCCATGGGAGATGCGGCTGCCCGCCATCCAACGCGGCTGCGAGCTGCACCGCAAAATACCACGGTACCGAGCCGCCCGTAGTAATGCTGACCGAATTCTGCGTATGCGGCGCCAACCTCGCCGAAACCGAAGAAGAGGCGCGCAAATACCAGGGCAAATTCGTCGAAAGCAACTTCTACCATTACGAATTCCTCAGTGAGCACTTCAAAACGGTGAAGGGCTACGACGCTTATCAGCAGAAGGCTGAGATCGCGCGCAAGGGCGGGCTCGAAGGCGCCGTCGCTGGCTTCATGCAGGCGGCAAGCTGGGGAACTCCTGACAAGATCCTGCGCGGCCTCGAAGCGCGTCGGAAGATCATCGGCGATTTCGAACTCAATGTCGCTTTCCGCTTTGGCGGCATCCCCTATGAGGTGGCCGAGCGAGGCCTTAGGCTCTTTGCCAAAGAGGTTCTCCGGGTGCTCAAGTCGCAATCCTCGAGGAAGGTTCCAGAGGCAGCGGAGTGAAGTGTCCCGCCTTTTCCGATCGTCGCCGTACCGCAAGGCGCCTGATCGAAGCGGTAGGGCAGCAGACCTGATTTGGTGGGCAGCGACACTTCAAACAGTTGGTAGGAGGATCCGCGATGTCGTCATACACGTTAGAACCGGCCAGGTTTGATGCGATCATCGTGGGCGCCGGGGTCGGCGGCCTCTACGCGATCCATCGTCTGCGTAAACTCGGCCTCAAAGTGGGTGCCTTTGAGGCCGGTGGCGGGGTTGGCGGTACCTGGTACTGGAACCGCTACCCGGCTGTCGCTGCGATGTCGAAAGCCTGGAGTACTCGTATTCCTTCTCAGATCAGCTGCAGCAGGAATGGCATTGGCCCGAGCGCTATGGCACGCAACCTGAGATCCTGCGTTATATCAACCACGTGGCGGACCGCTTTGACCTCAGGCGCGACATCGAGTTCAACACTCGCGTCAAAGAGGCAGGCTTCGACAGCCCGACAAACACATGGAAGGTAAAGACTGATAAAGGCAGTGCCGCCACCGCGCGCTTTTGCATCATGGCGACCGGCAATCCTTCGACGCCTCGGACGCCGAGCTTCCCTGGTTTGGAGAGTTTCAACGGGAAGTGGTATCACACCGGTTTATGGCCTCATGAGGGGGTCGACTTCACCGGATTGCGAGTCGGCGTCATCGGAACCGG
>Ga0306920_100012352_pt1 | contig 11590 bp, 7 predicted proteins | sample flu12Cox44000170_FD_204666 | JGI IMG/M metagenome (GOLD analysis project Ga0306920, IMG submission 204666) | Lab enrichment of tropical soil microbial communities from Luquillo Experimental Forest, Puerto Rico - flux4day.12C.oxic.44.000.170 (v2)... | ecosystem: Environmental > Terrestrial >...
ATGCACTTCTGTCGAAGCTCACACGCCTAGCGTGGCCGCAATCAACGCGTAGGGAACCGCTGAAAACCGACGGCGCATGGTTTGGAGTTCCGCCTTTAGGCGGTTTCCCGCTGAGGAGCGCCTAAACACGGAACTGCAAGCGTCGCGGAATCCACTTGAACGTAGCTACGCGTTTTCCGCTTACGACCGCGTAAACGCGGAACTCCAAACGTCGCGCGATTCCAGTTGAACGAAATCGCAAGCTTTACACTGTAGGCGGATGATTGTGCCGCACTACCGTGTTCCTGCTCTGGTTGGGTTCGTTCTAGCTGCCTTCATTTCACCAGCTTCTGTTCAATCCGCTGGTTCGCCTACCCCAACACCGCCCGGAACAATCGACGAAAAATTGTTCAATGGGATGCGTTGGAGACAAATCGGTCCGTTCCGCGGTGGGCGCGCGCTGGCGATCGAAGGTGTCGTAGGTGAACCGGACACATATTATTTCGGCGCGGTTGCCGGTGGCGTTTGGAAGACGATTGACGGCGGCGCTAATTGGACTCCGCTTTTCGATAAAGCACCTATTTCCTCGATTGGCGCGATCGCAGTGGCGCCATCAGATCACAACGTGATTTATGCCGGCACGGGCGAAGCGGCAATTCGCGGCAACACGACGTACGGCACTGGCGTCTTCAAATCCATCGACAGTGGAAAAACATGGGAAAACGTTGGGCTGAAAGATACGCGGCAGATTGGCGCGCTCATCGTAGATCCGAGAAATGAGAATGTGGTTCTCGTTGCAGCATTGGGCCATGCATTTGGCCCGAACAAGGAGCGCGGAATTTTCCGCACATCCGACGGCGGCAAAACTTGGACGAAAGTTTTATCCAAAGATGAAAACACAGGGGGCATCGACGTCGTATTCGATCCGCATAACCCGAACATCATGTTCGCATCGCTTTGGCAGGCGCGGCGACAGCCGTGGTTTTTCTCGAGTGGCGGGCCCGGCAGCGGATTGTATCGATCAGAAGACAACGGCGTAACATGGAAACGCCTCGAGGGAAATGGTCTTCCCGACGGAATTCTTGGCAGGATCGGTATCGCGGTTTCCGGAGCTGATTCCAATCGCGTGTATGCCATCATCGAGGCGAAGGAGGGCGGTCTCTACCGATCCGATGACGCTGGCCAACATTGGACGCGAGTAAATGACGATGGTCGGTTTCGTCAGCGCGCCTGGTATTTCAGCAAAGTTTATGCGGATCCAAAATCGGCAGACACGGTTTACCTGGTAAACACCGGCCTCTTTAAATCGGTCGATGGGGGAAAGACGTTCAACCTCCTGCCTGCAAGACACGGAGATCATCACGGACTTTGGATCGATCCAACGAACCCAAACCGAATCGCCAATGTGAGTGATGGCGGCGCAACCATTTCCATAGATGGCGGTAAAAATTGGACCACTCAAAACAACCAGCCAACTGCACAATTTTATCACGTGGCCGTGGACAATGCGTTCCCCTATCACATCTACGGCGCGCAACAGGATAATTCGAATGTCGGCATTGCGAGCCGCTCGGACTCAGGAGTCATCGGCCGGGAAAATTGGTTCGAGGCTGGCGGCGGTGAATGCGGGTTCGTCGTTCCTGATCCGCGGGACTGGCACATCATCTATTCGAACAACGAAGGCTTTATCAACCGCTACGACAAAAACAAAGAAGAAGTTCAAGACGTTAGTCCCGTGCCACTCGATAACTCTGGTCATGGCGCCGTCGATTTGAGGCATCGTTTTCAGTGGGTGTCGCCGCTGATGCTTTCGCCGCATAATCCGGATGTTCTGTACACTGCGGCGGAGTGCGTTTTCAAATCAACCGATGACGGACACAATTGGACGCAGATTAGTGGCGACCTTACCCGCAACGACAAATCCAAACAGCAGCCAAGCGGCGGTCCGCTGACAAACGACATTACTTCGGTCGAGTACTACGACACGGTATTTGCACTGGCTGAGTCTCCGCTAACCAAGGGAACACTCTGGGCAGGCACGGATGACGGGCTCGTTCATGTTACCACCGACGACGGCCAGCATTGGTCAAAAGTGACGCCGAAGATGCCGGAATGGAGCACCGTCAGCATCATTGACCCATCGCCGCATGACGCGAACACAGCAATCGTTGCGGTGGATCGCCATAAACTCGACGACTTCAAACCGTACATTTTCAAAACAACAGATCTCGGGAAAAATTGGAGGGCACTCACTACCGGAATTCCCGATGGCGCGTATGTGCACGCGGTCCGCGAAGATCCAAAGCGCAAAGGCTTGCTTTATGCCGGAACTGAGCTCGGAATGTTCGTCTCCTTTGATGACGGTGCGCACTGGCAGCCGTTGCAGCTAAACCTGCCGGTAACACCGATACACGATCTGGTCGTCAAAGATGACGATCTGGTAGCTGCGACGCACGGCCGTTCGTTCTGGGTACTGGACAATTTGACGCCGCTTCGGCAAGTGAATGCTCAACCGGCATCGGACGTTATTCTTTATCAACCGCAGACCGCGTTACGTCTGCATTATCCGGAGGAATTCGACAAACGACGGCCAGTCGGTGATAACCCGCCGCCCGGCGCGATGATCGACTATTACTTCAAGACTGCGCCGAAAGAAGAAGTGTCACTCGATATTCTTGACAGTTCCGGCAAGGTCGTGAGGCACCTTTCCAGCAAAGAGAAAAAGGAAGGCGAGCAACCACCTGAATGGCCGGATCGCGTCGAACGTGTGAAGACTATCCCGGCGAAAGAAGGAATGAACCGCTTTGCGTGGGACCTGCGTTATGATGATCCGATTCAAATCCCCGGCGCATTCTATTCGAGCACGGGACCAAAGGGCCCGCTGGCGTTACCGGGCGATTACCAGGTGAAATTAAATGTCGGCGGCAAATCGCAGACCGCTCCGCTTCATTTGGCGATCGACCCACGAAACAAGGGACAGGAAGCGGCGTTGCAAAAGCAATTCGCTTTGGCCATGCAAGTAAAAGATCGGATTTCCCAACTCCACCAGGCGGTCAATGAAATCCGTGATTTGCGTTCGCAGATCCAAAACTTGCACCAACGTTTTGGTGATGATCCGCGTTTGAAACCGGCACTCGCGGCAGCGGACGATCTCGATCACAAAATGTCCGAAGTGGAGCAGAACCTCATTCAAGTGAATATGAAGGGATCAGAAGCGAATCTCGCTTTCCCGAACATGTTGAACGAGCGGTTCGACACGTTCAGTCACACCATTGAGTCAGGGGACAAGGAACCGACCAAACCGCAGCTCGAGGTGTTTCAAATGTTAAGCGGCCAACTCGACGACCAGATAAAGAAGTGGGCGCAGCTTAAGCAGGAAGACGTCGCCAAGGTGAGCGAGTTAGTTAAGCAAGCCAACTTGCCGGGACTGATCATCACGGAGAAGAAAACCGGGTAAGGTGGATCGCGTTGTCCTCAACGCGATGCTAGGTAGTGCGGAGCGAGTTGTGAAGATTACCATCGTGTTCGGAGAACCCGATCCACCATGACGATTGACAGAGCCGTAATCCTTGCAGCGGGCCGCGGCACGCGAATGCGCGAGCTTACTGCGGAGCTTCCGAAGCCGATGATCGAGGTACGCGGAAAACCGGTACTCCAGCACATCGTCGAAGGACTGCGCGACGCCGGGATACGCGATTGCCTTATTGTGGTTGGCTATCGCCCTGATGCTGTGCGGGACTTTTTCCGCGACGGTTCGCGGTACAACGTTGCCATTCAGTACAAAACCCAAACGGTGCAAGACGGGACGGGGCGGGTTGTCGAGCTCGCTAAGGATTTCGTCGACAATCGTCCATTCATTTTGGCCTATGGCGACATTTTAGTTAATCCGGCGAATTACAAACGCCTTGTCGATCTTCCCGACGATGTCGAAGCAATGCTAACCGTCACGCGCGGCGAAGATGTTAGCAAAGGCGGCGCAGTTTTTGTAAATGAGCGAATGGAGGTCGTGGATATCCGCGAAAAAGTGCAGCCTGTAGCCGGCATCGGCGATGCCGGCAGCCGCGATCACCGATCGCGGCTACAACCATGGTATAACGCCGGGCTTTACGCTTTTCGGACAGGCATTTTCGATTTCACTGCCAAATTGAAACCGTCTCCACGCGGCGAATACGAACTGACGGACGCGATTCGCAATCTCGCTCACTCAGGCAAGAAAGTGCAAGCATTAGAACTAACCGGCGAATGGGCAGACGTTCGCGATCCTGAAATTCTCGCGAAGCTAAATTCGGAATTGTAGGGCTCGTGTTTTCAAGCGCCAACGGTATGACGCGGCGCGTCTCGCTGAAACGCGCTACAAACTTTTCAAAGTAACCGGCTTCTTCGATTCCTCTAAGACCTTTTCAAAACGCGGATTGTCGCGAACTGAGTCCCACTCGGGATTAAGACGCAGGTCACCATACGAGATCCCGAACCATGAAGATGGAAGTTTGCTCAGCACCTCCAACTGCTGCAGGGCAAGATCGCGCTCGCCGCTTAGCGCATATATGCGGGCGAGGTTAGTCATTACCCAAACTCCGTCGAGAGCATCCTTTGTAGGAGGAAGCGACGCCGGCATTACTGGCGATCCCATCGAGCTGGAAACCGTGTCTTTGCAAGGGCTCAGGATCGGTGTTCCCCAGGCCTATTTTCATGACCTTGTCGACCCCGTCGTCGAACAGGCATTCGCGGAGGCATTGGCCCGCCTCGAACACGCCGGCGCGACGGTGGTCGCCGCCGATCTCCCCGGCGTGGGCGAGCTTAGCCTGCAGGCGTTCGCGGCCGTAACCTTTTTCGAGGCACCCGGTGATCTCGCCGCCTTTCTGGACGAGCAACAAACCGGAGTGACGCTGCAAGAACTCGTGAGCATGATCGCCAGCCCGGACGTCGTCGCGCTTTTTCAACTCGCGGGATCCGTAACCGAGGAGCAGTACCTGGCGGTCCAGAACCAGGTCCTGCCTCTCCTACGGCGGCTCTATCAAAAGTACTTCGACGAGAATGACCTCGATGTGATGGTGTATCCGTCGGTGCCGCTCCCGGCTCCCCTCATCGGCCAGGAGACAGTGATGCTGAACGGCGTGCCCGTCCCGGTTTTCAACGCCTTTCTGCACAACTCGCATTACACGCCGACGATCGGCGCACCGACCCTTACCCTGCGGAGTGGCCAAGGCCCCCACCTTTTGCCGCTGGGCGGGATCGACATCGCCGGAATTTCTGGCGACGATCGCCGGGTGCTAGCCATGGGCGATGCGATATCGCGCGCGTTGCCCCGCATTCGACCACCGACTGGCATGCAACCCTTGCCGGAGCCGGGGCCGCGTCCGTAAGCGTGAAAGTGGACTCCGGAGCACGTAACAGGCGTAGTTTGCAATCAGCCGTCACGCTTCACCGCGTGACGGCTTTGCTGTCTAGATTGAAGTTACTATAAAGCTCCACGCTCATACTCTTTGGTAGCTACCGCGCCCTAACGAAAGCGCTAATAAACAAACGCTAAAGACCCTCAGCGCGTTTGTTCCGCAGTCTCTGCGGGTGATTCTTCGCCGATCTCTTCTTCGATTTCGCGCCGCCACTGGTGTGGGATCCACGGTCGGAGGAATCCATAAAGCAAATACGCGAGAAACAGAACAGCCGGCATCCATTCGTAGTTCATCGCTGTGATCACGAGCACCACACTGATGATTAGAAAGCGAGGGATCGATTTGGTCGTCTTCCAGTCGACCGCCTTGAAGCTCGGATATTTGAACCGGCTAAACATCATGAACGAAAGAAAAAGCATGAGCGGTGGCAGAACGAATTTCCAGTTTCCGAGGTGTCGCTCGCTCTCGGCAAGCCACAACATGAAGAGAGTTAACGATGCGATCAGCCCGGCGGCGGCGGGAATGGGAAAGCCCTTGAATTCTTTCTCAGCCCCTGTGTGGTTCGCGGCAACAACGTTAAATCGGGCAAGCCTAAGCGCCCCGCACGCCAGATAAACGAAGGCAATTACCCAGCCTATCCGCGCAAACTCCTGGAGCACGATTCGATATACCAACAGCGCAGGGGCAACACCGAAGGAAACAATGTCAGCAAGCGAATCGAATTCGCGGCCAAACGGTGAGTCGCGGCCACCCAGCCGCGCGAGGCGTCCATCGAGAAAGTCGAAGACGAAAGCGCCGAGGATGAACCAAATCGCCAAGTGAAAAAGATCGCTGGCCACGTCAGGATTTGAAACCTGAAGCAATGCGCCTTGGAGAATTTTCAGCGCCGCTGCAAATCCGCAAAAGAGATTGCCCGCCGTCATGAGATTCGGCAGGAGATATATTTTCGGAGGTTGCTCGTTCATTCGTTAGGCAGTCGCGCAATAGGGGTCGCTCCACCCGCCACGTGGTCGCCTACCTTGACGAGAATGGTGGCGGAAACCGGCAAATATAATTCCGTTCGCGAGCCGAAGCGAATCATCCCGAAACGTTCGCCTTTTTTTAATTCGTCGCCCACATTCGCCCAGGCCACGATGCGTCTTGCGATTGCGCCCGTGATTTGCCGCACAACAACTGTGACGCGCGGGTTCTCGAATCCCCACGTCATTGATTCATTTTTCTCCGAACAATCTGGACGGCGCGCATCGAGAAAAAGCCCCGGGCGGTGCTGACGGTAAACAACGCGGCCGTCGATCGGCGCTCGATTGGTATGCACATCGAAGATCGACAGAAAAATTCCGACGCGGCGCGTTTTGTTTTTCATTACTTCGTTTTCATCCAGCTCCACGATGTCCATCACTCTGCCATCCGCAGCGGCGACGATTACGTTTGGATCGGCGGGCGGCGCGCGTTCGGGGTCACGGAAAAACGCGACAGTGCAGACACCGAGCAACACAAAAAACCAAAACGCGAACGCCGAGAACATTCCGGAAACAATCGCGAGCAGTGCAAGAAAGGCTAGAATCCAGCGTGCTTCCCAGAGAGCTTGGAGGCGCATAGAAAGAGCCTATTTTCAGAGCCCGAAAACGACTGGTCAAGACGCCAGAATGGATGGAGCAGGAGTCTCAGCACGAACCACAATATAGTGGGCTCGACCGCTCCGGCGCCTCCAATTAGTAGTGTAAATACCAAGTTCCAACCCGTAAGATTATTTGTTGTTTCGAACCCTTTTCTGGCTATCCTGTTTACGTGGGGCGTCTGGTCCCACTTCTATGGCGCAAGTTCAAGAGGAAATCCCAGTCGAAAAAGTTGGTACGGGAATCGCCCCAACGCAAAAATACGACGCGGCGCAGATCGACAAGCTCGAAGGTCTCGAAGCAGTGCGGAAACGCCCGGGAATGTTCATTGGAGACCCGGACGAACGCGGATTGCATCACCTGGTTTACGAGGTTCTCGATAATTCGATCGACGAACATCTCGCCGGATTTTGCACAAAGATCGAAGTGATCATCCACGTCGATGGATCGATCTCTGTGCGCGACAACGGCCGCGGCATTCCCGTCGATATCCATCCGAAATGGAAGATGCCGGCGATCGAGTTGGTGCTCACGAATCTGCATGCCGGCGGAAAATTCGGACAGGGCGCGTACAAGTATTCCGGCGGACTGCACGGCGTCGGCGCGAAGTGCACAAACGCGCTTTCGGAATGGTTCAAGGCGGAGGTCTCTCGCGAGGGCAAGGTGTACCATATGGCCTTCGCCAAAGGCAAAACGACGGAGAAACTCACAGTCATCGGCGAAGTCAAAAACAAGAAAACAACAGGCACACTCATTACCTTTTTGCCTGACTCGACGATTTTCGCCCTCACGACCGAGTTCAAGTTCGAGCGACTAGCTACCCGCTTGCGCGAGTTGGCGTTTCTGAATCCCGGCCTGGAGATCACACTCACCGATGAACGCGTCGATCCGCCGAAAAACGAGCGATTTTATTACAAACACGGAATCGAAGAGTTCGTTAGGCAACTGGGCGAAAACAAACAGGTGCTGCATCCCAAACCGATCGTGATCTCGCGGCAGCGCGACGAAGTTTTCGTCGATGTCGTGCTCCAGTACAACGACAGCTACAACGATCAGATTTTGCCGTTCGCTAATTCCATCGCGAACCCCGACGGAGGGACCCACCTGACTGGATTCCGCACCGCGCTCACAAGAGCAATCAATCAGTACGCAAAACAAAACAGTCTTCTTAAAGAGAAGGACCCGTCCCTTTCCGGAGACGACGTGCGCGAGGGGTTGACCGCTGTTCTTAGCGTTAAACTGCCGAATCCGCGCTTTGAATCGCAGACCAAGGTCAAGCTCGTCAACACGGAGATCGACGGAATCGTGAACTCCACTGTGTACGACGGGTTGATGACTCACTTCGATAAGAACCCGCCGATCGCACGGCGTATTTTCGAGAAGGTGCTTACGGCGGCGCGGGCGCGCGAGGCTGCTCGCAAGGCGAGAGAAACCATTCGAAAGGGAGCGCTCACCGGCGGCGGTTTGCCGGGGAAGTTGGCTGACTGCTCTGAACGCGATCCGGAATTGACCGAACTCTACATTGTCGAGGGCGACTCAGCCGGCGGTTCCGCGAAACAAGGGCGCGACCGGCGTTACCAGGCGATCCTTCCTATCCGCGGCAAACTCATCAACGTTGAGAAGGCGCGCGAAGACCAGTTTCTCAAAAACGCTGAGATCCAGGCAATGGTCACCGCGATCGGCGCCGGGATTGGCAAACCGAAAGAAGAAGGCAACGGCAAGGACGAAGGCGTGTTCGATATGACACGGCTCCGTTACGGCCGCATCATCATCATGACGGACGCCGACGTCGATGGCTCGCACATTCGTACTTTGTTGCTGACGTTTTTCTTCCGGCAGATGACCGAACTGGTCCGCGCGGGGAGAATTTATATCGCACAACCGCCGCTTTATCAGATCAAACGAAAGAAGCGCGAGGAATATGTCGAAGACGACGCCCGGCTGAATAGAATTCTAATTTCGCTGGGCGCAGAGGATGTCCGGCTGAAAAATCTCGCGGACAAGAAAGAATTCACCGCAGCACAGCTGAAGGACATTCTCGAATCGCTCGAGAAACTGGCAAAACTAAGCGAAGCAGTGCGTCGGCACGGCGGCGATTTCGAAACGTACCTTGCTGAGCGCAGTTCCAAGTCCGGCAAGCTCCCCAATTATCTGGTGAAGGTGCGCGACGGGAATGAGGAAAGTGCGCATTATTTTCACGACGAGAAAGCTGTTCGCAAATTTCATCAGGAAAATCTCGATCTCAATTTGTTCGATACACAGATCGGGCAGGAGTTGCTCCCGTTAGGCGAGGCACCGGTGCGAGCGGATGGAACCCGTAGACGCGGCAGGCTGGTCGAGTTACACGAATCCGCTGCGATCGAAAAAATTATTGCCGAACTGGCTCGCAAAGGTTTGAAAGTCGATCATTACGCCACGAGCGATCGGCCGATCTTCGAGTTGATCGAAGGGGAAGGCGAAAAATCGACTTCACATCCGCTATTTTCCATTCCGGAAATCTTGCAAAAGATCCTGGAGATTGGCCGTCGCGGAGTGCAGATCAAACGTTTCAAGGGTCTCGGGGAAATGAATGCCAAGGAATTGTTTGAGACCACGATGAATCCCGAGAAACGCAAACTGCTGAAAGTTGACCTGAACGAGGACAATGCAGTCGACGCCGATAAAATGTTCACGATTCTGATGGGCGATGTCGTCGAGCCTCGCCGGCAGTTCATTGAAGATAATGCGCTAAACGTGCGGAATCTCGATGTGTAGCCAACGCCAACAGTGTCATCCCGAGCGAAGTCGAGGGATCCAGTGGCAGAGCCTCCAGCTAATGTCGCGGGATCCTTCGACTCCGCTGCGCTTCGCTCAGGATGACGGATTGGCAATACTGGATCGTGGCTCGTTATTGATTCGTCATTCGTCATTCGTGCTTCGTCGTTAAATCATGGGAGGCTTGTTTCATAAGCTGCGTCACCCGCGGCGCTGTTATGTGGTCTGCACGATTCCTCGTTCGGGGAGTAATTTGCTCACAGACGGATTGCGCGACACACGCCGAGCAGGCATGCCAAAACAGTTTTTTCTGCCGAAGGCTGAATCCCGTTATGCCGCCGAGCTCGGGATTGATCCAGCTGCTGATTACGCCGCGTATGTGCGCGCGATCGCGAACACAAAGATAACACGCAACGAGGTGTTCGGTTTCAAACTGATGAGCTGGTATCTGGACGATTTTTTGGCCAGACTGCGAGAGGCACACGATTTTGGAAATTCTATAACAAATGACCTGGAGTTGTTGTGCGGCGCTTTCCCCCGCCTTCGTTTTGTCCGGATCGTGCGTCGTCACAAATTGCGCCAGGCGCTGTCTACGGCTCGCGCACTTCAGACAGGACTTTGGAAAGTGCAAGAGGGTAAAAGCATTCTGCGAGAACCGCAGTTTGATCCGGATCTAATCGAACAGTCATTGCACGAGGCCGAACGCCAGGACAAACTCTGGGACGATTTCTTCCGAGGGATCGGAATCGAACCGTTCGAAGTAGAGTATGAACAGCTCTGTCAGGATTATGAAAAGACAATTCGCGCAGTGCTGAACTTTCTTAGAATCAAACTTCCGGCTGGTGCGCGCGTCGGTCCGCCCGTGACGACACGTCAAGCGGATGAGATTTCGCGCATGTGGGAAGAGCGGTTCCTCGCGGAACGTCCTGCGCTCGCACGGAGTTATTAAGGCTGTGTAATGAGGAATATTCTCGTGATGTTATTAACACCAGGCTTCAGCCGGGTGCGTAAGGCACGGCAAAGCACCAGCACTTTTTGCCCACGTGGCACCGGACTAAAGGCCCGGCGCTAATGAGCAAAGGTCTTTTAACGATTTAGACCCCATGTTGAATCCAAACGAAAAAGTAGAGCCCATAAATGTAGCCGAGGAAGTATCGCGATCATTTCTCGATTACTCCATGTCGGTCATCATTTCTCGTGCATTGCCGGATGCGCGTGACGGGCTCAAGCCATCGCAGCGGAGAATTCTGTATGCGATGCACGACTTATCGCTTTTCCCGGGGCGGCAGCACCGTAAATGCGCAAAGATCTGTGGCGACACCAGCGGTAACTATCACCCGCACGGCGAAGCGGTGATTTACCCCACGCTTGTCCACATGGCGCAGGCGTGGGCAATGCGCGAACCGCTGGTCGACGGCCAGGGGAATTTCGGATCTGTCGAAGGCGATCCGCCGGCGGCGATGCGCTACACCGAAGCGCGTATGACCCATCTCGGCGCGGCGCTGATGACCGACATGGATAAGGACACGGTGGATTTCGTGGCGAATTACGACGAAACACGCACCGAGCCGACAGTCTTTCCCGCAGCATTTCCGAACCTGCTCGTCAACGGCGCAACGGGCATCGCGGTTGGGATGGCGACGAATATTCCGCCACACAATCTGAGCGAAGTCATCGACGGCATCTGCGCGCAAATCGACAATTCCGATATCACGCTGGACGAACTGATGCAGCACGTGAAGGGCCCGGATTTTCCCACCGGCTGCGTTATCTGCGGTGTCACCGGGATTCGCCAGTACTTCGAGAAGGGCCGGGGCAGCATCAAAGTGCGGGGGAAAGCGGGCGTGG
>Ga0306920_100012354_pt1 | contig 11586 bp, 11 predicted proteins | sample flu12Cox44000170_FD_204666 | JGI IMG/M metagenome (GOLD analysis project Ga0306920, IMG submission 204666) | Lab enrichment of tropical soil microbial communities from Luquillo Experimental Forest, Puerto Rico - flux4day.12C.oxic.44.000.170 (v2)... | ecosystem: Environmental > Terrestrial >...
GACCACCAGCAGCGAACCCTCGCAGGCGGCGAGTGACCGGTTGACCTCGTAGGCGAAGTCGACATGGCCGGGGGTATCGATCAGGTTGAGCACATAGTTTTTGCCATCGCGCGCCTTGTAATTGAGCCGGACAGTCTGCGCCTTAATTGTAATCCCGCGCTCGCGCTCGATATCCATGGAATCGAGCACTTGTTCCTTCATCTCGCGCTCCTCCAGCGCCCCGGTGAGCTGGATCAACCGGTCGGCCAGGGTCGATTTCCCGTGGTCGATGTGCGCGACGATGGAGAAATTGCGGATATTCTGGATCGGGGACGTCGTCATGGCGGGCGAGATAACACCCGGGAATAAGGGCGGCAAGGAGTCGAGCGCGACCGGTTTCTGCTTCTGCGAGAAAGGCACGCATACCACGCCAACGACTGGTCCCCGCTTTCGCGGGGATCAGCCGAGGGCTTCGCTAACGACTAATAACGGTAATGCTCGCTCTTGAACGGGCCGTCTTTCGACACGCCAATATACTCCGATTGGTCATCGCGGAGTTTGGTGAGCTTCACGCCGATCTTCTCGAGATGCAGGCGCGCAACCTTCTCATCGAGCTTCTTCGGAAGCGTATAGACTTTCTTCTCGTACGCCTTCGGGTTTGTCCACAGCTCGATCTGGGCCAGCGTCTGGTTGGTGAAAGATGACGACATCACGAACGAAGGATGGCCCATGGCGTTGCCCAGATTGACCAGCCTTCCTTCGGACAAGAGGATAATCCGGCGTCCGCTTGCAAACTCAATCTCGTCCACCTGCGGCTTGATGTTGTTCCACTTAAGATTTTTCAGGGCCGCGACCTGGATCTCATTATCGAAGTGACCAATGTTGCAGACGATAGCGCGGTCTTTCATCGTCCGCATGTGGTCGATGGTGATGACGTCCTTGTTGCCGGTAGCGGTCACAAAGATGTCCGCGCGGGGCGCCGCATCTTCCATTGTAACGACCTCATAACCCTCCATTGCCGCTTGCAGCGCGCAGATCGGATCGATCTCCGACACCATCACGCGGCAGCCTGCCTGACGCAACGAGGCAGCTGAGCCTTTGCCGACATCACCGAAGCCCGCGACCATCGCAATCTTGCCTGCCATCATCACGTCGGTGCCACGGCGGATGCCGTCGACCAGAGACTCGCGACAGCCGTAGAGATTGTCGAATTTCGACTTGGTGACCGAATCGTTCACATTGATCGCCGGGAAGAGCAGGGTGCCTTTCTTCTGCATTTCGTAGAGCCGATGCACGCCGGTGGTTGTTTCTTCCGAGACGCCCTTGATCGACTTCGCTATCTCGCCGAACCAGCCCTTCGGTTTTTCCTTCAGCGTCTTCTTGAGTAACGCGAACAGGATCTCTTCTTCCTCCGACGACGGCTTGTCGAGGAACCCGGTATCGCGGTTTTCCGCGCGGACGCCGAGATGCACAAACAGGGTGGCGTCGCCGCCGTCATCGAGGATCATGTTCGGAAAGCCGCTGCCGTGCCACTCGAACAGCTTGCGTGTATAGGCCCAGTAGTCGGTGAGGCTCTCACCCTTGACGGCGAAAACCGGCGTGCCGCCGGCTGCGACCGCGGCCGCAGCGTGATCCTGAGTCGAGTAAATGTTGCACGAGACCCAGCGGACGTCCGCGCCGAGCGCCTTTAACGTCTCGATCAGCACCGCCGTCTGAATGGTCATGTGCAGAGAGCCGGCGATGCGCGCGCCTTTAAGAGGCTGCTTGGCCCCATACTCTTCGCGCGTCGCCATGAGGCCGGGCATCTCGGTCTCCGCGATCGAGATTTCCTTCCGGCCGAAATCGGCGAGGCCAATGTCTTTGACGATGTATTCGGACGCTGCTTTCGCGTTCATGACAGTTCCTGACTGGATACGGATAGGTCGGCTGGGCGTGCCTATAACAGCCCCTCGCGAACCCCGCAATGCATATATAAAGAACTCTTTATATTCGGAAAGAGCCCGACAGAGGCTGTTTAGCGCTTATACGGCTCGGGCAAGCGCGATCGCGGCGGACCACCCAGGCATTAATCTTCTTCGTTGAATCCGGCGGCAACCAATTTGCTGAGTGTATCTACCGCCACGACTGCATCCTTGCCGATGGCTTTAATGGTGATTGTCACGCCAGGTCCGGCAGCCAGCATCATCAACCCCATGATCGAGGTGCCGCCGACGGTTTCATGGCCGCGTGTGACAGTGATGGCGGCGTCAAATTGCTCGGCAGTCTGCACGAATTTCGCTGAGGCGCGGGCGTGCAGGCCCTTTTTGTTGATGATCTCAACCTCACGCACGACTGGAATGTCGTCCGCTGGCGCGCGTGGGCTCATTTACCGTTGAGCACTCGGCTGGCGATTGTGCAGTACTTCCGGCCCGCCTCTTGGGCGGCTGCGACCGCATCCTGCAATGGACTGATTTCACGGATTTTTGCGAGCTTGATCAGCATCGGTAGATTGATACCAGCAAGAACCTCGACCTTTGGCTGGCTCATTACCGAGATAGCAAGGTTGGATGGCGTGCCGCCAAACATGTCGGTGAGGATTGCAACGCCTTCGCCACTGTCGACGCGCTTGACCGCTTCTAGAATATCTTTGCGACACTGCTCGACGTCATCGTCAGGGCCGATCGTAATCGCCTCGATTTGGCGCTGGGGTCCAACAACGTGCTCCAGCGCTGAGCGGAACTCGATGGCGAGCCGCCCATGGGTCACAAGTACGAGGCCAATCATCCCTAACTCCTCGTGGGCGCTTCGCTGCGCCGCACGAAAGGGCGCACATTCACGCCCATTTGAAGCCCTATTGCAAGGGCTTTTCTCGCTATATAAGCGGTCTATTGCACTGCGGAAAGAAGGGGCCAAAGGAGAGCTCGATGCTTGCTTTTTCGATGGCCGGCAATCTTAGGCCCGGTATGGTTAATTTTCGTCGATCAGGTCGAGGGCGCCGGAGGTAGCCAACTCGCAGCCAAGGGTCAATTCCCCGCTGGGGGGATGTGTAACGCCGCTAGGACCAGGGAAAGGGGCGTCATCCCCGGTGCGACCGCAAGCCGCGGGAGCGCCACCCCCTCAATCGTGATGTCCGCTGGGCGGGGATTTCGTGCGACATCGGTCGCCCCGAGATCGACGACAAAGCCTACTGCAGCGACCGGCTCGAACTCCATCCGCCGGATGCCGAGACCATGAATTTCGATCATGCCAGCAAGAGCTTGGGCCGGCCGCACCAACAGCCGTCCCAAGCGAGTTTCGAGGTACACACGATCATCGCCAACAAGGCGCGCGAAGGGGAGCAGGCCTTCGTTAGCGGCCGTCACGAGGTCCCATGCCAGACGGGATTTCCCCGAGCCAGAAGGCCCGCGAATCAGGGCCGCCTTGGCGCCAACCAGAACGGCTGAAGCATGGATCGTAGGATCGGTGCCCGCCATTACGTTGCCGGCAGCCGCACGATAAAGCGGGCACCAAGCACGCGCGGCTCCTCTGTGCGGCCAGCGACGGTGATGCGGTTCTGCGCCCGGATGGTACCGCCGTGCGCTTCGATGATCTGCTTGGAGATCGACAAGCCTAAGCCGGAATTCTGCCCGAAGCCCTGTTCCGGCCGGTCGGTGTAGAAACGCTCAAAAATCTTCTCAAGAGCGTCCGGCCGGATACCGGGGCCATCATCGTCGACCAAAATTTCAATCTCACTCCTGGTTCGGCGGCAGGTAATGCGGACAGTGCCGCCGGGCGGCGAAAACGAGCGCGCATTGTCGACGAGATTGCTGATCACCTGGCCAATACGAGAATCATGCCCTGGCACTTTAAAATTCGACAGCGGAGCTCCTTCGAAATTCAGCGTGACGCTGACATCATCCGTTCGCACTTCGTTGGCCGCCTTGACGAGCGCGTCGAGCAATTTGGCGAGGTCGACCGGCGCAACTTCCTGTCGCTGCAATTCGGCATCCAGCCGGCTGGCGTCGGAGATATCCGAGATCAGACGGTCGAGACGCCTGACGTCATGTTCGATCACCGCGAGGAGGCGTTGACGGCTATGCTCTGATTTGGCGAGTGGCAGTGTTTCGACCGCCGAGCGCAGAGAGGTCAGCGGATTGCGCAGCTCGTGTGCGACATCGGCGGCAAAACTTTCGATCGCCTCAATACGGGTATAGAGCGCATTCGTCATGTCGCGCAATGCGCCGGATAATTCACCAATTTCGTCGCGCCGGCGCGTGAAATCGGGAATCTCCACACGGGTGCGAATACGTCGGCGGACCCGCTCAGCGCCGTCGGCAAGCCTGCGAACTGGTCCCGCGATCGTGCCGGCCAGCAGCATTGAGAGCACCACCATCACGCCGGCTGCGACAAAGAACACCTTAACGATGGCGAGCCGCTCCGCTTCGACCATGTCGTCGATATCGGCGCCTTGCGTCGACAGCATGAGCGCGCCGCGCACCGCGCGGAAGCGCTGCACCGGAACAGCAACCGAAACGATCACTTCGCCCCGGTCATTGACTCGTACCATGCTCGCATGCGCGCCGTTGAGCGCCTGCGCAACCTCCTGGTAGCCCTTGCCGTTCTCTGGACCGAGCTCGTTATAAAGAGGGAGGTCACCGCGGCCGAACCAACGCCGCAGCGCGATGAATGCCCGCTCCATCAAACCTGGTTTGTCGGCGCTCGGGGGCGGAAGGTCGAAGCGCAGCACGTCGCCGCGGCCATAAAGATTTCGACTGTCGAGAATGAGCACACCATCGCGATCATAGATGCGAGCCCGAGTCTTCGTCGGCGAAACGAGGCGGCGCAGCACCGGGGCGACGCGCTCCGGATTGATCGGAAACTCGATACCGGAAAGTGAATCATCAGCCGGGCCATAGCTTTCGCCAGCTTGAAGCTCCATCAGGCGCTCGGGATCGATGGTGATCGAATCTGTTTCGACTGTGGCGGACGCGGCAATCGCGCCGGCGATGATCTCGCTCTGTGTGAGCAGGCTTTGTACTCGCGCGTCGATCAATCCAGCGCGGAATTGCGAGAGATAGAGCACGCCCGTGACCAGCGTGACCAGCCCTGCAAGATTGAGAAAGACGATGCGTCTGGTGAGGCTGGAAAAACTTTGTGAGACGAAGAAGTGCCAAGCCGAGCGGATCATGCGCCGCACGGCGCCCTCTTGCTTAGGCGGCGGGCGAGCGCTGTCCGCGCCGGACCGTTCGGCTTCGGCGTTCTGCGCGAGAAGTTCCGCGGTTCGATCGAGCATGTCGTTCAATCCAGCCGGGTTGACCGCGGGTCTTAAGTTGACCCGGGATTTTACCGCAAGCCGCGACGCTTCGTCACCGCCCTGCTCGGCCGCGACGTTAAAAATTCATCATTCTTTAAAGCGATATCCAACTCCGTAAAGGGTTTCGATCATCTCGAAATCGTCGTCCACAACCTTGAATTTCTTGCGCAGGCGCTTTATGTGGCTGTCGATCGTACGATCGTCGACATAAACTTGGTCGTCGTAGGCTGCGTCCATAAGCGCGTTGCGGCTCTTAACCACTCCGGGGCGGGTCGCCAGAGCCTGCAGGATGAGGAACTCGGTAACCGTAAGGGTGACCGGCTCACCCTTCCACGTGCAGGTGTGCCGCTCGGGATCCATGCGCAGCTGGCCGCGCTCCAACACCTTGGCAGAGTCGACTTCCTTTGGCGGTGCACCGTCTTTCGGACTGGAGCGGCGCAACACAGCCTTCACGCGCTCAACCAGCAGCCGCTGCGAGAATGGTTTGCGGATAAAATCGTCGGCGCCCATCTTGAGACCGAACAACTCGTCGATCTCTTCGTCCTTGGACGTGAGGAAGATCACCGGAATGTCAGTCTTCTGACGCAAACGGCGCAAAGTTTCCATGCCGTCCATGCGCGGCATCTTGATATCGAGGATCGCCAGATCAGGCGGCGATGTCTTGAACCCGTCCAGCGCCGAAGCGCCGTCGGTATACGTCATGATGCGGTAACCCTCTGCTTCGAGTGCCATTGAGACCGAAGTGAGGATATTGCGGTCATCATCGACGAGAGCAATTGTTGGCATGGAGCCCCTTTTCCGTGACGTCCCGCGCGTTTTGAACCCAAAAACGGGGTCTGAAATGTGGCCTCTTTGCAACAACTATGTGATTCGGCAGCGAATTCAACCCCAAAGGCTCTAAAAGCCTAGTGTGGGAAGACATCATATCACGTGCGCAACCATGAAACCGGACAATGCCTTTGATGCCCGTTTAGCCGCCAAAAAGCTCCTGCGCGAGGGCCGTTCGGGGGCCCTCGCGACGCTCATGCCGGGGTCGAGCGATCCCTATTGTTCGCTGGTCAACGTGGCGACCGCGATCGACGGAGCGCCACTTCTCCTACTGTCAAAATTGACATTGCACATGAAGAACATCCTGGCGGATCAGCGGGTGTCGCTGATGATCGACGAACGCAAGGAGGGTGATGCGCTCGAGGGCGCGCGCGTCATGCTGATGGGTAACTGCGCGAAAACTTCCGGCAATTCATCCGTATCCTCTTATCTTCGGCGTCACCCGGAAGCCGAAGCGTTCGCAAGTTTTGCGGACTTCGCGTTCTATCGGATTGAGATTGCGCGCGCGCATCTCGTTGCCGGTTTCGGACGTATCGTGGATCTCAAACCGCAGGACGTGCTGACCGATATTTCCGACGCCGGCGCTCTCGTCGATTCCGAGACCGACGCGATCGTGCACATGAATGCCGATCATGCTGACGCCTGCCGGCTGTATGCGACCGAGCTACTCGGCGCATCTGAAGGCGATTGGCGCTGCGTCGGCATCGATCCCGAGGGCCTCGAATTGCAGAAGGGGAGGACGGCATTGCGGTTGTCTTTTCCGCAGCGAGTGACAGGCCCTGGACCGCTGCGTGGGTTGCTTAAACAACTCGCCGATAGAGCGCGCGCCGCTAGCGGGCAGCGGCCCAACGTTTGTCATCTGCATGCGCCGACTGAGGTGAGCTTATCGCCAAGTACTTTTGAATGAGTCAGACTGTGCTCAACGACAAAAGTCCGGGAGCAAACGATGCGTAAATTTCTGTTTTCGATTTTGCTGAGCGCCGCTGCGGTTCCTGTAACGGTTGCGGCACTGGCAGGAGAGCCGATCACGTTGCGCGACATGGGTTCATTTCATGTCGGCGGGCGAGTTGTCGAGATATCCGGAAAACCCTTGAAAGAAGTCGTGTTCAGCGCGGGCGGCGTCCCCGCCAAGATCGATCCAAACGGCCTCTATCAGGTCGAACAAATGTATGTGCAGTATTTTCTGCCGCAAAAACGCAAAGGCAAGTATCCCCTGCTGATGTGGCACGGCGGCGGACTGACGGGTGTCACTTATGAGAGCACGCCCGATGGCCGTGAGGGTTGGCTTAACATGTTCATCCGCAAGGGTTGGGATGTTTACAATTCTGACGCAGTAGAGCGCGGCCGCTCCGGCTTTGCACCGCCCGAAGTCTGGAACAGCGAGCCGAACTTTTTAACCAAGGCGAATCCTTTCGAGCGTTTCCGCATCGGGCAAGGGCTGGGGTCTTGGAATGCGGATCCTGCCAAGTTGAAAGTGAATGTCGGCAGTCAATTCCCGGTCGAGGCCTACGACAATTTCACAAGGCAGATCGTTCCGCGATGGACGAATACCGACGAGGCAATCGTTGCCGCCTATACCGCGCTGGTCGACAAGGTCTGCCCCTGCGTACTTTTGTTTCACAGTCAGGCGGGCGGCTTCGGCTTCACCGTAGCGCAGGCGCGGCCCGACAAAATCAAAGGCATTGTTGCGGTTGAGCCGGCGGTCGCCGGCGATAAGGCTCAGGCCGGCAAGCTGAAAAACATCCCGACTTTGGTGGTCTATGGCGATTATATTCCGCTCAATAGCCGCTGGCCGAAGATGCGTCAGATCGGCCTCGACTATGCCGAGGCGGTGCGCGCCGGGGGTGGCACTGTGGACGTGGTTAACTTGCCCGAGATCGGTATTAAGGGAAATTCCCACATGCTGATGATGGACAAGAACAACGGTCAAATTGCTGACCTGATTCAAAAGTGGCTGACCGACAAGGGTTTGGTTGAATAAGGCAACAATTTTGATGCAGGCACCGGCTTAAGTTGCCTTTGATGCAGTGCAACGCGGCTCGCAAACCATGCATGCCATTTTTTCTTGGCTTTCGGGTGCGTCATGACTATGGTCGCGCGCCTCTGAGCAAGGGGTTATACTGGCGCTTTAGGAGCCGCGGCGTGGACCCAAAAGGGCCTACGATGATTTCGCAATAAGGCGGCTGTCTTGGGAGGAATTGCGTGCAGGAGCAGGGTGTGCGGAACGGTGCTTATGGCGCCGACAAATTCGGCTTCAAAAATCTGGCGGAGGTGCGCTGGAATCTGACGGAGCCCACACTCTACGAGTACGCCATCTCGGCGAGAGAGGCTTCGCTGGTTGCGGGTGGCGCGCTTTGCGCCCAGACGGGCCATCACACCGGCCGCAGTCCGAAGGACAAACATACCGTCGTCGACGATCTCACACGGGAGTCGGTGTGGTGGGACGGCAATCGCAAAATGTCGAAGGAGAGCTTCGACGCCTTGTTGGCCGACTTTCTCGAACACGCCCAGGGCAAGAAACTCTTTGCGCAGGATCTCTACGGCGGTGCTGATCCAAAATATCGGATCAACACGCGGATCTATACTGAACTTGCCTGGCATTCGCTTTTCATCCGCCAATTGTTGATCCGTCCCGAGCAGTCCGAACTCACCGGCTTCGTTCCCGAACTCACCATTGTTGATTTTCCGTCGTTCAAGCCAGACGCCAAACGCCACGGCGGCCGCGAGGGCTCGGACACGATGGTCGCCATCGATTTCACGCGGAAGATCGTGCTGATCTGCGGTTCGTCCTATGCGGGCGAAATGAAGAAGTCGGTGTTCACAACTCTCAACTTCTACCTGCCGGCGCAGAACATTGTCCCGATGCACTGCTCGGCCAATGTCAGCCACGAGGGCGAAAGCGCGCTCTTCTTTGGGCTGTCAGGTACCGGCAAGACCACGCTGTCGGCAGATCCGAACCGCATTCTGATCGGAGACGACGAGACCGGTTGGGGTCCGGACGGCATCTTCAATTTCGAAGGCGGGTGCTATGCAAAGACCATCAAGCTCTCACGCGAAGCGGAGCCGATGATCTGGGACGCGACCAACCGCTTCGGTGCGGTGTTGGAAAATGTTGCTTTCGATCCAGGTACGCGCGTGCCTAACTACGACGACGGCTCCAAGACCGAGAATACACGTTCGGCCTATCCTCTCGATTTCGTCCCGAACGGATCCCGTTCGGGCAGAGCCGGCCACCCAAAGAACATCATTATGCTTACGGCGGACGCTTTCGGGGTCATGCCTCCGATTGCGAAGCTCACGCCGACCCAGGCGATGTATCACTTTCTCTCGGGCTACACGGCGAAAGTGGCCGGCACCGAGAAAGGACTGGTCGGGGTGCAGCCGGAATTTTCCACCTGCTTTGGCGCGCCATTCCTGCCCAGGCACCCGTCGGTCTACGCAAACCTGCTGCGCGATTACATCAACAAGCACAAGGTCGATGTCTGGCTGGTCAACTCGGGCTGGACCGGCGGCAAATACGGCGTCGGTCGCCGCATGCCGATCAAGGCAACGCGCGCGCTGGTAACGGCGGCGCTCAACGGCTCGCTTAAGAGCGCAGACTTCCGCACGGATCCTTATTTCGGGTTCTCGGTGCCGACCTCGGTTCCGGGTGTCGAACCGCATCTGCTCAACCCCTTCAAGACCTGGAAGGACAAGGCCGAGTTCGACAAGACCGCACGCGATCTGGTCAACATGTTCCAAAAGAACTTTGCCAAGTTCGATCAGTACGTCTCGCCGGACATCAAGGCGGCGGCGCCGGAAGTGCGCATCGCGGCGGAATAGTTCTGCGCCGGCGGCATGCTTTATCCAAAATAGGCATCGCGCACATCCTGGCGGGCGGCAAGCTCCGCCGGCGAGCCGCTCGCGGCCACGCGCCCCTTTGAAAGTACGAAGCCGTGATGCGAAATCGCAAGAGTCTGGTGAACATTCTGCTCGACCAGGAGCACGGTGATGCCGCGCTCATTGATGTTGCGGACGATATTGAAATTTTCTTTGACGAGGCGCGGCGACAGGCCAAGCGACGGCTCGTCGATGAGAAGCAGCTTTGGCGCGCACATTAGTCCGCGGCCGATCGACACCATCGCCTGCTCTCCACCCGACATCGTACCCGCCAGCTGCGAGCGCCGCTCGGCGAGGCGCGGAAAGATTTGCAGAATTTCGGCAATACGCGCCGATATGATTTTGTCGGACCGTTCCTTATAAGCGCCGACGCGGAGATTCTCCTCCACGGTGAGTTTGGGGAACACCTTGCGCCCCTCGGGAATGCAGGCGATTCCGGCGGCGATGATTCGGTGTGTCGGCATGGCAGTTACGTCGGTGCCGTTGAATACAATGCGCCCTGCGCGCGGCGGCGTCAGTCCGAGGATCGAACGCACCAGTGTGGTCTTGCCCGAGCCATTGGAGCCCAGCAGACAGGTAATGCGACTGGTCTCGACATTGAGTGACACGCCCTGCAGCACGTCAGCCTTGTCATAGGCCGTATAGACACCCTCGATTTCGAGGATACCGGGCATCATGCCGCTCCGAGATAGGCTTCCTGGACTTGCGGGTCGGCGGCGACCGCGCGGTAGGGACCTTCGGCAATCTTGCGGCCGAAGTTGAGCACCACGCAGCGATCCGTAATGCGTTCGATCACGCCCATCTCGTGCTCAACGATGATGATCGAGAGGTTCTTGTTGCGGTCACGGACCAGCAGGATGTCGTTCATCAGTTCCGCCGTTTCCTCGTGCGTCATGCCGGCGGATGGTTCGTCAAGCAGCAGCAACTTTGGCGCACCGATCAGTGCCCGGCAGATCTCAATGCGCCGGCGGTCGATCATGGCCAGACCAGCGATTGGCTCGAACAGGCGATCCGCGAGAGCGGGCTCGAACACTTCGACGAGAGCGCGTGCCGCTGCATAGCCCTCCTCGAACTCACGCCTGAAATCATCGCGTCTGACCAAGTTGAACCAAAGCCCCTGGTTGAGCCGCTTGTGATTGCCGATCATGATGTTGTCGAAGATCGACAGGGGCAACGACAGGCGCGAGTGCTGAAATGTGCGGGATATTCCGGCCTGGTACACGGCGCGCCCGCTCGCATTGGTGACATCGGCTCCATCGAAACGGACCTGTCCGGCGTCGGCGCTGTAGATGCCGGTGATGACGTTGAAAAACGTGGTTTTTCCCGAGCCATTCGGGCCGATAAGGCCGACGATTTCGTCGCGCGCCACTGACAGGTTGAGCTCATCAAGGGCGAGCACGCCGCCGAAATGCTTGGACAGACTGCGCGCTTCCAGCAGCGCACCCACCATATCACTCATGTTGCCCATGGCCGCCACCCGGGAAAATAGCGGCGAACTGGCCGCGGCAGCAGCCCTTGCGGCCGGAAAAGCAGCACGGCGATCACCATCAGTGCATAGAGGAGAAAGCGGTATTCTTGAATGGTCTGCAGTTTTTCCGGCACGACCACGACAATGATGGTGGCAATAA
>Ga0306920_100012355_pt1 | contig 11586 bp, 11 predicted proteins | sample flu12Cox44000170_FD_204666 | JGI IMG/M metagenome (GOLD analysis project Ga0306920, IMG submission 204666) | Lab enrichment of tropical soil microbial communities from Luquillo Experimental Forest, Puerto Rico - flux4day.12C.oxic.44.000.170 (v2)... | ecosystem: Environmental > Terrestrial >...
GGCTGCGCCACAGTAAGATTCACGCAGCCGACTGCGGCGATTGCGAAACCAAAGAAGGAATGCTTGACCACATCGAGAGTGACCTCGAATTCGCGGGGCGGCTAACCCAAGAGCAACGCTCGAAGCTACTTGAGATTGCCCAGAAATGCCCAGTCCACCGCACCCTCGTCTCCGAAATCGACATTCGCTCCCGCGTGCTGTGAGCAATACCGCAGATCCGTTGGATTCCGCAGTAAGGGAGTTGTGGACCGCGGTCTCATGTGATCCGCTGGAATATCGCCACGTAGTCCCAACTACCGATCCCTTCTCGCGCTTCTCGCGTGTGGAGAATAGACCTTCGGTAATATGGACGCTGCACGATTTTTCGTTGCACAATCATTTCATGGGCTCGGCAAGGTTCCTTCCCCTCCAGGTGGCGGCGGTCTGCTACCGGAGGTGCGGTGCCTCTTTCGACTTTCTGTTAGTCAAAACCACCAGTGGCGACAGGTGGACTTTTCCCAAGGGAGCCACTGCGCGACGGCTATCGCACAGCCAGGCCGCGGAGCGCGAGGCGTTGGACGAGGCCGGGGCCGTTGGTCTCATAGAGCCGCAGCATTTCCACCTCTACCTACAGCCAAAAGGCGACTCTAGGCTGCGCAACGGCGTCCAGGAATCCGTCGTGAAAGCTTTCATATTGGAAGTCACTCACACCCAGCCTCCTCAAGAACCAAAACGCAACCCCACCTGGTTCAGCGCTGACGATGCACGCAGCGCTCTGGCAAGGGGACGCGAGAAGAGGCACGCCGCCGAACTCCGCACCGTTATCGACCGCGCGGTTGAGCGCTTGTCTACTGAAGGACGAATTGTTCGGCGATACCGGCCTTCGCTCAGCTTTCGCGTCTGGCGGTCTCTCCTTACGGCACTTGGGATTAGGCCTCGCTAAATAAAGATGCGCTGACCAGGAGATGGTCAAGAACAACAAATTTCAACAGAGTTCAACAAGGTTTTTGATTCTCGTTCTGGATCTTGCCTCGTGGGGTTGGAGGTTCAAAGCCTCTCGCGCGTTTCACCGGCAAATGGACTTGTAACATATTTCGAAAGCAGACAATCCTCTTTTTTCCATCTAAATTGCTGCCGGAGAGCGCAGTGATTGAAGCAGTGCACGTTACCTTACGAGCGCCTCGTTGGCCACGAGGAGCACAACGAACACGTCGCCCATCTTGTCAGCGAACGAGTGATGCTGATCGACCTTCGAGAAGCGACCCGGTGAGACGTAGATGTGCTGGATCGGACTGGTCACCGGCGTGATTCGCAGCAGCAATCCTTTCCTCGGCCAGTTGCTCGTTCATCTTCCAATGACGGGCTGTCAGCGCCGTTCAGCATCACTAGGATCCAGAAACCAAGTCGGTCTCCACGGTTGAATTTGGCTGGCGAACCTCGCCGATTCGACGCCAAAAACTCAGCTCCTGGCAGACGTCCTGCCAGCTATTTACTCACTCCCATGAGCGTGGACACGTTGACGACCTTGCGCCGCGCGCTTCAGAACCGACTTCTTCTTTTTCTTAACTTTGGTAGGCTGACCTTGAGTCATCTATTGCTCCATATGTATTTTGCTCAAATCATTGGTTGAGAAGGAGAACTGGGGTTTGTCAAACGACCCAATAGTGAAACCGGGCATGCCATCGGCAACTAATCAGAGAGTCGTGAGCGGACCGGCGTGCACCACACTGGCAGGGAGGGTGGCGGGAGCCAAGTGTGACCAGTTGTCGATGCTCATCAATTCACGCAATCCGATCATTACGGTGGAGAGCAGCGAGGAACAAAGATTTTTGGGGTTAGTGGAACGCGTCGCCGAGCAACTAAGCGTTCCACTGTACGTTTGGAGCGTCACAACCGGGCTATGCAGGTCCGGCGGAGCGGTCTTGTACAACTCAGACCAGCCCGAACAAGCGTTGACAAACATCGGGACAATTCATGGCGACGGAATTTTTTTGTTGAAAGATTTCGCGCGGTACTGCGATAACGACCGGGTTAGCCGGAGGCTCAGAGACGTGGCCGACGGCTTCCGGACGTCCCGTCGTTCCATTGTGATCCTGGCAGCGTCGATTGTTTTACCGCCGGAATTGAGCGCGGATGCAGTGGGGTTTGCATTGGGGCTGCCCTCGGCGGATGAATTGCTGCGTGGCCTAAAATGTACAATCGTAGAGTTGGCTTCGACCCATGGCGTGCAGAGTGCTTTGGATGCCGCGGCGATGGGAGAACTCGCGAAGAACCTCACGGGACTGCCCGAGGAAGAGGCCCTTCGAGTTTTCCGGCAATGTGTCCTAACGCGTGGAAAGGCTGATCCCGCACTGCTGTCGGACGTACTGGAGGCAAAAAGGCAGGCGCTGCGTACCGAGGGGTTGCTCGAGACGGTGAAGCGAGATGCATCGTTCCATGACGTAGCTGGCCAACAGCACCTGCGCGAATGGATCGCCAAGCGCAAGAGCGCTTGGACAGCGGAGGGACAGCGGTTCGGTTTGGTGCCACCGAAAGGCATATTGATTATGGGAGTGCAGGGTTGCGGGAAGAGCCTCGCAGCTCGGGCGGTGGCGGGCGAGTGGGGCTACGAGCTAGCTCGACTGGACGCCGGAGCACTTTACGATAAGTTTGTAGGTGAAAGTGAGAAGCGCTTGAGGAAAGCGTTGGAACTGGCACAGAAATTAGCTCCCGTGGTGCTCTGGATTGACGAGATTGAGAAGGCGTTCGCGTCGGCAGGAACCAGCGGAGACGCAGATGCAGGACTCTCGCAGAGATTGCTCGCCGCGCTGCTGACTTGGATGCAGGACCGAGAGAGTGGCGTGTTCCTGGCCGCAACCTCGAACAACATTACGGTGTTGCCTCCGGAGATGCTGCGCAAGGGCCGGTTCGACGAGATTTTCTTTGTGGATCTGCCGAATTCAGAAGCCCGCGCTGCTCTGTTTGCTTTGCATCTTAAGAAACGGGGCAGGGACCCTGGCGGATTTGACGTTACGGAACTGGCGGCGGCCACGGAAGGATTCAGTGGAGCGGAGGTTGAGCAGGCGATAGTGGCTGGATTGTACACTGCGTTCAGCCAGAAACAGCAACTTAGCACGGGGATTTTGTTGGCAGAGGTGAAGGGCACACAACCGCTCAGTGTGACGCGCGCAGAAGAGGTTTCCGCGATCCGAGATTGGGCCAGGAATCGGGCGGTGCCTGCGGATCGATGAGCCGGTTGAGGCGAGCACATCCAACCAATTAATCTGAATCAACGGGGTCGCCGCCTCGATGTGTACGCCAACTCTTGCCGAACCGACACTGGAGTTGCGAAGTGTCGAGGCGCGCAATGACAATCCTCTCTTCGGCATGGAGCGGGCCCTGGCGTGGGTTCCTTTTACTCCCATTTGTAATGAGACCGGTCAGCCTGCGATGTCTGTTCCCCTGTATTGGAACGCAGAAGGGCTGCCTATCGGAACCCACCTTGTTGGACCCTTTGGGGACGAAGCAACGCTCTTTCGGTTGGCTGGCCAACTCGAGCGCAGTCGGCCTTGGGTAAGCCGCCGACCGAAATTAGATCCAGTAACTTCCGGTCCGCTTGCATCTTCGGAGAGTTCGTGATCGTCATTCTAACTGCCCGACCAGCGTGATGGCGAACCACGTGATTGCAGCGCCGCAGCTTACCTCACGAGCGCCTCGTGAAATACTCCATCGGATTTATAGATTAAAACCTCTGGGAGGATGAAGTCACGCTTGTGAAAAATAGAGTCTGATGCAAACATTTTGGAGACGAATGGCAGATTTTCGGCCACTTTGAAGGAAAATAGCAAGATGCACGACGGACCCAGCACGCGAGCGATTGGATAGCCAAACTGTACAGCGAATCGCTACCGAAGATGTAAGTTGGCTCAGACGTAAGCATCGGGCCAACGGTTGGGCCGGTGCGAAAGAGCTAGCCACAGTTATTGGCTGCCATCAACGAGTTTTCAAAACACAGCTCATCGCGAATACATCGGCTCTACGTTAGCCCTTTCGCATTGCTCTTATTTCACTTGACAATTCAGAAGTCGTCGGATCAAATTTTCAGTTTCTTGTTTGCAGACGATACGCGCGGAGGCCTTTTGTCCACTTTCTGCCGCACGAAGTAAGCCAATGCGCGAAGGCGGTTCGACGCGTCAAACCACCCGTCATTTGCTATAAGAGACCAATGCGCCTAGGCGATTACGCACCCCTGCCTGCACACATCAAGTGGCTCCTCGATTCTGACCCGGCCATCCGCTGGCAGGTAATGCGGGACCTCACCGATGAAGACCCTGAAACGATTGCGGCCGAGCGGTCCCGCGTCGCAACCGAAGGTTGGGGGGCTAAACTCCTCTCCCTCCAATCTCCAGATGGCCACTGGGGCGGGCCGCAGGAGGACCGAGGCCTGCTGATTACCCTCTATCGTCTCGTCGTCTTGATGGACCTCGGTCTCGATCCTGCCAGTAAGCAGGCCCGCAAAATGATCGACCGCGTCGACAAGCGGCTCGTGTTTAAGCCGCTCAACAACCGCGCTTTCCTTCAGGGCGAAACCGAGCCCTGCATCAACGGCAGAATCCTCGCCCTCGGCGCGTATTTCAAAGAACCGAACGACGCACTGGCCCGTCAACTTCTGTGCGAGCAGCTCGAAGACGGCGGCTGGAACTGCGAGGCGGTTGAACCTTCAGCAAAACGTCCGCTGAGCCGGCGCTCTTCGTTCCATACCACCATCTGCGTGCTCGAGGGACTGCTCGCATACGAACGAGCAGGGCGGAAATCGGCGGCCGTCGCGAAGGCCCGCAAGAGAGGCGAAAATTATCTGCTCGAGCGCCGCATGTTCCGCTCGCTTCGAACCGGCGAAGTCATCGACAAACGCTGGCTCCGCTTCTCGTTCCCGGCGTTCTGGCACTACGACGTCCTGCGGGGCCTCGACTATCTGCGGAATGCCGGAATCCAGCCCGACAGCCGCGTTAATAAGGCCATCGAAATCGTAATCGAGCGCCGCCACCAGAACGGGCGCTGGCCCCTCAACTTCCTTTATGGCGAACGTATTCCATTGGAGATGGAGACCACTGTCGGCAGTGCAAGCCGCTGGAACACGCTGCGGGCCCTCCGAGTCCTGTTTTGGTACAACAACTCAACGTTGTAGTTGTGACATGGCGCACGCTCGCGCCATGAATTGGGTCAGAAGCCTGCCGCGAATTTGCCTTTCTGAACGGATCAAGGGCAATCCAGAGGTCATCGGCACGCATTGCCAGTTTCTTGTTTGCCGACGATTCGGGAGTTGGCCCGTGAATCATCACAACCGCGTTTACCGGGGCCTAGTGATTTCTAGAGGAATCCATATTACAAATTCGTCTCACGTGCCGAGAAGGTTCTCCCGCCGTTGCGTGTCCGTTTACCGGTCGCTTCCACATGAACCCTTTTTTGCCTCTTCTGCGCTTTACGTTCGAAGGCACTCTGCGGTCGCCGCAGGGCGCTGCCCGTGAATTTGCGAGAAGGAGGCGATCACGATGACAACACAAAGCAAGTGCCTGGAAGGAGGTCAGTTGAAGCGCGAGCCGGAACAGCGTCCGGCACTCGTGGACTCTAGCAGTGAGCCCGGTTATCGACTGGCGTCGAGGGGACGCCAAAAGCACGAAGATAATCGGTTGGGCCTCTTGGAAAGGATCTTCGACCCACTTTCTCGCCGAAGACGCGAGATGGTCCGGCCTGGCTGGAGGTGCCTTGAAGTTGGCGCCGGCCGGGGTTCTATGGCGGTTTGGCTAGCTGAGCGGGTCGGCGAAAACGGTCTGGTGGTGGCCACAGACATCGACGTCACCTACTTGCAGCGACTCCATGTTCCGAACCTCGAGGTGCGCGAACACAATATCCTCACCGATCCTCTGGACGCGCTCGGCCCAGGCTCATTCGATATGGTCAGCTCGCGTTTGACGTTGTTCTGGCTCGCTGGCGAGCAGGAGGCAGCAATTCGCCGCATGGTTGAGTGTTTGCGGCCAGGGGGGTGGCTCGTTGACGAGGACGGCGATTGGGGCACCATTACTCCGGTGAACCAATTCCATCCGTTTTACCCGCGCTACCAGGACGCGTACCGGAATGGTGAATGGTGGGCCGCGCGCGGCTATGATCCCATCTTTGGACGCAAGTTACCTGTGCTATTCGAGCGTTGCGGTCTGGAAAACATTCGTCACGAGGCAACAGCCGAAGTTGTTCGCGGGGGTAGCTCGTGGGCGCGATGGTGGCAGCAGACGCTGGAAGGCATCCGCGATTGGGAGAAAGCTGAACATGGCCTGACGAAAGCACAAGAAGAGGAGTACAAGGCACTCTTAACTCCCTGGATTGACCCGTCATTCTGGTTTCTGAACCCGCTTGTCCACGGCTGCTGGGGCCAACGTCCAAGGCACAGGCCAACCTCCTGAGCCCTCTCATTTGATCTGTTCGGTGAACTCACAACGCCGAGGTCGCACCGGTCGGATCATGCTCCCACTCCGCGTGTCAGTGCTCGGCTTGCGGAACGCGATGAACGAACCGATGCTACAGAATTGGACCTAATTGCCAGTGCGCCTCAGCAGCCTGACGCCGCAGCTTGATTCGGTAGGTTGGACGGTCCCCGTCACGAGTACCAGTCTGTCCCAATCTAAAGGTCCAGAAAAATACGGTACTAATGGAAGGCAAATCCCAACCAGCGCTCTATTCGGGCATCTGGTCAGCAATGACATAAGGGATACATGAAAAAGGCTCAGCCTAGCCTCGAGAAACAGCATGCTGCGCCAGAAATGCCCTTGTGCTGTTCCCAATGTGGGTGGCCGGGAACGGGCAAAATGCCAGCAGGCGTATGCCTGATAAGGCAAAAAGGCAAGACTGTTCTGGTTGGGACGTTATCGTACTTCAGCATAAGCACGGAGTTGTGTTCTCTCTGTCAAGAAATGGAATCCTCGGTGGCAAGTCGGCCATGGTTTGTCAAAGTGCAAACCGAATATCTCGAGCAGGTTAAAGTCAAAAAACAAATTTTGGGCATTGGATGACCGTTACATCATCGCTCCATGGTCCCCGGACGCGATGGAGGCAGCAACCTGTTTCGCGGAAATCCTAGCTTCTTGCGGTCTACTGCAATCGGCTCAATGTCTTTATTAGCGATTTGGCCCAATGTTCGCCAATTTCTCGGGAAATGTGGGGTCTAGTCCACCGGCTTCCTCGAAAAACAAAGTGGACCGAATAGGTCTGCCAAAGTTGGTCAATTTTTGCCTTCGGCACCATCGTAACGGGCCATCCAATAGTTCTATTTGTCCTTGGTTCCCTTCAAAAATTTTGGGGTTTCGATTGTTCCCTCAATCCGGAACGGAAACGACAACTTGCCATCGTTTGATTTGGCGCCTTCCAAGCGGGCGAATGTGTTCGTCCAAAAGCCCTGTTTGGTGGTGATAGTTGCTACGCCCTGATAATTGAGCTCGTCTGAGCCGGATATGCTCACGCTGCCCGAGCCATCCACATCCACGCCGTAACCGTCCACATCAATCAATTTGCTGATGATTTGCAGATTCTCAAGCTCGAGGTCCGCGGAAATGGAGGAGAAAGCAGAAGGATTGTCTTTGGCGGGCCCGAGGTCGTTGAAGCGCGCGAGCCTCATCAAGTTTGCGTTCAGCTTCAGGTTGGGAACATCACCGTTTGTCAATTTCACGTGGCCAGCTCCATGCATTCGGGAGAGCGGGTTCGTCGTGTGCTCGATCTCACCCGCAAGCTTCAGGTTCCCTTCGAGATTTCCAGACAGTCGGCCGCGCGCTTCGTGGAAGTCGGCCAGAAGCCGGGTGACGTTGATTCCATTGATTTGTGCCTCAGCCTTGAAGCTGGGAACCTTTTTCAGGAGGCTCACCGAAAAGTGGCCCGTGGCTCTCCCGGTATAGGCATCCGCCATGAGATCTGTAAAAAAGACCTCACGCGCCTCCAGCCGGAACTTGGATTTTGCATTGGTAACTTCGACCGCACCAAAGCGCAAACGGGCCGCCTTCCAGCTACCGTAGCCGTCCAGAGAGCGAGAAGCTGGATTCACGATGGCCGCCAGATTCACGCTATCCAGTTCACTCGTAATGTCGTGGGCCTCCAGAAAGACGGGGCCTTGTGCGTCGGAAGGCAGCAGATTCGAGGCAATCAAGTGGCCACGATGAATCACCACTTTGTCTATGATGCCCAGGGGAAAGAGGTTCTTCGAATTCTTCGATTCGGGGTTCTCAAAGTTCCAGGGGCCGTCAGGGTCCGAAATCAAGTTGATCTCCGGTCCGTCCATAACGAGCGAGGTGATCACCACTTTGCCGTGAAGAAGCGCCCGGACGTCCAATGTGGCGTCTGCTTGCGGGACTTTCACGACGTAACTTGGCGGAAATAGGGGAGGACTTTTCACTCCGAAGCCGTCGATGTGAATCGTTGGTTTGGGAAACAACGTCAGCGCCAGGCGTTCGATTTCCACTTTTTTCCCAGTGCTCTCTTCGAAATAGGAAATGATCTGGGGCCGGTACCGATCTGGGTTGAGAAAAACAGGTCCCAGAAAAACCAACGCAGCGAAGACACAGGAGGCAATCACGATCGGGCGAAAGACGATCCTCTTGCGGTTAGCCATGCCGACTTCACTCTTGTTCCAGGAGAAAGCAGTCCTGGAAATTCAAATTGTACTGCCGTCTGAGGAAAAGGAACCTGTCCCTACCAAAAAGTCGGCTCTCGTTGAGCCAGTCGAATTTGAACGACGACAACTATAGCTTGTGGATGGCATGTTCACTCTCGTCTACTCGCTGTTCCTATGAAACTCGTTGGTGTTGGCATCGCGCTCCTAGCAGCGTATGCCGCTTACCACTGGTTGTGGGGTCGCGGCTGGCTGGCAACATCTGCCTGCCTTTTGATCTGGTTTTTGCTGGCAAGCCTCTATAAGCCAGAAGCGCGTAGGTCGGAATAAAACAACCGTTCGTCCTCTACCCACCTGACTCCATCCTCCAGTCTGGCAAGCAGACAGAGTGTGACGAACATCACAGCCCCACCTGCAACCACGCGGTAAAACCCCGGATAAACAAATAACCCATAGGGGGGTTGGAGCTTCGGCGCTAAGTAACCGCTAGCCTCCCTCACATGAAGCGCAGGCAGAAGGCATCTGGAGGAACCATGAGTGTAGAACGAAATAAGCTGTTGACCCAACTTGAGGCCTTCAAGGCATATGACGCAGACACCAGCGATGCGACTTTGAAAGAATTGGCAGATCTTTGTCGAGGGCTTGCAATGAACCCGAGCGTCGATTCGCTGACCCAGCGAGAGGCGCTAGAGTTGGCCAATGAAGTCGCCAAGCTGCAAGGCCCCCCCGAACAGAATCCTTGGAGCAACCAGCTACAGGAGCAAAAGCGCGTAGCGCGTATCTGGATGGCGTACCTCCTGAGCCAGGAGTTTCAATTCGTAGTGAAGGAAGCAGATTGCAACTAAGGCCGCGACACTAACCCTCAATATGGGAAGATCACTGATGACGAAGGGGGCGCGGCATCGCGTGGCTAGTCTTTAAGCATTGGCGGAGAAACACTCTCGGAGTCCTGTCACCCGTCTCCGTCTCCTGAGGCCCGAGCCCCGGCAGGGGATTTGACCACTTCGCAAAAAGCATAGTCAACCGTCAGAGGACGTGGGACACCATCAATACCCGTGAGCCTCAACGAGACTCGCACTTAAAGAGTGCGGATTTCTTCCACGTGGAGAAGTATCCGGCCTTAACCTTCAACTCACGTCCATAACAAAGAGCACAGATGAGGAGCTAAAGGTCAGCGGCGACCTGACGATTCGCGAAGTGACCCGAAACGTGGTTTTTGACGCCGAAGGGCTGAGCACAGCGCAAAAGGATCCGTGGGCAATATGCGGATTGGGCCTTCTGCCACGACGCGGATCAGCCGGAAAGACTTTGACCTTGCCTGGAACGCAGCCCTGGAAACCGGCTGCCTGCTCGTGGGCGACGCGGTAACAATCACCTTGGACGTTCAGTTCATCAAAGAGCGCTAACAGCACAGCTCATCGATTCAGCGGACACTCTTTCGCTTTTGCTTGATCACCCGGGCCGCTTTTTTTTGCCGTCGGTTGGGAATGATTGGATTCAGGTGCCCAAAAAACGTAGGATTCTAATCGCAGACCCGTTCATGAGTGAAACCCTTCATTTTATTGAGATACATGGCTACTGGTTGCTGTTTGTCGTCGTGTTGGCGCGCCAAGCCTGTTTGCCGGTGCCAGCGAACCTGGCTCCCCTAGGCGCCGGTGCGCTGGCGGGTTCCGGCAAATTGGACCTCCGAGCCATTGTGGCTTTGTCGGTTCTCGCCGTGTGAAGAAGAAACCTGGGCGGCCTGGTTGTACGACCTGCTGAAGCCGCACGTGACGGAAGTCGTGGTGTGTAATCCGCGAAAGGCTGCCCTACCAAAAGATGGCAGCAAGGGTGGTCGGATCGATGCGCGGAACTGCTGTATATGAACAAGATCAAGTCGGTCTATCACGGAGAGCACGGCTTGCGAACGTATATGCACAACGTTATCGGGCGGAATGGCCCAGCAAGATCAGCGAAGCCGACGTCCTAGGACGCGCCGAACACTACTACCAGCAGCTCGATGTTTTGCGGCTCCTGCGCAAGGAAGTGCGGCGGGACTTGTTGGTGGAAGCCAAGAAGCACAAGTGGACCTACAGCGGGCTCGGATTAGAAACGCATGACAGCGCTCAGTACCACGCGGTGGAAGGACAGCTGTAGGCGACAGTTTGTGGCCTAAATAAGGATCACAACCACGACCTCAAAGATATTTTCAAGGGTGCAGCAACCAGAGCCTTTGGTTCAGTTCAGAGCTTGGTAAACGTCAAGTACCACCCGCCACAGATCCTCCCTGTGTTTGGAGAAGCACCGGCTAACCGGCGTGCCGTTCGGGAAACCGCGAAGTTGTCTGAGACATCCCAAAGTGAACAACTCGTCCATTGGAGACGCTGAGTCGGTTTTTCACGATTATCCCTTCCGGTCTCGATAGGCCTAGCTTCAAGGCAAAACGGATGTCTTACTTCGGTAGGTTCATCTTTTTCAGCAGTTCGCAGTAGCGCTGGTCGCGGCGCAGGCTATTCATATGCGGATCGATCTTCAGGCTGCGCAAGCCGGCGTCACGCTGTTCGTAGGCACGGTCTAACCATTCAAAGGCCTTATCGGGTTCGCCCCGATAAGCGTATACCTCAGCGATTTGGTAAGCCATGTTTGCCCGGTGGTCCGCGATGAGCTGGGACAAGGCGGCATTCGAATCGCCGGTACGACCAAGAGCGTGGTAAGCCAGCGCTTCGCCCGTGAGTCTCCAAATCTCGGCTGGCTCCTTTTCCATTTCAGTCAGTGCTTCCAGCGGGCGGCGCCGCGCGAGGAGGATTTCGCCGCGAGTGAAATGATCGTATGTTTTTTGCGGATTTAGCTCTAAGGCTTGTTGAACTTCAGCCTCGGCATTTTCGTATTGGCCGGCAGCGTAGTAAAGAAATGCCATGTAGGAATGGGAACCAGCCAGGAGCGGGTCCAGCGCTATAGCCTGCTTATGGAATTCGATGGCTTCGCCCAGGTGGCCGAGGGAG
>Ga0306920_100012356_pt1 | contig 11586 bp, 15 predicted proteins | sample flu12Cox44000170_FD_204666 | JGI IMG/M metagenome (GOLD analysis project Ga0306920, IMG submission 204666) | Lab enrichment of tropical soil microbial communities from Luquillo Experimental Forest, Puerto Rico - flux4day.12C.oxic.44.000.170 (v2)... | ecosystem: Environmental > Terrestrial >...
GATCCGCCGAGAGGTCGGCGACCCCAAGATCACCGAGCACCGCGGGCGCATCGTCAAGACGACCGGCGACGGTCTCCTTGTCGAGTTCGCCAGTGTGGTTGACGCCGTGCGCTGTGTGTTTGAGGACATGGGCGAGCAACAGGTCAAGAACATCGCTCGGCCGGTGCGGACGCACCGCATTGTGGTCGGTTCGACCACTCAGCCAATCACCGCTGCTGCCGCTACTGCAACGGAACTCCCGCTTCCGGCGAAACCCTCGCTCGCAGTGTTGCCGTTTCAGAACATGAGCGGCGATCCGGAGCAGGAGTATTTCGCCGACGGCATTGTCGAGGAGATAACCACGGGGATCTCGCGTCTGCCCTGGCTTTTCGTGATCGCCCGGAATTCGAGCTTTACCTACAAAGGCAAGGCCGTCGATGTGAAGCAGGTGGCGCGCGAGCTGGGCGTGCGCTACGTGCTCGAAGGCTCGGTGCGCAAAGCGGCCAACCGGGTGCGCATTACCGCCCAGCTGATCGACACGACGAGCGGAGCGCATATCTGGGCCGACCGCTTCGACGGCGCGCTGGACGACATCTTCGAACTGCAGGACCAGGTCGCCAGCGGCGTCGTCGGCGCGATCGAGCCGAAGTTGCGCCAGTCCGAGATCGAACGCGCAACCCGCAAGCCAACCGAAAGCCTCGATGCCTACGACCTCTATCTGCGAGCGCTGCCGGGAGTCCATCAGCTGACCTCGGAAGGCGTCGAGAATGCCATTCGGCAACTCGAGCGCGCGCTCGAGATCGATCCGTCTTACGGACCGGCGGCGGCGCTGGCCGCATATTGCCGGGCTCGCCAAGTGGCGCACGGTTGGGCGCGGCGCACGCCGGAGCTCGAAGCAGTGGCGTTGCACTTCGCGCGGCGTGCGATCGATACCGGCAAGGACGATCCCGACGCCCTGTGGATGGCTGGCCAGATGATCGCACAATACTCAGGCGACCACAAAGCTGGGGCCGCAGCGATCGAGCGCGCCTTGTTGCTGAACCCGAACGCCGCTCTTGCCTGGACCGCCGCGGTTGGGTGCATCTTTTTCTCGACGAAGCCGATCCGGCGATTGCCGCCTTCGAGCGGGCCTCGCGCCTGAGCCCGCTGGATCCGATGGGCTGGTTTATCAAGGGCGGCCTCGCGCGGGCGCACCTGACCGGCGGCCGCTACGAGGAGGCGATGCGGTGGGTCGATCAGACGATCCTGGAGCAGCCCCGCTGGGCGCCAGCGCTGTGGACCAAGGTCGTGCTGTGCGAATTGATGGGGCGGCACAACGAGGCTTGCGAGGCGCTGAAACCGATGCTCGAAGCCTGGCCCGGTTTCACGATCGAGGCCTTCACCAGCTACGCAAAGCTGCACTACACGCCCCGCCTCAGGGCCATCTATGTCGAGGCTTTGCGCAAGGCAGGCCTGCCGGCGAACTGAGCCGCCGTGCTCCCGCGATCGAGGATGCGATCGGATCGCGCACCAAGCCGATCGCGATCACGCACGTGCCCGCGCAAGGCGGGCGCATCAATTAGGCTGCCGACAGCGGTCTCAACTCGCCGCAGATGTGTGATCCTCCACTCACCTGGGCGGAGCGGTAGCAGCCGTCGCCGCAGCCGGCGCTTCGGTCGGCTTGTCCGCCGGCAGAAACGGGATCGGCGCCCCGGCGTAGATCGCCGCCGGCAATTTGCCGTCCCAACGCTCGGCTTTGCGCAGGTCGATGAGGGTCGGGTTGCTTTTCAGCGCATCGGCCTGCGCTCGGATTGCCGCCGCCTGGGCTTCGCCCTGCAATGCGATGGCTTTGACTTCCGCCTGCGCCTGCAACAGCCGTGCGTCGGCAGCGCCCTTGGCCTGCTCGCGCACCGCATTGGCGTCGCCTTCCGCCTTGATCCTGGCGGTCTCGGCCTGCTTTTGCGCCTGCTGGCGCTGGTACTCGACCGACTCGATATTGGCCTTCTGCACCGCGGCGTTGTTGACCGCCTGCCGGAACGCGTCGGTGTACTGCATGTCGGTCAATTGGAAATCGGTGATCTCGACCCCCAATACCTTGACGTCGTGATCCAAGGTCGCCTTGATCGCGTCGCGCAATTCGCCGCGCTTCTCGGCGACCGACTGGACATTGACCTGGCCCATCGCCGCCTTCAGCCGATCGACGGTCATCGCCGCGAGGCGGCTTTCGTAGTCGCGGTTATTGGTGAAGATGTAGGCGACGCGATCCGCCGGCACGCGGTAGAACACGGTATAGACGACGTCGACTTCCTGGTTGTCGATTGTGTAGGTGTTGACCGCCTTCTCGGGATACATCGCGCGGATGTCGGTGCGGTAGGTTTGCGTGCCGTCGATCAGCGGTACTTTGAAATGCAAGCCCGGTCCGGCGACATAACGAAACTCACCAAACCGGTTGACGACCGTCAGCTCGTTTTGCCCGACTGTAAAGAAGCTCGAAAAAACCAGGATCGCGAGCAGCAGCGCTGTGCCGATCATCCCGGCCAACTTCACGTCACTCCGCATAAAAGTCTCCGCGATTGTTTCCCACACCGACGCTTCTACTTACTTTCGACTGATATCGCCATATCGCTGACGGTGCGCCGCGGTCGTGGCCGCCGCGCTCGCCGCCGCGCCATTAACGAGGCCGGAAACAAATCACCGATTGATGAACATCTCCCTCATTCTGGACGCGGACGCAGAACGTCGCGTTCGTCACACAAAACGTGTGGCCGGAACGGGGCTACAGGAAGGTCGTCATGACCATCCGAGCCAAGCAGATCGAGCAGATTAGGCTCGACATGCCGTTGCTCAGATCGGAGACGCCTGAGGTGGTGGAGGTCATGCCGGGCTTTCCCGACCGCATTCGCTTGGGATTAGCAATTAATTTGTCGTCGTCCCGGCGAAGGCCGGGACCCAGACCACCGCCGCTCAGAAATTTTCCGGCAATGGCGATGTGTTGCCAAAATTTTCGGAGGGCTCGTGTCGGGCCCGGCCTGCGCCGGGGGCAACAGTGATGACTAGCATGGGATTTTCTCACAAATTCTGAAAAGCGACCCGGCATAGCCGGGGCGCGTCTCGAAGCACGCAGCGGATCCGTTGCAGCGTCTTTTTGCCCAACCTCGCACTGCGCCCCGCAGGCACATCTGGCGCTTGCGAGGCAGGTGAATGGGTTTTGCGCCGACACATCAAGTCACGCGGCATCACCGCCAATGAGGCGCACACCTTCGGCGCGGGCGGACGCCGACAACGTCGCATCCAGTGTTGCGAGCGGCAGCGCGGCTCTCAATGCCAGTTCGAGATAGGCGGCGTCATAGACTGTCAGTCGGTGGCGGCGCGCCAAGCTCAGCACGCCACTCTCGTCCGGCGCGGTGTCGATCGTAATTGCCAGCCTCGAGACATCACGCAGGAACCGCGCGGTCTGTCGTTCCGTGATCCGGCCGCGTCGTTCCGCCAGCACCAGCACATTGCGCAACTCGTACCACCATAGCGCCGGCACCATCATCGCTTCGGCACCGGCGAGCGCGAATACCCGCTCGGCGATTTCGTGCTCTTCCGCGAACGCCCATGCGACGGTGACCGAAGCGTCGATCACCAGCGGCATCAATATTTATGGCCTTCATGCCGCCAGGCGAGCAGCTCATCGAGACTGACTTCCCCGGTATGCTTGCGCAGCTCCCTGATGTCGGCGAGCGCGTTGTCGATCTCCCGCCGCCGGCGATCCGCCTCGGGGATGATCCGCGCAATGGCGCGACCATGGCGAGTGATGACGATGGTCTCGCCCCGTTCAACCTCGTCCAGAAGCTGCGAGAGGCGGGCCTTGGCATCGGAGGCTTGAATCTCGCGCATGCGGAGTCCTCCTGGCGTTCGCCCGACTAATTAAATGAACCGGTCAGAACTGTCGAATCGAAAGTGCGACCCAACGGACTATGCGAGGCATGGCTCACCCGTCCGATCTCGATCGCGGCCCCGGGCGGTCCCTTGACAACAGGCTCCCGCTTGCATATTTAACCACTTAGTTACTTAACTGATCGGTTATCGAGCACGTGGACACCGAAGGCCTCAGCGTCACCTTCGCGGCTCTCGCCGATCCGACTCGGCGCGCGATCCTGGCTCGTCTCGCCTCGGGCGAGGCTTCGGTTTCCGAGCTGGCCGCCCCATTCGAGATGAGCCTGCCGGCGGTCTCGAAGCATCTGAAGGTGCTAGAGCGCGCCGGCCTGATCACTCGCGGTCGCGCCGCACAGTGGCGCCCCTGCCGGCTCGAAGCGGCTCCGTTGAAGGATGCCTCCGACTGGCTGGAAGAGTACCGACGCTTCTGGGAAGAGAGCTTCGACCGCTTGGAGGACTATCTGCGCGAACTGCAAGAGAAGGAGAAGACCGATGGCCGAAATGGCTAGCATCGAGACCGAAGCGACGGAACGGGAGCTCGTCGTCACACGCATCCTGGACGCGCCGCGGGCGCTGGTGTTCAAAGCCTGGACAGAGCCCGACCGGGCGGCACGCTGGTGGGGCCCGCAGGGATTCGTCACGCTTTATTGCAAAATGGACGTCCGTCCGGGCGGCACCTTTCGTGTGTGCATGCGCTCCCCCGAGGGCGCCGAGTATTGGAAGCAGGGCATATACCGGGAGGTCATCGAACCGGAGCGACTGGTCTTCACCTTTGCCTGGGAAGATGCGGAGGGTAAGCCCGGCCGCGAAACGGTGGTCACAGTGACCTTCGCCGAGCATGGCACCAAGACAAAGTTGACCCTGCACCAGGGCGTGTTCGAGACGGTTGCCGCCCGCGACTCTCATAAGGACGGCTGGAGCAGCACCCTCCAGCGCCTTGCCGATTATCTTGCGAACCTTTGAGGCGCTCAGGAGAGCGCGCGCAGATCGGTGCGCAGTCGGTCGGGGCTGGATCCGGTGAGGAACCGGTCGATTGCCGCGTGGGTTTGCCTCCAGACCGGACAGGCGGCGACGAGCAGAGTCCGACCGGCGGGTGTCAAGGCGAGGCGGCGCGTGCGTTTGTCGGTATCGTCGACCGTCACCTTGACCAGCCCACGGCGCTCGAGCGGCTTCAGATTGGCGGTCAGGGTCGTGCGGTCCATTGCGAGCAACACCGACACGCTGCCGATGCTCGCAGCGTCCGGGCGGTTGAGCGACATCAGCAGCGAAAATTGGCCGTTGGTCAGCTCCAAGGGGCGCAGTGCCGCGTCAAACCCCCGCGCCACTGCCCGCGCCGCCCGCCGCAAATGCAAACACAGGCAGGTGTCGCGAACCTCCAGGGTGATTTCGTACGGGAGGTCATCGGGTTTTGACATGGACTAAGCATGTTGATATCAACGTAATTGGTCAAGATCCGCGAGAGGGACGTTCATGGGAGAGTGGCCGATGGCAAGCCTACCGCGAATCACGCCCCATCTGTGGTTTGATAAAGAGGCCAAGGAAGCCGCGGCCTTCTATTGTTCAGTGTTCCCTGGTTCCAAAATCACGCACCTATCGACGGTCCGCGGCGTGCCGACGCCCACCGGCGAGTGCGACATTGTTTCGTTTGATCTGAGCGGGCAACCCTTCATGGCCATCAGCGCGGGGCCAATGTTCAAGTTCAATGAAGCTGTTTCCTTTCTGATTCCCTGCGGAACGCAAGAAGAGGTTGACTATTACTGGGAGAAACTTTCCGTCGATCCGAGCGCCGAGCAGTGCGGCTGGCTCAAGGATAGGTTCGGCCTGTCGTGGCAGGTGTGGCCACGAGCCATCGGCGAGATGATGGAGAATGGTACGCCGGAGCAAGTCGCGCGCGTCACCAAGGCGATGCTCCCGATGAAAAAACTCGACATCGCGGCCCTGGAGAAAGCCTACAAGGGCTGACCTCCGCCGCGGGGCCAGCGACAGGCCGCCGATGAACCTTTCGATCCCGCCAACCTCGAAAAGGAACGACGATGCAAGTCCAGCCCTACTTGTTTTTTGACGGCCGCTGCGAAGAGGCGATCGACTTCTATCGCAGCAAACTCGGCGCCGAGGTCGATATGCTGATGCGCTTCAAAGACAGCCCCGAGCCGCAGCAGCACGCGCCCGGTACCGAGAACAAGATCATGCACGCCAATCTCCGTATCGGTGGTACGACGGTGCTGGCCTCCGACGGCCGATGCGTCGGACAGCCGAATTTTCAAGGCTTTGCGCTATCGCTGACCCCGGCCGACGATGCCGAGGCGAAGCGGCTGTTTTCGGCTTTGAGCGAAGGCGGTCAGGTGCAGATGCCGTTGGGCAAGACCTTCTTCGCGTCGAGCTTCGGCATGCTCGCCGACCGCTTCGGCGTGTCGTGGATGGTCTACGTCCCGCTGCAGTGACTGCGGTAGCGGGCCGGAGCGCATAGCGATGCCGAAGGTCTTGTTCACCTCCGCACTGCAACGCTTCCTGCCCGCACCCACCGCACAGGTCGAGGGCGCGACGGTCGCCGACGCGCTCGCCGCGGTATTCGCCACGCGCCCGGCGCTGCGCGGCTATGTGCTCGACGATCAGGGCGCGGTGCGCCGGCATATTGCCGTTTATGTCAACGGCAACCCGGTGCGCGACCGCGAAACATTGGCCGACCCGGTCGGGCCGCGCGACGAGATCTACGTCTTTCAGGCGCTGTCCGGCGGTTAATCAAAGGAGAAAAGAATGACAGAGCGGCTTCATGTCGGGACCCGCAAGGGCCTGTTCGAACTCGCGCGCAGCAATGGCGCGTGGGAGATCGTTGATGTGCGTTTTCTCGGCGATCCAGTCTCCGCAGTGCTGGCCGAGGCCGACGGTTCGCTCTACGCCGCACTCGATCTCGGCCATTTCGGCGCCAAACTGTGGCGCCGCGACCGCGCCGGCGAGTGGAGCGAGCTTGCAGTCCCGACATTTCCGCCAAAACCGGAAGATGCCGGCGACGATCCCCATCCATGGGCCCTGGGCAAGATCTGGGTGCTCGAGCGGGGCGGCGTGCCGGGGCGCCTCTGGGCAGGAACCATGCCGGGAGGTTTGTTCCGTTCCGATGATGCCGGAGCGTCCTGGTCGCTGAGCGAGCCATTGTGGCGGATGCCCGAGCGCCGGCGATGGCAGGGCGTCGCCGGCGGTGAGCAGCCGGGCATCAACTCGGTGCTGATCGATCCGCGCAATCCCTCGGACGTTCGGGTCGGCGTGTCGACCGCGGGGGTGTGGGCAAGCACCGATGCCGGCGCGTCGTGGCGGAACATCAACCGCGGCATGTACGCCGAATACATGCCGCCCGAGCAGCGCGACAATCCGATAGCGCAGGACGTCCACCGGCTGGCGCGCTGCGCCGTACATCCGGAGGTGGTCTGGTGCCAGCACCATAACGGTGTCTTCCGCTCGCAAGACGCCGGGGCCAACTGGCACGAAATCACCGCGATCCGCCCGTCGAAATTCGGTTTCGCGGTCGCCGCCCACCCGCGCGATCCGGAGACCGCGTGGTTTGTTCCGGCCGTCAAGGACGAGCGGCGCATCCCGGTCGACGGCAAAGTCGTCGTCGCGCGCACCCGCGACGGCGGCCGCAGCTTCGAAGTGCTGCGGAACGGGCTGCCGCAGCACCACGCGTACGACTTGGTGTGGCGCCATGCGCTCACGATCGACGAGACCGGCGAGAGGCTCGCTTTCGGCTCGACCAGCGGCGGCTTGTGGATCTCCGAGGATGGCGGCGACTCGTGGACGATGTCCGAGGCGCGGCTGCCGCCGATCGCCGCCGTGCGTTTCGCACCGACGTAACCTGCAAGGAGAGATCGATGCGATTCATGATGATCGTCAGAGCCAATAAGGACACCGAGGCCGGTGTCATGCCCGACGACCGGCTCATTGCCGCGATGACGAAGTACAACGAGGAAATGGCGCAAGCCGGCGTGTTGCGCGACTTGGCTGGTCTGCAACCGAGCTCGAAGGGCGCGCGGATCAAATTTGCCGGCGGAAGAGCCACTGTCGCCGAGGGGCCGTTCGCCAACACCAGTGAGCTGATGGCCGGTTATTGGCTGATCCAGGTCAACTCGAAGGAAGAGGCAATCGAATGGGCCAAGCGCTGCCCTCCTCCGCATGGCGCAGGGTCGGAGGGCGAGATCGAGTTGCGCCAGCTATTCGAATTGGACGATTTCGGCCCCAGCCCGGCAATCGACGAGGCGCGCCGGCTAGAACAGGAGCTCGCGAAAAAGAAATAGGCATGTGGGCACCCCGCCCACGTGCGGGCTGGAGGCGCGCGCCGCTATGGAGTGATACGCCGTGTCAATGAAAAGATAATCGGCCGATGAACCGGCCTCTGCTGGCGGTCGACGGCGATTCGTTCGCACACCGCTCCTATCACGCGCTGCCGAAATCGATCCGGCGGCGCGGCAACAAGGGCGCGGGCGCAATCGTCGGCTTCGCCAATTTCCTGCTGCGGCTCTACTGGGAACACCAGCCGCGCGCGGTGTTCGTCGGCTGGGACACGCTCGACGCGCCGACATACCGCCACCGCGCGCTCGAGACCTACCAGGCGGGACGCGTATTCGATGCCGAACTGATCGGTCAGCTCGAAGTGTTGCCGCAGCTCGTCGCGGCATGCGGTTTTGCCTATGCGAAAGCGCCGGGCTACGAAGCCGACGATTTTCTCGCCGCTGCGGTCGCGCAAGAGGAGCGGCGCGGCGGCACCGTGCTCGTGGCAAGCGGCGATCGCGACGCCTTTCAGCTCGCTTCGGATAGAACGACGATCCTCCACCCGGTGCGCGCCGGCGAGATGGCCCGGATCGGCCCCGCCGAGGTGCGCGAGCGGTATGGCGTTGACCCGGCGCAAGTGCCCGATTTCATCGCGTTGCGCGGCGACCCGTCGGACAAGATCCCCGGCGCCGCGGGTGTCGGTCCCAAAAGCGCCGCAAGCCTGTTGCGCCGCTACGGCTCGCTCGAAGCTGCGCTCGCGGACGGCAAATTCGCCGCGCAGGCCGAACAGCTGCGGCTTTACCGGCGGATCACCACGATGGACGCCGCGGCCCCCCTCCCCTCCTTGCCCGACCAGACCCCTGCTTGGGGTAAGGCGGTGGCGCTGGCGCGCGAGTGGGACCTAAACCGCTTGGCCGATCGCCTCCACGAGCTTCAGAATTCGCCGCTGCGATAGGCGTCGTCGAGACGCTTGGCGTCCTCGGGCGACGGCTCCTCCCAGGCTTCGCCGCGGCGGCGCAGCGCGCCGGTAAAGTTCGGCGGCCGCTTTTCGTTGAAGGCCTGGCGGCCCTCTTCACCGTCAGTCGTCGTCTGGATCAACAGCGAGTTGATCAGGTTCTGGACATGCCAGGCCTGGTCGGTCGGCAGGTCGCCGAAGCGGATCGCGAACTCCTTCATCATGCGCACCGCAACCGGCGGCAACGTGACGATATGGCGGGCAATCTGTTCGGCACGCTCCATCAGCTGCGCATGCGGGACGACCTCGTTGACGAGGCCGATCCGCAGGGCTTCGGCGGCATCGAGGGGCTCGTCGGTCAGCAGGATCTTCATTGCATCGACATAGCGCAGCTGGCGGAGCAGGAGACTGGCGCCGGGACCATGGCCGAGCCACCCCTGAGACAACAGCGCGAATTTGAAGCGGGCGTGCTCGCGGCTGGCAATGCGGATATCGGTCGAGGACAGCAGGACGTAGAGCCCTGCTCCCGCCGCCCAGCCGTTGACTGCCGCGATCACCGGTTTCCACACCCGCGGGTAATGGTCCCCCATGCGCCCGTCGACGCCGGTCTTCTGCCCATGCACGGTGCCGGCGAGCGGCCAGTAGATACGCTGCGTGCGCAGATATTCGCGATCCTCCGCTGTGAGGTCGGGGCGCGGCGCCAGATTGTGGCCGCCGCAGAAATGCCGGTCGCCGGCACCGGTCAGAATCGCGCAGCGGATGTCGCGATCCTCCCACAGGTCGATCCAGGCCGCCGAGATCGCGTCCGATGTCGGCTTGTCAAGGATGTTCGCCTTCTCCGGATTGTTCAGCCTGATGTAGGCGATCCCGTCGCGCTTCTCGTAATCGATCGGCAAAGCCGTCTCCCCAGTGGTTCAGCGGTTGAGCAGCCAGAGGATGAAGGATAGCACCACGCTGACAATCAGGCATGTCACGATCGGAAAATAAAAGCTGAAGCCTCCGCGCTGCACGACTAAGTCGCCGGGCAATCGCCCCAGCCCCAGTCTGCTCAGCCACGGCCACAACTGACCGACGGCAACCAGCACGATCCCGATTGCGATCAGCCACTGTCTCATCGCTGTGCCACCTGATCGATTCTTCCGATGATATAGTCGCGGCGACAGAGGAGGATCACCGGTGAGCATGCCAAAGCGCGTCGTCGTCACCGAGGTGAGCCATTGGCACTCGGCCTATGACGCCTCGTATCTCCACATTCTGCGTGATCTGGGGTGCGAAATCGTCGGGGTTTCCGACCGCTCGGAGCGGATTGCCGCGGACCGCGCCTGGCGTTTCGGCAGCACGCCGTTCACCGATTACCGGCGGATGATTGAAGCAACGAGGCCGGAATTCGCGATTGCCCTGGGCCGGCATTGCGAGATGCCAGATATTTTCCGTTTTCTCGTCGAGGCCGGCGTGCCGTTCGTCATGGAAAAGCCCTGGGGCATCGACGCCGGCACCGTTGTCAGCCTTGCCCGCCTCGCCGCCGAGAAGAGCGCCTGGGTGTCGGTGCCGTTCATGCAGCGCTATTCGTTCTGGGCAGTGACCGCAAAGCGCATGATTGCGGCGGGCGAGTTCGGCAGGATTTCGCATATTTTCTTCCGCGGCATCCGGCCGACGATGCAGCGCTACATCGAATGGGACTCGCCGTGGATGGCCGACAAGTCGCAAGCCGGCGGCGGTGCATTGTTGAACCTCGGCGCGCACGGCTTCGACATGGCGCGGTTCGTCACCGGCGAGGAACCGGAGGTGGTTTCCGCCGTTGTCAGTCGCCGGGTGCATGAGGCGGAGGTCGAGGATTACGCACTTGCTACTCTGCGTACTCGGAGCGGCATTCTCTTTCACAATGAAGTCGGCTACACGATGCCAACCTGGCCCGCGAACCAGACCGACGGCGAGCAGAAGGTCGCTGGTGGGCGCCTTTTATTGCGCCAGGTGCCGGGCGGCCTGCAACTGCTCGGATCGGGTCGGGACGACTTCATCCCGCAGCCCGAAGGATGGCAGGCCGGCTACCCGCGCGTGATCAAAGAGGCGCTGGAAGCTTACGGTCGGGGCGATCCGCCGCCGATCCCGGCGAGCGAATGCGCGCATGCGGTCCGGCTGATCTTCGACAGTTACCAGGCCGCCGGGTAGTGTCCTAATTTGGTCCAAATTAACGCGATTATCCGCCTGTTGACACCACGGGGCCGAAGGGATATTTCCTTGGGCCACAATGCAGCACCCGGTATGGACGTTCCTTCGCCTCGTTTGGAGCGAATGGGCGAGTCGCGTGACTGGCTCCTTAAGCGCCATTCTGGTTTTGCTGGGGCTAGGTATCAGCCTAGCTGGGGCGTTTGGTGTACAGGTTCCGGCCGCATCGATAATTCAACTAGCCACTTGGTTCTTGGCTGCGGCATGCGGGGGGCAAGCTGCCTACGCAGTGTGGGCAAAAGAGCGGGAGGCGAGAAACGTCGCGGAAC
>Ga0306920_100012357_pt1 | contig 11586 bp, 10 predicted proteins | sample flu12Cox44000170_FD_204666 | JGI IMG/M metagenome (GOLD analysis project Ga0306920, IMG submission 204666) | Lab enrichment of tropical soil microbial communities from Luquillo Experimental Forest, Puerto Rico - flux4day.12C.oxic.44.000.170 (v2)... | ecosystem: Environmental > Terrestrial >...
CCTAGGGCAGCAGGCCCCCCTGAACGGATCGGACAGCGCCGCGACCGGGATCAACGACTCCGGCCAGGTGGTCGGCCGGTACGGCACCAACGGCACCCCCGAGCACGCGTTCCTGTACAGCAACGGCACCATGACCGGGCTGTCCGAGCCCAGCTTCACCGGCCCCAACGGCTGCGAGGCCGCCGCGATCAACAACACCGGCCAGATCGCCGGCTCCTGCGCGGACACCACCGGCGCCACCCACCTGGTGCTGTGGCACAACGGCACGGTCACCGACCTGGGCACCCTCAGCCTGCCCGGCAGCTACTCGTATACGCAGGCCGTGGCAATCAACAACAACGGGCAGATCGCCGGCACTGTCAACGCTGGCGGCACGACCGAGGGGTTCTTGTACAGCAACGGCACCATCACCAACCTGGGCAGCTTCCTCGCGGCGGCGATCAACGACAACGGCGTGATGGTCGGCGGAGACCAGATCGACACCGGCGGCACCCTGCAGAACCTCAACACCCTGCTCCCAGCCGGATCGCCCACGATCCAGTACGCCACCGCGATCAACGACAACGGCCAGATCGTCGCCAGCCCCGCAGTGCTACTGAACCCAAGCTGACCAACCCCGCCAAGACCAACGGCTAACAGCCGCAGCGGGCAGCCGTGGCTGCAAAGGAATTGTCCGGCGCCGCCGGGCCGCCGGTGCTAGCCATCCACCCACCGGCGCCCAACGGAACCGGGGAAGATCACAATCCAGGGTGGCGTGGACCTTCTGGCTTCACGGCGTTCGAACCGGGCGAACGTTACCTGTCGCGGCATGCCGGTTCGGGGGCGCGCGGCCGGGCGCCACGGCATCTACTTCCTTGAGTGGTGCGACGGCGACTCCCTCGATGCTGTAGCCGGAGCGCACCGCGGAAAGCGGCTGTCAGAAGTGGGCCGGAAACGTCGTCAACCCAACGCACGGGTGGGCGTAATCGACCCGGCCAAGCAGGATGCCGCGGGCCGCCCGATCCTCGCGTCAGCTGCGGGGGTGTTCGGATGAATTGTCGATGAGCCCGTTTGCTCGGATGCTGTCGCGGGAAGCAGGATGGGCGTTGTACAGATCGTTGAGTCCGTGGCGAAGCTCGGCCGGTTTGCCCGTTGCAACGAGCTCCCCGCGGCGCATGACACAGCCGCGGTCCGCGATGGCAAGGGCACGCTCGGTGTGTTGCTCGACGAGCAGGACCGCGACACCGGTTGCGGCCGCATGTTGGAGGGCGGTGTAAAGGCGGTCGACGATTTGCGGGGCCAGGCCGAGCGACAGCTCGTCGGTAATCAATAGTTTCGGCCTGGCGGCCAAGGCACGGGCCATGACGAGGATCTGTTGCTCGCCTCCGGAGAGCAGCCCGGCTCGCCGGGAGAGGAGGGGCTCGAGTTCGGGAAACAGGGAGACCGCCGTGTCGATGCCGCCGCTGCCGAGGCGAAGGTTGCCGGCGGTGGTCAGCGAGGCGAATACGGCTCGTTGCTCGGGAACGAGCATCAGCCCCGCCCGCGCGCGCAGGTGCAGCGGCGACCGGCTGGGCCGGCCGAACAGCTCCACCGTGCCCGCTTGCGGTCTTAGTACGCCGGCCAGGGTAAGCAAGGTGGTGGTCTTCCCGGCACCGTTCGGGCCAAGCAGGGCCACGATCTCACCGGCTGCCACCTCCAGGTTTATGTTGCGCACCACCTGCATTGCGCCGTATCCGCTGCAGAGGTCATGGCAGGAGAGGACGGTCATCCGTGCAGTCCTTTCATCTCTGCCACGACGCCGTCGGGGCGGCCGGCCGCCTTCTGGTCGGCCACCCCGAGGTATGCGGACAGCACCGCTGCGTCGACCCGGACCCGCGAAGCCACGTCGCTCGCGATACGCCGGCCGAAGTCAAGTACGACGACTCGGTCGCAGATAGAAAACACCAGGTCGGTGTCGTGCTCGACGAGCAGGACCGCCATGCCCCACACGTCGGCCAGCCGCCGGATGAGGCCGCCGATCGCCTCAGTCTCGGCGCTGTCAAGCCCGGCGGCGGGCTCGTCGAGGAGCAAGACGCTGGGCCGCGCCGATACCGCACGGGCCAGTGCCACGAGTCGGCGGCGTCCCGCTGAGAGCTCACCGGGTAGCCGCGTGAGGTCTTCAGCCAGCCCGAACTCTTCGACTGCCGCCAGCGCAGCCGGGTTCAGCTTGTGCCTACCTGGCCGCACGAGGTCAGTGACGTATGCCAGCGCGTTCTGCCCCTCGACGGCAGCGAGCAGGTTTTCCTCCACTGTCATGTCCTCGAAGAGTTCCAGCGACTGGAAGCTTCGCCCAAGGCCGCGGCGAGCTAGATCGGCAGCGTCGCAGCTCGTCACGTCTTTGCCGCTGAGCCTGACGCTGCCAGCACGCGGGCGTGTAAACCCCGTAACGGCATCAATCAGGGTCGTCTTCCCCGCCCCATTCGGCCCGATCAGGCCGACGACCTCACCGGGCTCCACCCGAAGCGAGACCCCCTGGACAGCGGTCACATTGCCATAGCTCACGGTCAGCCCGGCGATCTCCAGGCTCATGGCACTGTCTATGGGTTCAACCGCGAGTTCCTGTCTGCGGGCGGCTTGCGGTTTCCCCGACGCCGCCGGGGCCGGGCCGGGCCTGCTGGAGGCAGGGCGCCATGCCATCAGCCGGCGTAGTGAGTGCACCGCTGCGAACGCGGCACCGTCGGGCATGAACATCGCGGTCAGCACGACCGCGAGCCCCCCGAATAGTCGAATCCATTGAGCCACGTCGCCGAGCGAGCTGAATGCCTGTGCCAGGATCCCATCCGGCGCGGCGGCGCCGCCCACCAGTGCCCCCAGGACGGAGCCGATACCGCCGACCACCCCGAGTGCCACCGCGTAGATGTTGCCCAACACGTCATACCCGCTGAAGACCGCAAACGAGTTCTGATATGCGAGCAAGACCCCGCCCAGCGCGGCGAGCGCGCCGCCGATCACAAACGCATACAGCTTGACGACCGTGATGTTCACCCCAAGGGACGCGGCGGCACGTTCGTTGGCGCGCACCGCGAGCATCCGCCGCCCGACGCGCCCCCGGCGGAGGTTCATCACCACGAGCGTGGCCGCGGCCAAGGCGGCTAGGGACAGGAGCGCGAACCGCTGGGGATGGAGTAGTCCATCGACGCTCCAGCCAAACAGGCTCGGCGACGGCAGCGGCGTTCCGTCATAGCCGCCGGTGATGTGGTTGTTGCTGAACAGCAGGTTCTCCGCGACGTATCCCGCGGCGAGCGTTACCACCGCCAGATTGACGCCACGAAGCCGCAATGCGGGCAGGCCCACCAGGAGCGCGACAGGCATGGCGCCGATCATCCCGGCGAGGAGCGCCGCCGGAAACGGCAGCCCGAGGGTGATCGCCGCTCTGGTGGCGATCAGGGCACCGACGCCGGCCAGTGTGTATTGCACGATCGAGAGTTGGCCCGCCATCCCCGTGACGACCACAAGCGACAACAGCACGATCGCGAACAGCATTGCCGAGGTGACCGCGGCGATCCAGTTGAGCGGCAGGACCCACCCCAGCAGGACGGCCGCGGCTGCGATGGCCACGGCGACCGGCAGCAGCCGGGGCCGGCCGGTTCCGACTCGCGGCAGCATTGGAGCGCGTTCTCCGCGATGGGGCAGTGCGCGGCCCCGGAAGACAAGGATTGCGATGATCACGAGGAAGGGCAGCGATGAGCCCCACCCGGGGGCGGAGATGTAACGGGTTGCCTCCGTTACCGCTACCCCAATCGCCAGGGCGGCAAAGAGTGTCTGGTAGAAGGACTCAAACCGGCCCACCAGCGCCGCCGCAAGCGCCGGGATGATCAGCAGGCCGAGGTCGGTCGACAAGCCGACCGAACTTGTGATCAGGATCGCGGCAAGCCCAGCGAGCGCGCCGCCGATTGTCCAGTTGGCCGCGGCGATAGCTGACGGCGACCAGCCGAGCGTCGCGACCGCCACTTCGCTTTCGGCGATGGCTGATGAGGCGAGCCCGAAACGCGACCAGCGAGACATGCCCGCCAGCGCTACGGTGACCGCCACGGCGAGGCCCACCATGGATAGCTCGTCCACGCCGACGGTGTAGCCAAGGCCGAGTGACACGCGAGACACCGGCAGCACCGACGGGGTAGAGAACGCATGATCTTGGTAGATCAGCACGATCGCTTCGGTCAGGAACAAGAACAGCCCAAGCGTGGCGATCATCCGGGTGACGGGTGCGGCACCCCGGAGCCGCCGCATCACGACGGTCTGCGTGATGAGCCCAAGGCATGCGGCGACTAGCACCCCGCCGAAGAGCGCTGGCAGCGTCGGCCAGTTGTGGCTGACGGTCAGCTCGTAGTACGCATACGCGCCTGCCATCCCAAAAGCTGCGTGCGCGAGATTCAGCACCCCGGAGGCGCGATACACCAAGACCAGGCCCTGTGCCATCAGGGCGTATGCCCCGCCTTGCGCAAGCCCCAAAATGGCGAAGAGGAGTACCTGTTTCATGAGAGCGGGCTCACCCACTGAACGCGCCCGCCAATGGGGACCAGCTTGCCGTTCTCGATTCGCATCAGCAGGACCTTATCGTTGAAGATCCGGGTGATTCCCGCGTAACCTTTCACCGGATGGACGTATTGCAGGGGCGCGGTCATGCCGCCTGCCTGCACGTTCTGCGCCTTGGAGAGCGCCGTCACCATCGACTGGGCTGTCACGCCCGGCACGGTCTTCGCCACCTGCGCCAACAGCTGCACCGCGGCGTAGTTGTCCACCCCGATATTCGGAATTGTCCAATTGTTGAGGGTGAAGCCCGGATACCGGCGCATCTGCCTGAGGAATTCCTGCACTGGAGGCTGGCTGGTCATCGTGAGCGGGATGCTCGATGCGACAACCAGGGTGCCGTTGGCCTCCGGCCCGAGATCCTTGATGACCGAGGGCGGGAAGGTGTCCTCATCGGAGCCGAACGTCACATGGTTGATGTGGAGCCGGTAGGCCGCCCGCAGGTAGCGGTCTGCCGCATCGTAGGCAAGGATCAGCAGGACGGCCTGGATGCCGCCTTCGGTGGAACGGATGACCACCGGTGTCGGGTCCGTCGTCGTGTGCTCGTTCATCGGAACGCCCCGGACGGAGGGGATTCCCAGCCGCCTCAGGGCGGCCGCTGCGGCCTGCTCCGCCTGCAGGCCGTCCGGCTGGTCGGCATACACGATCGCGATGCGGCGGGCGCGCGCCCCCTTGACGAGCAGTGCCGCGTTGTCGGCCGCCTCGCCCGGAGCTCCGCCGTTGACCGGGAACACGGTCTTGGTTGTCAGCTCCTGGTTCCAGAACCCCAGCGTCGAGATGTCCGGAATGCCCGCGGCCCGCAGAATCGGCAGGCCAGCGATCGTATCGGCGTCGGTTGTGATCACGGCAGCGACGTGGTCTGCGACTGCTTGCCGGGCGCAGGCAAGGTTCTTGTTGGGGTCGCCGTTATCGTCGCAGATCAGCATCTGCAGCGGATGCCCATGTATGCCGCCAGCACGATTGACGGCAGCCGCAGCCGCCTGCAGGTCTGTCTCGAGGAAGGCCAGCGGGTCAGAAACGGTGTAGCCGCCGATGCCCATCACCTTGATCGGAGCCGCACGCAGCCCTGCGAAGCTGCTGGTGCCGCCGTTGGCGCCGCACGCGGCGGCCGCGAGCGTCAGCGCCAGGACGCCGCTTGCCACCGCTACCCGGCCGGGCGAATTCCGTCCGTGGCATGGGCGGAGGCTCTTGCGTCTGGTGTCTTTTGCCGACGGGAACCGTCTGGTAGTTGCGGGAATCATCAATTCCTCCCCATCCCGGCGGGCGCCGCGGGTGCCTGGGGTGCTCAGTCCAGAACGTCGGGTTCCTGCTCGGTGACTAGGTCAGCCAGGAGCTGGAAGTTGTGCCGGGCCATGTTGGCGTTGCTGAACTGCCGGTGCGCCAGCGTGGCTTCTTCTTGCGTCATGACGCGCGGGGTTCCAGCCGCGCGCGCCAGCAATTCCATTTGGCAGGCCCGGTCCATGGTGATGAACCACCACGCGGCCTCCTCGACGGACCCGCCGACGGTGATCAGTCCGTGGTGCCGGAGGATGGCCGCCCGGCGACCGCCCAGCAGGCCCGCGATCCGCTCCCCCTCGGCTTGCTCCAGCACGAGGCCTTTGTACTCGCCGAACAGCACGTGATCGTCGTAGAAGGCGCACGATTCCTGGACGATCGGGTCCAGGGTCTTGTTCAGCGAGCCAAACGCGCGGCCATGGATGGTGTGCGCGTGCGCGACCGCGACCACATCCGGCCGGGCGCGGTGGATCGGGGAGTGGATCCAGAATGCTGCCTTGTTGGTGCGGCGCTCACCCTCGAGAACGCGACCGCTCTCGTCGATCAGCAGCAGGTCGCTGACTTTGATCCGGGAGAAGTGCACCGCATAGGGGTTCACCCAGAACCGGCCGGGGAACTCCGGGTCGCGGGCCGTCGCATGCCCGGCAATGCCCTCGTCGTAGCCGTAGCGTGCGAAGACCCGGAACGTGATCGCCAGCGCCCGCCTGCGGCGCAGCCGCTCGGCTTCGAGAGAGTCCAGCGACTCGGGCAGGCCGGGCAGGTCCAGCTCACCAGCCTCGGTGGAGGGCTCATCCTGGGCGTCGGTCACGGCGGTCATCGGCGTCCTCCTCGGCGGCTTCGGGCCGGCTCCGCTTTTGAGGATGTAACCGACGCGGCCGACATGTCAACCTATGAGGCAAATAAAATTGCCGGATAGACAAGATCTGGTGGTCATCTGAGCGTGAGCCCGCCCTGCTGGAGGGCGGTCACCGGCGGAGAACTGTGTAGCGTGGTAGGGGTGGATAGCCAGGATGCTGACCTTCTCGTCGCCCGGCGCCTGCATGCACTGCGGCATGAGCGCGGGGTCACCCTTACCGCGCTCGCGGCGCAAACCGGCTTCTCCGCGGCCCACCTGTCCCGGCTGGAAAAGGGCGAGCGCCAGCCCTCCATCGCGGCGCTGCTGCACCTGGCGCGCGTCTACGGCGTGCCAGTCAGCACCTTGGTCGACGACCAGGACGACGGCAGCTACCACGTGGTCCGCGCCGTCGACGCGGTCACCCACCACAGCCATGACGGCAACTACACCGTCCTCAGCGGCTCCCGCGCGGCGCTGGCCGTCGTCCGGCTCGAATTGCCCGCTGGGCAGTGCAGCGACGTCGCCCGGCACCCCGGCGAGGAATGGCTGCACGTGCTGGATGGGAACGTCACGATCACCCTGGCCGACGAGGAACTCGCCCTCAGCCAGGCGGACTCCGTCCACTTCGACTCATCGCTAGCCCACCAGCTCGCCACCCCCGCCCGGCACCCCGCCACCGTGCTCATCGCCTCTACCTCAGCGACCGCCCCCATGCAGCACCCCATCCCCCCGGGCACGGCGAGCCTCCCGCCCGGCCGGGCGCCCGCTTCGCGCTGATCTGCCAGTCACCAGTGTGACTAGCCCGCCATGTCGCCACGGTTCACGAGCGCCCCGCCGGCTACTGGGCGCCGCCGGTGCCGCCGGTTGTTGTGGCCAGGTGGCCGGCCGCCCGCGCGTGCAACACCGTCGTATCCACGATCGAGCCGCCCGGGCGCAGCCGGGATGCCAGCAAGGTGAGGTCGGTGCAGGCGAGCAGGACAGCGTCGGCGCCCCGGCCGCGCAGGCCGCTGGCTACGCGCTGTACCACCGCGGTACCGGATTCGGAGACCACGCCGTGGATGAGCTCGGTGAAAATTACTTCGTCCACCCTGGCCGCGTCCCCTGGCGAGGGAACGATCAGGTCGATGCCCGCGGCGTGGAGCGAGGCGTCATACAGTCCCCTGCGCTGCGTCATGACGGTGCTGATGAGCCCTGCCCGCCATGCCCCCCGGCGCCGCAGTTCCCCTACGGCCACATCGCGGATGTCGAGCAGCGGGATCGCGACGGCCGCCCGTACCGCGCCGGCGGCCAGGTGCCCGGTATTCGAAGTGATGACGGCGAAGTCCGCTCCGGCGGCCTCGGCCCGCCCGGCCGACTCGGCGACCGCGGCACACAACCCGGCCTCGTTCCCGGCGCGCACGTTGCCGACGAGAGCGGCGAAGTCCAGGGTGTCCATCACCGAGCGCAGGCTGTGGCCGTCGTGGAGGTGCTCGGCGGCGGCCTGGTGCATCTCCCGGTAGTACACGCAGTTCGTCTCGACGGCCATGCCGACCAGACCAGGGACCAGGCTCATGGGGCGACGGGATATTTCATGAGCTGCCCCTTTTTCCACACATGGGTGATCTCCGTCGGGTCCGCCAGCACGGTCAGGTCGTCAAGGGGATAACACCGGCACGTGCATATTGGCGCGCGCGGGCGCGCCCGGGCCAAGGCCCGTCGTGGGGCCGGCGTAGCTGATAGTCGCGCCGCCTGTCAGGACCGTCGCGGAAGCCAGGGGAGCGCCAGCGCCGGGGATGAGCACGTCGGCGTCGATCCGGCTCACGCTCCGCCCTGTCTCGTAGGCATCACAATCTGCCTCGTAGGCAAAGGACAGTATCCGCTGACCCGGCCGGGCGCAACAAGGCCCGGTCACCGGAGTGCGGCGAGCGCGCAGTGCGGGCCGGGCCGCAACAGCGTTCCCGCTTAGCCTAGCTGGCAAAGAAAATTGCCTCTGAGGTTGACCTGCCAAGACACGCCTGCCATGCTGGTCCGTTGTGACCTCAGGAGGCCACGCATGAACACCAGCCCAGCGCCTGGCGTAACCCACCGTGAGCGGCTCGACGAGATGTACGCCTGGTGTGAGGCGCTCTGCACCGGAGACGCGACCTACACCGAGGGCGACATCGCCCGATTCTGGACCCAGGACGCCCGCATGATCACCAACGGTAAGCTGGAAGCGGCGGGCATCCCCGGCCTCAGAGAACACTTTGCCCTGTTCCCACGGAAATACAAGCGCGTGGAAATTCGCCGGCCCTATCACAGGTATGTCGAGACCGGCGACACCGTTGTGATCGAATACGAGATCATCGGCGACCTGCGCGCCGGCGAAACAGCCATCGTCACCGGAGACGTCACGCGGCAGCACGCCCGGGTGATCGCGGTCTTCGAGATGCGCAACGGCCGCATCGCAGAGATGCGAGAGGTCGCCGCCGCGAACATCGGTGATGCCTAAAGACCAAGGATCGCTGAAGCGCTGATTCGGTAGCGAGGCCCGTGAACCGGGGCCCAGAGTGCTCTCGCCCTCTGCCAACAGGCATTATGTGGCCCGAAGGGCGCAGGTGAGCGAAGCTCACCCACATAATGCCGACGAGTGGACGCTGTGGGAACAACCGGTTGCTGGGGGTGGGCCTGGTGGGCGTCAGGTGCGCTGGTAGACCGAGACATGCTGGGCGCTGGCCGAGTCAAAGGGCTGCCTGGCCCAGTCGGCGTAGCGTTCGGTTAGCTGCAGCCCGGCATGGGCGGCCATCAGATCCAGCTCGCTGGGCCAGGCGTAGCGCAGCGCCAGCGGCCGCAACAGCATGCCGTGCTCATCTAGCGTGACGATCTGCATCGTGATGCGCTGCTGGACGGCGTCGTGGCGGGACAGGCGCAAGGTTGCGGAGTCTTCGGTGACGGCCAGCGTCTCGGCCCGCTGGCCGCGGTCAAACCGCGCCACGTCGGGGACAAAGCATTCGATGGCGAACGCCCCGCCTGGCTCCAGCACCCGGGCGACGCTGGCGAAGCAGCCTGCCTGGCGGGCCTGGTCCAACAGGCCAAACAGCGAGTTGAACACCAGGTACACCAGCCGGAACGGCCCGCGCACCGGCACCTGGGCCATGTCGCCGATGGTGACCGAGATCGCCGGCCCGCCCGGCTTGGCGCGCAGCCGGTCCACCATCGCCTGCGATGCGTCCACTCCCTCGACCGCGATCCCGCGGCTGGCCAGCGGAAGCGCGACCCGGCCCGTGCCGATGGCCAGTTCCAGCACCCGCCCGCCGCCAGCCAGCCCGGCGAGGAACTCCACCGCCGCCGCCGGGTCAAGCCCGGCGTGACGCTCGTCATAGACCTCCGCCCAGCGGTCGCCGTAGAAGGCGGGATCGTCAAACCCGGCCATGACAGCCACCAAAGCAGACCACCAGCCAGAACACCACCCATTCCCCATGCCCGAGCCGCTCACCGAAACATGCGCGCTCATGCAGCGGGCAGATTGACTCCGCTCCTGCTCTGGGACCGTCGCGCACTGGCGCCAGCGACGATCTTTGGCTACTACGGGCCGTGTTCCACACAGTCCCGGCACCTGGTCTCAGCGACGAGGTCAGAGCGGTTGCCTCCGGGAGCGCGAACGTGCTCCCCGTTGCCCAGCCGCGTTCACGCGCCGGGACGTCCAGCTCGGCCCAGTGGTCGTAGTCAGGATCGTCGCCTTTGTGCGGCATCCGGGGAAAGGCGCCATACCCCTGGGGGAGATCAGCAGCATGACGACCAAGGTGCTGGCCGCCTGGCGCCTTTCGGCCAGCCCGTGCGTCGCCGGGCCGCGCGGGCAGATGGCCAGGTCTGGCGGCGGCGCTGCTTTCTTAGGCCGCGATAAGGAACTTCTTCGGCCCGCCTGAGTCCTGCCTGGTTCCCTTGGCGCAAGCCACGGACCCGAGGAGGATTCGCATGCGCAACCGAACCAGGATGATTGCCGCCGCCGCAGCGGTCACCGCGGCTCTCGCCGCGGGCAGCGCCGCCGCGGTCGCGTCGACGACAGGCGGTAAGCCTGGCGCCCCCGCAAAGACCATGTCCGCCAGCGAGAAGCCGGGCGGCGCTAAGGCCGCCGGCTCCACGTCTGCCGAGGAGCGGCAGGGCCACGGCGTGATCACGGCGGCGGTGGCCCAGGAGCTGCACGTCAGCACGGCGCGGGTCAGCGCGGCGCTCCGGCCGCTGTTCGCGGCGGGCCGGGCCGACACGTCGTCGCCGGTATTTGCGGCGGCCGCCCGTTCGCTCGGCGTCAGCACGCAGCAGCTGTCCGCCGCGCTCGCGCACGCCAAGCAGAGCCTGGCGGGAGGCAACTGACGCCGTCCTGAATGCCGTTTAAGGAACGTGCGTGATACTGGCCGGGTGCGGGTGCTCGTAGTCGACGATGACGAGGCGGTGCGCAGCGCGCTGACCCGCGCGTTGCACCGTGACGGCTACGAGGTGTCCACGGCGGCCGACGGCACCACCGCGCTGGTCACTCTGCTGCGGAACCGGCATGAGGCCGTCGTGCTCGACGTCCTCATGCCGGAGCCGGGCGGGCTTGAGGTGTGCCGCGCGATCAGAGCGCGCGGCGACGACACCCCGATCCTGATGCTGACCGCGCGGGACCTGGTGTCTGACCGGGTCGCCGGACTGGACGCCGGCGCCGACGACTACCTGGCCAAACCGTTCGCGCTGGAGGAACTGCGGGCGCGGCTGCGCGCGTTGCTGCGGCGCAGCGGCGCGGGCGCCGAGCTGCTCCGGTTCGCCGGCATCGAGCTCGATCTCGCGGCACACCAGGCAAGCCGCCGCGGTGAACGGCTGCCGCTGACCAAGACCGAATTCGCGCTGCTCGAATTGTTCCTCCGCAACCCGGGCCGGGTGCTTTCCCGGACCCAGATATTCGAATCGGTGTGGGGGTATGACTTCGGCCCGGA
>Ga0306920_100012358_pt1 | contig 11586 bp, 12 predicted proteins | sample flu12Cox44000170_FD_204666 | JGI IMG/M metagenome (GOLD analysis project Ga0306920, IMG submission 204666) | Lab enrichment of tropical soil microbial communities from Luquillo Experimental Forest, Puerto Rico - flux4day.12C.oxic.44.000.170 (v2)... | ecosystem: Environmental > Terrestrial >...
TTTCTCAAAATCCGCAAGCGACAGGTAACGCCGCAGGCGGCGCGGAACCGCGGTTTGCGAACGTTGCGCCGTCGCGAGCGGTCGGCCCGCGCCTGTGGTCTGGGGGGACGCGCTGGCGGGCGGTCGAGCGCCGGGCGACGTGTCCCGGGGCGCCTCGGCAGCGATGGTCTGATGCGGAGAAACGGCGGACATGCAGGAACCCTTTCGCGCGGTAGGCGAGACAATTCACGTTCGCGCGGACGAGGATGCCGGTGCCGCGCCGCAACTGCAAGGTAGCCCCATTCGCCGGCCCTATTTCACCTGCGCGGCGAGCGAGGTGAGATCAGGATCGACGAAGCGCGCCACGTCGGGCGAGCCGTCGAGATCTCCGATCTCCTTCATGGCCTTGATGAGATTGCCGATGCTGCTCGCCTCGATCAGTCCCTGCCGGTCGAAGATGCGCAGCCGCCGATAGTAGTCGTAGGTCATCTCCACATCCTGGCGGCTCGAGCCGGATTCCTTGACCAGAATGTCGATTGCGCCCGCACGGTTCTCGTCCCTGTAGAACCAATCGACGCCGCTTGCGGTCGCGGTGAGAAAGCCCAAGAGCAGCGTTTTGCGTGTTCTCGCCCAGTCCGTGTTCGCCGCATAGCCGGTAAAGGGCAGATCGCGCGCGTAGCTCGCAACATCGGCCAGAAACGAAAATCCGGCGCTTCTCGCCTTGAAGCTTGCCGGCGGCACCAAAATCGTTGCATCGATTGCCCCCGACGACAATGCCGCAAAGCGCGCTGCGGTCGTGCCCGCAAAAATCATGTCGTATTGGCCGGGGCTCACGCCGTTCGGGATGAGCGTGCGTTCGAGATAGATGCGCGTGATGTCCTTGGGGCCGCCGATGCTGATCAGCTTGCCGCGCAGATCGGCAACCGACTTGATCGCGGGCTTTGCCCAGAGCGAATACGGCGGCACCCGGGTTTCCACCCGCAAGAGCGAAATCGGGGCACCCTTGTCGATGGCGCGCAGCGGATCGGTGAGCCCGCCGGAGCCGATATTGGCGGAGCCCGCTGCGAGCTGCTGCATGGCGGCTGCGGTCGAGGAGGCCGCGACGAGATCGAGCGTCACCCCTTGCTGCGCCATATAGCCTTGCGCGATGGCGATGAAGATCGGCCATTGCTGGGCCGAGCCCTTTCCGGTCGTCACCATGGTGAGCGTCTCGGCCGCGCGCGCATTGGACGTGCTCGCAGCGGCTGCAAGGCACGCAAGCGTCCCGATGACGAGGCCGACCGTACTCCTGGGCACGGCGTCTTCCTCCGATGCCGGTCAGGCAGGCTGGGCAACGCGCGCGGCGGCAGGCACCGGAGCCAGCAGCGGCAGCACGCTTCTTGCGAACGTTTCCAGTCCGGCCAGCATGGGGTGGAAATGCAGGAGGAACAGCTCCACCCCGATCTCCTCATAGCGGCGCATGCGCTGCGCGATCAGGTCCGGCGCCCCGACGAGACAGGCACCGAGCGCGCGCGCCGCGGTCGAGGAGACGCGATCGCGCCGTCCGTAGGCTTCGAGCTCCTCGGCCCGCCTTTGCGCCTCGCCCGGCGTATCCGCGCAGATCACGTGCGCACTCATCCCGTAGGCGAGCTTGCGACCGAAATGGCCGGCACGCTCGGAAAGATTTGAAATATCCGCCTTGATGGCGCGGAAATTCTCCTCGTAACGGCGATGGTCGGCCTCGTAGTTCACGAACCAGAGGTCGCAGTGCTCGGCGATTACGTCCTTGCCGGAATCGGCCCGGCTTGCGGTGTAGATCGGCGGATGGGGAATGCGCGCGGGCTTCACCGAAAGCGTGGCATCGTCCGCCTGGTAGAACTCGCCGCGCATGGTGAAATGCTCCTTGCTCCAGAGGCCCTTGAGCACACGCACGAACTCCTCCATGCGCCGGTAGCGCGCAGCCGACGATTCGATCCATGCGCCGTTGCTGAACAGCTCGAATTCCTTCTGAAACCAGCCGTTGACGACGTTGATTGCGAAGCGGCCTCCCGTGATGCGGTCGAGCGTGGCGCCCATCTTCGCCACCAGCTGCGGCGTGATCATGCCGGGATAGACCGCCGGCATGATTTGAATCGTCTTCGTGCGCGCCGCCAGCGCCGCCGCCAGCATCCAGGCTTCGAGATCGGGACCAGTGAGCCGCTCGGCAATGAGCGTGATATCGAAGCCGAGCGCCTCCGCGCGCGACACGACGTCGAGCGCAAATGCAAACGACTTGTCGACCGCGCCCTCCGCCCCGCGCGTCTTGACCTGACGGACGCCCGCCTCCATCGCAGGCTCGGCACGGATGGTATGCGGCAGCGGCGTCCATATCCCCAGGCGCATGGATTGCGCTCCAGTGTTTTCGTGTCGCGACACGCCCGGGGGATTGCGCATCCCGGACCGACAGATCTCTATACTTGTAGCGGAGGGTTTGAAACCCGCCCCTGCGTCGATCGCGATCTGTGCGCAACCTCACGATCCGTGTATGTTGCACCAGGGCGTGTTTCAAACCCGCCCCTACAGGGTCAGGAGAGACGCCAATGTTGCGAAGGCTGATCACCGCCAGCGTAGGTCTTTTGGCCGGCACTCTTATCGCGGCAGCCCCTGCCGCAGGGCAGACCCTCGACAAGATCAAGCAACGCGGCGTGCTCGTGGTGGGCAGCAAGGCCGATTACAAGCCGTTCGGTTTCCGCGATCCGGCGGGCAACATTGTGGGTTTTGAGCCTGATCTCGCCCGCGACGTCGCGGGGCGGCTGAACGCCAAGCTTGAGCTCGAGCCGGTGGTCTCGTCCAACCGCATGCAGTTTCTCCAGCAGGGCAAGATCGACCTGATGATTGCAACCATGAACGTCACGCCGGAGCGCCGCCAGACGGTCGGCATCGTCGATCCGAGCTATTACGCCTCCGGCGTCAATGTGCTCGCGATCAAAAAGGCGGCGTTCAAGAAATGGGAGGAGCTCAAGGATCAGAAGATCTGCGGCATTCAGGGCGCCTGGTACAACAAGACGGTGGCGGAAAAATACGGTGCCGAGATTGTCGCCTTCAAAGGCCAGACCGAGGCGGAGACCGCACTCATCCAGGGCAATTGTGTGGGCTGGCTCTATGACGATACCGCCTTCATCGAGCGCCTCGGCGATCCGAAATGGGCGAGCTTCGAAATGCCGCTCGAGACCATCCTGGTCGAGCCATGGGGGATCGCGGTGAAGCTCGAGGAGCGCGACGGCCCGTGGGGTCAGTTCATGTCAAAGGCCATCACGGATTGGCACCGCAGCGGCAAGCTCATCGAGCTTGAGGCGAAGTGGAAGATTCCGCCTTCCGCCTTCCTCAAGAAGATGCACGACGAGACGAAGTGAGCTCGGCCCCTGCGCTGACGGCGCGCAGCGATGGACGCGGTGTGGGAGTGGTTCCGCGTCCTGCATGCCACGACCGGCATCAAGCTCACCATCTTTTATGACGCATTCGACCGCGCGCGGTTCTTCAACGGATTTCTGACGTCACTGCGGCTGATGGCGCTCTGCCTCGTCTGCAGCGTTGCCATCGGGATAATCGGCGCCTGGCTGCAGGGCGCGCGCAGCGCCCTCGTGCGGGCAACGACACAGGCCTACATCCAATTCATTCGCAACACGCCACCGCTGGTGCAGCTCTATTTCTTCTATTTCGCGCTCGGCGCCTATCTGCGCCACACCAATGCGGCCGGGCTTGAGGTTCCGCTCGTCTCCAATTTCGTCTGGGCGGTGATCTGCCTCTCGCTCTATGCGGGCGCTTTCAATGTCGAGATCTTTCGCGCCGGCATCGAGGCGGTGCCCAGGGAAACCCTCGAGGCGGCGGAAGCACTCGGCTACAGCCGATTGAAAGCCTACCTGCACATCGTGCTCCCGCTGGCCTTCCGCATCAGTCTCCCGGCGCTCAACAACAACCTCGTCAATCTCGTGAAGACCACCACCATCGCCTATGCCATCGCGGTGCCCGAAATGCTCTACGTGGCCAATCAGATCTGGTCGGACGAGCTCAACGTCGCCGAGATGATGAACGTGCTGCTCGTCATCTATGTGGGCCTCGTCGGCATTCTGGTCTACGGCATGGGCCGCTGGGAACGCAGAATGCGCATTCCCGGATACACGCCGGCATGAAGACACCCGCGAGCTTTCCCGCCGCCCGCGCGGCGCCTTCTGCGCTTCGGGTGACACTCGCGGGCGTCCCGGCGCTGCCGATCGGAGGAAGGCACGGGATCATGCTTGCGGTCTTCCTCGCCATGTCGATGGCAGTCGCGCAGGCGCAGACCGGGCCGGCGCCGCCCTCGATCATTGCGACCATGCTGAAATGGACGCCGCTCCTTGCGCAGGGATTTGCCCTCAACATCGCGATGAGCTTTCTTGCCATGGCGATCGGAACCGCCTTCGGCTTCGCGCTCGGACTGGGCCAGATCTCGCTGCTTGCACCGCTGCGCGCCGGCGCGCGGGCGATCACGCAATTCTTTCGCAACTCGCCGTGGCTGGTGCTCCTGTTCTACTGCATGCTGTTGCTGCCGTTCGAGGTCCGCATCGGCAACTCCATCGTCGCGCTGCCCGGCTGGGCCAAGGCGACCTTCGGATTGGCGCTTCCCGTCATGGCGAACGTATCCGAGCTGGTGCGGGGCGCAGTGCAATCGATCCCTTCGGGGCAATGGGAAGCGGCCGAGTCACTTGCATTCACGCGGCTCAAGACGTTGCGCATGATCATCTTGCCGCAATGTATCAAGCGCATGACGCCGCCCTGGATGAATCTCTATGCAATCCTCACCGTCGCAACTCCGCTCACCTCGGTCGTGGGCGTGAGCGAAGCGATGACGCTCACCGGTGATATTCTGTCTTCGGAAGGCCGAACCGAGCTGCTGGTGCCGATGTATCTCTACCTGCTGATGTGGTTCTTCGTTTACTGCTACCCGATTGCGCGCGCGACGGCGGCGCTGGAACGCCGCTTTGCAGTGTACTGACTCTGCGATGACTTCCGCGATGACCTCTCTGCGATGACTTCTCTGCGATGACTTGGACGCCGGATCAGCCCCTCATTCGCATGCGCGACGTGCACAAGAGCTTCGGCGCGGTGCCGGTGCTCAACGGCATCTCGCTCGAAGTGATGAAGGGCGAGGTCGTCTGCATCATCGGACCGTCCGGAGCGGGAAAATCAACGCTCATTCGCTGCATCAATGCGCTGGTGCCGATCGACAGCGGCTCTATTCTGGTCGAAGGCCAAGAGCTGCACGATCCCAGGCTCGACAAGCTTGCGCTCCGCCGCAAGGTCGGGATGGTGTTCCAGCAGTACAATCTGTTTCCCCATCGCACTGCACTCGACAACATCATGATGGCGCCCATTCACGTGCTGCGGCGCGATCGCGCCAGCGTCGAGGCGCAGGCGCGCGCCCTGCTGCGCAAGGTGGGCCTCGAAGGCAAGGAAAATTTCTATCCGGGCGAGCTTTCCGGCGGGCAGCAGCAGCGCGTGGCGATTGCACGCAGCCTCGCCATGGCGCCCGACGTCATGCTGTTCGATGAAGTGACCGCGGCGCTCGATCCCGAAACCGTCAAAGAGGTGCTCGCCACCATCCGCGAGCTGGCAACGGACGGCATGACCTGCGTCATCGTTACCCATGAGATGGGTTTTGCGCGCGAGGTTGCCGATCGCATCTATTTCACGGACCGCGGCGTGATCGTCGAGCATGGGCCGCCGGCGCAATTCTTCGCCCATTGCCGCGATCCACGCACGCGCCAATTCCTGAGCCAGATCCTTTGACCGCACGCGCTGGGTGCCGTCATTGCGGCGTGTAGGGTGCGCAAAGGGCGCTGGCCGAGGCACTGCCGCACAACATACGCTTCGAGGCGCCCGTGCGCACGCGGATCAGCCGCACCGCAAGCACTGGCCTTGTGCTCGGGGTTCAGCCGCACCGCGTGCGCACGGCGCCCGCGAGATCGTGTTCTGGTGTGAGAGCCGTTTGGGCGCCTTTGCGCACCCTACAAACACGCTTAAGCCACGCGCCGCGCGGGTTGTTCTGCGAGACTCTTGAGCTTCGCCAGACCTTCCTCGAACTGGCTGCCGACCATTTTTTCGCAGTTCATGACGAGGCCTATCAGTTTGCCCATGAACGGCACGCTGCCCTGCATCGACCAGGTCACCTCGGTCGCGCCGGCCTTGCCTGCAAGCGTGAACTCTACCGTGTTTTGCGCCTTCATCGGCCTGATCATGTCGAGCTGCATGACCAGCCGCGAGGGTGCGGCCGCCTCAATGATCTCGATGCGGCCGGCACCGACCTTGTTGTTCCCGTCCCATTCATAGGTCGCACCTTTGGCGCCCGCAGCACCTTTGAACGTTCGCTTCATTGCCGGGTCCTTCTCGAATGGAGACCAGGTGAGGAAGGCGTGCCAGTCGCTGATGAGCGGATAAATGGTCTCGGGAGAGGCTTTGATGGTCGTGGAGCGCCGGACCTGGAATGTGCCGGGCCTGCTCGCAGCAACGGCGAGGACGGCTATAACAAGAACGGCGATTACGATGGTCAGTGTCATCAGCATTTGACGTATCCCCATGTTGACATCGCCCGACAGCAAACCGGCAAACGCGGCATTGCCATGACGGTGAAAAGGCAAAAGCGCGTCAGGCAGCCGATTGGTGTTAGCGGGCCAGACTCATTATTTATGGAACCTGAACAGGCAGGGCGCGGGATGCACCGGACATGCATGCGGATTTTTCCAGCCAGAGCTACTTTCGCAATCCTGCCGCGGAGCTCGCGAGGCTGCGATCAGCGGGTCCCGTGGTCGAAGTGCGGTTCCCGATCGTCGGCAAGGTTCGGACAACGACGACACAGGCTCTGGCCGACCGGGTATTGAAGGACAGCGATACTTTCACGCTCCGCCGGGACGATGGCAACGTCGTCGGACTGCAATGGTGGATGCCGGGCGTCCTGCGCACGCTCGCCAACAATATGTTGACCATGGACGAGCCGGATCACAGACGGCTGCGCGACATTGTCGACGAGGCTTTTCGCCGCCGCGCCATCCTCGAAATGGAGCCGCGCATCCTCGCGATCGCCGGGGAGCTCGCCGGGGAGCTGTTCAAACAAGGCGATCCAGCCGATCTCGTCGAGCGCTATGCGCGAAAGCTCCCGCTTTCGGTGATTTGCGAGCTTCTCGGCCTGCCGCTTGCCGACCGGCCAAAGTTTACCGCCTGGGCAAGCGGCTTCACGCGCTTCACCGGTATGATCGGCTTCCTGAGCATGATCCCGAATGTCTTCGCGATGAAACGCTATATGGAACGGCAGTTGGAAGCCGCGCGCGGGAAAGGCGGCGAGGGTCTCATCGCCGAGCTTGTGCGCGTTGAAAGGGAAGGCGGAAAGATCAGCCGGAACGAAATGGTGGCGATGCTCTTCCTGCTGTTGTTTGCCGGGCACGAGACCACCACGCATCTCATCAGCGGATCGGTCTACGAGCTTCTGAGAAATCCTTCTTTGCGCGATTGGCTCGAGGAAGACTGGAATCGAGCCAATCTGGCGGTGGAGGAATTTTTGCGATTCATCTCCCCCGTGCAGTTCACCAAACCGCGCTTCGTGCGCAAGGACGTCGAGCTTGGCGGTGTGCGCCTGAAGAAGGGTGAGAAGATCATGCCCATGCTCGCGGCCGCAAATTACGATCCGCAAGCCAATGAAAATCCCGCCACACTCGATCTCGGGCGAAGGCCCAACCGGCATCTTGCCTTCGGCACCGGAATTCACTTCTGCCTTGGCCACCAGCTCGCACGTATCGAGGGAACAAGCGCGCTCAAGGCCTTGTTCCGGCGCTGGCCGAAACTCGAGCTCGCGGTCGACGAATCCCAAATCAGATGGTGCAAGCGCCCGGGCATGAAGGCGATTGAGCAGTTGCCGGTCACAGCAGCGCGGCTTTGAATCCGAAGATGAAGGTGGCATAAAGGAAACACCATGCGCCAGATCCCGATCATCGACCTTTCCGAGGCGCTTGCGGGCGGGCTCGCGTCAAGGCAGGCCGCCGCGCGGCAGATCGACACAACCTGTCGCGAGATCGGATTTTTCACCATTGCCGGTCACGGCGTGCCTACCGCCGTAACGAATGCACTGCGCTTAAAGGCGCATGCGTTTTTCGCGTTGCCCCTGGAAGAGAAATGCAGAGCGGTCCATCCGATTGCGGGAACGCCGCGGGGCTACCGCGCGCAAGGGATGGAAGCGCTGGCGCAGGCGAATGCGGGTGCGGCGCCGCCCGACCTCAAGGAATTCTATCATTTGGGCCGTGCGGAAAGCTGGTCGGACGAGCCCTATTATACGGGTGCCGAGGGCAGACGTTATTTCATCCCCAATTTGTGGCCCTACGAGCCCGCGGGCTTTGCGGCTTGTGCCTTGGCTTACTATGCCGAAATGGAAAAGCTTGCTGCCTTCATGCTGCGCCTCACGGCACTTGCGCTCGATCTCGACGAGCATTTCTTTGCCGACAAGATCGACCGGCATGTCAGCGCGATGCGCTTGAACTTTTATCCGCAGCAGACGGCTGCGCCCCATCCCGGTCAGCTGCGGGCCGGAGCGCACACCGATTACGGCGCGTTCACTATCCTCAACGGAGAGAATGTACCGGGCGGCCTGCAGGTGCTGGCCAAGGATGGGCGCTGGATTGACGTCGAGACCGATCCCGCAACTTTCGTCGTCAATATCGGCGACCTTCTCATGCGCTGGACCAACGATCGCTGGGTTTCCAACACGCACCGCGTGGCAAACCCGCCGGCATCGATCGCCGCCCAGGCAAAGCGCCTGTCGATCGCTTTCTTCCAGCAACCCAACTACGACGCGCTCATCGAATGCATTGCCCCGCCGGGCAAGGCCAAATATCCTCCGGTGCGCTCGGGTGAATATCGGGATTACAAATACCGTCAGACCACGGTTGCGGTCGCCTGAGCGCGCAGCGCTTCCCCGAATTTGAGGCAAGCCCGCATTAGCTTCTCAGAAGCTCGGGCTCGCCTCGATATCTCACGCCGTGATCAGTGTGGCCATCCGTGCTGCGACAGGTCGATCGGGTTGCCGTCGGGATCCCAAACGCGGAATTCCGCCTCGCGGTTGGGCGGTCTTTTTTTGACGTCGGTCGCGGCACCCCACTCTTTGCAAATTGGAACCAGGGCCTCGACGTTGTCCACCTCGAAGCCGAAATGATTGATCCCTTCCCTCAGCTGGTTGCCCTCGATTTTGCGTTCGGGACCGATCGGAATGATCGCCAGGTTGATGTGGCCGTCGGTCAGATAGGTGGCAGTGCCCACTCCCTTTACAGTCTTGAGGCCGAACGATTTGGTGTAGAATTTCACCAGTCTGTCGACGTCCTCCGTGAGTATGGCGAGATGGCGGATGCGGGCCATAAAGCACCTCCGGTGTGATGAAATCCTCTTCCCGCGCGCATCCTACCGTGGATCCCGCTGCATTGCACTGGAGGAACCTTCGATGCTCCAAGTCATTGTATTGGCCGCTCTGGCCCTCGCGGCGAGCTTACAGATCATCGGCGGCGCGGCGGCGCAGCAGATGTTTCCGACGCGCACGGTGCACTTCATCCTGCCGTACGGTGCCGGCAGCGCCAGCGACACCACCGCCCGCCTGTTCGCCGAGCGTTTGTCCGCGCGCTGGGGCAAACCGGTGGTGGTGGAGAATCGTCCCGGCGGCGATGGCCTTGTCTCGCTTGATGCCTTCGTTGCCGCCCATGACGATCATACCATGTGGTTCGGACCGGCCGGTGTCTTCAATGTGCTGCCCTATCAGCACGACAAGCTGCCGTTCGACCTCAAACGCGACCTCAATCCAGTCGCAAGCGTGTCGGAGGTGGCGCTTGCCATCTCGACGCCGGCATCCATGAACGTCAATACGATTGATGCGCTCGTGTCGTTGGCTCGAGCCCAGCCGGGCAAGCTCAATGCCGCAGCCGCCAACGGCGTTTCGGAGTTTTTGTTGTTTGGGTTCTTGAGGAGCATGGGATTGGAGATCGTGAAGGTGCCCTATCGCGACATCATGCAGGCGCCGGGCGACCTCGCCGAGGCTCGCATCCACGTTCTCGCGACCTCGCTCGCGGTGGTGCAGCCGTTGAGCAGAGCTGGCCGAGTAAAGATACTGGCCGTCACCAGCCGGCAGCGCGCACCGAGCACGCCCGAGATTCCGACCGCGGCGGAAGCCGGCTATCCGGCGCTGACACTCGAGAGCATCGGCGGGATATTCGGGCCGCGCGACATGGCGGACGGATTGCGCGAGAGCGTTGCGGCAGATTTCCAAAAAGTGGCCGAGGATCCCATCATCCCCCAGCGGCTCGCCGATACCGGTCAAATCATATCGGTCCTCGGACCCGCACAATTCGCCGCCCGCGTGCAAGAGCAACGCAACAAACTCGCCGATCTCGCCAAGATACTGGGCGTCACCGCGGCACAATAGGACTGTTGCGGTCGCGAAAAGGTCAGGATTGCTGCATACGAAACCGGAACTATTTTTGTTGGTTCACTGCGGCCGGGCGTGATGCCTCGCTTCCATCACTTGTCGCGTAACCGGCAGAATTCACATTCGACGATGGAAATGGCGCAAGCGAAAGCATCGATCCTCCGTGCCCTATGGCACGTCACTTTCCTGCTTGCACCGCTGCTGCTCGCAGTAGATTTGGCGGCGGCGCAGGACAAGGGCAGCATCAATCCCGAGCGACTGCCGCCGCTGGCAAATCCAAGCAGTCCAGCAACGCCAGCCAAGGAGCTGTTCGGCCGCAAAACGTTGCCGACATCGCTCGCGGCGCACACCATCGGCTTTTATTCCAGGGGCTGCCTCGCCGGCGCAAAGGCGCTGCCGGTCGATGGCGAGACCTGGCAGGTGATGCGTCAATCGCGCAACCGCAACTGGGGCCATCCAAACCTGGTACGCTTCCTCGAACGGCTTGCGAGGCAAGCACCCCAACTCGGCTGGCGCGGGCTCCTGGTTGGCGACATGTCGCAGCCGCGCGGCGGCCCGATGCGCACCGGGCATTTCAGCCACCAGGTGGGGCTGGACGCGGACATCTGGCTCACGCCCATGCCGGATCGAAGACTCAGCCGGGAGGAACGCGAAGAGATGATGTCGACCGTCGTGGTTGCGGCGGATGGCAAGGACGTGGACCCGAACGTGTGGACGCCGGCGCATGCGGCCATCATCAAAGCGGCCGCCAAGGATCCGGAGGTCTCGCGTATCTTCGCCAACCCGGCAATCAAGAAAGCGCTATGTCGGGAGGCTGGTCGCGACCGCGCCTGGCTGCGAAAGGTGCGGCCATGGTACGGGCACGATTATCACTTCCATGTGCGAATTTACTGTCCGGCGGACAGTCCCGGTTGTCAGTCGGAGCCGCCGCTTGTCGGCGGCGAGGGTTGCAGCGCCAATGATCTCGACCACTGGTTCACCGACGCGTTCCTGCATCCCAAGACCACCAAGGAAAAGCCTCCGCTGCGAATGGCCGACCTCCCCGCCGCCTGCCGGCAGGTGCTCTCGGCACCGTAGCGAAACAATGTGAATCTCTAAGTCGCGTGCTACAGCACGTCCCGACCGGAGTGAATCGGGATTCCCAAAGGCCTCCGAAGGAG
>Ga0306920_100012360_pt1 | contig 11585 bp, 8 predicted proteins | sample flu12Cox44000170_FD_204666 | JGI IMG/M metagenome (GOLD analysis project Ga0306920, IMG submission 204666) | Lab enrichment of tropical soil microbial communities from Luquillo Experimental Forest, Puerto Rico - flux4day.12C.oxic.44.000.170 (v2)... | ecosystem: Environmental > Terrestrial >...
TGAGTGTTGAAACGCTGAGGCGCTACTTCCTCGGCAATGGTCTGGGGACCTGGCTCTTGTCGCCACTCAATTGCATGCTCGATCTGCTGTCGTTGCCCCACGTGAACAAGGGCGTCTATCGACTCGACGACCTGCCGCTGCCACATCAGAGCGAGATAAAGCGCCTGATCGAGGCTGCAGGCGATGCCAACCTTGTCAGGCAGCTCGAGGAGCGGTCGAAAGAGAATCAGCGTACTATGCTGTTTTTTCGGTGGTATGGTACGCACATCGAAACGTCCCTGAAAGTGCCTGCGTTCGACGGGCCCTGGACATACGTCAAGACCATCGGCGTTTCGGTTTTCAACCGGCGCGTAACCACTTCCAAGCACTTCGGTTATCTGCGGGCGTCGTTGCGCGTCCTATACAATCTCAACGACATGAAGGACAACTCCGCCTACATCGTCGTCGGCAACACCACCAGCTATTGGCGCGAGAACAAGCTATTCATATTTGACGACACGCTGCTGCATCTCTCGGCTAACCAGACCGATGAGCCGCGCTACTGCCTATTCGTCGATATCGTCCGCCCCACGCCATTTCCGGCAATCATGGCGATGGTGATCGCAGCCACCCGTTACCTGACCCAGCACGTCAAGTTCATCTATTACGCCAACTGGAAGGTCATCAAGTAGTCTTCTTTAGCTAGGGGCTCTGTAAGTAGTCTTGCTGCACCGATGGCGGGACCGATGGCTTGGGGGAGCAGTGCGGGAATTGGCACTGTCGTTGTTGGCGGCGGTCGAGCTTCATGACCTTGATCCCGGCAACGAACCCACCAATGAAGCTGAGCATAACGACGCTGAACAGTAGCAAGTGGTACACGACAGTCCCTCCCTTCAAGAAGGCTGTAAGGCTTTCACGCGATCAATGCAACGCTCTACGACAACCGCGCTCTCTCCGGTCGAATTTGGAGCGCTTATTGCCGCAGATAAAAAATGGGCAAATTGGTCGGGGCGGCCAGCATCAAGCCGGAATAAGGCCCGCACGTTGCGGCGCCATATTCCATGACCAAACCTCAGCCCATCGCGCTGGCTAATTTGTGGGAGAGGATTGCGCCTGCTCGAGCGAGGCCGGTGCGACACTCACTCCGAGCGGGGTCGGACGATGCAAATTCGGCTCGACGGTCACGATGGCGGCGCCGAAACGCACCCCGTAGATCCGCAGGTTCTCCATCACCCGCTGCACGTAGTTGCGCGTCTCGGCAATCGGTATGCGCTCGACCCAATCCACCGCATCGACCTTGGGATCGCGGGGATCGCCGTGTTGCGCGACCCATTGCTGCACCCGGCCGCGCCCGGCATTGTAGCCCGCGAAGGTCATGATGTAGGAGCCGCGGTACTCCTTGAACAGCGCGGCGAGCTCGGCCGCTCCCATCTGGGTATTGTAGGGCTGGTCGGATACCAGCCGCTGCCAGTCATAGGTGACGCCGAAGCGTTTGGCGGTGTCGCGGCCGGCTTCCGGGGTGACTTGCATGAGGCCGACCGCCTTGGCCGGCGACATGTCCTGCGGATTGAAGGCGCTCTCCGTGCGCACCACCGAATAGATGATGCTGCGGTCGAGGTGTGGACCGACCGGGCTGTAGGCCGGCACGCCGATGTTGGGAAAGGCGTAGGGATCCATCGGCAGACCGTGTGCGAGCGCCGTCTTGCCGAGCAGGAGCATCGCCTGCGCATCGTTGTGGTCGGCGGCGAGCTGGCCGAGCGCCGCCAGCACCCCGCAGTCGTTGCTCCCTGCCGCAAGATCGTTCATGAACGAGCGCACGAGATCCCGCTCGCCGATCTCGTAAAGGATCTCTACCGCCCGAACGATCTCGCGCCCGTTGCGCATGAGCGGGCCGAGCGGGGGGTGCCGCAGCTCGATCTCGCCGATCCCCATCCGGGCGCGCGCCAGCTGGCCGTAATAGGCCGTGGGATATTGAGCAGCTGCCTGGTACTGGGCGCGCATGACATCCAATCGACCCGCCGCCTCCGCGGCGCGGCCGCGCCAGTAGGCTGCGCGCGCCCGCACGATAGGATCGTCGATGCCTTGGTCGATGTGCTCGAAGTGCTCGAGCGCAGTGGCCGGATCGCCAAGGAAGCGTAGCGCAATCCATCCAGGCGTGAAGTGAAACTCGGCGCGATAGTAAGGATTCGCGGGCGCGGCGGCCTTGCGCACGACCTGATAGGCGGCCTTGGCGTCGCCGAGATCGAGGAGTCTGCGGGCGAGCAGCCGAAGCTCGCGCCACCATTCGTCAGTGTCCTGATGCCGCAGCTCCTCGTGCGGAACCGCGAGCACCAGCTGGGTCGCCGCGGCCACGTCCTTGGTGTGCATCAACCAGTGCAGGCGGCATAACGCATAGCCCAGGTCGTGGCGCACTCCGTCCGGAACCTGATCGAGCTGGTCTTTGGCCTTGTCGGAACCCGCCTCCGCGGCGCTGCACGCTTTGACGATCGCAATCTCGTCGCTGCCCAGGCGCTTTGCGGCGCGCATCGCCCCGCCCAAGTCCTTGGCGCCGATGCGCCGGTCCATCCGGACAACATGATCGGCGGGGGTCAACGCGTCGCGGAATGCGTCGAGCACCGTGGCTTCCATGTCGGCCGATAGCTCTGCCGATCTCCACACGGAGCGAACCTCGCGCACGGCGCCGGCGAGGTCGCCCTCGCCGAGCAGCACGCGCGCGAGCGCGAGTCGTCCAGCCGGGCTGACCGGGTCGCCATCGGTGAAGCCGCGCACCGTGGCAGCGTCGCGCCGCTCCTGCCAAAGCCTCGCCTCCGCGCGTCGGCGCAGCAAGGACATGCTCGGCCATTCCGGGTTGGCACGGATGAACGCGGCATACCGGTCGAATCCCGCCGTGCTCTCGGGCTCCCGCAGCAGCACCCATTCGACGAGCTTGCGTACCCCGGCGTCGTCGATGGTGGCGGCAAGCCTGGTGGCTTCCTCAGGGCTGTGTTGCCGTACCAGATCGATCGCTTGTTTGGCGGCCGCAACGTCGGGCGGCAGGTCGGCGGAAGCCGGCCGAGCTTTCGGCACCGGAATGGCTGATTCGCGACTGGGCTCGGGCGTGGCCGGGCTGCCCTTCGCCTGCGGGGCGGGGCCCTTTTTGTGGTGCTGGGCCTCTGCGGCTCTGCTGCGCTGCGGTGACGCTTGCTTGTGGTGGGAAGCCGCGAAGGTGTTCCCGGCGTAGAGCGCGATCAGGGCGCAGCCGACGAGGCACGCCGCCTTGCGCGCCCGTCGTTGCGAGTGAGGCTCGCGATCGAGGGCGGAAACGCGGATTCGCGCCGACCTTGGCTCCGAGGCAGTGATGGCTACAACCCTCCAACCAACCGATGCAGCCTAACATGCGGTTCGGGTTTTCGCCACCGCGCGCCCGCGGTAACGGCCTTGCGGTGGTGCAAATCGTGATAATTTTTTTTAATTTGATCTCTGCGGAGAAGGATCTGCCCCGATGATTTATCGCATAGCTCCGAGGGAAATTACGCAGATACCTTTGTAATTCCAGTGCCGGTCTCCGTGCAGACATTAAATCAATTGCGAGCGCTTGATTTGAGACGGAGGCTTGGCAGGATCGGGCGATGCTGGCGCAGACGGCGACATTCCACATCACGATTCCGTCGAACTCGTCTGAGTCGCAAACCTTGTCGGCGCGCATCGGAGAACGTCGGTCGCCATGTTAGCGTCGGTGGGCTCAAGGCCGGACGCGGTGCCTCCGCAAGCGAGCGGATCCAAGCTGACTTGATCTAGATCAAGAGGAGCGTGCGCCGGCCAAATAACCTCGTAGAGGTTGTTGGAGGTTGCGATGTATCGACAAAACGCTCTTGGCCTCGGGGTTGCGACATCGATCCTTGCTGTCGCTCTATGTCTGCGCGCGAGTAGTGTCGATGCCTTTCCGGGCGGCGGCGGCTTCCACGGCGGTGGAGGTGGAGGCGGAGGCTTTGGGGGTGGTTTCCATGGCGGTGGGGGCGGAGGCTTTGCGGGTGGCTTCCATGGTGGTGGAGGCGGTGGTTTTGCGGGCGGCGGAGGCTTTTCGCGTGGAGGCTTCTCCCGCGGTTTCGGCGGCGGCTTTTCGCGCCCGGCCGGTGGAGGGGCGATGATCCACGCGGCGCCGATGGGCGGCGGTGCGGGCATGCATTCGCGTTTCGGCGCGGTACACACCGGTGGGTCTCGCGTGTCGAGCGGGCCTCGTCTGTCCTCGACGCCGCACACGGCATCCGCATTTCGCCACGCAGGAGCGCCTTCGACGCTCAGAAGTCCGGGCGCCGGTAGTGTGGCCGCTCGCGGCGGGCATAACCCTGGCGCGGCCGTTCAACGCAACGCCGGCCTTCAAAGTCAGCTCAACGGCAGGCTCGCGAGCAACCACGTGGCGGGCCAAAACTGGACCACGCGATCTCTGCACGGTGTGGGACAGGCGTCCATGCTTCGTAACGGGGCCTTTGCTTCGCTCGCGGCTCAACACACCGCCATGCGATCATTGGGCGATGCGACCTTTCACGGCCGATTTGCCGGAGCGAACTGGAATTTTGCCAACGGCGGATGGTTCTGGCCTCATTGGTGGCATCCAATCGTGGTGATCGGGTGGTTCGGGCCGCTGTTCTGGCCCTTTGCCTATGACGACTTCATCGACTACACGTTCTGGCCCTATGCCTACGACGCATTTTGGCCCTATGCCTACGATGATCTCTATGTCGGGATGTTCGGCCCTTACGCCTACGAGGACTCCGCGCCGGTATCCTCGACATCTTCAAGACGCGTTGCCAGCTCAAGACGCGTTGCCAGTCGCAACGCCGTCGCGGCGAGGGCGGAGGTCTGCCACGAGAGAGCGCCGACGCTGATCAGTTGGCCGATCCAGCAAATCGCGCAGACGGTGCAGCCCGACGAGACCCAGCAGGCCGCGCTCGATGGTTTCAAAACCGCGGCCGGCACGGCGTTCGAGCTGCTGCAGTCCGCCTGTCCGGAAGATCTGGCGAGCACGCCGATCGGACGGCTTGCGGCCATGCGCAAGCGGATCGAGGTGATGTTGCAGGCGCTCGCCCTCGTGGAGCCCGCGCTCGGTCGTTTCTACGATTTGCTGAACGACGAGCAGAAGTCGCGCTTCAACGCGATCACGCCCGAGGCGGCGAGCGCGGTCGGCGGCAAGCCGTCGGGCGGCAAGCCGCCGCCCGATCTGTCGCAGGCGTGCAACGGACAGGCGGCAAGACCGACCAATCTGCCGATCGAGCGCATCGAGCAGGTCGTGCATCCGACCGACGCCCAGCGCGTCGCGCTGCAGGCGTTGAACGAGGCCAGCACGAAGGCGGCCGACTATCTCAAGGCCAATTGCTCGGTGGACGAGACCCTGACTCCGCCCGGCCGTGTCGCCGCGATGCGACAACGGCTCAGCGCGATGCTCGAGGCGATCAAGATCGTCCAGCCCGCGCTCGAGAGCTTCTACGGCGGGCTCACCGACGAGCAGAAGGCGCATTTCAATCAGCTCGGCTCGCCGCAGGCTTGATTCGACGCAAGGAGCGCATTGTCGGGTTCAAGGCCAGCACCGTCCGCTGGTTAGGTTCCCTCGCTTGACCCCAAACAGCGGCGGTGAAGCGAGCATGCGCGTAGGTGCGGGCTGTCTGCGGACCCCTGCGTCGCGGTAAAGAACTCCACTCGCTCGTCGGTGCCCGCGACGCTTCGGTGGAATCGAGCCCGGGTGCCGTCGTATCGGAACATTGCGCGGGGCTGGCGTCGTGCGCTCCGCTATCGCGCCGAGAATGGCAGGCTGGCGCGGCCGTGCACTGTCCAGGTGGTGAAGTTTTGACTACCGAGCCCGCCGAGCTCTCCGCCGACCGATACCCTGGCGCCGCCGGCGGCATTGAACGAAAGGCCCGAGGTGATGCGTGCCGACCAGCCTTGAACGAACTCGGTCGGCAACAACAGCGGTGTCAGGTTGGTACTGGGAAGAAGCGCCGCATTAGAGCCCGAGAAGTAGTAGTCGGCGTAAACCCCGACATACGGCGTAACCGTCATCGCGCCACTCCAGAGCCATGGATGGGCAACCTTGAGGCCGCTACTGGCGCGGCCGGTCGAGAAGTTGTTCTCCCCCTGTAGCGTCCCGAGGCTGTCAGTGAACGGGTCCTCGTGCTCCCATAGCGCATAGACCCGCGCCGACGGCTCGATCTGCAACTGCGAGAGTTGATACATGCTGGTGAGGCCGCCGGAGACCAGCCAACGGCTGCCGGGGAATGTTCCCTGCGCGGCGCCGGATATTCCTTCATAGGCGATGCCGGAGCGCGCGACCGATGCGTCGAAGTGGATCGAGGGGCCGATACGCCAGCCGATATAGCCGCCGAGCGTCCAGCCATCGCCCTTGAGCTTGCCGTTGAGGCTTTGCGACGTGTAGTCGAAGTTCTCGTAACCGCCGAGGACACCAAATAAAAAGTCCGGTGTCAGCTTGCGGCTGAGCCCGACGAGCGCGTTGATCTGGCCGCCCCTAAGGTCGCCAGCCGAGGGATCTGTATTCCAGCCGGTCCCGGCCACGTCGGCCCACAGCAACCACTCCTTCGGCGGCGCTGGAGCGAGCGGCGCCTTCGTGGGAACAGGCTCGGCATAGGCGGATCTTCCGAACGCGTTCTCTCCGCCGGCGAAGGACGCGGACGGTCCGGGCGCGAAGGCGCGCAGGCTTGCGGGTAATCCGCTCGTCGACGATCCGCTTGCGCTCAATCCACCGAGCCCGCTATCACGCATCGCGCTGGTGCGCGCGGCCTGAACAGGGTCGAAGCGATCGCCGTCGCGCGTCGGCGTGGCCGCATTTGACTCGGCCGAAAAATTGAAATGCAAGCCATTACCGCTCGGCGTAATCAATGTACCGCTGTCTGAGAAGCCGTCCGTGACCGCGTTGCTGATCGCTCCCGAAATCGCGCTGCCGGAGCTCAACGCTTCGATCCTGGTGACGAGGAGCTGTAACGCACGCAGGCGTACGCTGTCTGCCGGGATTTGCACCGTCTGCGTCAATGGCGCGGACGTGCTGGACGTATAGCCCGCGGAACCAACAAAGCTCGCGGTAATGCTATGTGCGCCGAGCGCAAGCGAGGACGTGGTGAACGCCGCCGTGCCGGACGTCAGCGTTGTGGTACCGATCACCGTGCCGCCATCCTTGAAGGTCAATGTGCCCGAAGGCGTGCCTGCGCCGCTTGTGACCGCGGCGCTGAACGTCACCGCCTGTCCCACGTTGCTCGGATTGACGGACGATGTAAGCGTCGTCGTAGTCGACGCCGATCCGCTCACAATCAGTGTCGCGGTTGCGGCATTGCCGTTTCCGCCTTCGTTGGAGGTGACCTGCGAAGTTGTGTTGACCTTGTTGCCGGTGGTGGTCGGTGTCACGTTGATCGAGAACGTACAGAAGGCGTTTGCGGCAAGGGTCGCACCCACCAGGCTGGCGCTGCTGGCGCCGGCGCTCGCCGAAATGGTACCGCCCCCACACGACCCGGTAATGCCATTCGGCGTCGCAATCACGAGACCCGCCGGCATAGAGTCGACGAACCCTACTCCGGTCAGCGTCTTCGCGTTGTTGGGATTGACGATCGTGAAGCTCAGCGTGGTTGCGCCATTCAGCGGAACGGAAGACGGGGTGAAGGATTTGGAAATCGCTGGAGGAGAAGTTGTTATCGCGTTCGTGGTCGCGCTCGCCTGGTTGTTCGCGGTATTCGGATCGAACTGGTCGCTGTGTGAAATTGTTGCGGTATTGGTCACCGTACCCGTGCTGGTCGCCGTGGCCGTGATCACCAGAGTGGCAGCCGTGCTGGTCGAGACGGTTCCCACCGTCCACACCCCCGTACTGTTAACGTAGGTGCCCTGGCTCGAGGTCGCGCTAACAAAGCTCATCCCCGCAGGAAGCAAATCCTGCACAGTGACGCCAGTGGCGGCGGACGGCCCCAAGTTGTTCACTGCGATGGTGTAGTGAACCGTCGCGCCCGCGCCTGGGGTCGCGTTATCGACCGACTTGGTAACCGACAGATCGGCCGTCTGCGGCGTCTCTGTTGCGCTCGCGCTGTTGTTCCCGGTGTTCGGATCGACCTGGTCGCTGGCCGAGATCGTGGCCGTGTTGGTCTGCGCATTCGGGGAGACCACCTTAGCCTGGATCTGCAAAGTCTGTGGAGTGGCGGTGGCTACGGTCCCCACGGTCCAGAGGCCCGAACCGTTGTTGTAGCTGCCCTGGCTCGCGTTCGCGCTCACAAATTGCAACCCGGCCGGAAGCAAATCCGTCACTTGGACGTTTGTCGCGGTATTGGGGCCGGAATTGCTCAGCGTGACGGTGAAGGCGATCGTGTCGCCTACGTTTGGAGTTGGATTTGAGACCGTCTTGCCGAGGGCCAGGTCGGCCTGCTGCGGGTTTGTCGACGTGGTCGCGCTGTTGTTCGCCGGGTTCGGGTCAAACTGGTCACTGTGCGAGACGGATGCCGTGTTGCCTGGCGGGTTGGGGGAGATCACTGTGGCAGTGATCGTCAGGGTCTGCGGCGATCCGACGCTCACGGTCCCCACCGTCCACACCCCCGAACCGCTACTGTAGGAGCCCTGGCTCGGGGTCGCGCTCACAAAGCTCACCGCCGTCGGCAGCGTGTCCTGCACGGTAACGTTGGTGGCCGGATCCGGTCCCTGATCGATCAGCGTAATCGTGTAGGTGATCGTGTCGTTCACGTTCGGGGTCGGATTGCTCACGGACTTCGTAATCAGAAGATCGGCCTGCTGCGGCCTGATGGTCGCGCTCGCGCTGTTGTTGCCAAGGTCCGGATCCGGCTGGTCGCTCTGCAAGATCGACGCCGTGTTGGTCTGCTGGCTCGGCGAGACCACCGTGGCCAGGATCTGCAGCGTGGACACGGCGGCGTTCGGCACTGTCCCCACGTTCCAGAGGCCCGAACTAGAACTGTAGGAGCCTTGGCTCGGAGTCGCGCTCACGAAGCTCAACCCGGCGGGGAGCTGATCCTGCACCGTGACGTTGGTGGCGGCGCTCGGGCCTAGATTGGTCAGCGTAACGGTGAAGGTGACCTGATCCCCCACATTCGGGGTCGCATTGGACACCGTTTTTGCGATCGAGAGATCAGCCTGTTGCGCCTGTGCGGCACCCGAGCCGAACAGAGCGGTAAACGCGACCGTAAGCAGCGCGAAGACCGCAATGCGTCCAAAGGCGCGCCGTAACGCGCCGGCGCCCAACCCGACAGCCAGTATCGACATTCCGGAGCCCCCCAGAATTCGACGTGCTTCTTAGGTTCAAGGCCGTTGCGGCTCTGCAGAAGGTATTACTCGATGCAAATACTCCCGTCCGGTATCATGGCACTGCGGCATTGATTGTTTGCCCAAGCAAGCGCGACAGGTTTCGATGTTTTGCCTCGGCGGACCGCGCCGGACAATCGGAATTGTGTCGACCAGGGGGTTATACCGTGTATTTGTTGAGGCATGTTGCGGCGGCGACACACCGATCGTAGAATTGAACTCACGGCGAATGCTACCGGTAGGGCGCAAGAAAATATTACCTTTTGGCAGGGCATGTTGAGGCTGACTGCCGAGCCGTGATTCAAGCCCCTGAGGGGGTCGAACCACGCGCTGCGAACTCACCGACGATGAGTGGGTTGCCACTTGCGATCGGGGGCACCATGGCGCGATCAGCTTCGGTCCGCACACCACTTGCTACAAGCGTTTCGTTCGTTGGTTACGAGCGTGGCGCATGAGCTTGGACTATGAGCGCAATGGTCGGTGCTCATGATGCCGCCGTGCGGATGATCGCCACGTCTACTGTCCGCGTGCATCTGCATGGCGGCCTGCATCACTCGGAACAATGGGCGGTCCATGGGCTGGCCACGAGGCGGGTCGACCAGCAAGATTCATGCTGTGGTTGATGCCAACGCTCTACCGCTCCGTGGGGGGCGTCCTCTTCCGCATGCGCACCGATCGCAAGGCCCCCGAACGGGTGGCGGCTGCGGCGATCCCACCACTGGTGCGATATTGCGTCAGCCGCCTGGATTTGTTGAAATTGCCGCTCCGCGGCCCACATGAGAGACTAGCCGGCGCGAGCGGCGCGAGCGGACAGGAGACGGTCATGAACGAGGAGCTGAAGTACCAGTTGCGGCTGACCCTGAGCGATCCCTTCGCCAAGGTGGCACGCAATCATCCGGACGATCCGGCGATCGCGTCCTTGACGCAGGTGCTTCAGCGCCACCACGCGGCGCTCAAGTGCCAGCACGATGCCTTCGCCGACTACGTGCGCGAGGCCGAGGCCAAGGGCGTGGAGAACTATCCGCTCTACGCCTGGACCAAGCAAACCGTGGACGATCCGGTCAAGGAGGCGAAGTACACCAAGTCCTTCACGCTCTATGTGGACGGCGACGAGGTCTACGAGAAGCGCAAGGCCGACGCGCTCGAAACCGAGCTCAAGCCGCTGGTCGGCGGTCCCATCGTGGCGCAGCTGCACCGGTACGACACCGACCCCGCCCACAACCCGCAGCCGCCGCGAGCCAGGGGACAGTGATCAGGAATCAGTAATCAGAATTCAGCATTTCTGGCATCGCCGTGCGCCCGATAGATGTGGTAGGACCTCGGCGCCATCTGACATCTGATACCTGACCTCTGACATCTGATACCTGGAACATCATGCGTCTTGCGATCATCGGGGCGGGGAGAGTAGGGGCTGCGCTGGGCGGCGGTTGGAGCGCCAAGGGCCACGAGGTGGTCTATGGCGTGCCTGATCCGGAAAAGTCGAAATACGCCGCGCTGCCGCGCGCGGCGGTGATGCGCTCGGCGCAAGCCGCCAAAGGCGCGGGCGCGATCGTGCTGGCGACGCCGTGGCGGGCGACCGAGGCCGCCATTCGCGAGCTTGGCAATCTCGAAGGCAAGATCGTCATCGACTGCACCAATCCGGTCGCGATGGGGCCGGACGGGATGGATCTCGTGGTCGCGCACGACACCTCCGGCGGCGAGCTGGTCGCCACCTGGGCGGCGGGCGCCTCGGTCTTCAAGACGCTCAACCAGACCGGGGCGGAGAACATGGCGACGGCGTCGCGTTTCGACCACCGCCCGGTCATGCTCGTCGCCGGCGACGATGCGGCCGCGAAGCCGGAGGTGATGCGTCTGGTCGGCGATCTCGGTTTCGAGGCCGTCGACGGGGGGCCGCTACGCTCGGCGCGCCACCTGGAGCGGCTCGCCTTGCTCTGGATCGAGCTTGCGTTCAAGCACGGTCAGGGCCAGGCCTTTGCGTTTGCGTTGGCCCGCCGCGGCTGAACCGCTCGCGCGCCGCATGCAGGATCAGCACTCGGAAAAGACCAGCGGACACGGGCGTAACCGCGCCCAGCGGTCGCGCTATTACGACGGGCCGGTATCGGATCACTTCGACGGAACGCGGTTCTTCAATCCGGCGGGCGCGGCGCCGCGCAGCCGCGCCGACCTGCTGCGCTGGATGGTCGCCAGCCGCTGGCGCGGCACGCGCGCCCGATGGCCGGCCTGGGCACCGTCGCCTTATGCCGATCGTCCGCCGCCGCGAATCGAGGGCGCAGCGTGGCGCATCTCCTATGTGGGCCATGCGAGCTGGCTCGTTCAGACCGGCGGCGTGAACC
>Ga0306920_100012363_pt1 | contig 11583 bp, 8 predicted proteins | sample flu12Cox44000170_FD_204666 | JGI IMG/M metagenome (GOLD analysis project Ga0306920, IMG submission 204666) | Lab enrichment of tropical soil microbial communities from Luquillo Experimental Forest, Puerto Rico - flux4day.12C.oxic.44.000.170 (v2)... | ecosystem: Environmental > Terrestrial >...
GGGTGCTTAGCTCAGCTGGTAGAGCGTCGCCCTTACAAGGCGAATGTCGGCGGTTCGAGCCCGTCAGCACCCACCACTCAAGCTGCTGTTTGCCTGAGGTTTTCTGCTAACACTCCTTTTCGGCGGTCGCAGAGCCTGTGCTACGGGCGAACCGACATAAGGATGACTGAGTGATTGCCGCCGAGCCCGAAGTTCATTCCGGCTTGCAGACTTGCGCGTTCGCGCTGGCACATTTTGATGTAGGAAATGACGTTGTCGCTCATGACACCGGCATGTAACAAGCCCAAGTCTTCAGCCTACCAGATGGCCGCCGCGCCGCGCTGCCCGTCCCACGATGGAAAGGGCGACGCTCGACCCACTGCCGTCGTTGGCAACCGTCTGCTTTCCGCAGCTCAAAACTATTGGCTGATGGCGATCGCCGAGGGCCCGCTGCCTGCTGCGTACGGGGAGCCACTCACTGTCGACAACGCACCATTGTCCCGATCGATGGTAAAGACCGAAATATCGGCTGAACCGGCGTTTGCGACGTAGACGAATTGGTTTGTGGGATCTACGACGATCCCCACGGGCCCACCTCCGGCTGTAAAGGGTGAGCCGCTCAGCGCGGTCAAGGTTCCACCGGCGCCGAGAGCATAGGCTGAAACGTTGTTGGATCCTTTGTTCGCGACGTAAACAAAGTTGTCCGAAAGATCTGCGGCAACTGCATCCGGGGTGTTGCCCGTGGCGTAGGGCGAACCGCTGAGGCGCGTCAGCGGCCCGGCCGAACTAGTCTGATAACCGGATAGGGTATTTGAAGTGGAATTCGCTACGTAAACGTAGTTACCCGAGATATCCACAGCCACAGCACGCGGCCCCGCACCGGCTGGGAACGGCGACCCAGTAACGACGCCGCCTTCACCAACGTTTAGAACTGAAACGGTGTTGTCCCCCTGATTTCCGACATATAGAAGGCTCAACAGTGGGGCCGACACCACCGACGAGGGTGACGCACCGGTCGGGCTAAGCGTAGAGCTTGATATGCACGACAGCGCACCACCGGCGATGATTTGGCAGGGCGTAACACTGCCAGTAGTGCCGCTGGTTACATAAACATAAGTTCCACTTTCCGGGGGCCAGGATTTTGCTACGGCCACAGAAGTCGGCGTGGGTCCCGTCGAGAAGGGCGAGCCGCCGACCTCCGTTAACGCGCCGCTCGCGCGATCGATCGCAAAGGCCGAAATAGTCGCGTCCGTCTGATTGACGACATAGACGTAGGAGCCTGTGGGATCCACCGCAATTGCGACGGGCAAATTTCCCGTGGCAAACGGTGAGCCGGCAATCGGCGACAGAGTACCGCTGGCGGCATCGACGGTATAGGCCGACACATTGTTCGAGCCGCTATTCGTAACGTAAACGAAGCGAGCCGGATTGGTCGTGCAAGTGACGACGATGTTCGTGATATTGGAATAGCTGGGGCCTCCTTGCCCGTTCGTGACGACACAAGTTTGTGATGGGTTAGTCGGCTGCGTGTCAACTGTAAGGTCCCAGCTATTGTCGAGAGTAAAAATGGCGAAACCGTGCGTGCCATTCGCCGCCGGGCCGTTGTACTGCGTAGACAACGGGGTCCCGTCGAACTGAAATGTCAGCCCTGAGCCGACAAGGCCGGTCAAGGTACCACCGACTAGGGAGGCGTATTTGTCTAACTGGCACATAGGGCTGCAGTACGGCGCCGATCCACCGCCACCGCAGTCTGTCAGTGCCAGCGCCACGAACAGGCCTGCGAAGCGAGCGCGCCAGGGGACGGGGAAATTAGCAGTACTTCGTTTCATGACAGTCCTCCCCCCGAAGGACGGAGTCGACTACGTGGCACGATACGACGACTTAGCTGGGGTACGAAAGTGGGCCGTGGTAACACGCCCTTGGAAATTGTTATGTCAACGGCGCTCTGATCCGGCGGCAGTGCCAGGAGATCCCGCAATTGCCTCGTCGGTCGCCGCGGAGCCCGATCGCGTTCTGCCGCGACCACGCGGTGCTCTCATCGTGTGCTCCCTTTGTGCTCCGGTGTGCCTTCTGATGTCCGTTCACAGCCGGTATCTACGACGTAAGTACCTGATGTTACTTTGATCGCCCGCCCTTACAAGGCGAATGTCGGCGGTTCGAGCCCGTCAGCACGCACCACTACCCGTCACCCATGGCACGCCGGCGCCCAACCGGCATGAGAGGCGTAGCGCCGAGTGCCTGCGCCAGCCCCTCGAGAGATGCGATGTTGTGCATCGGCAGTAAGCGCTCAACGTGCGGCAGGAGCGCGCGCATGCCGCGCGCTTTCGGCTCGAATCCCTCGTAGCGCAACAGTGGATTGAGCCAGAGGAGCCGACCGCAGGAACGGTCGAGGCGCGAGGCTTCGCCGGACAGCAGCTCGATCTCCGCACGCTCGAGTCCGTCAGTGACGAGCAGCACGGTAGCCTCAGAGAGTGGCAGGCGCCGCGCCCAACGCAGATTGAACTCCCTGAGACAGGGGCCGATCCGCGTTCCGCCGGACCAATCCTCGACCTCCTCCACCACGCGGGCCAGTGCCTCATCCGGATCATAGGCCCGGAGCTGTCGCGTGATGGGGGTGAGGCGCGTGCCGAACACGAAGGCGCTGAAGGCAACTTCGCTGTTGGCCATGGCGTGCATGAAGTGCAGAAACACACGCGAGTAGCGTGACATGGAGCCAGAAATGTCCACCACGGCGACCAGCGCCTCCGGGCGCGTGCGACGCTTCTTTCGGGTGAGCAAGGCGAAGTCTCCGCCCAGCCTGCCGGACGCGCGCAGTATTTCCCTGAGATCAATCCGCGACCCGGACGCAGCTGGCGCTTCACGGCGAGTCACAATGCGCCGGAACCAGGGCGCAAGCGCTCTCACCATGCGCTGGGCCGCCGTCCATTCTTCCGCTGTCATGGAGTCGAAGTCGACCTTCCGCAGCCGTTCCTGGCCCGACCAATCCGGTTGCCCCTCGAGGGCCAGCGGCGGAGAAGGGAGGTCCGCTCCCGGCGAACGGTTCCTGAGGAGCGCCTGGGCCAGACGTCGCCCGGGCTCGGGGCGCGAGCGCAGACCCTGCACGGCCGGCAGCAGCAGCGCCAGGATCTGCTCGAGCAGCTCGGGATCGCGCCAGAACACCTGAAAGGCCTGATCGAAGAGCGCCCGGTGTTCGATCCGATCGATGAGGCAGGCTCTGAGCACGGCGTACAGGTCGGCGCGCGAAGCGACCCCGGCAACTTTCAACGCCTCGAGCGCGAGCACTGGCCGGTCCGTTCCGAGCGGCAGCCCGGCTTTTCTCAGGACACGCGCGAAGTGCATGACGTTGGCGGCGAAAGCTGGCGGAGCGTGCGAGGTCGCGGCGGGAAGCACTTCAGTCCACCTGCGCGGCGCCGCCGTCAGGCGCCCGCCGCACTCGCGGCGCGTGCCTGGACCGACTCCAGCAGGCGAGCCGCCTCGGCGCCCCGGACCCGCGCAATGTCATCCTGGTACTTGAGCAGCACCCCCAGGGTGTCATCGACCGTCTGCGGATCGAGAGTGCGGCGATCGAGGGCCAGTAGCGCTCTGCCCCACTCGATGCTCTCGGACAGTCCCGGGAGTTTGTACAGCTCGAGCGTCCGCAGCGCTTGCACGAAAGCCACGATCTGTTGGGAGAGAGCCTCGGCAGCTTGCGGCACTTTGCGCCGAATGATCTCGAGCTCCCGCGCGGCATCCGGATAGTCCACCCAGTGATAGATGCAGCGGCGCTTCACCGCGTCGTGAATCTCGCGCGTACGGTTCGAGGTGATGACGACGATCGGCCGCTGCACGGCGCGGATGGTCGAGAGCTCCGGAATCGAGATTTGAAAATCCGACAGGACTTCCAGCAGGTACGCTTCGAAAGGCTCATCGGCCCGATCGAGCTCATCGATCAGCAGTACGGGCGGGCGTACCCGCGGCTGCAGCGCGCGCAGCAGGGGACGCGCGATGAGGAAGCGCTCGGCAAACAGGCTTGCGGCGATCTGCTCGCGGGACTCGTGCGCCGCTTCCCCGAGCCGGATCTCGAGCATCTGCCGCGCGTAGTTCCATTCGTAGGCCGCCAGGTTGACATCCAGCCCTTCGTAGCACTGCAGCCGGATGAGCTCGGTGCCCAGCGCGCCCGAAAGAACCTTCGCGATCTCGGTCTTGCCGGTGCCCGGCTCACCCTCGACGAACAACGGGCGCTCGAGCTTCAAACCGAGGAAGACCGCGGTCGCGAGTTGGCGGTCGGCGACGTAATCCTGCCGGAGCAGCAGCTCGGCCGTCTCATCGATGGATGCCGGCAGGTTCGGCTGCGCCGCGGACACGATGGGCTAACCGAGTATGCGCTGCACCGCCCGGCGTGCCAGTACCGGAATCAGGCTCGCGCGGTATTCGGCGCTGCCGTGCAGATCGCCATTGAGGCCCTGCGCTGCCATCGTGACCGCGTCGCAGGCCTCCGGCACGAAGCGCCTGGCAAGCGCCTCTTCGAGCGCCTCGACGCGGAAAGCATGCGCAGCGGCTCCGGTGACCGCAACGCGAACTCGCCCGCCGGTTTGCGCCACGAACACGCCCACCAGCGCAAAGCGCGACGCGGGCTGCGGGAACTTCAGGTACGCGGCGCGAGTGGGAACAGGGAACTCGATCGCGGTGACGAGCTCCCCGGGTTTAAGGTCCGTCTCGAACAGCCCCTTGAAGAAGGCGTCGGCTGCGATGGCACGTTGGTTGGTCCGGATCGTGGCGTTCAACGCGAGCACCGCGGCGGGGTAATCCGCGGCCGGATCGCTGTTGGCGACCGAGCCACCGATGGTGCCGCGGTTACGGACCTGCGCGTCCCCGATTCCCTCCGCCAGCTCGCTCAAGGCGGGGAGCGTCGCCCGAATCTCGCGCGACTCGGCGACGGCGGCGTGGGTGACCATCGCGCCGATGCTGACACGGCCCCCCTCTGCGCGAATGCTGCGCAGCTCGGCAAGGCCTGCGAGGTCGATGAAGGCGGACGGCATGAGCAGCCCGAGCTTCATCGCCGGCAGCACCGACTGGCCGCCGGCGATAACCCTGGCGTCCGGATCCGCGGCGGCCAGGCGCGCCGCTTCGGCGATGGAGCCGGGACGGTGATAAGAGATTGTGGCCATGCGGTCCTCCCTCAGCGCCGCGCGGATCGAATCGCCTGCCAGACGCGATAGGGTGTGGCAGGCATGTCGATGTCACGCACTCCAAGCGGCGCAAGCGCATCCAGAATGGCGTTGATCACAGCAGGCGGAGAACCGATTGCCCCGGCTTCACCGCAACCCTTGACCCCGAGCGGGTTGTGAGTGCAGGGGGTGCCCTTCGCCGTTTGTACCGAGAAGCGTGGCAGGTCGTCGGCGCGCGGCATGGCGTAGTCGGTGAGGCTGCCGGTGAGCAGCTGACCGTCGGAGTCGTAGCGGCAACCCTCGAGGAGCGCCTGCCCGATGCCTTGCGCCAGCCCGCCATGCACCTGACCTTCGACGATCATGGGATTGATTACGTTGCCGAAATCGTCGCTCGCTGTGAAGCGGTCCACCTGCACGAACCCGGTGTCGGGATCCACTTCCACCTCGCAGACGTACGAGCCCGCCGGGAAAGTGAAGTTCGGCGGGTCGTAAAAGGCATTCTCGTTCAAACCCGGCTCAAGCTGATCGAGCGGGTAGTTGTGCGGCACGTAGGCTGCGAGCGCAACTTCCGCGAAGGCCTTCTTGCGGTCGGTGCCGGCGATGCGAAACTCCCCGTTTGCGAATTCCACGTCCTCCGAGCTCGACTCCAACAAGTGCGCGGCGATCTTCCTGCCCTTGGTGACGATCTTGTCGACGGCCTTGAGAATGGCGGTGCCGCCCACGGCGAGGGAGCGCGAGCCGTAGGTGCCCATGCCGAAGAGCACCCTGCCGGTATCGCCGTGCTGGATCTCGACGTCCTCGATGGGAATACCGAGCTTGTCGGCGACGATCTGCGAGAAAGTGGTCTCGTGGCCCTGGCCGTGACTGTGGCTGCCCGTGAAGACGGTGACCTTGCCGGTCGGATGCACCCGTACCTCGCCCGCCTCGAACAAGCCGGCGCGCGCACCGAGCGCGCCGGCGATGTTGGAAGGGGCAATCCCGCAGGCTTCGATATAACACGAGTAGCCGATGCCCCGCAGCCGGCCACGCTTCTCACTGGCGGTCTTGCGCGCCTTGAATCCTCCGACGTCCGCCAGCTCGAGTACCTGGCTCAATGTGGCCGCGTAGTCGCCGGTGTCATACGTGAGTCCGACCGGGGTGGCATACGGAAACTTGCTGATGAAATTGCGGCGTCTGAGGTCCGCGGGATCGATGCCCAGCTCACGCGCCGCGCGCTCGACGATCCGCTCGAGGAGGTAGGTCGCCTCGGGCCGCCCGGCGCCGCGATACGCGTCCACCGGCGCGGTGTTGGTAAAGACGGCTTGCACACGGCAGTAGATGTGTGGCGTGGCATACTGCCCGGCCAAGAGCGTCGCATACAGGATGGTCGGGATGCAGGAGCTGAAGGTCGACAGATAAGCTCCCAGGTTCGCCGTGGTGTTGACACGCAGCGCGAGAAACTTGCCGTCCTTGTCCAGGGCCAGCTCCGCGGTCGTGACGTGGTCGCGGCCGTGCGCGTCCGTGAGAAACGACTCGCTGCGGTCCGCGGTCCACTTGATCGGGCGGCCCACGCGCCTGGCGGCCCACACCAGCACCGTCTCTTCGGCATAAAGATAGATCTTCGAGCCGAAGCCCCCGCCGACGTCCGGTGCGATGACGCGTACCTTGTGCTCGGGTAAGCCGAGCACGAAGGCTGTCATCAGCAAACGCTCGACGTGCGGGTTCTGGCTGGTCACATACAGGGTGTACGAGTCATCGGCGCGGGAATATGCAGCATTGGCGGCGCGCGGCTCGATGGCGTTGGGGATCAGTCGGTTGTTGATCAGCGCGAGCCGGGTGACATGCGCAGCCGCTGCAAACGCCGCGTCCACGGCGGCGGCATCACCGATCGCCCAGGTGTAGCAGACATTGTCGGGTGCCATGTCGTGCACCGCGCTGGTGCTCGTCGCTGCGGTCGCCGTGTCCACCACGGCCGGCAACACCTCGTAATCGACCTCGATCAGCGCGGCGGCGGACTTGGCTTGCGCGGCGCTCTCGGCGACGACCAGCGCGACCTGATCGCCCACATGACGCACCTTGTCCTCCGCCAGGATGGGATGCCTCGGCTCCTTCATCGGGCTGCCGTCGATGGACTTGATCAACCAACCGCAGGGCAGGCCACCGACCCCTGCCAGATCGCGGCTGGTGAACACGGCCAGCACGCCCGGCGCGCCGCGCGCGGCGGAGGTATCGATCGAGCGGATCGCGGCATGGGCGTGCGGACTGCGCAGGAAGAAGCCATAGCTCTGCTGCGGCAGGATGATGTCGTCGGTGTACTGCCCGGCGCCCGTCAGGAAGCGGTAGTCCTCACGCCGCTCCACCGATTGACCGATGAACGACGCTCGCGCTGCATTCATGACCTGCGCTCCTCGTCTCGTCAGCGAGCCATTGCCTGGGCAGCCTGCTGCACGGCCTTCACGATGTTGTGATAGCCGGTGCAACGACAGATATTGCCTTCCAGGCCCTTGCGGATCTGCGCTTCCGTCGCGTGGGGACGGTGCAGGACCAGATCGATGGCGCTCATGACCATGCCCGGGGTACAGAACCCGCATTGCAGGCCGTGACACGAGCGGAAAGCCGCCTGCATGGGATGTAGCGAGCCGTCCGCCGGAGTGATGCCCTCGACCGTCGTCACCTCTGCGCCTTGCACCTGGGCAACCAGCACGTTGCAGCTCTTGACGGCGCGACCGCCAACGTGGACCGTGCACGCCCCGCAGCTCGCCGTGTCGCATCCGATGTGCGTGCCGGTCAAGCGCAGGTGCTCGCGCAGGAATGTGGAGAGCAGGGTGTCGGGGCTGACCTCGGCGGTCACCGTCTTGGAGTTCACGCTCAAGCGAATTGACAGCAGGGGCATGAGACCACTCCCGTGAGGCAGGCTGGGCCTGCTCGAACGCCGTGCCATGATCCGGCAGGGACAGCGGGCGCGGCAAGTCCACTGTCGTTCGAGGACACGCTTTGGTCACGATCCGAGGCCGGTTTACGCCCGGCATCGACAGGCTAAGTTGTTGATGTTACTTCGTTCGCCGCTCTGACAACGCGAATATCCGGCTCGAGTACCTCAGCACCCACCAACACAATCGGCCTCTCGTTGGCCCCTCGCGGATCTCCCCGGCACTCCGCGGGCAGTGCGACTGTCGACGCGGCCCGTTTACCCCACACCAAACAACGGGATTTGTGCAGGTTAGTACCGTTGGGGGAACGCAAGCGGAGCAGTGGGCCGGGAGGCGTGGTGTACACTCGCCTTGATCGGTCGTTGGGTTGCTCAGATAGTGCGTCTGAACCCGGGACGCGGTTCTCCGCACTTACTACCAAGCGAGGACCGCGCCTGCGGGTCGCGAGGTCAAAGGCCGTGACCTCCGGCCGGGAGCCCTGTAAGACGATGCTGTCAATCCTGGTCTGCCACTCGTACTTTCTGCGCTTCGATTCGAAGCAGGTCGAGCGCGGCAAGCCCTATCCGCCGCTCGCGACCCTACAATGCGCGGCGCTGCTGCGCCGCGCGGGCTACGAGGTGTCGCTGTTTGACGCCATGCTGGCTGACAACCTCGGGGAGTATGAACGCGCGCTCGGTTCCGCCCATCCCCAGGTGGTGCTGCTGTACGAGGACAACTTCAACTTCCTGAGCAAGATGTGCCTCGCGAAAATGCGCGCCGCGGCCTGCGAGATGATCGCGGCAGCGCAGTGTGCCGGGGCGCGCGTGATCGCCGCGGGCTCGGACGTCAGCGACGCTCCCGAACCTTATCTGCGTGCGGGCGCAGATATCACGCTCAAGGGCGAGGGGCTGCCTGCATTGTTGGAGATCCTGCGCCGGCTCGATTCGGCCCCAGACGCCACCAGCGAAGCACTGGTGGAGGGGGTGGCGGGGACGGCGACTCTCGCCGCTGCGGGAATGGCAGCGATCAATGGAGCGAAGCTTCTGCCCGAGATAGAGCTCAGCGACCGCGCCGCTTGGGACCTGGTCGACATGGATCGTTATCGCAGCGCTTGGCTGGCGTCACACGGTTATTTCAGCCTGAATCTCGCGGCCTCCCGTGGCTGCTCGTTCCGCTGTGCCTGGTGTTCGAAGCCGATCTGGGGGAACCAATATCTGCAGCGCAGCCCCGCAGCCGTGGGCGAGGAGATGCGCTACCTCAAGCGCACCTTTGGCCCCGACCATGTCTGGTTTGCGGATGACATCTTCGGCTTCCGGGTCGACTGGGTGCGCGAATTCGCTGCCGTGACCGCAGCCGATGATGGGGCGGTTCCCTTCACCATCCAGACGCGCGCCGATCTGATGAGTGAGCGCATGGTGCAGGCGCTGCGCGATGCGGCCTGCGTCGAGGCATGGCTCGGCGCCGAGAGCGGCAGCCAGCGCATCCTCGATGCCATGAACAAGGGTACGACGGTGGAGGAGATACTCACCGCCCGCGCACGCCTGAACTCCGCGGGGATCCGTGTCGGATTCTTCATTCAGCTCGGCTATCTCGGCGAGGAGTTGTCGGACATCCTGGCGACGCGCGAGCTGCTGGCCGCGGCGCAGCCGGATGATGTGGGTGTCAGCGTCTCCTATCCGCTGCCCGGCACGCGCTTCCACGAGCTTGTCAAGGCGCAGCTCGGACCCAAGACCCACTGGCAGGACAGCGACGACCTCGCGATGATGTTCCAGGGCACCTACAGATCCGAGTTCTATCGCGCCGTCCGCGACCTGTTGCACGATGAGGTATACCTGCAGAGCCGCGGAGCCCGCGCGCCCGCTGGGGTGCTCGGCGAAGCCCGCCGCTCGCTCGAGGGCCGCTGGCGGGAGCTGGTCTCGCGGGAGCTGCAGTACCGCTCATAGTGGCTTGCGCCGCGGCAGCTGCGGCGGATTCAGGCACCAAATGTCACATCGGCGCTGGCGCTCTCCAGGGGCTGCAACTCGATGCGGCGCACAGCTATGCACTCCTGTTCGGCGTCACCTCGGACGGGTGATCATCACGATGGTGCTCGTGAGCGCCTCGGCGGCGGCCTGGGCCGCCGGACCTGCGGGAAAGATCACCGCCATCGTTGGCGCCACGGTGCTCCACCCGGAGCTCGAGGGCGATGCGGCGATCGCACGCGATACCACGGTCCTGATCTCAAGCAACCGCATCAGCGCGGTGGGGCCGGCTGCGCAGACACGCGTGCCGCGCGGGGCGGCGGTGATCGACGCTCACGGCAAGTGGGTCATCCCCGGACTCATCGACTCGCACGTGCACTTCTTCCAGTCGGGGAATCTCTACACGCGTCCCGATGTTGTCGACCTCAACGCGCTCGTGCCATACGGCGAGGAGGTGCAGCGCAACCGGGCGCGGCTGCCGCAGACCTTCAAAGTGTATCTGGCCAGCGGCGTCACGAGCGCGGCGGATGTGGGCGGCCCGTTCTGGAATTTCGAGGTGCGCGATGCCGCGCGCGCAAGCTCGGCGGCGCCGCGGGTCGCCACCACCGGGCCGCTGATCTCCATGGTGGCGCGTCCGCAGCTCGATCTGGGCGACCCGCCCATCATCCGCATCGAATCCGCGGACGCAGCGCGCGAGCTGGTGACACGCGAGCTGCCCCGCAAGCCCGACTACATCAAGGTGTGGTTCATCCATCGCGCTGGCGATGATCTCGCCTCACAGGAGGCGATCGTGCGCGCTACGGGCGATGCCGCGCACGCCGCCGGGCTCCGCCTCGCGGTGCATGCGACCGAGCTCGTGGTCGCCAAGTCCGCGCTGCGGGCTGGCGCCGACTACCTGGTGCACTCGGTGCAGGACGCGCCGGTGGATGAGGAATTCATCGCGCTGGCACGCGCCCGTAACATCCTCTATTGCCCGACGCTGTTCGTGCCACTCGGTTATGTCTATGCACTCTCGGGTCTCTGGCAGCCGACCGAGACGGAGCAGCGCCTGGCGGACCCCGAGATTCTGGCCCGTCTCCACTTACCGCGGGGCACGGCGACCGAGAAGTTGCCCGAGCGCATGGTGAAGCTCATGAGCGAGCATCGCGAGCCTGCGCTGCCGGAGGTGGCGATGCAGAACCTCCTAACGGTCTGGAACGCCGGCATCACCGTGGTCATGGGGACGGACGCCGGCAACATCGGCACGGTGCACGGTCCGTCCGTCTTTCGCGAGATGCAGCTGATGCAACGCTCGGGACTCACCCCGCTGCAGGTACTGAAGTCGGCCACCGTCAACGGCGCGCTCACTGTTGCAGTGCCAGATCTGGGCATCGTCGCGCCTGGAAAGCTGGCCGACCTGGTCGTGCTCGACGCCGACCCGCTGGCTGACCTCGCGAACCTGAGCCGCGCCAGCTACGTGCTGCGGGATGGGCGCGTATTCCGGCCCGCCGAGCTGCTGCAGTCGGTGCGTGCAGCCACACCGCCCTGAGCTCGATCAGCGGCCGAACTGCACGGCCAGCATCGACACCGAGCCGCCATCCATCCCCTCGACCGGAAAGCTCACCGCCT
>Ga0306920_100012365_pt1 | contig 11582 bp, 11 predicted proteins | sample flu12Cox44000170_FD_204666 | JGI IMG/M metagenome (GOLD analysis project Ga0306920, IMG submission 204666) | Lab enrichment of tropical soil microbial communities from Luquillo Experimental Forest, Puerto Rico - flux4day.12C.oxic.44.000.170 (v2)... | ecosystem: Environmental > Terrestrial >...
GAGCCCGACTTCCACTGGTCGGAGTTCGCCGAGCTCGTGGTCTCCCTCGCCGCCGAGCTCGAGGTCCGATTGGTCGTGGGCCTCGGCGCGTTCCCCGCCCCGGCCCCCCACACGCGCCCGGTCAGGCTCGCCGCGACGGCGCCGGAGCCGTCCCGGCACCTCCTCGAGCACGTCGGGCTCGTCGCCGGCGAGCTCGAGGTCCCCGCGGGCATCATCTCGGCCCTCGAGCTCGCCTTCGCGGACGCGGGGGTCGAGACGATCACCCTGTGGGCCAGGGTGCCGCACTACGTCGCCACCCTCCCCTACCCGCAGGCCTCCGTGGCCCTCATCGACGGCCTCGCGTCGATCGCGGGGCTGACCCTTCCGATCGAGGGGCTGCGCAAGGCGGCCGAGGACGCCCGGGCGCGCGTCAACGACCTCGTGGCCTCCAACCCCGAGCACGCCGCGATGGTCGCCGAGCTCGAGTCGACGATCGACGAGGCGGAGGGCAACACCCTCGACGTCAGCATCATCCCGACCGGGGAGGACCTCGCCCGTGACATCGAGCGGTTCCTCCGCGGCGAGGGGAGCTGAGTGGCGGATCGCGTCACGCACAGCGACGACGACCTCCACCGGAACCGGGCGCGCGCGCAGTCGTTCGGCCGGCGCGCCGAGCTCTACGACCGCACGCGTCCCCGGTACCCCGACGCGCTCATCGACGACCTCGCCGAGCCCGCGGCGCGTGGCGTGCTCGACGTCGGATGCGGCACGGGGCTCCTTGGGCGCTCGTTCGTCGAGCGAGGGCTTCCCGTCCTGGGCGTCGAGCCGGACGCGCAGATGGCGGCGGTGGCTCGGACCCACGGGCTCGACGTGGAGGTCGCGACCTTCGAGGCCTGGGAGCCGGCCGGGCGCACGTTCGGGCTGCTCGTCGCGGGCCAGGCGTGGCACTGGGTCGACCCGCTCCTCGGCGCCGAGAAGGCCGCGGCGGTGGTCTTCTCGGGCGGCACGGTCGCGCACGCCTGGAACGTGGGCGCGTTCGACGACGACCTCTACGGCGCGCTCGGCGACGTCTACCGACGTCTCGCCCCCGGCGAGGCGTACCCGCTCGTGCCGCACCGCTGCGACCCGACCGCGGGCGCGACCGCGTCCGAGCGCGCGCTCGCGGAGACGGGGTCGTTCGACAGGGGGGTCCACGCCGCGTACCCGTGGGCGCACCGCTACACCACCGAGGCGTGGCTGGCCCAGCTCGAGACCCACAGCGACCACGCGCTGATGGCGCCCGCGTCCCGGGCGACGCTGCTCGCGGCGGTGGGCTCCGTGATCGACGCCTTCGGCGGGGCGTTCACCATGCACTACGTCTGCGAGGTGGTGCGCCACCGCCGCCGCTGACCGCCTCGGTCAGTCGATCCCCTCGACGCGCTCCTCGTCGGCGATCCCGAGCCCGAGCTGGTACCCGTCGAGGAAGAGCTCGGCGTCGGTCTGGCGCGGGTGCCGGTCCGCGATCGCGTGGAACTCCGGTCCGTGATCGATGTGGTGCAGGTGCGCGAGCTCGTGGACGAGCACGGCGTCGAGGACCCAGTCCGGCACGTTGCGCAGCCGCATCGAGAGGCGGACCTCTCCCGTCGCCGGCGAGCAGGACGCCCACCGGCGGCGCTGGTTGGTGACGAAGCGGACCGCCGAGGGGAGCCGGCCGTCGGTGTACAGCTCCGCGAGCGTGCGCGCGCGCTCCTCGAGCGCGGCGTCGTGGGCGGCGCTCTGCGGGCGTTCGCGCATCGCGCGGCGGACGAGCTCGTCGACGAACCGGTCCCGCTCGCGGCCCCGGAGCCGCGACGGGATCGCCACGACGATCTTGGTCCCTTCCCAGTGGGCGGACCCGGTCTTGGTGCGCCGTGGGCTCGCGCGGACCTCGAGCTCCGGGCGCTCGAACGACGGGGGCACCATCGTCACGGTGGTCTCGGTCGCGTGGTGCTCCATCGGTCCGAGTTCTACCGCACGATGTTGACGAGACGGGGGGGCCTCGCGACGACGCGGCTCGGCGCGGCGCCGCCGAGCGCCGCGACGACCTTGTCGCTCGCGAGGGCGAGCGCGACCGCGGCCTCCTCGGAGACGTCGGTCGCCACCTCGATCCGGTCCTTCACCTTGCCGTCGACCTGGACGACGAGCGTCTCGGACTCGACGGTGAGCAGCGAGGCGTCGGCCACCGGCCACCGGCTCTCGTGGAGCGCGTCGCCGGGGTGGCGCCGCTCCCAGAGCTCCGCGGCGAGGTGGGGCGTCATCGGGGCGAGCAGGAGCAGCACCGTGTCGATCGCCTCGTCGAGCACCGCACGGCTGACGGGGCGCGGGCCGTCGACCGCCCGGGCGCACGCGGTGTGCAGCTCGCGGATGCGCGCGACGGCGGTGTGGAAGGACCAGTGGTCGAGGTCGTGGGACACCGCGCGGATCGTCCGGTGCACGAGGCGGCGCAGCGCCCTGTCCGCGTCGGAGGCGTCGCCGTCGTGCGTCGGCCACGGCGTCGTCACCAGCCGCCAGAGCTTGTCGAGGAACCGTCGGCACCCATCGATCACCGAGTCGGTCTGGTCCGTCCAGTCGCAGTCGTCGGCGGGGGGCCCGACCGAGAGGTGGAAGAGGCGCAGCGCGTCGGCGCCGACGCCGTCGAAGTACCCCTGCGGAGAGATCAGGTTCCCCTTGGACTTGGACATCTTCGTCCCGTCCATCCGGATCATCCCCTGGGTGAAGAGCCGCTCCATCGGCTCGCGCGCGAGCCCCGGGGCGAGCCCTGAGTCGATCAGCGCGCGCATGTAGAAGCGGCAGTAGAGCAGGTGCAGGATCGCGTGCTCGACGCCGCCGATGTACTGGCCGACGGGCATCCACGCCCGAGCAGCCTCCAGGTCGAACGGCAGCTGGGCGTCCTGCAGCCCGCAGAACCGCAGGAAGTACCAGCTCGAGTCCACGAACGTGTCGAGGGTGTCGGTCTCGCGCTCCGCGGGGCCGCCGCACTTCGGGCACGTGGTCTCGAGGAACGCGCGGTTCGTCGCGAGCGGCGACCGACCGGTCGGGTCCATCTTCACGTCGTCGGGCGCGAGGACCGGCAGCTGGTCCTCGGGGACCGGCACCGGCCCGCACGCCGGGCAGTAGACGATCGGGATCGGGCACCCCCAGAACCGCTGCCGCGAGACCAGCCAGTCGCGGAGCCGGTAGTGGACCGTCGCGGTGCCCCCTGCCTCACCGACGAGGAACGCCGCGGCGGCGGCCTTCGCCTCCGCGACCGGCATCCCGTCGAGGAACCCGGAGTTCACCTTCGTGCCGTCGCCGGTCCACGCGCCGCCGCCCGCCGCCTCGAACCCGTCGGGCACCGCGACGGTGCGCACGATGTCGAGACCGTGCACCGTGGCGAACGCGTGGTCGCGCTCGTCCTCGGCGGGCACGCCCATGATGGCCCCGGTGCCGTACCCCATGAGGACGTAGTCGGCGACGAAGACCGGCACCTCGCGGCCGTTGAACGGGTTGCGCACCGACGACCCGGTCGGCACCCCGCGCTTTGTCGCCGCCGCCTCGCCGTCCTCGAAGGACGCGAGGCGCTCGACCTCGCTCGCCATCCTCGCTCGCTGCACCAGCTCCTCGACCGCCGCCCGGTGCTCGGGGGCGGTCAGCGCCTCGAGCAGCGGGTGCTCGGGCGCCACGACTGCGTAGGTGACGCCGAACCCGGTGTCGGGCCGGGTCGTGAAGACGCGGAGCGAGAGGTCGTTGCGGCCGACCACCTGCAGGTCGAACTCCACGCCCTCGGAGCGCCCGATCCAGTTGCGCTGCATGGTCTTCACGCGCTCCGGCCACTCCAGGGCGTCCAGCGCCTCGAGCAGCTCGTCGGCGTACCGGGTGATCCGGAAGAACCACTGCTCGAGCTCGCGGCGCTCGACCAGGTCGCCGGAGCGCTCGCAGGTGCCGTCGGCGAGCACCTGCTCGTTGGCGAGCACGGTCGCGCACCCCGGGCACCAGTTGACCGTGGCGCTCGCGCGGTACGCGAGGTCGTCGGCCAGCAGCCGCAAGAAGATCAGCTGGTTCCCGTGGATGTAGGCGGGGTCGTGGCTCCGGACCTCGCGACGCCAGTCGAACGCCGTGCCGAGCCGGATGAGCGACGCCTTGAGCTCGGCGATCCGCTCCTCGGCGAACGGCCGCGGGTGCGCCCCGGTCTTGATCGCGGCGTTCTCGGCGGGCAGCCCGAACGAGTCGAACCCGATCGGGCAGAGCACCGCGTAGCCCTGCATGGCGCGGTACCGGGCCACGAGGTCGCCGTAGGTGTAGTTCCGGACGTGCCCCTGGTGCGCCGGCCCGGACGGGTACGGGTACATCGTGAGCGCGTAGAAGTGATCGCGCGCGTCGTCGTTCTCGACCTCGAACGCGCCGGTCTCAGCCCACCGGCGCTGCCACCGGAGCTCGAGCTCCTGAGCGTCGAACTCGCGCGCCATCGCACAATGGTACGGGGGTCGCCCGCTCAGTCGGCGTCTTGTGCGAGGCGATCGCCGTCCGCGCGGACCGACGTCGCCGCGCTCAGGCCGCTTCCGCCAGGAGGCGCTCGGCCTCGCGGAGCCCCTTGAGCGAGAGCCCGACCACGAGGCAGACGCCGAGCCCGACCGCGAAGAAGGCCATCGCGCCGTGCGGGGAGAGGTTCGCGACGAGCAGCCCCGCGACGAGCGGCGAGAGCGTCGCCAGCCCCGTCGCCACCTGGATCAGCGCGTTGTTCACCCGCCCGAGGTACTCCGCAGGGGTCTGGCGGAACATCGCCGCGAGGAGCACGGCGTTGGCGACGGGCGAGAAGAAGAACGGGATGGCGATCGGGATGGCGACGAACGGCGACGGGATGAGGATCGACGCGACCACGAGGCAGACCGTGCCGCCGCCGCACAGCAGGACGATGAGCTGCGTCAGGGTCAGCCGGTTCTTGAGCCGCGGGGCCACGATCGCCCCGAGCAGCCCGCCGGCCATGATCGTCGCCTGTGCGAGGCCGATCGCTCCGGCGCGCTGCCCGTGGTAGGCGAGGGCCAGCGTCACGGTTGCGATCACGCCGGTGAACACGAAGTTGATGAGCGGGGCCTGCACGATGGCGGCCCGGAGGATGGGCGTGCGCCAGATCACCCCGAACCCCTGGAACGCCTCCCGCCACAGCCCCTTGGTGGGCTCGTCGCCTCGCTTGGCGTTGAACTCACCTCGGAGCATCCCCGAGGTGACCGTGGAGACGCCGTAGGAGATCGCGTCGCCCACGAACGGCAGTGCCCGACCGAGACCGAAGAGGATCCCTCCGAGCGAGACCCCGCAGATCCCGGCGGTGAACTGGCGCGCCTCGGTGGCGGCCCACGCGTCCTCGAGCTGGCGGTCCGGGATGATGATCGGCATCGTCGCCATGGAGGCCGGAGCGAAGAGGGTGTCCCCAACGCGGTCGATCAGCGCGACGACGAGGACGACCTCCCAGTCGATCATGTGCATCGCGACGGCGACCGCGAGGCCCGCGAGGACCACGGCGCGCACGCCGTCGGTCACGATCATCATGCGCCGCCGGTCGTGCCGGTCCGCGAGCGCCCCGGCGGGGAGCCGCACGATGAACGCGGAGAAGGCGGTCGCGCTCCCGACGGCGCCTGCGATCACCGGCGAGTGGCTGAGGTACAGGACCAGGAGCGGGTATGCGAGCAGCCCCATCTCCGAGCCCAGGTCCGAGAGCAGCTGGCCGATCCACAGCAGCCGGAAGTTGCGGTTGTGCCGGAGCGGGACGTCCGTCGCCGGGGGCTCCGTCTCCTCCTCTGGGAGGGCCTCGGCGGTCACCGCATCACCCCTGGACCCCGTCGTGGCGTCGCAGCGCAGCGGTACTGTCGCGGTCATCGCCTACGACGAGGACCTGGCAGAGCGGATCCGCGAGCTGATCGCGACGAAGCGCGGGGTCACGGAGACGAAGATGTTCGGCGGCCTCGCCTTCCTGGTCGGCGGCAACATGGCGGTCGCCGCGAGCGGCCAGGGCGGCCTTCTCGTCCGCTGCGACCCCAAGGACTCGGACCGCCTCGTCGGCTCCACGAAGGCCGAGCCCATGGTCATGCGCGGACGCGAGATGGCCGGGTGGCTCCGCGTCGAGTCGTCGGCCGTCCGCACGAAGCGCCAGCTCGAGCCGTGGGTGACCCGCGGCGCGACCTACGCCGCGTCGCTGCCCAAGAAGTCGCCGCCCAAGAAGACGCCGCCCAAGAAGAAGTAGCGACCGTCCCTGCGACACCTCGGGGACGCAGGTCGCCGCCACGGTCACAGGTCCTCACCCACCGCCACGGAGAGCAGTCGGATCGCGAGCTCGAGGATGTCGGTGGACGAGTCGTTGGTGAGGGCGATGAAGCGGGCGTCGTCGTCGGGCAGCAGCACGTTGATCGCCTCGAACCCCGCGTTGTCCCCCGGGTGGAACACGGCGCGGTGCCCGAAGACGTCGCCGAGGTACCAGCCGTACCCGTAGCCGTAGAACTCGACGCCTTCGAAGGTCTCGGTGACCGGCGCCTGCGGCTCGAACATGTGCGCGCGAGCCGTCGCGGTGAGCACGGTCCCCTCGAGCAGCGCCTGGTCCCACCGCGAGAGGTCGTCGACGGTCGACCAGACGTCGCCGGCGCCGATCCCCACGGTGTCCAGCTCGAACGACTTGACGCGGTTGCCGTCGTGCGTGGGCGCCGCCAGGTTGGCCTCCCCTCGCCCGTTGCCGGCGAACGTCCCTGACATCCCGAGGGGCCCGAAGAGCTCGTCGGCGAGGAACGTCCGGTAGGGCACGCCGCTGACGCGCTCGACGATCCAGGCGAGCAGCACGTACCCGGGGCTGCTGTACGAGTGGCGCTTGCCCGGCGTCCCGAGGAGCGGTGCGGCGGCGAACCGCGCCATGAGCTCGGCGGGGTCGAGCGGCGCGCACAGGTCAAGCGAGTCGAGCTCCCGCCAGTGCACGAGCCCTGCGGTGTGGCAGAGCAGGTCGTGGATCGTGATCTCGTCCCACTCCGGCGGGCACCCGTCGAGCAGCCCAGCGACATGGTCGTCGATGCGGAGCCGTCCGCGGTCGACCAGCAGCAGCGTCGCCGCGGCGGTGAACTGCTTCGAGACCGAGCAGAGCTGGAACCGGGTGTCGAGCTCGATGGGGCCGTCGGGGTCGCTGCCGAGGGTCCCACCCGCGTAGCGCACGACGTCCCGCCCTCCCCTGTGGACAAGGGCGGTCCCACGGAAGGCCAGCGTGCCGATCGTCTGCTCCACGTCGAGTGTCGTCATGGTGCCCCCTAGATGGTGTCAATCCGACGTCATTTTCGCCGCAGTCTGACATCAGCCTGATGTCGCGTCAACCCCCATCGCGACGCGGTAGGCCAAGGGGGTGGTCCACGGCAGACCGGGCGGATCCGGGGCGACCGCCCGGCCGCTCCACGAGCCGTCCGCCGCACGCCTGTCCATCGACCACCCGCGCCGCACCGAGATCCTCGAGCGCCACGACGCCGCCCTGGCCGAGGGAGCACCCGGCTACGACGACCCCGAGACGGGATTGTTCGTGCTCACCGCCGCGTCGCTTGCCGCGCGGGGCACCTGCTGCGACTCAGGCTGCCGGCACTGCCCGTACTGCGCGTGACCCACGCCTGGCTCAGCTGGTCGAGCGGCAAGGACAGCGCGATGGCGCTGCACGAGCTCCGCAACCGAGAGGACCTCGACGTCCTGGGGCTGCTGACCACCGTCACCGAGTCCGAGCAGCGCGTGGCCATGCACGCGGTCCGACGCGAGCTCCTCGAGGCACAGGCGGCTGCGCTCGGGATCCCGGTGCACGTCGTCGAGCTTCCGTGGCCGTGCCCGAACGAGCTCTACGAGGCGAAGATGGCCGAGGCGCTGGTCGCCGCCGCGCACGACGGCATCGGTGCCATCGCGTTCGGTGACCTCTACCTCGAGGACGTCCGCGCCTACAGGGAGCGGGCGCTCGCGGGGACCGGCCTGGTTCCGCACTTCCCGCTCTGGCACCGACCCACCGTCGCGCTCGCCAACGAGATGATCGCGGTGGGGATCCGGGCGGTGATCACGTGCGTGGATCCGGCGCAGGCGCCACGCGAGCTCGCGGGCCGGTGGTTCGACCGCGCACTGCTCGACGGGCTGCCAGGCGGGGTCGACCCGTGCGGGGAGAACGGCGAGTTCCACACGTTCGTCGTCGACGGACCAGAGTTCGCGCGGCCGATATCGGTCGAGGTCGGTCAGGTCGTCGAGCGCGACGGGTTCGTGTTCGCCGACGTCGTGCCGACGTAGCGCACGAGCTCCTCACGCAAGGGAACGACGCCGGGGTGAAAGATCGTCGCGAGCGCCTCGATCCCGTCGACGATCCGCGGACCGGGCCGGACCAAGACCGCATCAGCGTCGATCGCCCACACGGCAGCGCCACGCGGCAGACGCGGGTCGGCGAGCGTCATGATCGCTACCGCCGTCGCAGCGTCGAGGTGGAACCCGCACGGGGCCACGACGACCACGTCCGCTGGGGAGGCGGTGACCTCGTCCCATCCCAGTCGCACGGATGCGGCGCCACGGCGAGCGCAGAGCGCGGTGGCGCCCGCGGCCTCAACGAGGTCGGCGACCCAGTGCCCCGGCCCGAACGGCGGGTCGGTCCACTCGAGCACGAGCACGCGCGGACGAGTCCTCCCCTCCGTCGCATGACGGACAGCGGCGACGCGCGCCCTGAGCGAGCGGGCGAGCTCGGCGGCGGCGTCCTCCCGACCCGCGACCGCACCGAGCGTCCGGATGGACGCGAGGACCTCGTCGAGCGTCTGCGGATCCACGCTCACGACCGAGGCATCGCACCGGAGGGCTGCGAGCGCGTCGTCGACGCTGCTGACGTCGACCGCACAGACCGCGCAGAGATCCTGGGTCACGATCACGTCGGGACCGAGCTCGGTCAGGACCGACTCGTCGATGGAGTACAGGCTCGCGCTGGACTCGAGTTGGGAGCGGACGGCGTCGTCGATCTCGGCGAGCGTCAGATCTGGGTCGAGCCGCGATCGCGACACGACGGGTCGGGTGGTCGCCTGTGGCGGCCAGTCGCAGTCCGACGAGACCCCTACGACCGAGTCACCGGCGCCGATGGCAAAGAGGATCTCCGTCGTGGACGGCAGCAGCGAGACGATGCGCGGTGGGCTGACGCAGCGTGACCCTAACGGCCGGTGACGACGAGCGTCCGCGTCAGGGCACCGACGTTGAACTGGCCGACGTGCACGCAGCCCCCGCGGGAGGGGCACGACGACCCGAACAGGCTGGTGTCCGTTGAGCCCGGGTTGGGGGTGGCGAGCGCGCGCCAGCGCCCGGCCGTCCAGCGCAGCACGATGGTCCGGAAGGTGCGCCCTCGCTGGAAGCTCTCGGTTGCCTCGCAGCTGGTCCGACCGGCACACGAGACCGACTGGATGGTGTCGTTGCGCGCGCCGAGGTTGGGCGTCCTCACGACGATCCACCGCCGACCGTTCCACCTTTCGGTCCACGTCCGCTCGAACGCGCCTGCGACTCTGTGCCCGCCGGCCATGCAGAACCGCGTGGAGATGCACGACACCGCCGTGAGCCCGCTGATCGTGTTCGTCCGGTGGGGGCTCGGTAGGACCTCCCAGCCGCGTCCGCCGATCCATCGCTCGACCAGGCCCTGTGCGTTGTAGTGCACGAAGACGACCCCGGCTGCGAAGCAGCTCGTGCGCGAGGGGCACGAGACGCTGTCGAGGAAGTCCTCGTCCTTGCCCACGTTGGGGCTCGGCGCCACAGTCCACCGCCTGCCACGCCACGTCTCGACGAGCGTGTGGCGGTAGAGGCCGCCACGGTGGCCGACCGCGAAGCAGCGAGTTGGGGAGCCGCACGCGATGCCGTCGAGTTCGTTCTCACCGCGGCCGACGTTCGGGCTGGGCGCGACGGCCCACCCGTGCCCCGCCCACCGCTCGATCAACGTCCGGTTGACGCCGCCAGCCGTGCGATAGCCGACGGCGAAGCAGACCCTCGACGACGGGCAGGCCACGGCGATGAGGTCGTTGTCCCCCGGCCCGACGTCCGGGCTCGCCATCACTGCCCAGGCCGCGCGGCCGCGGCGCTCGACGAGGGTCCGGTCGATCGTGCCCAGCTGCCAGCTGCCGACCGCGATGCACCAGTGGGCGGTCCGGCAGGCGACGGCGTTCAGGCTGCTCCCCGACGACCCCACGTTCGGGCTCGGAGCCCGCTTGAGCCCGGTCGACGCCGCGTCAGCCGTCGTCACGGCCAACCCGGCGAGCAGAAGCGCGGCCATCACACCCGGCACCACCCGGGTTGCCGCGGACAACGATCGACGTCGCCGAGCCATGCGTCCCCTCGCTCTGGTCCTCGACCTCCGCATCCTTCAGCCTACGACTGCGATCCTGCCCGGTCGCGGATCGCGCACTCGGCTCGAGGCGCGCCGAGCGACGCAAGAGAATGGACCGACGGACACACGCCCGGCACCACTCCGACACAAGACGTGCGCAACGCCCGCGTCGGTGCGATCGTGCGAGCACCGACGCGCACACCGCAATCGGTCGCTGCGCCCGAGCTGGTGGCGGTGGGCTTGGCGTTCAGCGCCAGCGACGACCTCGCCGCCTTTGTGCGTAGGTCACAGCGAAGATGGCGACGACTCCGAGCGAGAGCAGGATCCAGACGAGCACCCGGAGAGTATGCAGCATCAGGCAAGGCGGGCGGAGATCAGCGGTGAAATGAACGCACCGAGGTTCGCCCCACATCAGTCGAGCGCCCTGAGATCTGATTTGGAACCGAGATCGAGCCTGGACTACTCGTCGGCCACGTTCCGGGAACGTCGGGGCCGTCGGCAGCGCCGTCTCATTCGGGCAGCTGAACCGTCCGTGGAGGGCACTGGATGGCGGACCCCTGACGAACCCTTGGAAACAGTGTCTCGTCCTGCGGGTGATGCGTGAACCCGTTCATGGTCGTCGTCGGACGCACCTTGGTTGTAGGGCCCTCGATCACGTGTCCCGGTCTCGGCATCTGAGCGCACCCGTCGGATGCGCGCGTATGCTCCGCCGGCGCGCGTGCGAGGAGCGAGGTGGTTCGGGGCTTGCGACGAACGGTGATCGGAACGGTCATCGGAACGATGGCGCTCCTGATGCCAGCGCACGTCGCAACGAGCTCGGCGTCGGTGCGCGCGGTTGATGCTCAGGTGGCGCCCAGAACCGCCCTTGTGTGTCACACCTACGTCAGCAACCAGTACCCCAAGCCACGCTCGAAGGTGCTGGTCTACGTGCACTCCAGCCCCAAGGTCAGCGTACGGTCGTCGGCAGCGTTCAAGAACTCGACCGTGGTGCACCAGGCGACCGCGAACAAGTACGGGAACGCGACCCTCATCTACGCGGTCGGTCGAGCGCCGAAGGGGTTCACCGTGCGCGTGACGGTCCTCGTGACGCATGACGGCGCGCACGCCGCGTGCCATACGCACTTCACACCGAAGTAGGCGCTTCGCGACTCCGCCAGCGCATTCGTGGCGCGGCCGACGGCTGGTAGAATCCGACTACCACGGGGGCGTAGCTCAGCTGGTAGAGCGCTTGACTGGCAGTCAAGAGGTTCGTGGGTTCAAGTCCCATCGCCTCCAC
>Ga0306920_100012367_pt1 | contig 11581 bp, 11 predicted proteins | sample flu12Cox44000170_FD_204666 | JGI IMG/M metagenome (GOLD analysis project Ga0306920, IMG submission 204666) | Lab enrichment of tropical soil microbial communities from Luquillo Experimental Forest, Puerto Rico - flux4day.12C.oxic.44.000.170 (v2)... | ecosystem: Environmental > Terrestrial >...
CGGCAAACCGCAGCTCCTCCGCGAGCGCGATGTCGCATTCGCTGGTATCGCTGAGGACGTAGACATGAAAATGCCGGCCGAGCCGCGCCGCAGCGATGCCCTCCAGCATCGGTTCAAGCAGGCGCGCAACCTGCTCAGGTTGCTCATTGCGGATGCACAGCAAAATAGCGGTCGAGGCGGTGATCGGCTCGTCACCCTGCACGTGACCCGCAATCGGAGTGACGGCTGCGACCGGATCGCGCGCAAAGCGCATGATCAGGAGTCCGATCATGGCGTTCCAGAACCCGATCACGAACCACGGCAGCATGACTGCAAACAGAATGATGAGTATGAGATCGATTGCGCCGAAGCCGCGGGGAGAGAGGGCAACGATCCCAAGCCAGAGAAAGCCCGCAATCGTCAATCCGACAAGGAAAAAGAACAGTACAGGGCGCCAAACAGGGAGTGCGGCGGGCATTGCAAGCTCATCGCAAAGGGAGCGTTCGGACATGGAATGGCTTTGGGCAGGTTCTGCAGCGCTTAAGCATATAGCTGCATGTCCCGAAATCGCATAGAAAAAATCGATGCAGTCGCAGGCGCTCTGGTACGTCGACCCCGGCCGCGCGGAGCTGCGCGACGAGGAAATCGCCGCGCTCAAGGATCGCGAGGTGCGGGTACGCGCTTTGTTCGGAGCAATCAGCCGTGGGACCGAACGCCTCGTTTACTGCGGTAGTGTCCCCGCTCCGGAATATGAGCGAATGCGTGGGCCCCACATGGCCGGACAGTTTCCGTTTCCCGTCAAGTATGGCTACTCCATCGTCGGACGCGTCGAAGCAGGGCCCGCCCATCTGCAAAACCGTCTCGTATTCGCTCTCCATCCCCATCAGACCATATTCAATCTTCCGGCCGCAGCGGTGTTTCCTCTTCCGGACGGCGTCCCGGCGGAGCGGGCCGTGCTGGCCGCGAACATGGAAACGGCGCTTAACGCCCTATGGGACGGCGCACCGGGGCCGGCCGACCGCATTGCCATCGTGGGCGGCGGAGTTGTCGGCCTGCTCGTTGCCTATTTGTCTGGCCGCCTGCCGGGAGCAGAGGTGACCGTGGTCGATATCGTCCCCGCCCGCGCGGAGCTTGCGCGCGCTGTGGGTGCGCGCTTTGCAATGCCCGATGCTGCGCCGCGCGATTGCGACCTCGTTTTCCATACCAGCGGAAAAGGGGAGGGGCTGCGTCTCGCCCTCGCGCTGGCCGGCGAGGAAGCGAGCATTATCGAGCTGAGCTGGTATGGCAGCGCGGATATCGCAGTGCCGCTGGGCGAAGCGTTCCACAGCCGCCGGCTGCGGCTCGTTTCGAGTCAGGTCGGTAGAGTCGCGCCGTCGCGGCGACCGCGCTGGACCAACGAACGTCGGCTCGCCGCAGCACTTGCGCTCCTCAAGGATTCCGCCCTCGACACGCTGCTCGCGCCACCCGTCTGCTTCACGCAGCTGCCCGGGAAGCTTGCTGCCGTCTTCGATCCCAATTCCGAGCTGGTCTGTCAGCCGATTCGTTATCCTGGACGTATCGCTTAAGAGGAGCTCTCGTGTACGCGGTAGAAGTCTCCGACCAGATCATGATCGCGCACTCCTTTCGCGGCGAGATGTTCGGTCCCGCTCAGGAGCTGCATGGTGCAACCTTCGTCATTCGAGTGGCGTTTCTGGCCGAGACCCTCGATGCAAACGGCGTCGTAGTCGATATCGCGGGCGCGCATGAGGTCCTCAAGGAGGTGCTGCAACTGCTGAACTATCGCAATCTCGATGACCTCGATGCGTTCAAGGGGATCAACACCACGACCGAATTTCTAACGCGGTACATCTTCGATGGGGTGGCGGATAGAGCGCGACGCGGGAGCCTTGGTCGCGACGGCCGCGAGCTCAAGGCGATCCGCGTCACCGTTGCCGAATCCCCGCTGGCGCGTGCCTGGTACGAGGCACCGCTGTGGTGAAGGAGGTTGTGTTCGCCGTACCAGGCGACCTTGCGACCCCCACCGGCGGATATGTCTACGACCGACGCATCATTGCTGAGCTTGCGGCACTCGGCTGGCAGACACGCGTGCTTGATGTCGGCGACACCTTTCCTCGCCCCGCCGAGGCAATGCGCGCCGCCGCCGCCAGCGAGCTTGCCCGCTTGCCGCGCCACTCGCCCATTGTGATTGATGGCCTTGCCTTCGGGGTTCTTCCCGAAACAGCGCAGATGCTCCGCGACAGTCATCGTCTCGTCGCATTGGTGCACCACCCACTTGCGCTGGAGACGGGACTAAGCGCCGCTGAGGCTTCCTCGTTCCGCGCAAGTGAACGAGCGGCTCTCGCCTGCGCCCGTCACGTGATCGCCACGAGTGCGGCGACCACGCGCATGCTCGTCGCTGACTTCGCGGTCCCCCTCGAACGCCTGAGCATGGTGCAGCCGGGAACGGATCCTGCGGTGCGTCAGCCCCGGGAGCGTGCTGCCATGGTCCGGTTGCTTGCAGTGGGCTCGGTCATTCCGCGCAAGGGCTATGACGTCTTGGTCGCCGCGCTCGCCAAGGTCATGCATCTTCCCTGGCGCCTCCTTATTGTGGGCGATTGCAGCCGCTCTCCCGCGACGACTGCGGCGCTCCGGGCCGACATCGCATGGCTCGGCCTCTCAGACCGAGTAACGCTGCGCGGAGCCGTGAACGCGGATCAGCTCGCCCCAATCTATCAGGCTTCTGACTTGTTCGTGCTGCCGTCGCGCTTCGAAGGTTACGGAATGGCCTTTGCGGAAGCCATTGCGCACGGCCTTCCCGTTATTGCGACGCAGGCAGGTGCCATTCCCGAAACCGTGCCCGCCGGCGCAGGCATTCTTGTGCCCCCCGATGACGTGGATGCGCTGGCGCAAGCGCTTGCGGCTGTCATCGAAGAGCGGGAACACCTGGAAAAGCTCGCGGCGGCAGCGCGCGCTGTCTCATTTCCGAGTTGGCGTGAGCAAGGTGCTCGCTTCGCCGGTGTGTTGGAAGTGGTTGGATGAGCGGCGGCTTTTCCGCCGAATGGCTGTCACTGCGAGAGCCTTATGATCTTGCCGCGCGCAACGACGTTGTGCTCGGCGCGGTCGCTGATGCTTTCGCCGGGCGAGTTTCGATCGCGGTTGTCGATCTTGCTTGCGGTACTGGTGCGACGTTGCGCGCCATCTCCGGACGCCTGTCACCCCGGCAGCATTGGCGGCTGGTCGACAACGACCTCGGCCTGCTTGCTCGGGCGGCGGCGCTAGGGAAGCCGCCGGATATTAATGTCCTCACCCGGCCCATTGATCTCGTTTGCGATCTCGAGCTTGCGCTCGAGGCGCCGCTCGATCTTATCACTGCATCGGCCCTGTTTGATCTGGTCTCCTCCGAATGGCTCGATCGTTTTGTCATCGAAGCGGCAGCACGCCGTTTGCCGATTTATGCTGCGCTCACGTTCGACGGGCGCATCAGTCTGGAGCCGAGCGAAGCGTTTGACCAGGAGATTGTGACCGCCTTCAAGGCGCATCAGCGCAGTGACAAGGGCTTCGGACCTGCGCTTGGGCCGACTGCCGCCGCGCGTGCGGCGGAACGCTTTGCGCATGTTGGCTATGTGGTTGCCGAGGGCCGGTCGGATTGGCTGCTCGAGTCCAAGGACGCCAAAATACAGAACGCCGTCTTTTCCGCCTGGGCCGAGCTGAACACCTTGACCCTGCCACCCGATGTGATCGCGAAATGGCTCGCTTTGCGGCGCACGCATGTCGCCGAGAGCCGGTCTCGGCTAAGCATCGGTCATGCGGACATGTTTGCGCGGCCAATGGGGAGGCGGTAACCGCCGAGGTCGCAATCGAGCAGTATATCGACCTTTCGATTGAACACATCGACTGCCAGGTCATTTGGCTGCGTCATATTGGGCCAAAGCCTGTGTGCGTGCATGGGAACGCATAACGCGTCACGCGCGCGTTGCAGCGCTGGCAGCGTGAGACTTGAAGGCCCGGCTCCCAAAATGATGGGAGCCACAAGAATATGCAGCCTATCGAGACACCGCGCAGCCAGGAATCGGGATACCGTATCGGGGCCGCCTTCGATCAGAAGGCGGCGAAAGCCCAGTTCTCTCAATGCGCCAGCGATTGCGGCGGGGGAGAGCTGGTCGCCATCGTGCGCCAGCGGCACGATCTCGACCCCGGTCAATTCCGGCGCTTCCCCGGTACGAGCTGTAATCACGATGCGGCGAGTGCCGTCGTCCCGCAGCGCTCGCGCCGTCGCGGGCAAGCGTCGCCGGGGATCAATGACGATGCGCGCCGGATTTGGTCCCGCCACGCGGCGCACGCTCAATTGCGGATCATCAGCAGTCGCCGTTCCGACGCCAACGACGACCGCGTCGACCAGCGACCGCAGCCGGTGGAGATGATCGAGCCCCGCTTCGCCATTGATGTAGTGAGAGTCACCGGTCGGCGTGGCAATGCGCCCATCGATAGATTGCCCGCATTGCCCGATCAATACGAGGTCATCGACCGCACCTTTGCGCAATGGGCCGAACAGGTCTTCCCATGGCTGCGGCAACGCAGGTCCTGTCCGGCGAAATATTTCGGGAATCCCCGGCCATGGGCTCCATTCGGGCTGCTTTGCCGCTGCCATCTTCCCAGCTGATAGGCGTTAATCCTGCATGCCGGAGACCAATTATTGAGCCCCGTTTGCGAGTGTCATGATATTTCGCTGTAGCACGGCTGCAAACGCAAGCCATGAAAAAGTTGCCGCAAGGAAATAAAATGTGTCCGACGGCGTTATTATATCTGGTGCCGTCGCGGCAGCGTTTTGTCGCAAGCGCCGGTAAGCGGGGTGACATGACGGGAAGTGCGGAGTCGGACCTGTTCGGCAAGGCCGATCAGGTCGCAGTTGAGCGTGGGCTTGTCGAGTTTGCGGCGGGCCGGCCTGTGATCCTGACATCGCCAAGCGAAGCGACGCTGGTTCTGCCCATTGACGGATTGACCGACGCGGTCCTTGCGGGTTTTCGCCGACTCTGCGCCCCTGAACGGCCTTATCTTCTGATCACGGCGCGACGTGCCCGTGCGCTGGGCCTCGAGGCCGCTGGTCCGACAGGTCTCGCCGTCGGAGAGCTCCCCAGCGCGGCGGCGCTTTTGTCACTCGCCGCCGACCAAATATCTTCGAGGCATTTTCAGCCGGTCGCGGCAGGCGAGACTGCGGGCGCCGCGATTGCGCTTGCCAAGCTTGCTCAGTTGCTGCCTGCTCTGCTCGTAGGACCGAAACCACCCAACCGGGCGCGCGCCGGCGATGTCGCCGTTGTTCGCGTTCCCGCGCACGCTGTGCCGCTCTTCCGTCGTGCCGCCGCGGATTCCCTTGTAATTACCGCACAGACGAGTGTCCCGCTGAATTCCGACTTCGGAGCCCGTTTTGTTGTGTTTCGAGACCGGCTGGGCGGTTCGCCCGTGGCAGTGATTGTCGGCAGTCCGGATTTTTCGCAGCCGGTTGCAGTGCGACTGCACTCCGCCTGCCTCACCGGCGACGTATTCGGCTCGCGCCGCTGTGATTGCGGCGATCAGCTGCGCATGGCGTTGAAGCAACTCCAGCAGCATGGCGGCGGAATCATTCTTTATCTTGAGCAGGAGGGACGCGGGCTCGGGCTTGCCAACAAGATCCGTGCCTACGCACTGCAAGAGGCTGGTCTCGACACGGTCGATGCCAATACCGTGCTGGGCTTTGAGGATGACGAGCGCGACTACGGCATCGCCGTTCGCATGTTGCAGATGCTCGGCTGTACGCGCGTGCGGTTGTTGACCAACAATCCGGCAAAGCTCGCAGGCCTTTCCGCTGCCGGCATCGACGTATCCGGGCGCGTCCCTCTGCAAGGGCCGGTGCACCCCGACAACCGGCGTTATCTCGCCGCCAAGGCGATGCGCGCCGGGCACCAGCTCGATCACCTCCTGGGGACGCTCTCCGACAAGGAGTAGGTTGGGTCGAGCTTGCGAGACCCAACTCGCGACGAACGATGACGTTGGGTCTTGCGCGAAGCGCTCGACCCAACCTACGATTCTACTTCGCTGATGCGGGCTATGCGCCAGATCGCGCTGTCATCCCCGCCACGCCACCCGCAAGCACTGCCAGCACGCACCAATAGGCATAACGGAAATCGGCGGCCACTCCGAGCACGAAGAAGCTCATGACGTACACGATGGCGCTCAAACTCACCCCGAGCGCGAAAGCTGCCTCCACCCTGCGGCGCGGCCATGACCACCCGGCAATCGCGACCGCGAGCACAAGCCACAGCCCCGGCCGGAATAACAGGCTTGGCTGCAGCTTTTCGTGCAGGTTGAGGATCGGTTGGAAGGAAGGACTGCGGCCATAGGTCGAGCTCGGCTTCTGCCAATCCCAGACCGGCAAGACCAGGTTCGAGCGGGCAAGGAATTGCCACATGAACGTTGCGCGGTGCTCGAGATAAGCCAGCGGATGACGTATAACTGCCTGCCACCAGGCCCGAACCAGGCGCGCGGTGCCGAAGATCACGTCATCCGGGCGTTCCAGCCGCGCCATGACGAACGGGCAGGGCGGCACGTGCCAATAGGAATCCCACCACACGGCATTGTAGCACTCATGCATCAGCCGCTCGGTTTCTTGCGCGCTCCATTCGACGGGAAACTGATTCTCTGCCGCAAAATGGGTGATGCCGCCGAGATCGAAGACCAGGATGGAGTGCAGTGGATTTTGCCGTTGAGCGCCAAGGACGCCGTAGTAGAGGATCGGAACGAGGACGAAGAATAAAACAGCAATGGGAAGGAACGCGATCGCTGCGCGCTTGAGGTCGAATCGGCTTGGCCAAATGACGTAGACTGCGAGCAACGGCGCGGCGATCACCGCATTGGGCCGCAACAAGACGCCAAACCCGACAAGACACAGCGCAACTGTCTGGACGGGCAGACGTAATGCTGCCCGGCGTTCCGCGACAGCAAAGGCGAGCACGCCTGCGACGAGCCAGATCACGCCGAACAGCACGTCGCGCCAGATCAGCCCGACAAAGAAGAATGCAGGCGGCAGCAACGCGAGGAGCGGCGTCGCCAGGCCAAGCAGCATGGAGCGGCGCAGCGCCATGAACGCCAGCACGCCAAACCCGAGCCAATACAGCGCCACCGTAACGCCGAACATGCTCAGGGATCCCGGCGCGAGCGGATCGATCAATCGCCATAGCATTCCCATGGCAGGCGATTGCCAGTCGCCGAACTGCCAGGCCTTGGCCTCCGCATAGACGTATTGGGCATCGGCGGTCATGTAGCCGGGATAGAAGACAAGCACGGTCAGCCCGATGCAAAGGGCGAGCAGAACGACCAGGACTATCGCACCGGCGGCATGGGCCCTTGGCGAAGCCGGGGCAAAACCGGAGCCGTCGGCGGTGCGTCCATTTTCCTTCGTCATCGTCTATTTGCTGCCATAGGACGCATGGAGATTGCTTGTTGATCGACGTCGGCCCGCCGGAACAGGATGGCAACGAGATGTTCGTAACCTTCGCCACGGTAATGCTTACTGTCGCGCCCGCGGCGGCGGAGCCCAAGGTTACTGAAAGCTTCAACTATTATGATGTGTCCGGCTCGACCGTGCAGGAGCTGCGCGCGGATCTCAACCGCAAACGCCCTACGGACAAGGACGGCAAGCATTTCGACGCATTCACCCGCTGGTACATCCGTTGGCACTACGATTACCAGACCGGCAGCAATCAGTGCGCCATTGCAAGCGTGTCGACGACGGTCAATGTAACCATCACGTTTCCACGTCTGAGCGAGACTGCCGACACCCCTGGTGCGGTGAACCAGGCTTTTGCGGATTATAGGCAGAAGCTCCTGCTGCACGAAAAGGGCCATGCCCAGAACGCCATCGACACGGCAAAACGGATTGACGACGGCATTGCGGCGCTACGGCCCCTTGGTACCTGCGCCGGGTTGGGGCAAGCCGCAAACAGCTTGGGTTACTCCCTGATCGAGGCTGCCAATCAGTGGGACATCGACTACGATCGGCGAACGCGGCATGGCGCCACCCAGGGCGCGCGCTTTCCGTAGCCTGGCGAATGGCGAGTAGCGAGTAAAAAAGGACATCATGACTTGAACGAGTGATGAGTGTTGCCTGTTCGCCATTCGCTATTCGCTTGTAAACGAGGGAGAGAAACGGCGATGATCGTGAGATACGAGACCGACGACACCATTGTCATGATAACCCAGAACGATCACGCCCAGCTTTCCGGGTTGTTCGCAGCGCATTGGGGAAATGAGACGTTCGAGAAACCGCATCCCCATGGCTCGTTGGTTCGAGCCGCAATGTTTCACGACCGCGGCTGGATCCGTTATGAAACGAGCCCCCAGCTCAACCTTCAAACCGGGAAGACGCCCAATTATCGCGATGTGCCCACTGATCGCGCGCAGCTCGAAGCATTCGAATGGGCGGGCGAGTGGCTCAGCGCCATTGATCCCTACGCGGGACTGATGATCACCAAACACAGGTCCGGCCTGTGGCAAGGCCGTTATGGCGTCATCAAGCATCCGCCCGCAATCCAGCGCGGCACATTACCGACGGAAATTCAGAGTTTCATCGCGAGAAGCGAGGCCAAGCAGAGAATTGCGGCGGAGAAGCTCGACGCAAACGAGCTCGCGATCAACTACAACCTGCTGCAGGTCTGGGACATGATGTCGCTCTATATTTGCAGCACGGAAATGCTCAAGCCTGACCGGATCGAGCCGGTGCCCGTCGCCTATTCCGGCGGCGCGGGAGCGGCGATGGCACTAAGCCCCATGGGACCGGATACGATCGCGCTTGATCCCTATCCTTTCGATCAGCCTTCGCTGACGACCAACGTCATTTTTCGCCGGCTGTCACAAACCAAGTTCAACGACTCGACCGAATTGCAGAGCGTCTATTTCAAGACTGCACCGCAGATCGCGTCATTCAAATTGGTTCCGGCAAAGCTGAATTGATGCATGCCGGAACGCCACGCCGCGGAGCGTTGAACCCTGGCATAATGTTTGCACAATACCTGTAGCGGGCTGGTCATTCGGCCATACCCCTACCGCAGGACCCAATGGAAGCCATCCGCGCCGTTGCCGCTCCGCTCGACCCCGGCCCTGCGCAGACGCCGGTGCTCATTCGCGCGCACGGTCTGTCAAAGACCTACGTCACCAGTTCCGGCGAAGTGACGGCGCTCAAGGGCCTGGACTTCGAGATCTATGACGGCGAGTTCGTATCGGTTGTTGGCCAGAGCGGTTGTGGAAAATCGACGCTGCTCAAATTGCTCGCAGGTCTCCTGCCGTTCACCGCAGGCTCCGTTGAGCTCAACGGAAGACCGCTGCGCGGGCCAACGCGCGAGACGGCCGTTGTCTTTCAGTCACCGGTTCTGCTGCCGTGGCGCACGGTTCTCGACAACGTGATGTTGCCGATCGAGTTTCGCAAGCTGCCGTTAGCGATGTACCTGCAGAGCGCCGTGAGCCTTCTCGAAATGGTAGGACTGAGCGAGTTCGCGCAGCGCTATCCGTTCGAGCTCTCGGGCGGCATGCAGCAGCGGGTGGCAATCGCGCGTGCGCTGCTGCAGGAACCCCGGCTATTGCTGATGGACGAGCCGTTCGGCGCGCTCGATGCAATGACGCGCGATCAGATGAACCTGGAGCTGGTCCGGATATGGGGCCGCAGCCGCAAGACCGTCATTTTCATCACCCACTCGATTGCGGAAGCGGTCTTCCTCTCCGACCGCGTCATCGCCATGACGCCGCGCCCCGGGACCATTGCCGACATCATCGCAATTGAGCTGCCGAGGCCGCGCGACCTCTCGGTCATCAACACGGACTGGTTCGGACGCTATACCGCGCGGCTGCGCTCGCTGCTCGATGCCCAGGGAGGACTGCTCTGATGACGGTCGAAGCATTGGATGCGCGCCCTTCCCCCACGTCGCCCGAGGCCCCGCCAAGTGTGCTGCGGCGCTATCCACAATTCACCATTTCTCCGGCGATTCTCCTCGCCTTGCTCGCGGCCTGGTGGCTCGCCACGGACGTGCTCGGCGCGCCGACCTACGTGTTGCCACCGCCGCAAGATGTGATGCGGGCCCTGCTCGGCGGTTTGAGCCGCTCGCCTTGGGATAAGGCCAGTTACTGGTATCATGCCGGCATTACGGTGTGGGAAGCCATGCTCGGCTTTGCGATCGGCTCGGCGCTTGGCGCGCTGCTCGGCCTCGTTCTGTCCCATTGGCCGATCCTGGGAAAGAGCTGGTATCCCTACATCGTCGGCTTTCAATCGTTGCCGAAAGTCGCGCTCGCGCCGCTCATGGTGGTGTGGTTCGGCTTCGGCCTCGAAGGAAAAGTGTTCATCACGGCGATCATTACGTTCTTCCCGGTGCTGGTGAATATGATGGCTGGTTATCAGGCGGTCGAGCCCGAGCGGATCGAGCTTGCGCGCTCCTGCAACGCAAGCGAGCTGCACCTTTTCACGAAAATCATCATTCCGAGCTGTCTGCCGTTCCTGTTCGCTGGCCTCGGGGTCGCATCCGTGCTCTCGGTCCTCGGTGCCGTGGTCGGTGAATTCGTAGGAGCCAGCGCCGGCCTCGGAATGCTCCTGATGCAGTTCACCCAGGCCATGGAAATCGCACAGCTGTTTGCAGTCATCTTGCTGCTCGCCGTTATTGGTTTTCTGATGAATCACATCGTCAGCCTGATCGAGCGCCGCCACTGCTTCTGGGCGCAGCGCTCGAACGCAACGGCACGCACGTAGGTGGGACACAAATTTCACGCGGAGGCTTGACCATGCTCGCCCGACCCCGACGTGTTGCACTCGCGTTCGCTCTCGCAACCGGCATTTCTTCCTGCTTTGCCGCGGGTGCCCTGGCGCAATCGCTCAATAAAATGACGCTCGTGCAGATGCATCCGATCATGGGCATCGGCGAGGAGGTGTTTCTCTACGCAGTACCCAAGCGGCTTGGCTATTTCGCGGCAGAAGGGCTCGACGTCGACATCCAGAACTCGCAGACCGGCATGATCTCAGCCCAGGTGCTCCAATCCAACAACGCCCAGGTCGGTACCACCGCGGCGGCGGCCGTTATGGCGGTGCGCGAGCAGAACGGCGACATCGTCTCTTTCTTCAATCTCAAGCGCAATGCCGGGACGTTCCTCGTCGTCCTCAAGGATTCGCCCATCCGGAAACTTGAAGACCTCAAGGGCAAGACCATCGGCGCGCCTTCGTTCGGCGCCGGCGGCGGATTGGGCCTCAAGCAGAACCTGAGCGAAATCGGCATCACGCCTGATCAGTATACCGGGATTGCAACCGGCGCCGGACCTTCGGCGCTTGCGGCACTGCGCAGCGGCCAGATCGATGCTTTGGTGATGTGGGATGCGATGCTTGGGGCAGCGGAGAATACGGGCCTGGCGCTGCGCACCGTCAACATTCCGCTTGAAGACGGCATGGTCGGCACCACGCTCGCAACAAGGAAAGGGTTCGCCGACACAAATTCAAAGGAGCTTGCCGGCTACTGCCGTGCCATGACCAAGGGCCTGGTCTTTACCATGACCAGCCGGGCGGCTGCCGTCCGGCTGTTCTGGGATGAGTTCCCGACCACAAAGCCGGCGAACCTCGACG
>Ga0306920_100012368_pt1 | contig 11581 bp, 7 predicted proteins | sample flu12Cox44000170_FD_204666 | JGI IMG/M metagenome (GOLD analysis project Ga0306920, IMG submission 204666) | Lab enrichment of tropical soil microbial communities from Luquillo Experimental Forest, Puerto Rico - flux4day.12C.oxic.44.000.170 (v2)... | ecosystem: Environmental > Terrestrial >...
CGGCGCCGGTCACGGGCAGCTGGTCGAGATTGCACAGGCTCGCGAGGCCGAAGCGGTTCGACCCATGCATCATGTTGTGGGACGGGAAGGCCGGCTCGAACGTGTGCGCCTGGCCTGCATCGGTGCCGACGGCCTCGACGCCGAAGCCGTTGACGTCGCGCTCGGTGGTGAGGAAGCGGATGGCGTCGACGCTCGGCCCCGGCACGTGCGGGCCATCTTCCTTCATGTTGAGGAATCGAGCGGGATCGTCGCGCTTCGACCAATCGGTGCGCATCAGGACCCAGTTGCCCTTCGGGATCTTGCCGTGCTTCTTCTCCCAGGCGAGGATGTGCTTGGGCGTCAGCAGGAACTTCTCGTCGCTCGCCGCCTCCTTCGAGCAGTCGATGACGCAGGCCGGCGCGACGAAGCGCTGCACGTCGATCGTGTCGGTCGCCCCGTCGCGATAATCCTTGCCTGTGACCCAATGGATCGGCGCATCGAAATGCGTGCCCGTATGCTCGCCCATCGAGATGTTGTTCCAGTACCAGCCCGGCCCCTTATCGTCGTAATGCGAGATCTGCGCGATCGAGAACGGGTTCGACTGGGCGAAGGGCGGCGGAAGCTGGATCACCGGCGTTGATGGCTTCAAGGTCTGGGTCAGATCGACGACCCGGATCTTGCGCTTGGCGATCTGCTTGGCGAGTTTTTCGAGAACGTCCGTGGACATGATGCGATCCTCCATGCTGCATCCTAGCGTGAGACATCCGGCCGCGACAAATGCATCACATCGCCCGCCAAGACCTCCTCACAGCGTCTTGAACCGACAAGGTGATTTGCTCATTCGGGAGAGCCTGAGGCGACGAGCTTCGTTTGGTCGGCGGGCGCCGGCAATGGCGGCGGGGCCGCCGCATAGGCCGAGGTCGCCGTATTGAAGCCGCGCCCGATGAGCGAGATGTCGTCGGCGACGACCACCAGGCGGTAGCCTTCGTCGCGCCGCCGCGCCGCCGTGTCGCTCGATGTGGTGAAGATGCCGCAGGGCGTCCAATGAGCGCGGCAGGCGGCGAAGACGTTGCGGCAGGCCTCCTCGTGGCGGGCATCGACTGCCGGGAAGGTGCCGAGCGAGAGGGCGAGATCACCTGTTCCGATGAACACCATGTCGACGCCGTCGGTCGCGGCGATCTTCTCGGCGTTTTTCACGCCGCGCGCGGTCTCGATCATCACCGCAACCACGATGCCGCGCTCGGCGGCGGTGTGATAGTCGAGATAATCGGCAAGCGGGCGCGCGCCTCCGCCCGAGCGTTCGCCGAGCGGGGGATAGCGCGAGGCCTTGACGGCGCGTGCCGCCTGCTTGCCGCTCTCGACGAGCGGCACGATGACGCCCTCGGCGCCGGCATCGAGCGCCTGGCCGATGGCGAAGGGTGTGTTCTCGGCGACGCGCGCCAGCACCGCGATCTCGGGGGGCACGATGCCGATTGCGGCCTCCATGCCCTGGCGATCCCAGAGGCCATGCTGCAGGTCGAGCACGATGGCGTCGGGGCGGGCTCTCGCCGCGATCTCGGCAAGCGCCACGGCGCCGAGCGACAGCCAGATCACGCCCAGGCGATCACCCCGGTCGATGCGGTAGCGCAAGCTGGAGCGCTTGGGAACGAACATTGAGGCCCTCCGGAGCGGAGAGCCGCATCCTGCGCATGCCGCGCCGAGCTACCCGTCCGGGGCCGGAAACTAGGGGGATCGGGCCGCCAAGGTCAATGGCGTGAAGCCTAAGCGGTTAACGCCAATTCGGGTGTCCGAACAAAGCATTTGCGGTGACGCGCGAGGAGGTGGACACTGCGCCTTGGGCCGCTGCGTCGTGATGGCCGCCCTCGCGCCATGGAAAGGAGGCGCAGCTCATGATCGCCAGCTGGACGGTCATCCTGTCGGCGCTCGTCTATCTCTGCTTCCTGTTCGTCGTCGCCCAATATGGCGATCGCGGCGGCAGCTCCTGGCTGTCGGGTCGCCCGCGCGCCACCATCTACGCGCTGGGTCTGAGCGTCTACTGCACGTCCTGGACGATCTACGGCTCGGTCGATTTCGCCGCGATTAACGGCATCGCCTTCCTCGGCATCTATGTCGGCCCGACGCTCGTCTTCCTGTTCGGCACGCGCCTCTTGACTCGCATCGCGCGCATCGCCAAGGCCCAGAACTCGACCTCGATCGCCGACCTGATCGCGGCCCGCTACGGCAAGAACGAGCTCGTGGCCGCGGCCGTCGCGTTGATCGCGCTCATCGCGGTCATCCCCTATATCGCCTTGCAGCTCAAAGCTGTGTCGGCCTCGCTCACCGCCTTGCTCACGAGCCTCGACGGGAGCTCGCCGGCGGGGCCGCTCCTCATCTTCGGAGATCTGTCGCTCATCGTGGCGCTGGTGCTCTCCGGCTTCGCCGTCGCCTTCGGCACCCGGCATATCGATGCGACCGAGCACCAGGACGGGCTGATGCTGGCAATCGCCATGGAGGCGCTCGTCAAGCTCGCCGCCTTCCTGATCGTCGGGCTCGTCATCGTCGCGCCCGACCTCCTTGAACGCCTGCCCGGCGCGATGCAAAAGGTCGCGGCCGCGAGCGCGGGCTCGGGCTTCAACCCCTGGCGGTTGAGCGATCCGGTGAGCTTCCTCACCATGGCCGGCCTCTCGGTCGCGGCCATCCTGCTGCTGCCGCGGCAATTCCATGTGACGGTGGTCGAGAATCGCAACCTCGCCGACATCCGCCGCTCCTCCTGGATGTTCCCGCTCTACCTCGTCCTCATCAATCTCCTCGTCCTGCCGATCGCCATGGCCGGGCTCGCGCTCGCGCAGAAGCCCGCTTCCGACAACGCCATGCTGCTCCTCGAGGTGCCGCTGCAGCGCGGCGAGACACTGACCGCGCTCATCGCCTTCATCGGCGGGCTCTCGGCCTCGACCGCCATGGTCATCGTCGATTCGATCGCGGTCGCCATCATGGTCTCGAACCATCTCGCTGTGCCCCTCGTGCTGCGCCTCACCTCGCTGCGCCAGCACCTCGCGCCGGCAGGCGCGAGAGAGGGATATGCTGCGGCACCTGCGGCCGACATGACGGGCTTCATCCTTGCGGTGCGCCGCGTCGCGATCGTCGCCGTGGTGATGCTCGGCTATCTTTATTTCCGCGGAGCGCGCGGCGAGGCGCTGGCGGCGATCGGGCTTTTGTCCTTCGCGGCCATCGCCCAGATCCTGCCGAGCTTCCTTGGAGCATTCTTCTCGCGGCGCGCCAATGCCAGGGGCGCGCTCGCCGGCCTCGTCATCGGCAGCGCGGTTTGGGCCTACACCTTGCTGTTGCCGACATTCGCGGGGACGCGGCGCGGCCTCGATGCATTCATCGCGCACGGGCCCTTCGGCATCGGCTTCCTGCGCCCGGAGCATCTCTTCGGCCTCGAATTGCCCTCGCTCGCCCATGGTGTGTTCTTCAGCCTCGCTGCGAACGCGGCGGCCCTCATCCTCCTGTCGCTCAGCCGTGACGAGACCGCGATGGAGCACGCACAGGCAGCGCTTTTCCTTGATCGTGGTCGCGACCGGCGCGCCGCGCTCTTCGCGAGGCGCGGCGTCGTCCGCATCGCCGATCTGCGCGAAACGCTCGCGCGCTATCTCGGCCCCGATCGGGCGGCGCGCGCTTTCGACGCCTTTCTCGCCGATCACAACGGCGAGGTCGCGCCCGATGCCGAGGCAGACCCCGAGCTTATCCGGCGCGTCGAGCATCTCCTCGCTTCGGCGATCGGCGCGGCCTCGGCGCGCCTCGTCCTCGCGCTGCTGACGCGCCGCCAGGCCGTGTCGAGCCGCGATGCGCTGCAGCTCCTCGGCGACACCTCGGCGGCGCTGCAGCACAATCGCGATCTTCTGCAGCATGCGCTCGATCACGTAGGGCAGGGCATCACCGTCATCGATAAGGATCGTTGCCTCCTCGCCTGGAACAGCGCCTGGCTCGAGCTCTACGAATTGCCGCAGGGGCTCCTGAAGCCCGGCGTCAAGCTCGACGAGATCGTGCGCTTCAATGCGCGGCGCGGCCTCTATGGCGAAGGCGACGAGGAGGATTTCGTGGCGCAGCGGGTGCGCAGCTTCTTTGATCGCACCGATCCGGTGCGCCTGCGCCTCTATCCATCGCGCGCCGTGATCGAGGTGCGCTCGAACCCGCTTCCGGGCGGCGGCGTGGTGACGACCTACACGGATGTGACGGCGAGCGTCGCGGCCGAGGAGAAACTCGCCATCGCCAATGAGACGCTGGAACGCAGGGTGAAGGAGCGCACCAGCGAATTGGAACGCCTGAACGCCGAGCTCATCGCGGCGAAGGCCGTGGCCGAGGAGGCGAATGTCTCGAAGACCCGCTTCCTCGCCGCGGCGAGCCACGACATCCTGCAGCCGCTCAATGCCGCGAGGCTCTACGCCTCGGCCTTCGCGGAGCGTCCCCGCGCCGCGGGCGCCGCCGACCTCGCGAGCCATGTCGATGGTTCGCTCGAGGTGGTCGAGGGCATCATCTCCGAGCTTCTCGACATTGCGCGCTTCGATGCCGGCGCCATGCGGCCCGAGATCGTGCCAGTCAGGCTCGACGACCTCTTGCGCCAGCTCGAGCGCGAATATGGCCCGCTCGCCGAAGGCAAGGGGCTTCGCCTCGTCAGGGCGCCCTCGAGCCTCGTCGTCTCGACCGATCGGCTGCTGCTGCGCCGCCTTCTCCAAAATCTCGTCTCAAACGCCATCAAATATACGCGCTCGGGCGGCGTGCTGGTGGGCGCGCGGCGCAGGGGCGCGCAAGTGCGCATCGAGGTCTGGGATACGGGCGTTGGCATCCCGAAGGCGCAGCAGAGCGCGATCTTCGAGGAGTTCAAGCGCTTGCCCGAAGGGGCGAGCCAGGCGCAGGGAGTTGGGCTTGGCCTCTCGATCGTGCGCCGCATCGCCGATCTGCTCGGAGCCTCGCTCAGAGTGCGCTCGCTGCCGCAGCGCGGCTCGGTGTTCTCGATCACGCTGCCCAAGACTTCGCAGGCGCCGCAGAGCCTGCCGCCTCGGCGCCTCGCGGTGCGGCGCGGCAGCGGCTATGCGGGGCTGAAGATCCTGGTGATCGACAACGAGACCTCCATTCTCGACGGCATGCGGGCCCTGCTCGAGGGCTGGGGCTGCGCCTGCCTGACGGTCGCCAATGCGCGCGAGGCGATGGCTGCGATCGGGGAGGGGGAGGCTCCGCATTTCGTCATCGCCGATTATCACCTCGATGAAGGTGACGGCATCGCGGCGATCGCGACCTTGCGGGCGAGATTCGGCCGGACGCTGCCGGCGATCCTCATCACCGCTGATCGCGACGCGGCCCTCAAGCGTCGGGCCGCGAAGGTCGATATCGACCTTCTGCACAAGCCCGTGAAGCCCGCGGCGTTGCGGGCGCTGCTGACGCGCAAAGCGGCACTCGCCACGGCGGCCGAATGAGCGGATCAGGCCAAGCCGTGGTCCGGTTCAGAAGGATCTCTCGGGCGCGAAGAAGCAGAAGACCGGCGTCTGCGAGCCGTCCGAATAGCTCCTGTAGAAGATCCAATAGTCGCCGTCCTGCGACGGCAATTCCCGGCCATAGGCTAGCACGCCCTTATAGCCGTCGATATGCCAGCCATCGGCCATGGCGTGCACCTGCTGGGCAGTGAGGTGATGGACGTCCTCGGGCCCGCAGCAGGATGATTTCACCCAAGCCGGCACGTCGGTGCCGTTCGACCATTGGTCATGGGCGAAGGCGGGCTGGGCGAGGCCCGGCGTCGTGAGCATCAAGAAAGCGGTCGTGACGAGAAGGCGCATGGAAGCCTCCGATGAGGCCATCCCGATGCGCGACATGTGAAACAATCAGCCATCGCGTGGCGGGACGGCGACGCGTTGCGAGACATCAGGGATCAGAAGTCACTCGACCCTACGCCCGACGAGGCGGGCCTGCGCGAAGGGGGGATCACCGGCTCCGGTCGCGGTCACGATCGGGCCTGAGGAGTTGCGCTCCGCGCCACCCATGTCGAAGAAGCAATTTTTGAGCCGCTACCTTGCGCGGAGCTTGCGCGATTACCTGCTTGCGCGCTTCCTTGGGGAGCCGATCATTGCGGCTCCCGCCCGAGCCTGCGATCCGCCTCCTTGCGGATGATGTCAGTGAGCTCCGGGCGGCTTGCGGCGAGCGCCCGGAAATCAGCGATGTCGAGGCTCAGGAGCTGCGTCGCCCGTACCGTCATGACGGTGGCGTTGCGCGGTGCGCCGGTGAGGATCGCGATCTCGCCGAAGAAGTCGCCCGAGCCGAGCCGGATCGGTTTCGGCTCGATCAGGATCTCGACCTCGCCATCGACGATGAAATACATGCAATCACCCGGCTGGCCGCGTCGGGTCACCACCGAGCGCGCCGGAAAATCGCGCGGCCGCAGAAGCGCCGCGACATCGGCGATGGTCGCTGCTCCCGCATTCTCGAAGAACGACACTTTCGAGATCATGTCCCAGCTTCGCAGGAACTCGGTGCGCTTGAGCTCGGCCGAGAACCCGGTCGCGAGGATACCGGCGAGAAGACTGATGGTGCCGAGGCCACCGATCATCACCGCGCCGCCGACCATGCGCCCAAAGAGGGTCACCGGCACCATGTCGCCATAGCCCGTGGTGGTGAGCGTGGTGATCGCCCACCAGAGCGAGCTGCCGACGCTGGTGAAGACCTGGGGCTGGGCGTGCCGCTCGGCGAGGAAGCCGAGCACCGCGCCTCCCGTGAGCACGATGCCGAACAGCAAAAGCACGCCGAGGATCGGCTCGCGTTCGCGCAAGATCACGGTCGCGAGCATGCGCCCGCCGCCCGAATAGCGCGCGAAGCGCAAGAGCCACAGCGAGGCGAGGAGCGGGGCGCCCGTCGGCGTCCAGGAGAAAGGCGCGGCGATCGCCATCGGCAGCACGGTGAGCACGTCGAGCGCGCCCCAGGCCGTGCCGGCCCAAGCCGTGCCGCCATTCTCCTGCTCCCTGCGTCTTCGGCGCTGCGTGATGGGGCGGGACAGCGCAACGCGCACCACCGCATCGCCCGTGAAGAGGACCATCACGCAGATCAACACCGCCGAGGCGAGTAGATGCTCGCCTTCCGTGGTGCTCGGCGCCGTGAAGACGATCATGGCGAGGAGGCCGATCAGGATCAGCGCCGCCTCGACGCGCCGGTAGAGGCGCGCCGGCATCGTCATCGATTGCCGATCGAGCGTGCCGACCAGGAGGTCGACCAAGGGGGGAAGCGGCTGCAATCGGCTCAGGCTCATCCGGCGGGTCCCCTCCATGCACCTCGCCATCCACTCAAGGTTCCGGCGCATGGGTCGCATGCGCCTATGGCGCAGCAGCGGCGAAATTGGTGTTGACGCAGATTACAATAGCATCGCATCCGATTGGGAAAAGCCGATATTCGGCGAGGCGGCAAGGTTTGCCCGCAGCGCTCGGCCAAGGTTTGCGCGCAGCGCTCGGCAATGTGATTCGCTGCGAGGCGATTCACGGGACGGACATCGAGGAGAAGGCATGCAACGCCGGTTCCATTCGGGGCGCGATTTCCGACAGAGCCTGACCATCGAGGAACTGCGCGCCATCGCCAAGCGGCGCCTGCCCGCCTTCGCGCTCGAATATCTCGAGGGCGGCGCCGAGGACGAGGTGAGCCTCGAGCGCAACCGCGACGCCTTCGAGGCTCTGGCCTTCGTCCCGAAGACGCTCGTCGACGTCACCACCCGCGATCTCTCGGTCGAGGTCTTCGGCGAGAAGCGGCCCTTGCCGCTCGCCATCGCGCCGACGGGCTCTGCCGGCCTGTTCTCTCATCGCGGTGATCTCGCGCTCGCTCGCGCCGCAGCCGCTACCGGCATCCCCTTCATCCAGAGCACCGTCTCGACGCTGAAGCTCGAGACGGTCGCGGCCGAGGCCCGCGGGCATCACTGGATGCAACTCTACATGCTGAAGGATCGCGCCGTGACCGAGGCGATCGTGGCGCGCGCCGCACAAGCCGGATGCGGAGCGCTCGTGGTGACGACGGACACGGTCGTCTTCGGCAACCGCGAATGGGACCGCCGCCATTATTCGGGGCCGGGTGAGCTGCGGCTCTCGAGCAAGCTCGATGTCCTCGCCCATCCGCGCTGGATCTTCGACATCCTCGTGCCGAACGGCATGCCGCGTTTCGAGAATCTCGTCGAGTTCCTGCCGGGCAAGAAAGCCGATCCGGTTTCGACCCGCGCTTTCCTGGTGCAGCAGATGGATACTTCGATCACCTTCGACGATATCGCCTGGCTGCGGCGCATCTGGCCGCGCAAGCTCGTCGTGAAGGGGGTGCTCGATGTCGAGGATGCGCGCCGTGCAGCGGATTGCGGCGCCGACGGCATCGTGATCAGCAATCACGGGGCGCGCCAGCTCGACGGCTCGGTCTCGCCCATGGAGGTGCTGCCCGAGATCGCTGCGGTCGTTGGCGACCGCCTCACCGTCATGATCGATGGCGGCTTCAGGCGCGGCACCGATATCGTCAAGGCAATGGCGCAAGGCGCTCATCTCGTCCTTATCGGCCGTGCCACCCTCTATGGCCTCGCCGCAGGGGGCGAAGCGGGCGTCAAGCACGCGCTTGCGATCCTGCGCGAGGAGGCGGACCGAACCGTCGGCCTCCTCGGCGCCACCAATCTGCGCGAATGCCACGGCCGGCTGCGCCCGGCGCTCGGCTGGCGCTGACCTCTGCTCCGCTCCCGACCTTGAGTACACAACCGCATTGCGAGGTGGCGACCTTGCCTCGACGGCCGGCATCGGGCAGAAAGCGGCGCGCATAAAGCGCGCCCAGAAGCGACGCCAGAAATCCTCCCCAAGGAAGCGTCTCCTCCCTAAGGAAGCGTCTCTTGGGTCGGTCCGCCCGGTAGAATGAGCCCATGCCCTCAGATCACGCCCCCCTTCGCGTTGGCATCGCCGGCCTCGGCACCGTCGGCGCAGCCGTCGCCCGGATCCTCGCTGCCCGGGGCGAGACGCTGTCGCGCCTCGCCGCTCGCGATATCGTGGTCAACGCCGTGTCGGCGCGCGACCGCAAGCGCGATCGCGGCATCGATCTGACGGGTGTCGCCTGGTTCGAGGACCCGGTCGAGCTCGCCCGCTCGCGGGACATCGACGTCTTGGTCGAGCTGATCGGCGGCGATGAAGGGCCGGCGCGCGCCGCCGTCGAAGCGGCGATCGCCTCCGGCAAGGCCGTCGTCACGGCCAACAAGGCGCTCCTCGCCAAGCACGGCAACGAGCTCGCGCTCAAGGCCGAGACCGCCAATCTGCCGCTCGCCTTCGAGGCGGCGGTTGCAGGCGGCATCCCGATCATCAAGACCTTGCGGGAGGCGCTCTCCGGCAACGAAATCACGCGCATCCAGGGCATCCTCAACGGCACCTGCAATTATATTCTGAGCCGCATGGAGACCGAGAAGCTCGGCTTCGACGAGGTGCTTGCCGACGCGCAGCGCCTGGGTTACGCCGAGGCCGACCCGACCTTCGATGTCGGCGGCTTCGACACGGCCCACAAGCTCTCAATCCTGACCAGCCTCGCTTTCGGCACGAGGATCGATGCGGAAGCCATTCATGTCGAAGGCATCGCTCAGATCACCCCGCTCGATCTCGCTATGGCCGACGAGCTCGGCTTTCGCATCAAGCTCCTCGGCGTCGCGGTCCGCACCGCAGACGGCGTCGAGCAGCGCGTTCATCCGACGATGGTCGCGAAGGGGGCGGCCATCGCCGAGGTGATGGGCGTGACCAATGCCGTCACCATCGACGCCGATGCGGTGCGCGAGATCACGCTCGTGGGCCCTGGCGCCGGCGGCGAGGCAACGGCGTCGGCCGTGATCGCCGACATCACCGACATCGCGCGCGGCCGCCTGACGCCGCCCTTCGGCCTGTCGGTCCGCGAGCTCGCCGAGCCGCGCCGGGCCCCGATGCAGCATCATGAGGGCGGCTATTATGTCCGCCTGTCGGTCTATGACCATCCCGGCGCCGCCGCGGCCATCGCAACCCGCTTTGCCGAGCAGAAAATTTCGCTCGAGAGCATCCTGCAGAAGGGCAGGGCCCGTACTGCGACTGCCTTGCCTTCGGTCAACGGAGCCGAGAGCGCCGTGCCGGTTGTGCTGATCACCTATGCGACGACCGAGGCCGCGATCCGCAGGGCCCTTGACGCGGTCTCGGCGGACGGGCACATCGCCGAGCCACCGCAGGTGATCCGCATCGAGCGCGACTGAGCGCCAAGGCGGCCAGCTCGCATTTCAGCAAAGCCGGCAAAGCTTAGGCCATCCTGCCCCGGAGACGGAGAGCACTCCTCGGAATGATGCTGAGTTTCCAACGCGTTGCCAAAGCGACTGGGCTTGGTCCAGGATGCGGAAAGCCTCAGCCGGCGCCTGCGCCGATGCCGTATTGAACACCGCTCTATCATAAGGGAAGAGACGTCATGAGTGAGGCTATCACGGTCCGGACGGACAAGATCATCGAGCGCATCCTCACCTTGGAGCTGGTGCGCGTGACCGAGCGTGCCGCCGTCGCCTCGGCGCGGCTGCGTGGGCGGGGCGACGAGAAGGCAGCGGATCAGGCGGCCGTCGATGCCATGCGGCGCGAGCTGAACAAGCTCCAAATCGACGGCACGGTGGTGATCGGGGAGGGTGAGCGCGACGAGGCGCCGATGCTTTTCATCGGCGAGAAGGTCGGCAACGGCAAGGGACCGAAGGTCGATATCGCCGTCGATCCGCTCGAGGGCACCACCTTGTGCGCCAAAGACATGCCGGGCTCGATCGCCGTCATGGCGATGGCCGAGCACGGTACGCTGCTCAATGCGCCCGACGTCTATATGGAGAAGATCGCCATTGGGCCTGGCTACCCCAAGGGCACGGTCGATCTCGACGCGACGCCCGAGGAGAATATCCGCGCCCTCGCCAAGGCAAAGGGTGTCGCGCCGCACGAAATCACCGCCCTCATTCTCGATCGGCCGCGCCATGCCGAGCTGATCTCGCAGGTGCGTGCGCTCGGCGTCGGCATCCGGCTGATCACCGACGGCGATGTCGCCGGTGTGATCTTCACGAGCAAGCCGGAGGAGACCGGCATCGACATCTATCTCGGCATTGGCGCTGCCCCCGAAGGTGTGCTCGCGGCCGGCGCGCTGCGCTGCGTCGGCGGTCAGATGCAGGGGCGCCTTATCCTCGACACACCCGAGAAGCGTGCGCGTGCCGCCGCCATGGGCGTCAAGGATCCGAAGCGCAAATACGACCTCCTCGACCTCGCCTCGGGCGACGTGATTGTCGCCGCGACCGGCGTCACCGACGGTGCGCTCCTCTCCGGCGTGCGCTTCGGCAAAGAGGTCATCGAGACCGAGACCGTGGTCTATCGCTCCGCCACCGGCACGGTGCGCCGCATCCGGGCCGAGCACCGCGAGTTCGGGAAGTTCCATCTGGGCTAGCCGCCTCTTCCTACTCCCGCTGTGCGGGAGAAGGTGCAAGTCTGGAATAGAAAGACTCTGCGCGTGAACGACCGGCGGACGCCGGGGAAGCGCACGGCGATTCCTCATCCGCGTCGCTACGCAGAGGCTTCTTGTTAAGAATATTGCACCTTCCCCCCGCGCGCAGCGTCGC
>Ga0306920_100012370_pt1 | contig 11580 bp, 10 predicted proteins | sample flu12Cox44000170_FD_204666 | JGI IMG/M metagenome (GOLD analysis project Ga0306920, IMG submission 204666) | Lab enrichment of tropical soil microbial communities from Luquillo Experimental Forest, Puerto Rico - flux4day.12C.oxic.44.000.170 (v2)... | ecosystem: Environmental > Terrestrial >...
CCGGCATCCATTTGTGCGTCAGGGTGCCTCCACGCGGCCACGTGGTTGCCAGTTGGGTGTGTGAACGCGCCAAGCTTCATGTAGCCGCGCGGGTTTCGATTGGTCATCCGCTCAACTCGTGACTGCCTATCAAGAGATTGTCGCACTGCCGACGGGACGGGCGCCAATGTTGGGATCGCGCCGCAACTACGATAGCAAAATCGGCGGCACGCAACAGCGGCTTGTGGGAAGGAGTGCAGATCCGCAGGCGGCGCGGCGAAGTTCGCACCGTTGCGCGTCTGGCCAGCTGGTGCACAGCGGCAAACGATCGATGCTAGCAGCCGGGCTTCCTGCGTATCCACCACACGAATGCGGTCCATGGATCCTCGAGCCGTCACACCAGTCGCAGCTCGTCGGATTGACCGGGGGTGGCTGGAGCTCTTCTCGCCTGGCTCTTACCTGCTCGGTGTCGAGAACGCTCCCATCCGCCAGGTACCGAGGATCGGATTCGTCGCGGTTTCCTTTATGCGCGGCTGAGGGGCATGGGGAAACATCCTGGCATGACACATGTGCCGGCGCTCCAGCTGGTGGAATGGCGTGGCGAGCGCTACCGTGCGCCATCGAGAAGTAGGCTCACCCTAGCTCACTCCGGTTCGCCCCTGACGTGCCGCCTTCAGCTGCTACTCTCGACGTCTCAGAGTGCCGGATGTGTTGGGCGACCAAGTCTGACTTTATCGGTGCCCCGTTTGTGGCGGATGGGTGGCCATCCCGAGGTGCGCAAGCATGATCGATGCGAAAAGGCACGTTCCCATAGATTCCCGAACTTGGGCAGCGGCCGCGGCCCAGACGGCCATTGACGAAATCGTCGACGACGCACAGGCCCGGTTGGATGAGGCGTGCTTTTGGCCAGCACACCCACAAGATGAGGGTGCCGAGGATGGTGACACCAGCCTCTACATGGGTGCGGCCGGCGTAATCTGGGCGCTCGACCATCTCGCCCGCACGCGGGCAACGCGACAGCGTCGCAATCTGGTGACCCTTCGGCACCGACTGGTCGAGGCCGCACGGCTGCAGCGTGCGGGGCTTGGCGACTATGGCCTTCACGGCTCGCTGCATTTCGGTGACTTTCCGGCACTGCTCGTCGCGATGCGGCTGCTACCAGAGACGGCGACGGCCGACGCCATCCATAGGCGCGCCAACGACAATAACGGGCTACCTGTCCGTGAGTTGATGTGGGGTCTGCCTGGCTCCATGCTGGCGTGCATCTTCATGGATTGGATGACCGGCGAGGCGCGCTGGCGTACGCTGTTTGTGATGCAGGCCGCGCGCCTTTTCCAAGAGCTCGAGGACACCGATCTCGGCCCCCTGTGGACGCAGGACCTTTACGGTTCGCGCAAGCGCTACCTCGGGCCGGTGCATGGTTTCGCCGGCAATATGATCCCCTTGCTCCGCGGCTGGGCCTGGCTCGACCAAGGTCAACGTGCCCGGGTGATGGATGCAGTGCGGCGCACGCTCGTTTGCAACGCAGTCAAGTCGGAGCTGGGGGTTCAGTGGCAACCGGTCGCAGGGATGAGTGAGCCGCCGTACCTTTGCCAGCATTGTCACGGTGCAGCTGGCATGGTGACGACTTTTGCCGACGCGCCATTCGACGGGACCGAGCTTGGGGAGCTTCTGCTCGCCGGCGGCGAGCTGACCTGGAAGGCTGGCCCGCTCGCCAAAGGCTCGAACCTGTGCCATGGAACCGGCGGCAACGGGTATGCCTTGCTGAAACTCTACCGGCGCACGCGCGACACGCTTTGGCTGGAGCGGGCTCGAGCCTTCGCCATGACGGCGATCGCACAATGCCGCGAGGCACGTCTCAGGTACGGCCGCGGTCGCTACTCGCTCTGGACCGGCGACCTAGGGCTCGCGGTATATCTCAGGGACTGCATCTCGGGTGAGGCCGCATTTCCGACGGTGGATGTATTCTGACCTCATCAGGCGCGTGCGCGCGATTCATCGCTCAACCGTGCCCATGTGGCATCTGTTCCACGGCAATCAATCGCCGCGCGGCCGGCGTGGCACGACGCCCGTTGGCGTAAACGTGTAAACGGCGGTCCCATCTTGATTAAAGGCCGTCCATTTGACGCGCACAGTACCCTGCGGTCTCGTGCTTGAAGGTGTTACCTCGACGACTTCACCTTCAAGATGGATAACATCACCGGGTCGAACAGGGGCCGGCCAACGCAACTCATCGACGCCAAGCCCCAACAGCGGGTGGGGCCCGAAGGGATGCGTCTCAACAGCCAGTCGCATTGCCATCGCAGCAGTATGCCAACCAGACGCAGCAAGCCCTTTCAATGGCGAACGTTCCGCCGCAGCTTCGTCGAGGTGATAGGGCTGGGGATCGAATTCCGCCGCAAACCGCTTGATGTCTTCGCGCGTCACGAGCATGTCGGGGCTCTTAAAGCGCATGCCGACGCACAGATCATCGAACCATTCAATCATATCCGAGCCGCTCCTTCTGCTTCCGCAACACCGCAACCCACTCCAATCCGCTCGCCGGAGTTCGTCATGGGTTCCTGCGACGTCGAACCGGCCGCATCCAAGAGCGAAAGCAGGCAAAATCCTCCGAAAATCGGGGGTCAGCTCGATTCGTCATTGCGCCACTTTGCCCGCCACCTCTGCTGCCGCATCAAGGCTCTTCAGCGCCTCGCCCCGCCCGGTTGTTGCGAGCATGAAGATCGCGCGGTCGACGCCCGCATCCCGATAGCGCTTGAGCTGCTCGAGATCCTGCCTGGCAGCGAAGACGCTCATGGGTAGCTCGTCAGGATTGCGGCCGGCCTCCGCCGCCATCTGCCGAAACCGGGGCAGAACCGTCAGCGCATCGAGGCTGCGCCCGCCGATCGGCATCCAGCCATTGCCGTACGTGATGGCGCGCCTCGCGCCGTGCGGGAACTCGCCGCCGACGAGGATCGGTGGATGCGGTTCTTGCACTGGTTTTGGCCACGCCCACAAAGGATCAAAGTTGACGTACTGTCCGTGGTACTCGGCGACGTCGTTTGCCCAGATCGCCTTCATCGCCTCGATGCGCTCCCGCACGAGCGCGAACCGCGTCTTGAAGTTCGTCCCATGGTTGGCCATCTCCTCGGCATTCCATCCGCAACCGATGCCGAAGACGAAGCGCCCGCCGCTCAGGTAGTCGATCGTGGCCACGTTCTTCGCCGTGTGGATCGGATCGCGCTCCACAACGAGGCAGATCCCGGTTGCAAGCTTGATGCGCTTTGTGGCGACCGCCGCGGCGGTTAACGCCATGAATGGGTCGAGCGTGTGCTTGTACACGTCCGGCAAATTCGGTCCGCCGGGCCAGGGTGACTTGCGACTGATCGGAATATGGGTGTGCTCGGGAAACCAGAGCGACTCAAAGCCGCGTTCTTCGACCGCCGGCCCGAGCTCGCTCGGCTTGATGCTGTAGTCGGTCGGGAACATCGCGATGCCAAATTGCATGAGGAAACCTCTCCCTAACTCGCTGACGCATTGGCCACTTGGACGATGCCGTGCACGAACACCCCGGCCAGGATGATGAGGAACACTTGCCAGATCAGGCCCAATTCACCGAACGGCTGCGGCAACCAGCCCATGACCGAAAGCAGCGCGTAGACAGGAACTGCCAGCAACACTAGCCAGCTCACAAGATGCCCAACGCGTTCACCAGATGTATAGGTCCGTCTCTGCCGCATGCAACTACCTGCCTTTGCTGGCAGCCGCAGCTTGCGAAGCCAGCAACTCCCGCACTTGTTGAACATCGACCAACGGGTAGGTATCGAAGTGCGCGGGAATTATGTCTGCCCACTCATTCAATATCTGATGCAGCGCTTCGTTGCCATCGACGTCTAAGATCGCCACCGCTCCGCGCCCGGCAAGTGCGTATACGTGCCGGCACACACCGCTTGCTTGGTACTTCTCCATCCATGGCCAGAACGATTGACGGGCGTGGGCGAGTTCCGACGGTCGTTCGGGCCGTGGCGTCGAGACGACAAGAAACAGCATGACACAGCCAACCCTGCAGCACACAATATCGCACTTCATCGTCGACTCGCTCCCCTGTCAATCGCGGTGCGCAAGCCTGCAGATAGGGGTGCTCGCAATCTCTCCATGGCTGGCATCGCGCTGATGGATGGGCGAGCACAATGGCGGTTGTGCGCAGGCACGCCCGATTGACAGGGCGCGGGGATGGAGGTGGAGTAGATGCTCGCCGGCGGGAGAGAGAAGGGAAACGGGATGGTCTTCCCGCTGTAGGACGGCAATCCTTTCAAGCGCGCGAAGGTGCCCTACGTGACGTGGGGCCTGATCCTGCTTAACGTAGGCATCTTTTTGTTGGAACTCGGTGCCACGGACAACGGCGTGAAGGCGCTCCTCGCCTCGTTCGCGGCGACACCGGCCGCCATCACGCACCAGGTGCCGTCTGCGGGGCGGTTCCCGCCTGAACTCACGCTCTTCAGCTACATGTTTCTTCATGGCGGATTTGAGCACATTCTCGGGAACATGATTTACCTGTGGGTGTTTGGCGACGACATCGAGGATGCCCTCGGGTGGGCGCTTCAGCCTATTCTACGTGCTTACCGGCATCGGAGCCGGGCTCTTCTTTGCCTGGCTCAACCGCAAGTCGACGACGCCGCTGGTCGGCGCCTCCGGTGCCATCTCGGGGATTTTGGCGGCGTACTTGCTGCTGCGACCGTGCGCCAAAGTTTCGGTGTTTGTGCTTCGATTTGTCGTGCGGGTGCGCGCGTATTGGGTGATCGGAGGCTGGATGCTGCTGCAGCTCTACCAGATCGCCAACCAGGCAACGACGGAATCGCCTACCTCGCACACGGCGGCGGGCTCATTGCCGGAGCGCTCTTGTTCCTTGTGATGCGGCCGGCTAACGTACGCCTCTTCGAATGCGTGGAGCAGCCGGGCGAAGAAGGCGCAGCGGCGGCGTGATTGCTCGATGTCTCATGTGCGCGCGCGAGCTGCGCGACCGCAGGAAAGTGCCACCGTCGGATGCATGGGTTGCGCAGGTCAGTCAAGACGATCCGAGACTTGCTGTCATCTGACGAGTGCCGGCGCCGCTGCGCCCGAAGCTGCCCCGCATGAGATCAGGCTCTACCCGCGCCTCCACATAGTCTTCCAGCCCTGTGCCCGTGATAGGTCTGGGTGGCCCATCCACCATGATCGGCTGTTTTGTGCCTATGAGCGTGCCGACGAACGGTCCATGTGCACGCGGCCATGGTACTGGGCCGAGCAGGTGCAATTAGCGTTGCTCGGCCAGAGGCATTTCGACCGCCGCGACGAGGTCGCCTGGATGCCTGCGCTTTAGCGCAAACGGCCGGTTCGCTCGAGCAGCTTGCGAATGGCCGCCGCAAGCCAATGCCCGGAATGGGCGTAGTCCTTCCAGGGTTTGCTCCTGCGCAAAAGTGCAGGCGCGGTGCGCGAGGTGAAGCGCATGGGATCGAGACCCTTGCTGACCTGCGACCAGGTCAGCGGCATGGACACCGGAGCGCCCGGTCGCAGCCGCGGCGAGAGCGGGGCTACCGCCGTCGACATGCGGTCATTGCGCAGATAATCGAGAAAGATGCGGCCGGTCCGCTGCTTCTTGGCCATGTTGAGGACGTAGCGGTCGGGGCTGTCGTTGGCCATCTCGTTGCAGACGGTCTGCGCAAATCCCTTCGCCTGCTCCCATCCGATGCCATCGTCCTCACGGGCCTTCAAGGGAGTGACAACGTGGATGCCTTTGCCGCCCGTCGTTTTGCAGAAGGTGATGAGGTCGAGTTCTTCGAGACGCTGCCGGAGCTCCTTGGCGGCCGCAACGACGGCATCAAACGCAACGTCGGGGGCTGGGTCGAGATCAAACACAAGCCGGCCCGGAACAGCGGGCTGGAATGGTTCGCAGTTCCAGGGGTGGAATTCGATCGAGGCGAGCTGTGCCATCGCCACTAGCGCCTCGACGGTGTCGATCTGGACGTAAGCCTCCCGGTCGCCTTCGACCTTGGTCAAGGTAACGAGCTTGGGGATGCCCTTCATGGCATGGCGCTGAAAGAACTTCTGCGCATGGATGCCATCCGGTGCCCGGATGACGGAGCACGGTCGGCCCTGCAGGTGCTCGAGCATCCAGGGGCCGACCTCCTCCAGATAGCGGGCGAGTTCCAGTTTGGTGACGGGCTTGTGGCCTTCTTCTGCCGGCCAAAGCTCCTTATCGGGATTGGAGATGGTCGTGCCGAGCACGACATTGGCTTTGCTCTTCGCCGATTTGCTTGCCGCGGATCGCTGCGGCAGGGTCACGGCTTGCACCTTATGGACCGGCGCGGGCAACTCGGCGCGGATCGCCTTGGCGGGCTCCTCCTCGCGGAGGCCCTTGAAGGCGGCCGCGCGTGCCATGCCGGCATCGGTCCAGCCGGCAAACTCGATTTCGGCCACGAGTTGGGGCTTCACCCACGTCCAGTCCTTCTGCCCGCGTGGAGCGTCCTTGCCGCCGAAGGGGCTTTTGTCACTGGCGAGGGTCTTCAGCTTCTGCAGAAGCTGCTTGGAGTTGCGTTGGTTGAAGCCGGTGCCAACCTGGCCGATATAGACGAGGTGATCGCCGCGGTAGACGCCGGCAACGAGGGAGCGCAGTTTCGTGGCGCTGCCGCTCCAGCCCCCAATCACCACTTCATGGCCCGGCCGGCACTTGACCTTGACCCAAGCCTCCGTTCGTTCCGAGCGGTAGGGGGCGCTGAGCCGTTTGGACACAATGCCTTCCAGATTCATGCTGCAAGCGGAGCGCAGCACGGCCTCACCCGACCCCGACAGGTGGTCGACGTAGTGAATGCCGGGGCTGCCGGAGAGGTGCTCGCTTAGGAACACCTGGAGACGCGCCTTGCGCTCGGAGAGCGGCCTGCCTCGCAAGTCCTCGCCTTCGGCAAAGAGAAGATCGAAAGCAAAATAGACGAGGTCTTGCGAGCGGCCATCCGAGAGCGCCGCCTGTAGCGCCGAAAAGTTGGAGGCACCAGCGGGATCGAGGGCGACGACCTCACCATCGATGATGCAGTCCCGAAGCGCGCTTGCCGTCTCGGCGGTGGCGCGGAACTTGGTGGTCCAGTCGAGGCCCTTGCGTGTGCGCAAAATGGCATTCCCGCCCTCGACCCGCAGCTGCATGCGATAGCCATCGAACTTGATCTCGTGGGCCCAATCGCTGCCTGAGGGCGCATTGGCGTGGGTCTTGCACAGCTGCGGCGGAATAAAGCGCGGCATCGCCGCGCTCTCAGCCGCAGCCGTTTGGCGTGGTGCTGAGGACGCCTGCAAAGGCCGTGCGATGCCGCGGCGAGGTTTGTTGGACACGCGGTTTGAGTGCCAGACGGCACGCGGATCGCGGGCCCTATCGCCCGCAACCATGAATGGCTTGGGGCCGCGGCCCTTGCCGGCGGCGATCTGCTGCATCGTCCGCTCGGACGCAACCGACTTGTCCTGGGCGAGCGCTGCATCACCATCACCTTCGCGTTCATAGCCGTCTCTGTGCTTGATCAGCAGCCAGTTATTGCGCCTGCCATGTTCGCGGTCATGGCGCATGCGGACGAGCACCCAGCTTCCGCGCAGCTTCTGGCCGGCGAGCGTGAACTTGAGCTCGCCCTTACGAAGTGCCTTATCGACATTGCCATCGCCCTCTGGCGTCCAGAAGCCTCGATCCCACAACATGACCGTGCCGCCGCCATACTCGCCTTCAGGGATGGTCCCTTCAAAGTCACCATAGTCCAGCGGGTGGTCCTCCACTTCGACAGCCAGGCGTTTGTCTGCGGGGTCAAGCGAAGGTCCTTTGGTCACAGCCCAAGATTTAAAGACGCCGTCGTGCTCGAGCCGCAGATCGTAATGGGGCCGCCGTGCCGCGTGCTTTTGGATGACAAACCGCGGGTACTCGGCCTTGGCGACCTTGGCTCTTCCGCTTGGCTCGGCAGTCTTGGAAAAATCCCGCTTGGCCTGGTACTCGGCGAGTCGTCGCTTTGCCATCCCGACATTTCTCCAGCGGCTCTACGGGGCAACGATATTAGGCGAGCATGCGTTCCGGTGGCTAGTTGGACACAAGTAGCTCGCTTTGGACATGGGGCGCGCGCGCGCGCGTAGGCTTCCGGAGCCGGCTGTTGCGAGGCCTCTACCCGCACGGTGTGCCGGAACGCCGTCGCAGGCGCCGGTTTTGCACCGCTGCAGCTCCTGCTTTGCCGGACCGGTCGAATAGGGACAACCCCCCACCGGCCCCCACCGGCCCCTGGCTAAAGCGCAGGTCCCGGCAGTCCATCGCAAGAGGCTTGTGCTTGCGCACGCGATGTCAAGTGGCGAGGTCCTCAAGCGGCGCGCTTCAATACCTTCGGCGGCCGCTGCCTCTTCGCTTGTGGCGGGCGAAGACGTGAAAGCCCCGTGATCGCTGCTATCACGTTTGGACTCTCAATTCGTTGCACGCTTTGGGCCGAAAGTTGGTGCCGTCGCGGTGCTCACCGTTGCCGCGGGCCAGTGATGGTGACGTCGAGGTCGGTGGAAACCCGTTCCCCGACCATTTCACGGAGACTGTTTTGCCCGCGACGTGGCACGGGTTGGCGTCGGCGAGGGGGCCGGTGTCCAATCATTGGGCTCTGTCGCCACCAAACAACCTCGCGGCAATCAGCCCAACCGCGGCAGCCACAACGACGACGGAGAGACCGTAGAGGGCTGGGTAGTCGAAGGCAAATGCGTAGAGGTAGCGCTCGATGCCTTCTCGCTCGAGGTAAAGACGGACGGTAAACTCGCTGAGGAGCTTCTGCTCGTGGAAGAGATAAATGCGGGTGTCGAACGGTCCAACGGTGACGTTGGCCGGTAGGCGGACGGTCGAGCTAAACAGATTTTTGCCTGTAAAGCGCGCGGCAAAGGGGGCTTGAATGAAGAGACCCGCCCTCTGCTTGAGACGCGCTACCGCCTCCCGAAATTCGTCGAGATCCTGACGCGAGAGCGCACGCTCCTGAGCAAAAGCTGGAACGAGACGCAAATGCCGTAGTCCGATGCGATAGAGGGTCCTCAAATCGTCGGACGCGATTTCATCGAGCGGCCGCGTCGAGGCAATGGCATAGAATGTAGGAACGTTCTCGAAGGTGACCGAAGACGTGTTCACCCACATTCCTGCGACGTTGCTACGGTGGCGAGCAACAACCCGACGCGGAACGCCTTCTAGGACTATAATGAGGTCGTAGTATCCAGATTCCGGGCTCGGCTGCTGACTGTTGTCGATGGCGCCAAAGACAACGATCTCGACTCCGCTAAAGCCAGGACCCACCCTGACGTTGCGTGCGGAGACATCGGCCTCAAGAGACTCCTTCACACCGGGCTGCTGCTTCCTGGTGGGCTCGTACAGCTCCGGTAGTTCCCGCCTTTCCGGTGCCGGACTCCGGCGACGCTGGGCAGTTGAAGGTAAGGCAACAAAAATTGATGCTGCGACGGCGATCAGAACGGCCGCAGTTAGAAGCCGAACACATGCACGCCAAGTCGGCATGTGCAATCAATGACCCTTGGGGCGCAAGTTAGTGTGTTGCAGCCTAGCTCAGCTCGCGCGCGTCGACGATCAGTTTCGACCTTGTGCGCTCACTCGAGTGATATCAAAAGGTTACTCCAGCTGCCGCCAGCTGCGGCCGCGAGTTTCCGAATGCGTTTGCGGCTTGCTGCTCACGCCGCGTCGAACAAGCCAGGCCCCATGTTGAGCGCCCGACCCCCGCATGGGATGCGGTCAGTCGTGACCGCTAATGTGCAGAGCCGGCATGCGGTGCGAGGCGGCACGGCGCGCCTGGAGGCGTGGGCGCGCTGCCTGCGCCTCCGCCTTCGCCAAACGGCCCTAGCGTGACACCAGGACCAACGCTCCGGCCGCGCGGAGCGCGAAGACCATCACGCCTTGGCACCGTGGATGCAAGCGCATTGGAGGGTAATCTGTGACGAAAAGCCCCCTGCCCGATGCGCAGATCATGAAGCTCCACGGTTCCTTGCCTTGAGCCTCGAAGCGTCCCCCGTCGCGGGCCGCAAGAGGGCCGGGATGTCTAGATGATGCCAATCACGTTGGGCACGTGATGCGTACACTACGTGCGCGAATTTTTGCTCCGGTTGCCCCCCTCTCTTGGCGGAGCAATACGTCCAGGCTGGGCCAGAGTCCCGTCATCAGACAACGTGCGTAGCTGTCGGCGTGCCCGCACTTTCGCATGGCTGCCGCAGCACCCTGGTGGTCGTATTCCAGCCGATGCGTTGACAGCGCAATGTGATCACCTCTCGGTTCGATCAGCCCGAACCAGGTGTCCGTGGTGCCGTCATTTGCGGGCATGCCGACTACACCTGGATTGAACCACGCGCACTCGCCGACCTTCTCAATAAAGGGAATCCCACAGTGTCCGGCGATGACAACGTCGGCATCGGCACGCTCAAGCTCGTCAGCGATCACCGCTCGTTCAGAAGGGAACACGAAACGATTAATCACGTCGATGCCGCCATGAACGACCCGACACGTTAGGCCACCCAACGTGAAGCTGAGTGTTTTCGGCAGGCCCGCCATCCACGCCCGATCGCCGGGCGAGATGCGTCCATCCGCGAACTCGTACCAGCCTTTTGCTAGGCGATCGCACTCGGTGCCTGCCTCGAAGCCGCACGCGCAGTCACCAGCGCCGGCTGCGAGCTGCTCTTCGCAGTTGCCTGCAATCACGTGGCAAGCCCAATCCCGAATGGCCGCGATCGTTTCCACCGGTTCAGCGCAGTAAGCCACCACGTCACCGGTGCAGATGCAGCAACTCTTAGTAATGCCCAGTTCTGCTACGCGTCGGCGCATTGCGACGACGGCACGTAGGTTCGAGTAGGGTCCCCCGAATACCAAAAGCGGAGTTTCCAGGTGATCTACACGCATTCAAAGCCGTCCAACATCCATCGCTTGCAGGCTAGGGTGCTGGCGAAGAAAGGTCAAAGCCTCCCACCACGGGCGTGTGCATGCCGGTTTCGATTTCCGAAGCGAGGCGCCATCTTGCGCCACGCAATCGGTGGCTTCCTCCTGTATTCCCCGTGGAGCAGATCAGCGGGAGCACCGCGCCGATCATGGCTGCGGATAGCCGCCGGGACGCCGGATGCACGCTGAGCTGCTCATGCCGCTCGGCTACGGCACTGGTCAGTTTGCCAAGAGCCACATCGGCAACGCATCGAGGGAGCAGATCGGCGACTTGCCCCAGCGGCGTCAGGAACCTGGTCTGGGATCACCTTGGAAGAGATGCTTCCATGTCGACGGCTAAGTCGGGTGGCGCGTCCAGCTGCCAGATGAGCGCCGCGTCCCCCGCGAGCACCAAGTGACAACGAGAAGGATGCTTTGAGTCGGTCACCTTCAACCTTCGCTGCTATCACGAATGCGCCTTTCAGAACCGGTTCCACCGCGACTCGACGGTAGCTTGGGCAACGTTCCGCTTCTAATCGGCAAGCCATGTGCTGGTGAGTTCACCAAGGAAAGCGGGGTCGCGCTCTATGCCGAAGTCTTGAGCTTGGTGCGCGTGGATCTGGTGCAGCGAGGCTAGCTGCCATTCCAGCGGGTGCAAGTCCCGCCAGCAGAGATGCTATGGGGCGAGCGGCGAT
>Ga0306920_100012371_pt1 | contig 11580 bp, 13 predicted proteins | sample flu12Cox44000170_FD_204666 | JGI IMG/M metagenome (GOLD analysis project Ga0306920, IMG submission 204666) | Lab enrichment of tropical soil microbial communities from Luquillo Experimental Forest, Puerto Rico - flux4day.12C.oxic.44.000.170 (v2)... | ecosystem: Environmental > Terrestrial >...
CTGCGCGAGTGCGGGCTGGTGACCGCGACCGCCGAAGGCCGCCGGGTCCGCTACGAGCTGGCCGACCAGCGCCTGGCCGAGGCCTTGCGCATCCTGGCCGCGCTCGACCTGCCCGGCACCTGCCAGTGACGCCAAGACGGACCTGACCCGGAGGTGACCGGATGTCCCGCGTCCAGTTGTCGATCAACGTCAGCGACTTCGACGCCGCCGTCGCGTTCTACTCCCGGCTGTTCGGGACCGCGCCGGCCAAGCTGCGGCCGGGCTATGCCAACTTCGCCATCGACGACCCGCCGCTCAAACTGGTACTGAACTCGCCCGGCAACGGGCCCGGCGGCACCATCAACCACCTGGGCGTCGAGGTCGGCTCGACCGGGGAAGTCACCCAGGCCGGGACCCGGCTGGACGCGGAGGGCCTGGACACCGAGCCCGAGCCGGGCGCGGTCTGCTGCTACGCCCTGCAAGACAAGGTGTGGGCGCACGACCCCGACGGGGTGGCGTGGGAGTACTACACCGTGCTGGAGCACACCGAGACGCCATGACCGCGCCGCTCCCCCAGCCCACCGCCAACCGGCAGCCGGGCACCATGCCGGTGGCGGGATCGGCGGACTGGCTGCGGCTCGCCCGCCTGGCCAGGATCCTGTCCTGGCTCACGCTGGCCTGGATGGGCATCGAGGGCGGGGCCGCGATCGCCGCGGCGGTGGTCGCCGGGTCGGTGGCCTTGCTCGGGTTCGGCCTGGACAGCGGCATCGAGGCGATGGCGTCGGTCATCGTCATCTGGCGGTTCACCGGCACCCGGCTGGCCAGCCCGACGTCCGAGCGGCGGGCCCAGCAGCTGGTGGCGGTCAGCTTCTTCCTGCTCGCCCCCTACATCGCCGCCGAGGCGATCCGCGCGCTGGCGGCCGGTGACCGGGCCCAGACCAGCATCGCCGGCCTGGTCCTCACCGCGGGCACCGCCATCTTCGAGCCCGCGCTCGGGGTGGCCAAGCGGCGGATCGGCGCCCGGCTCGGTTCCTCCGCGACCGCTGGGGAAGGAACCCAGAACCTGCTGTGCGCCTACCTGGCAGTAGCAGTGTTCGCCGGGCTGGCCGCCAACACGTTGTGGGGCGCCTGGTGGCTCGATGGCGTGGTCGCGCTTGGCATCGCGGGCTGGGCGGCAGTCGAGGGACGGCGGGCGTGGGCCGGGAGGTCGTGCGCCTGCGCATGCCAGCCGGGGGTGCCGTGCTGATCTTTCAAGGGCCCTGAATCGCTGGCCCCCTGCTTGCGAAGCGACGTTTTCGCGGGTTGTGTCCACGTCGACCTGGCCAGGCAGTTGTCCCTGGGTAGCCGTGAGATACCGCTGCCCTTGCTGATGACGCTAATGACATGGCCGCTAACCGGTGGGCCACATGCCGGGCCGTGGTTTGCCGGGCGCTAAGCGGGATCGGCCGGGCGACGGACTTGCGCGAGGTGGCCGGCGTCCTGCTAGGGAACGGCGGGGTATCCGATCTTGTTGAGCATGGCGCGCAGCTGGTCTGGGCTGGTGCGCTGCTGGTCGTAGGCGATATGCACGCACCCGGGGCCGGCTCACAAGGGTGGCCAGGACGGCCGCAAGAGCGCTGCCAGGCCTGCCTAGTTCATGGCACAGTAATTTGATGACGCGCCGGTGGCGGTGGCCGCTAGCCTGCCGGATGGGAGGATCGGCGCTTGGGCATGCTGTCGCGTAAGCGCCCATATCACCGCCACCCGGCCCGCTACATCTACCGCACCCACGGCCCAGCGAGCAGCGCATGAACAGTGTCCCTGATGACTCGCCGTCGCTGCCCGGCGTCGGCGATGAGACCAGTGATGGCGTGTTCGATGCCGTGCGCACGGGCTATGACGCTGTTTAACCGCTTTGCCGCGCAGTGACACGTTCCGCCGGCTGTGGCGCAGCAACGCCTACCGTGAGGAGTTTCCGGCCGAGTTCGCCCACATCGGGTTCCTGACGCTCGGCGAGGCGCAGCGCCTGCTGGCGCTCCTTGCCCCCGGCCCGGGTGATGTGGTCGTCGACGTCGCGTGCGGTACCGGCGGCCCGGGGCTGTGGATCGCCCAGCAAAGCGGCGCCTCCCTGATCGGCGTTGACCCGTCCCTGGCCGGGCTGGCCGCCGCCCGTGAGCGTGCTGCGCGAACAGGCCTTGGCGGCAGGTCACGCTTTGAGCAAGGCAGCTTCGAACACACTGGGCTGCCCGGCAGCTCGGCGGATGTGGTGATGAGCATCGAGGCGTTCCAGTACGCGCCCGGCAAGCGTGCCGGCCTGAGCGAGCTGGCCCGGATCCTGCGGCCAGGAGGCCGGTTCGGGCTGATCTGTTTCGAAGTCGACCCCGCCAAAACCAGTGGGCTTCCCGTCTTGGGGGTTGACCCGGTCGGTGACTACCGCCCGCTGCTCACGATGGCCGGATTCGATGTCTTGGCGTACGAGGAAACCGCTGGCTGGGCTGAGCGCGTGGAGGCGGCTTTCGGCGCGATCGTGGACGCCGCCGACGCACTTGCCGCCGAGATGGGCGAGCAAGCATCGGCCAGCGCGGTTGCTGAGGCGATGGTCACGCTCGACTTGCAGCCCTACCCGCGGCGCGTTCTGGCTGTCGCCAGCCTGCCTGGGTAAGGACACTTAGGCGGGCGGATCGTGTCCCTGGTCAACCGCGAACCGCTCATGGCGGGGACAGCTTGTAAAGTGCTCGGTCGGTCCGGCGGGCTCCGGCCGGGGATCGAGACCCCGACCGGGGAGGTGGGGTGACCACGCTCCTAGTCTCCGGTTACGGCGTCTATGCGATCAACCCAATGTCGGTGGCCCGGACCGGGAGCGGCATGCCACCTCGAGCGCGGAAAGGCGATGCCGGGGATGCGTGGTTTGGTGGTCGGACTGGCGCGTGCCGCCGCCTAGCGGCACCGCCCGGAGGCCGGGGGCTGCCCGGCCACCGGAGGGAATCAGCGCGGTGATGAGTTCGTGCGCTTCGCTCAATCCGGCTGCGGCACGATACGGATGTAGGGCTTGGGCTCCTTCCAGCTACCGAAGATCTGCTTGGCTTCATCGTTCGAGACCGAGCCGGCGATGATGACGTCCTCCCCCTGCTTCCAGTTCACGGGCGTGCTGACCCGGTGCTTGGCGGTCAGCTGCAGCGAGTCGATCACCCGGAGCACCTCGTCGAAGTTGCGCCCGCCTCGCCCAGCCCCGCAAGGGCTGCGGATTCTCGGATGCATGTGGCGGTCATGGCTGGTCAGCTGGGTTTGGGGATCTCGATGGAGACGTTGGTGGCTTTGACGGCGGCGACTGCGAGCATTCCGGGTTGAAGGCCGAGTTCGTCTGCGGCTTCGCGGCTGAGTAGTGAGACGAACCGGTGCGGCCCAGCCTGGATTTCTACCTGTGCCATCACGGTGTCGCGGACGACACGGCTGATCAGGCCGCTGAATCTGTTCCGCACCGAGTGGGCTATCACCATCCTGCCCTCACTGTGGTCGGCCGATTCGGCCAGTTCTCGCGCCAGGGCGGCGAGCGCTACCCCGTCAACGGCCATCCGCCCGGCGGCGTCGGTGGTTGTTGCGATACGTCCGCCGTCTGCCCAGCGGCGCAGGGTGTCGTGGCTGACCCCTAGGAGGCTGGCGGCTTCCTTGATCCGGAACGTCGGCATCCTGCGAATTTAGTGCAGCCTGGGTGAACTCCCACAGGGAGGGCGCATGCGGTGATCGCCGGCACTCTCAGCAAGGGCGCGAGCGGGCTAACGGCCGAGGTCAATGGGACTGGAAGATGCGGCAATGGGCAGTTTGTATCGCCGGACAACGGCCGGTCTCAGTCCTTGTAGGGGTCGCCTTGGCAGCAGGCACCGCAGCAGTTCGGGTCACCACAGGTGGGGCAGCGCATGGCGGTCACCTCCTCCGCCATACCGCTGGTGATGATCTATGCCCCCGAGCTTTCCCGTCGCCTCAGTGCCTGTCAACTGATCCACTACTGAAGATGCGGAGGCTGCCCGGCGGCAGTGTGACCGTTATCGCGTCGCCGACGGTGAGCTGGAGCCGGTCGATGTCTCGGTGGAGCAGCAGCGCCGCGATGGGTGGGTCGGAGGTGAGGGTGATACGGGCGAGCGGCCGGGTGCGGAGGATCCGTTCGACGTGCGCGGTGAGGGTGCCGCTGGCCGGAGTGTCGGGAGTGGCGGGGCGGAGTTGGACGTCTTCGGGCCGGTAGAAGGCGCGCACGGGGCCGCGAGGGCCGGTGGCTGCTAGGTCGCGGAGCACGAGTTGCCCGATGCGGGTTGTGCCGTTGGCGGTGGTGCCGTGTCCGAGTTCGGACCAGCCGAGCAGGCGGGCGACGTCGGGGTCGGCGGGTTCGGCGCTGACCTGGGCGGCCGGCCCGGTCTGCCGGAGTTGCCCGCCGGCGATGATGGCGAGGTCGTCGCCGATGCTGAGTGCTTCGTCGCGGTCGTGGGTGACGTGTGCGGCGGGGATCCCCAGGTCGGCCAGGAGCCGCTGGAGCAGGGCGCGCATGTCTTCGCGGGTGGGCTGGTCGAGCGCTGATAGCGGTTCGTCGAGGAGCAGCAGGCCGGGGTGGATTGCCAGGGCGCGGGCGAGGGCGGCGCGCTGGCGTTCGCCGCCGCTGAGGGAGCGGGGTGACCGGTCGGCGAGGTGGGCGATGCCGAGCTGATCCAATAGGCCGTCGGCGCCGTCGGGGGAGGCCGCGCGGCTGGCGCGTGGCCCGAACCTGACGTTTTCTTTGACGGTCATGTGCGGGAACAGCGCGGCGTCTTGGAACACCAGGCCGATGCGGCGCCGTTCGGGCGGCAGGCCGGTGAGGTCTGCCCCGGCGAGGGTGATCTGCCCGGCGTGCTGGGGGCGGAGCCCGGCGATGGTTTCCAGCAGCACTGTTTTGCCGGCGCCGGAGGGCCCGAGCACGACCAGCACCCGGTCGGGCGGGATGTTCAGGCTGACCGGGCCGAGGGTGAAGGATCCGGCGCGGGCGGTGAGCCCGCTGATGCTGAGCCCGCGGTCAGCTGTAGGCACGGTCAACCCGGGCCAGCAGCCGCCCGGAGGCCAGGGTCCGCAAGACCAGGAACGTGGCCAGCGCGACGATCATGAGCACCACCGCCGCTGACGCGGATTGGGTGAGCCCGGACTGCAAGAACAGGTTGTAGATCTCGACCGGGGCGGTGGCGGGGTAGTAGGCGAGGATCACCACGGCGCCGAACTCGCTGATCGACCGCGCGTACACCAGCACCGCGCCGGTCAGCACGCCGCGCAGCCCCAGCGGCAGGGTGATCCGCCGGAACGCGTGCCAGGGGGTGGCGCCCAGGCTGCGGGCGGCCCGTTCCAGCCGGGGGTCGATCGCCTCGAACCCGACCCGGGCGCTGTTGACCGCGAACGGGACGCTGACGAACAGCATCGCGGCCACGATGCCCCACTGCGACCCATAGAACGACACCCCCAGGTGGCTGGCCGGGGCACCGACCCAGCCGGTCCGGCCGAGCAGGAACAGCAGCGCGATCCCGGCGACCGTGTGCGGCACGACCAGCGGGAGATCGACCACGGCCTGGATCACCCCGCGGCCCCGGAAGCTGCCCCGGGCCAAGAGGAAGGCGAGCGGCACCCCGAACAGGGTCGCGATCCCGGCGGTGATCGCCGCCGCCTGCAGGCTGAGCAGGGTGGCGTCCCGGATCGCCGCGGTGCTGGCCGCCTGGTGCAAGCTGGCCACCGATGAGGTGGTCACCAGCCGGATGATCGGCAGCACGATGAACGCCAGCAGCAGGCCGCTGAGCAGCCAGGTGACCACCCCGAACCAGCCCATCGGCCAGCCGCGGCCGGGCCGTCCCGTTTTTGTCGTTGTCACGTGGTCATTGTGCCGCCGGGTGGCCTGCTTGCCGGTCTTACCCGCCGGAGGCGGGCCATTGGGTGGTGAGCGGCTTGATCGATGCGGGCACCTTGTCCTGCGGGTTGGCCAGGGCGGGGGAGATGACCACGAACCCGTTGCTGCGCATGATCGCCTGCCCTTGCGGGCCGATCACGAAGCTGATGAATTTCTCGCCCAGCGCCGCGTTGGGTGCGCTGGCAGGGATGGTCAGCCCGTAGATGATCGGCTTGGCGGTCAGCGTGCCCAGCGACCCGGCGTGGATGGAGACCTTGGCGTAGGCGGCGGCCATGGCCGGGTCGGACAGGTTGATCTGCGGCGGCAACGCGATGTATTTCACGTGCTGCTCTTGCGCGGTGGACTTGTAGATCGCCAGGTAATCGATCTGCCCCGACTGCAGCGCGGAGATCAGCGAGGTCTCGGTCTCGGCGACGCTGGCGGCCGGGGAGTTCTTCAGCACCGCAGCCGACAGGCCCGGGTCTTTGTAGTAGGCATTGGCCAGCTCCAGCATCTGCAGGGTCTGATACCCGGACGGGTCGGCAGCCGGGTTGGACCGGCCGATGCGCACGCCCGGCTGGGCGAGCACCTTGTACCAGTTGGCGGGGGTGAGCCCGCTGGCGCCCTTGCTGTGGCTGGTGTAGGCGAAGGTGATCTGGTTGGAGACAAACCCCAGGTACCAGGTCGCGTGGGCGGTGAACATCAGCTTGGGGATCAGCGAGTAATCCGCCACGCCGAGCACGTCGGCGGGCTGGTGCAGCTGGGTGATCGCCTTGACCATGTCACCGCTCGCGCCGAACTGCGAATGCACGGTGACGCCCGGGTTGGCCCTCTTGAACGCCGCGATCTCCGCCGCGAACGGGGTGGCCAGCGTCCCCGCTCCGAAGACAATCAGCGTGCCATGCGCCCCTGAGGCCGCGGGACTTGTGCTGGGGGACGAGCTGGAGCTGCTGCTGCATGCAGCGGCCACCGTGATGATCAGGCAGCCGAGGGCGGCAAGCCCGCCCCGGCTGAGTTTGCGGCCCACGACTGCCTCCTTCTGTATGCCTACAGAACGGGGCAGAGCCTAACAGCGGCTGGTCCCGCGGGAGGGTCATAACAGCTATAGCCGCTCTCATCACGCTGCCGTGGCCTGGCATCGCCGGTAGAGTCCTGGGTCATGGCCAGGTATTTGCAGGTCAGCCAGGAGATCGCCGGCAACATTGAATCCGGGCTCCTGGGTCCGGGGGATGAGCTGCCGAGCATCCGCGACGCCGCGGACCGGTACAAGACCACCGGCTCGACCATCGGCCGCGCCTACCGGCACTTGGCCGACGCAGGTGTGATCGACGTCGCTGACCGGCGCCGTGCCCGGGTCGCCGCTGGGGGTGATGTCGCTGCCCGGCGGCTACTCAACAGTCCGCAGGCGCTGCGGTTGGCGGGCAGCGATGACCCCGGCCTGGATATCGTGCTGCGCCAGAGCGGGGCCAGCGTGGTCACCGTCGGGGCGCGTGGCAGTTTCCACGGGCTGACCAGGATCTGGCGTGGCACCGCTGACGCCGCAGCCATCCATTTGCGGCACCGTTCCGGCGGCCACAACACCCCCTTCGCCCGAACCCTCCTGCGCGGGCGCCGCCCCGCGATCCTCCACCTCTGGCGCCGCGAGCAAGGCCTGCTGACACCGGCGGGCAACCCTGATCACATCATCGCTCCCGCTGACCTGCGCGCCCTGCGGGTCGCCCGGCGCGGCTTCGGCACCGGCACCCGCGTGCTGCTGGACCGGCTCCTGACCGAAGCGGGAATCGCGCCCGCCTCAGTAACCGGCCCGGAGGCGGCATCCCACCTGGAAGTAGCGATGTCGGTCGCCTCCGGCCAAGCCGACACCGGGCTTGGCGTGCGCGCCGCCGCCACCGCCCTCGACCTCGGCTTCATCCCGGTCGTCTGGGAAGACTTCGACATCGTGCTGAGCAGCGACGCGTTGCCCGCCGCCGAGCCGCTGATCGCCGCCGTGCGCGACCCAGACGTCCACTCATCGATCACCGCGCTCGGCGGCTACGACCTGTCCCGCGCCGGTTCCGTAGAAATGCTCTCCTGATCAGACGGGCTGACCATCAGCACATTTGCGCGTTTGGCAACAGTTGGGTCGAATTCAGCAGTGTCGGCGTTTGGCGTCGCTGTGAGGACAAATCAGGCCGGTACACCTCGAGCTACCGGCACGGCAGCGAGCCGGTCCGACAGAAATGACTGGTCGCCAGAGGCCTTGCCCGGCTTGGGGGGCTGGGCCTAGGGTCAGACAGGTCGGGGTGGGTGACTGAGGGGGAAAGCGATGAAATTGGCGACGCTGGTGAAGTGTGCCGTGGGTGCGGGCGTCGGCCTGGTGACAGTGATGGCGGCGCCGGCGACGGCCTGGGCGGCTCCGGCGGGCGCGGGCGTGCCGTGCACGCAGCAGGCCCTGGTCGCGGCGGTGAACGCGGCGAATGCCGCTGGGGGCGGGACGATCAACCTGACCGCGGGGTGCGATTACGCGCTGACGTCCGCGGATAATGGCGAGAACGGGCTGCCGGTTGTCACGACCCAGATCGGGGTGAATGGTAACGGCGCCACGATCGACGGGACCGGTGCGGTCCGGGTGTTCGAGGTTGACGGCCCGGGCGGGAACTTGTCGGCGCAGAATGTGACGATCACCGGCGGGTCGGCGGGCATCGGCGGCGGCATCGAGAATTTCGGTGGCACGGTCACGTTGAATCACAGCCAGGTGAATGGGAACACTGCAGCGGTGGCGGGCGGGGGTATCGCCAGCGCCACCTTCGACCCTTCCAGCGTGGCCAAGCTGACGCTGAACAACAGCGCGGTGACCGGCAACCAGCAGACCCTCGGCCCGCAGGACCAAGGATTGGGCGGCGGCGGCATCGTGAACATCCTGGGCACGGTGACCCTCAATAGCAGCCAGGTGAGCAGCAACTCCGCGCAGGGGCCGTTCGGGGGCGGGATCGCCAACGGCGACTACCTGAACTTCTCCGGACAGACCAGCTTGTTGACCCTCAACGGCAGCCAGGTGGATAACAACACCGCCCCGAACGCCGGTGGCGGCGGGATCCAGAACCTGCTGGGCACGGCCACCCTCAACAGCAGCCAGGTGGATGGCAACACCTCGCTGAACGGGGGCGGTATCGCCAGCGGGAACGGTAACGGCGGCGCCCCGCCCGGTACCGCGCAGCTGGTGTTGAGCAAGAGCCAGGTGGACGGCAACACCGCGACTGCGCCACCGGGGGCTGGCGGCCCGCCGATCGCCGCGGGTGGCATCGCCAACGGCAGCAACGCGGTGCTGAACAGCACTCAGGTGGATAACAACACCGCCAGCCACACCAGCGGCGCCGGGATCGTCAACCACGGGACGATGACGTTGAACAAGTCCGAGGTGAACGGCAACACCGCGGCCGGGGCTGGTGTGCTTGCCTCCGGCGGCGGGATCATCAGCGCCCAGGGCCCGCCCGGAACCGTGCCGACCACCCTGACCCTTAACAACAGCGTAGTGAGCGGCAACAGGGCGGGCGGCGACGGGGGCGGCATCGCCAACGGCATCCCGCTGAACGGCCCTATACCGCTGCCCGGCGGGGTCCTGACGTTGAACAACAGCCAGGTGACCGGCAACACCGCAGCATCCGGGGGCGGCATCTTCAACAACGGCGGCACGGTGACCCTGGCAAAGAGCTCCGTCACCGGCAACACGCCGGACAACTGCGCGCCCCCGGGCACCGTCCCCGGTTGCACCGGCTAACAGGCCCCCGGCCCTTCGCCGGTGGCGGTAAGGCAGTGCCTCGGCGCCGTTGGGACAGCCCAGAGCGCGCCGAGGCCGCGCCGCGAGGTGTTGCGGCTGGGCATGCCGGCGTAACCCTTCAACTGTTTGCCGCGCGCAGATACCCCGGTCCAGCTGCTGGCCGGGCGGTTGCTCGCTAGCGTGATTGTGTGCTCGGGACCGGCTGGACCGAGGTTGTCGCCTTGGCCGCGGCGTTCGTCATCGCGGTGCTGTCGACCCCGGCGGGCATCTCTGGCGCGGTGCTGCTGCTGCCGTTTCAGGTCAGCGTGCTGGGCACGCCCAGCCCGTCGGTCACCCCGACCAACCTGCTCTACAACGTTGTCTCCACGCCGGGAGCGCTGTACCGGTACTGGCGGCAAGGGCAGACCGGCGGCCGTCTCGCCCTGGTGCTGATTGCCGGGACGCTGCCCGGCGTCGTCGCGGGGTCGATCATCCGGGTCAAGGTGCTGCCCGGGCCGCGCGTGTTCGACCTGGTGGTGGCGGCCGTGCTGCTGCCGCTGGGTGTCTGGCTGGCATTGACCCGGCCGTCCCGCCCGGACAGCGAGCAGGTGCGGCGGATTCCGGCGCCGGTCCTGATCGTCTTGTCCGCCGTGGTGGGCTGTGTCGGCGGGATCTACGGCATCGGCGGCGGCTCGATTCTGGCTCCGATCCTGATCGGGTCGGGCCGGCGGGCCGTCGAGGTCGCCCCGGCTGCCCTGGCGTCCACGTTCGTGACCTCGGTCGGCGGCGTGATCACCTTCACCATCTTGTCCATCAATCAGCACGCCCCAGTGGCCCCCAACTGGCCGACCGGGATCGCACTGGGCATCGGCGGCCTGGCGGGCGGCTATACCGGTGCCCGGATCCAGTCCCGGCTACCTGACGTTCTGATCCGGCGCCTGGTCGGCATCCTGGTGATCGCTATCGGTATCCGCTTCTTGGTGGCAGGCCTGACCAGCGGCGCGTGACCGCGGCTGCCTGCCCAATCCTGCGGGCATGGCAGCACCCCGCCCGCTCTCCATAGGGGTGGGGCTATGCCTGATCCCAGCGAGTGGCCACTATCGCTGCGGGAGTGGCTGGTCTGTGCCTTGCCAGCGAGGAACCAACATATGGCTTTGCCATCGCCGGATTGCTCTCCGGTGACGGGAGCCTCGGCCGGGTGTGGCAGGTTTCTAAGCCCACGAGCTACGGGGCGATGCAGCGGCTTGAGCGCCTCGGCCTGGTGCAGATGGCAGGCGAGCAACACACCACCCTCGGCCCGGCCCGTTCACTAGTCAAGGCGACCCGAACCGCCGCTCGGCGGCCAGAGCGTGGTTGCACAAGCCCGTCGCGCATGCCCGGGGCGTCCAGTCGGAGCTAATACTGAAGCTCGCACTGCTGGACCGGGCCGGCGATGACCCCCGGGACCTGCTTGAGGAACAGCAGGCCCAGTTTGTCCCCTTCGCCGCAACATTGGCCGACCGGGTGCACATGACTACCGGGATGGAGCACATCCTGGCGCTGTGGCGGCATCAGGCAATGTCCGCGATCATGCAGTTCCTGGACGAGGCGTCGTAGCAGAGGCCGGGAAGGGCCGGGTGAAGTCGGTCGGCCCGGCCATGCGTGTGGCCCGGCCTGCACCAGGCGAGCCTCCCCTGAAACGCTGAGCCGGCGCTGGCGCCGCCTTGATTTCTACACGGCAGATTCGGCAACACAGCGCCTACGTGCCGCCTACGTGCCGCCTACGTGTCGCCTATGCCACCTACGCCGTCGACTACCTGTGCCGTCTGTGCTGCCCGCCGCGGTGGTAACGTCATGGCCCGCTCACCACCGCACACCCAGAACGGGATATTCTGCGTACACCCACGGCAATGATTGACACGTCAGCGCAGCGCGCCGACTCGGCAGGGAGTATGTGGAGAGAGGCCGATCGACGCCAACTGCGGGAGTGGCGGAGAGAGGGTGATCGGTGACAATCCGC
>Ga0306920_100012372_pt1 | contig 11580 bp, 12 predicted proteins | sample flu12Cox44000170_FD_204666 | JGI IMG/M metagenome (GOLD analysis project Ga0306920, IMG submission 204666) | Lab enrichment of tropical soil microbial communities from Luquillo Experimental Forest, Puerto Rico - flux4day.12C.oxic.44.000.170 (v2)... | ecosystem: Environmental > Terrestrial >...
ACGTAAAAATCGATTGAGATACGCTATCGTTCACACGGGAAACTGAACAATGCAGCGAAAAGTGGTGGGCCAAATCTGAGCATCACAAGTGGGCCAAGCCGGAGTATCAAAATCATTCCGCGAAGTTGAGAGGATTCTTCAAGAACGAGGTGTGTCATGACGCGCAAGTACAGACAGGGAACGTATCAGGAGTTCAAGAAATTCACCCTCGACGTGGTTAAGCGCAAGCGTCAGGTTGACCCCAACCAGCCTAAGATATGGGTGGAATCAGCCGACCCTACTGATGCCAGCATTCGCGAAATCCAGTTTCAGTCGCTCGAAGCTGGAGCCAAGCTACTCTCTGCCAAGAACCGCGCCCTCTTGCGTCTGATCGCAGAGCGCCGTCCAAAATCCGTCAGCGAACTCGCAATCCTCGCCGGCCGCGCCGAGCAGAACGTGCTGCGCACACTTCACAAATTGTCGGCGGTTGGTCTTGTTCGCCTCGACAGGGGCGAAGGCCGTGCCTACCAGCCGGTCGTAGCCGGCCGGAAAGTTCATTTTGAAATCGATCTACTCAGATGAGAGCCTCACGACTAAACTCCGCTAAAATGATGCATGCCTCGCCAACTCTCAACATTTGGTGACATTCTGTCGAATGTTTGACCTGATTTAAGGCCCCTTCCCTGCCCTGCCGTTTCAGGCTATCGTCCCGCCCTCGGTCTTTATTGGGGGATAATGGTGGACGCGGCAGTTTGGGTTTGTGGGGTAATCACTCTTGTTGTTCTTGTAGTGGCAATCATTGCAAACATCAGGTGGTGGGAATTGACGCCCGCGCAGCGGCGGCAAGGCTCGCAAGGAGCTTTACCGCGAACCCGATTGGGGCGGGTGAATGAGCGACGATAGTTAATCTTTCGCTCGGCATGGTAGCCCCACCGTGTTTCAAAAAGGGTAAGTGGTGCAACGTCTTCTTTTACTCCAGCCCGACAGCGAGCGGGTTGATTGCACCCGCTCGCCAATGCCTAACTCAATCGATGCGCGTCAGCGTTAGGACCGGAATTTCTCGCCTGGTTTTGTTCTGATAATCGGCGAACAAGGGCAGCAGCTTGACCGCTGCATCGAATAGCCGAGTGCGCTCCGCGCCATAGACTTCCGCCGCTCTGGCCATGAACTTCTCTCTACCAACTTCGACGGTAACGGTGGGGTTCGCAATTAGATTGTAATACCAAGGCGGATTACGAGGGGCGCCGCCGTAGGATGCAATGATGACTATGTTATCGCCATCGCGCGAGTAGCACAGCGGGCGCACTAGCGTCCGTCCTGTTTTAGCTCCAATCATCGTAAGCAGTAGGATGGGCCAATTTTCTAGCGCGCCACCTACCCGGCCTTGGTTGGCACGAAACTCCTTGATGACGGAGTGATTTAATTCATCGACCGCGTCCGCCGTCAGTTGGGCAGGATCGCCGTCGCGGATTAATTCGCGTGCTCGCTCGGTCGAAATTTGCTCAGCCATCGGATTATTTCTCCATTTTCTATAGACGAACCCTGAAGTGTACTTAATCGACGCGTGCCTTGTGAAATATTTCAAGCCCACCCGTTGCACAAAGGGTGAATCCTGCATCATTCGGAACAGCCAATAAAATGGGCTTTCGGGCGTTTCAAATCTTAGGTGCAAAACGGAGGACTAGCGATTGGCGTTTATCCACGGAACGCGGAATATCGCGAGCCAGTCATATTGAATTGTCGGAAACGGGTCCGCAGACACTCCTTTGATAAGCAGCGCGTATTTTCGAAGCAGTTCAACCAACACAAAAATGCCTCGGTCGAGATGTTCGTAAGTGGGCAGTTGTTCGGACGGATTTTCGTCGAAGTGCCCGACGCGCTCGTGCCGAAAATTCACAATCTCTTTTGTAGCTTGAAGCAGTGTTGTTATGTCCGCTTCCACCTGTTGTTTCGGAAGAAAGTCGTTGCCGGGACCAACCAAGCGGTCAAACTCGCGATTGGCAATTCGCACTGCTTCCTGGTCAGGAAAATGCTGCATTCCAGCAATGTAAAGGGAAATGTGATGTTCTCTCGAAATGCGATGTGAGCTTTTCTGGACGCTTCTTAGGAGCCTCACAAAGGAACGGGTCCCGCGTTTGTCGTCCACTAGCCGCCCGATAAAAGCTACGGACCAGGTAACAAACAGTCCTCGCATCCATGAATAGAATATGCTCGGCTTCTGGATTGCTGAATTCTGTCGGTACATTTCCAATATCTGCTTATAGACTTCTCGACCGACGCACAACTCCGTTACCGCGCTTTCGATGGACTGGACCCATTCGGACCACTCTTTGAAATCATCCATAATTTGGCCCAAATTACAGTAACCCTCGACATTTAGACACTAATTGTCGAGAGGTGATTTTTTGTAACTTGCCTTTTACAAGGGGTTTTGGCGCTACCGCGCAGGCCAGAACTCTCGACAAAATGATAACAGGCTAAATCACAATCACAGCGCAGCCGCTGGTTTGAACGACCATGCCGCAGCAGCCGCATTCGCGATCAACAATCGGCCACATAGTCACCTCGAGACGATATCGCGCAGCCGACTCTTCAAGGCCATCTCGACGCTGGCGGCAAGAGCGAGATCGCACCATTCATATTCGCGGAAGACGCGCAGGGCCTGGGCGACGGCTTCGTAGAGGCTCTGGGCACTGACCTCGACGGTGTGCTCGACGCCCTGCTGGATCGCGGCAGGAGACCTTGCAGGTGCGGACGGCCATGAGCCGAAGGTATCACTTTCGTCTTTTATTCGCCATAAATCTTCAGGATGCGGATAGAGTGTGATAAGGTCCTTTATAACACTCTATCCCGGGGAGAGCCTTACCATCGCCCGCAAAACTGCAGTCGTTCAAAAACAGCCAACCATCAAGCTCGAACGAGCCCTGAGAGCGCTGACGGAACAACTAGAAGCGCTACAGAAACTGAGAGGCCGCCATTCCCAGGAAGCCGATGCCGAGGAAACCGAGTGGATGCACCTGACCCAAAGCATTATAGAGGCGGCATTCGGTGAGCCCAGCTCTAGCCTAGACAGGTTTTTCGCCGCCAGTCATGCGGGTTCGCACTTTACTTGGGGGAATGAGCCAATACCAAGGGCAGAACTCCAGCGCAACAATTTTGACGCGCGTGTAAGAGAATTCGATGCGCTACTGCGGAGCCTCATCGGCAAGCTTCGACTTGAGCTTCCGGAAGAAGTAATTAAAGGTCCGTATCAACCGGGCGAAGAATACGATTTTTACCGCAACCTGAGCTCCCTCATTGAAAGTGCTACCCACGACATCTTCATTGTCGATGCGTATCTCGATGAGAAAGTGTTCGACCTCTACGTCGATAAGGTTCCCAGCACTGTGACCGTCCGGATCCTGTCCAAGAAGATAACCTCTAAAGCCGAAGCAGTCGCGAAGATGTACGTTAAGAGAAGACCTCTCGAGCTACGATCGAGCGCACAGATACATGACAGAGTCGTGTTCATTGACCATCGCGGGTGGGTTATCGGTCAGTCGATAAAAGACGCCGCCGCGAAAAAGCCCACCTACATGATCGAACTCAATGAGCCATTGATCACCGACGCTAGAAATAGTCACAACCGAATTTGGGCGGCTGCGACAGCCGTCAACCTAATTCCATGAGCAACGAGCTGGTCCCCTCCCCTGTTCCCGCCTGTGTTCCTGCGATGCTCTTCGCTCCGACGCCCAGGGTCGCCAAACGCGTGTTCGAGTTCTTCACCACCCAGCTCAACAACGACCACACGCGCAAGGCGTACATGAATGCCGCCCGCCGCTTCGCCGGCTGGTGCGAGACGCGCGGCATCGCCGAGCTCGCCGCGGTCGAGCCTTCCCATATTGGGGCGTTCATCAAGCACCTTCAGAGTCAGTTCACGCCGCCCACGGTCAAGCAGCATCTGGCGGCGCTGCGGATGCTGTTTGACTGGCTAGTCATCGGCCACGTCATCGAGGTGAATCCGGCCCACGCTGTGCGCGGCCCAAAATATGGGGTGAGGAAAGGCAAGACGCCGGTGCTGACGGCCGACGAGGCCCGCGAGCTGCTCGACAGCATTGCCATCAGCCGAAATACAGGGCGCGGCAGAGCAGCGTCGCAGGAACCCTCCCTTGTCGGCTTGCGCGATCGCGCGCTCCTCGCGGTGATGGTCTACAGCTTCGCGCGCATCAACGCCGTGCTCGAGATGAAGGTGCGGGATTATTTTGTGCAGGGCCGGCGCGGCTGGGTGCGCCTGCACGAGAAAGGCGGCAAGGAGCACGAGGTCCCCTGCCATCACAATCTGGAAAAGTACCTCGATGAATATATCGCGGCCGCCAGTATCGCGGCCGACAAGGATAGCCCCTTGTTTCGCACCGCGGCCGGCAAGACCGGCGAGCTCACTAAGAACGCGATGTGGCAGCAGGACGCCTATCGCATGATTCAACGGCCCGCGACAGAAGCCGGCCTCAAGACGCGCATCGGTAATCACACCTTTCGCGCCACCGGCATTACTGCATACTTGAAAAACAACGGCACTCTTGAAGCCGCGCAGCAGATCGCTAATCACGAGAGCCCGCGCACGACCAAGCTCTACGATCGGCGGAATGAGGAGATTTCTCTCGACGAGGCAGAGAAAATTTCGATCTAAAGCAATCGCGGGCCGTTGTTTCAAAAAATACCGAGGCAGCATCATGAAGGAGGCCATATGAAGGCATTGGGTGGATGGGAAGTGATCGAACCGCCGCTAGGAAGAGGAGGACAAGGTACCGTCTACAAAGCACGATCTCCCCAGCGAACCCACGCGATTGCCAATGCTCGCCAGAGTCTATTTCAGGCGATCAAGCAGCTACCTACCTGCCCGCCACCAGACCCAGAACCTCTCCTGAGTAGTTTGATCTCCTCCATAGGCGAACTCTCCCGTCCCGATGATCGCGCTACGGAAGTTGGCGCACTGAAGCAGTTCGACATTCCCAGCGATGGAGATACCGAGGTTCGGGCCGCTGCGCAGCGTTTGGAGCACGAGGTTGAAGCGCTCAAATCCGTTCAACATCCGGGGATATTGAAACTGATAGAAGAAAATGTGGCCGAGCGATGGTTCGTGACGGAGTATCAGCCGGGCGGCACATTGGCCAACGCTACCGAGCGATATAGGGGTGATGCGCTATCGGCACTTAAGGCTTTCCGATCGATTGACGATGCGGTCGCTCACCTGCACGAAAAAGGATATGTTCATCGCGACATCAAGTCACCGAATGTATTCATAGCCGCCGATGGGCAGCTGGTCTTGGGCGATTTCGGCATCGTGTTCTTCGAAGACCAAGCACATACTCGCCTCACCTCTTCATTTGAGAGAGTTGGAAGTCGCGATTGGATGGCACCTTGGGCGCATACGGGAAAGCGAATTGACGACGTTCATCCAAGTTTTGACGTCTTCCCTCTCGGAAAACTTTTGTGGGTTATGGTCGCGGGGAGGCAGATCCTTCCTCCGTATCGGACCCATCGAATTCCACAACACAAGTTAGAAGAAATGTTCCCTGATCGGGCCGGCATGGAGAAGATCAATTCGATTCTCGATAGTTGTATTGTCACGGAAGAGGCAGAATGCCTGCCAAGCGCAGCGCCGTTATTGAAAAAGGTCGACCAAACAATAGAAGCGCTTCAAGAGCCCAGTCAGGTTGCACTGGATCATATTGATCTGGTGAGCATTGACGGCCGTTTCGCAGTACGGCTCACGGCAACGCCGTTCCAGTTGCAAGCAACACCTCTGCAGCGAAGTGCCGACGGAGAATGGGTTGCACAGGGCGATAGTGGTCCGGCCAACAGTCGTTGGCAGCCTGGGCCAAACGGAAAGCTCATTCGTTTTCAGTAAAGAAAGACCATTTTCCCAATTAAATGCTAGGGACACCAAATGCTAGGACATAACCTCCTTTATGTCCGGCTATATCGATAGGTGTGGCCTACCCCCTCTTGGCATCAACGAACCGGCCCACGAACGTTGAGGAAGGCCGAGCATGACCGCGAGCAGAACAAAATGAACTAGCCTTCCAGAGAGGGTAAAATACCTGCCCAAACTATGGACTACAGGGCTTTCATCGAACTCGCGGGCCAATTTTTGCCAGCGAGTGAATTTAAGTTAGAGTCTTTAAGCCTTTTCGAGCCGAAGAACGACCTTCAAACACTCTCCCGGTATCTCAATTCTGTTACCTGGAAACTCGAAATTGCGGACTATCACGTATCAGAAGCTCTGGAGGCAATCCCCCGCGTCTTGCCGAAAGACGAACCTGATAAGAGAACCGCAGCGTGGGCCATGCAATTCGCTCTAATGTCTGGTCATGAGGAAGGCGATGCAATGGCGATAGCACAACGTGAGACGGAGGCGCATGCTATCGCAGCAGCGCAGGCGTTACACTCAGTGCCAGACATATTAGCACACGCTCTGTATCTAGCGTTCCGTCTCGATACCCTCAGATCAATGCGCGAATGTGACAGAACAGTCGGTAGCATCGTTCGTGCTCTCAAGAATGCTTCTATTCTTTCCGTCGGTGCCGCAGTTGAAGAACTGATTACTTCCGACATATTCAAGTACTTGCGCGTATTTGTGAACACCACAAAACACCGAAGCTTGATTGACTACCGTTTCCATTCGTCGCTTGAGGACCTGGAGGATTTCGGTTTGTCGTTCTCTGCCTTTATATACGAAGACAGAAGCGGCGTCGTGGAGGGGTGGTCGTCAAAAACGGTGAAGGAATCTCTCGAACAGTCGTTTTCTTTCATGTCGGTGTCCGTGGATGCAATCATCGCGACCGCTGAAAGTGTGCTGATTAGCTGCGCTACATTATGGGAGACGATGATGTCCGGTAGCTCTTCGCGACCGGTATCACCCAAGATGTTCAAAGTGGATGGTCCTAAAGGCACACCCCCGCACATACTCAGTCCAGGTAATTTGAGTATAGGTTGTTAACTATTTATCAACGTACCGATTTGGCCGAAGAGTTTGTTGCGCAATTTGCGTCTGTGCCGCTCGTGAGTGAGTGCGTCTTTCTGAGGCCTAAGTACCTGCGTGGAGGTGTCGAGCGGGAGGTTGCGGACGTCCTGTTCGTACATCGTCAGCATGCAATTATCATTTCCCTCAAGCACCAGGGCGGCCCTGACAAGCGTTCGGCAGACAGGACTGCCCAGTGGGCAAAGAAGCATGCCGTCGAGGCGGCGGCGCAGTTGAAAGGTGCAATCACAACCCTAAAATCTCGGCGCTTATGGTGCCAACACCTACGCCGTGGCTGCGTAGAGTTCGACGCCGGCCAGCTCCAACCTATCGAAGCCATTGCGGCAGTCGAAGCCGCAGCGAACGGCGAAGTAATTCATCTTGCGGAGACAATAACGCTCAACCACCAAGGCGTGCCGTTTTCATACTTCTCAGTCGGCGACCTGTTGAACCTCATTTTCCAGCTAAGGTCTTTTCCTGAACTTCAGACTTATCTCGGTGCGAGAGCTATGTTGTCCGCCGACACACGGCAAACACTTCGAGGTGAAAAGCTTTTGTGCGAGCGATACCTGCTAAATGAGGGAGGATTCGGAGGCTGGAACGGCTTCGAAAACGCTCTACTAGAGCATGCGGCACGACAGTCAGAACTTGCAATGATTATCGCGAAAAAGCGTCGCCTTGATTCAACAACCCTGTTCGTCGAAGCAGTTGCCGACTGCCTATCCGAGAGACTTTCCAACTACGAGGAAGATCTTGCACCCGAAGTGCTTGCTTCCTTTGACCCATCCGACCGCCGGAAACACTACCTGGTCATGCAACAGGAACTCTGCGACCTCACTCTCCTAGAGCGACGGTGCCTTGGGCAATTGCGTAACGACGTGATCTCAAAGATTGAAGAAGACGCGTCGGCCTTAGCACACAGAGCGTATATAGACCATTCCCGCGACCGCCTTTACGTTATCGCCGCTTCAAAGGGATTCGACCGAAAGCGAGCAATTGACGCAGCGCAAACCATCCTCACTGCCGGTCTTGCCTACTATGGCAAGCAACGCGGCATCATAATTGTTGAGCGACTTGGGGAAAATTTCGAACTGGCGATGCGTGATGGTTTCTCGCAACACGAACAATTCAAGGCCTTAGGTGAAAAGATGTTCGGTCACCTTAAGGTCTCGGTGCATGTTGGGTCGATTAGCTCAGGCCCACAGCGCGTGTCTCAAAGCAACGTCAATCCGAAGAGGAATGCGGATTAATGCCGGGTTCACTCACCCTCTTGCAAATCAGATAAAACAGTCAGCCCCCCTACCCTCGACATTTTGTCTTCTTCTGTCGATAGTGCCGGAAGCCCTCACCCCTGTGCGAATACGAAAAAAGCACACGTCCTTCCCGACGCCCGCTGCAACTTCGTGTCTGGACAAATCACCGGGACCGCCGATCGCTAAAATTACATCACCGAGAATGCCCCATTATGGTAATGCAGGCCACCGCAAATCCGGATGGGAGTTGATCTTTGGCCAGAGTTATCGCGTTGCGCTAACGTCATTTTCGGCAAAGTGCCCAAAATCGTCAGGCTGGTCAACGTCGGCATGGCATCATAGCGACACACGCCCGATTGCCGAGAGCGAGGCAGCCAACTGACAGCCACGCGGCATCTACAGTGCGAATCGCGTCCGATCCAAAAATTGTACTAGTCAGACCTACGGTTAGCATTCCACCACGGGTCGTAAGAATGCCAATACCCTCCTTCCGATGAATTGGCGACAGCGATTGCGCTTGGAAAGAGGAAGAAGAGCGGCTGGTGGAAGGAGTATACGTCCGTGTCCACCGATGAACCAGATTGAAAAAGGGCAGCCACCTGCTCAGACGACCTGTCATCCCGGTCACCCACGAGGCCAAGGGGCTGGTGCATCGACTTATGAACTGACAAGGCCCGAATGGCGACCAGCGCTAGGGCGCAGGCGGCGGTCGAGGTCAGAGCCCAGCGATACAGTCGGCGCCGCCGCTTAGCTTGCCGGACGCGCTTGATAACGCGGCGCGCAAAGTCGGGACGAAGAGTCGGGTTGTCTTGGGAGTTCATCGTTACTGGCTCGTCGCATTATAGCGCAGTAACTTGCGCAAGCGGGCTCGCGCCCGGCATAGACGGCCGGCCACCGCCCGCACGCTGGTATTGGTGAGCCGTGCGAGTTCTTCGTAGGAATATTCGCGTCGACAAAGCAGGTAGATCACTTCTCGCTGCGCGCCTGACAGTTTCCTAAGTGCACTCTGGAGAGCAGACACTGTTGCCCGTAAGTCTTCCGGACTTTGCTCCCCAAGAATCGCGTCGTGAACCGACAACGGAACAAATAGGTTGCGCAATGAGAGGCGCCGTAGGTGATCTCTGCAAACGTTGCGCGCTATCCTGAACAACCAGGGTTCAAAAGCCTCGACCGACCGGAGTTTGGGCAGTGATAGAGCCATTCTTGGAAAGACGATCTGGCATAGATCGTCCAGGTCGGCGCTGGTTTTCCCACCAGGGTGACCACATATCCGGCAATGCGCTCCTGGTAATGCCGGATAACATCCTCAAGCGCTTGTTCATCTCCACTCCGCGCGGCCGCGATTTTTTCGAACATGGGCGGACCGTTAATCGCTGCTTCGGGCTTCGACATACGCAGCCTGTTTCGATGCGGCGATCACCCTCCCCGCAATCCACCAGATAGTATCAGTCGTTTTCGGTTATCGCGGTTTTGGGTCAGACATTTGGATTGACTCACGCATGAGGTCATCCATTTGAGTTTGAAGGGCGGCCATCTTCTGGTGAAATGCCGCCATTCGCGAAACCTGATCGGGTGTCAGAATGGCCCGAATCTGTACCGAGGCGTTCAGGGCCTGCTTCTGAATCTGCGCATCTAGTTGGGCCGCTTGATCCTCCAAAGGCGCCAGATCCTCGCTGCGGGCTGTACCTGAAGATAGGAGCCTGTTCGCGATTTGTTCGTGGATCGATTGCAGTTGCTGAATGAGAGGAGCGGTCTGTGAAGCGTTAGACTTGAGGATCTGGTTAACCTGGTTTTGCTGATCGGCGGTCAACTGGGCCGCCTTCATCCCGGCCAACAAAGGTGGAATTATCATCGGCGGCATCGGTGGAAATCCGCCGCCGGTCGAGCGATAGATGAAGAAACCGTTTCCCGGCGCCGGGGCTGCACCCATAGTAACCACCGGCTGGGCCCATGCCGGCGCCCACCAGCAACCCCCTGCCAAGGCAATCAGGAGCAAGGTTTTTAATCCGCGCATCGTGAGTCCTCGCGCTACAGTTTTGTCAGTTAAGGAAATAGACGTTCGATACATGGAGAAAATCACGCATGACTAAGACCACGAATCCATCAAAACCTCGTAGCGACTGAAATGTTGAGGCATTCCCGACGCATCGGCGCCTAATATTGCCGCCCGTGCGCGTGTTTTAGGATTCATATGCGCTCGAGAGTCGCGCGTATCCTTTTCGTATTTTCGGCGTATCTAGTTCGCCGGAAATTCCACTTTTCACGCTAAAGCTAAACGAACCTTCGCCATTGTAGGAGCAATGTGTTGCCCTGAAACCGGGAGTAGACCTTATGCGGACAGGCAAGGAAGCGAGGTTCCGTCGATGGCGTGCGCTGGAACAGCTCGAATGACTGCGGTTAGGTATCCGCCATAGGATATGACATCACGAAATTTCTGTGCGCCTACCGTAGTGGCGTACGGACGTCGCAAAAATGACTGAGACGACGGCCTGCCCTCCCCTACTCGCAGTTGGCGCTGTCATGACCAGTTCCATCTTTTGCGAACGGATTTGAGCGCATCGCACTTTGCCCAAATTGAGCGTTTTGGGCAATACGGCCAACTTCCGAGGGGGGCCGGGGGGATTCTGATTGTGGGATGCCCGAAGGGCTTTCCTTATGCGGGTAAGGCGACCATAACATTGTTGAGCGACATGAGTTTTACCTCCTGTTGTGCCGGGGGTAACGGCCTCGACACGGAGCCTTCGTTTACTGTTCCCGTTAAACCATATTTGCTTTCCATGTTGCGTTCTCAGCCACTGCCTCACCGTGCTGCTCGATGAGCGCAACAAAGCATTGGCGCTGTCCTAAGTTGGAGTACCCGAGACCGATGATGCTGTCTTGTTGCGATTCATTCTGGTAGCTCTAGTTGTTTCAAGGCCATGGCAGCCTGCGTGTCGGTGGGGCCAGCTCTGACTGAAAGCGATCCAGGAACGGCATCATCTTTTTCGCAACGCGCTGAACGGTTCGGTGCAGTTCGTCGACGCTCGCAGTTCCCATCTACTCGGCTATTTTTAGCGCGGCGGCTTGAAGTCGCATGCTTATCTCGATGAGTTGGTGCGAGCAGTTCGAGTTGGAAGGGTTCGGTGATTGTGAAGTTTTGTTCCATTGCTTCCTGGGTGAAGAGTCCGACCGCTCAATTTGACTCTGCATTCTGTAGCTGGGACGAGGGAAGGAAAGCGAAAAACGCCCAGATGATCTTCCATACCAAAGGCGCCGCAGAGGCGACGACAATAGCGGCGAGGGTCCACGCGCCGCCAATTATCCACTGTGGACGGATGTGAGTGACAGTGGCGAAGCGGGCGGTGTCCG
>Ga0306920_100012373_pt1 | contig 11579 bp, 11 predicted proteins | sample flu12Cox44000170_FD_204666 | JGI IMG/M metagenome (GOLD analysis project Ga0306920, IMG submission 204666) | Lab enrichment of tropical soil microbial communities from Luquillo Experimental Forest, Puerto Rico - flux4day.12C.oxic.44.000.170 (v2)... | ecosystem: Environmental > Terrestrial >...
ACAGGCGACGGCGATTTGTTTCATCGCGCCGGCGCCAGCAGCGAGAGCGACATCGACGAGCGCGACATCCACCACTGCACCAACACCGCCTGGCTGTTCGGCGGAGTCGACATGCCCCGCTGGATCGCCTTCAAGACCGGAGATCCGGAAGGCTTCAAAGCTTTGATGGAGCGCGGCCGGGGGGCCTGCGGCGGCCTCTTCGAGCGGCCCTTCGTATCGTGGCGCGACGATGTCGCGCTGTTTCTGGGACCGCGGCTCGCCGGCTATTCGGCAGTCCATGTCGAGGACCAGACCGAGGTCGAGATCCGCTCGCACCGGCTGATGGCGCAGCATCTGGCGGTCTACCGAGAGCATGCGCCGGGCTTTGGGAACGCTTACCTGCTGCTGTCGGCGCCGCAGCTCGGGGTGCGCCATGCGCGGCGTCTCGTCGGCATCGGCCGGGTCACGCGCGAGGACTGGTCGAACGACACGCCGCGGCCCGACGAGATCGGCATCTCGCCGTCGCTGTCACCGACGTTTCCACTCCTGTCGGTACCCTATGGCTGTCTTGTGCCGCGCGACATCGACGGGCTGCTGGTTGCCGGCCGGCACATCTCCTGCGACCCGTCGAGCCACTCATTCCTGCGCGAGATCCCGCAATGCTGGCTCACCGGCCAGGCCGCCGGTGTTGCGGCAGCGCTCGCGGCGGCCGCGCGCCGCGCCCCGCGCGCGGTGCCGATCGCGGAACTGCAGGGCGGCGCTGCGGCGGCAGCAGGTATTGTTGCGCACCGAGCCCGGGCCGGCGCTCGCCGCTCCCGGTGAGACCGCCGAGGCCGAGCGCTGCGCGCCGCGCACGGTGCCGATCGCGGAATTGCAGGCGGCGCTGCGGCGGCAACAGGTATTGTTGCGCGCCGAGGGCGAGCCGGCGCTCGCCCCTGCTGGTGAGACCGCCGAGGCCAAAAGCTAAGCACGGCCGATAGCGGATAAATCGAGTTTTTTCGCAACACCTTCGCCCTTGCGGAGAAGCACCCACGCTCCGCTGGGTTCAGGCAGGTGGCGTCAGGCCATAGATACGGCAATTCCCCGCGCGCCTCCGACCCGATTCTCCGATTTTTGAATGACGACATATTGACGACCCCGATGCCAGTTTTCGCCGGTTGGGGCCTGGTGGAGGCGGGGTGTTGGATGGCTGTTTCGATTGTGGAACAGGACGGGCGCATCGCTGTCAGCTCTCCCTACCATCCCAACTTCCCGGCCCGGGCCCGGCTTCTCGGAGGAGACTGGGACGCGCTGCGGCACGTGTGGCTATTCGATGCGGGCGAAGACGATCGCGTAAGGTCGCTTTGCCGCGAGATCTACGGCACGGACGGTGCCGATGCTGTGGCTCCGATCCGGTACGCGGAGCGATATGGCAGAAATGAGTTCTCCGAGCAGGCTGCGGTGCCGCACTACTTCGGCCACCGGCAGCGCCTTCGCGAGAGGATGACCGGCAACGGAGCCGACAGCTTGCCCGATTACGAATTGCTCGAGGTTATCCTATTTGCAGCCCGCCTGCGTGGCGATGTGAAGCCAGTGGCAAAGGCCCTTCTCGGGCATTTCGGCGGCTTTGCCGAGACGATGAGTGCCGAACCCGACGCGCTGGCTGCGGCGGGGCTCAACCTCGCCGGCATCGCCGCGATCAAGGCGGCGCGCGAAGCCGCATTGCGGCTGATGCGCGCGGAGTTGCAGCACCAGCCTGTCGTCAACTCATGGGACAAGCTGATCGATTATTGCAGCGCTCAGGCCTCCCACGGCAAGGTCGAAGAGTTTCACATCCTGTTTCTCGATCGCAAGAATGTGCTGATCAAGGATGAGCGCCAGCAGCGCGGAACCATTGACCACACGCCGGTCTACCCACGCGAGGTCGTCAAGCGGGCGCCTCGGCGCTGATCCTGGTGCACAATCATCCCTCGGGCGATCCGACCCCGTCTCAGGCCGACATCGCCGTGACCCAGGATATCAAGAAGGCTGCCGCCCCGCTCGGCGTCGTATTGCACGACCATGTGATTATCGGCCGCAACCGCCACACCAGCCTGCGCGAGCTGGGAGAGATCTAGCTGCCAGGTTTTGCAGGGTTTCGGTCTTCCGCCTCCCGGCCCGACGGACATTTTGTTGACCCCCGGCACGTAGGATCGAGATCGGCTTGGCAGACGATCCGGCCGGGCCAAGCCTGAGCGGGGAGCGGCGTCGAGGATGATCCCCCAACCCGGCGCCGCTCCTTATCCGCTTCGCCTCAGCCCTGCTCCCGCTGGAGCAGATTTGTCAGGGCAGAGACGTTCCTGACCCGACGGAAGTCGTGAATGATTTCGAGGCTCGCCTCGATCTGCCGATCGGGCAGTCCCGAATGCGGCACCAGGGCACGATATTTAGCGTCGATGTCGGCCCAGGCGATGCCCCCTATCCCTGCCCCCTTTGGCGCATAGACCGTGCTCGTCGAGGTCCGGCCATCCGTCGTACGAATGGTCACGGTGGCTCCCTGCCGATAGCGCTCAACATCCTCGGTCGGCGGCGCGCCAACGCGGATTTTGTCAATCAGCCGGTGGATCACCGGATCGGCAATCTTTTCCTGTGTTGCATTGACCCAAGACAGACCGTGATCTGCCGCGCCGGCCGCCAGAAAATAGGCGGGACTATGCGCCATTCCGATCAGGTCCGTCGGATGGAGCGGTCCGGCGAGCGAGGTGACACCCGGGCGTGACAGCGTGATGCTCTCGACTTGATCCGGCGAGATACGGCCGTCTTTCGCCGCGTGGGCGGCGGCCTCGGCGAGCGCGTGGTGAGGATGACCGCCCGGCACGAGCTTGATCGCTATGTCGGTGACAATGTCCCACGTCTCGCCCCAGCCGTTGATCGCGTTCGCCGCCGCCGGCCCGCCTTCGACACCGCCATAGACCTCGAAGAAGCCGTTCCGGCCCTCCAGGATCCCTTCCTCGCCCTGGTATCCGCGCTGCGCCGCGAGAGCAGCGCTGATCCCCAACATTGCTGCCAGTCCGGCGTGGTATTCACGAGCCACGCTGGTGTTTGCGGCAACGGCGAGCCCGCCGATGGAGGTCGCCGACAAGGCGATCGCCTGGGCCATCCGCGTCGCGTCGAGTCCGAGGAGCCGACCGGCGGCGACCGCGCCGGCAAAGATCGCGACGAGGCAACCGTGAAAACCGCGGGTGCGGAAGCCCGGTGTCACGGCTTCACCGATGCGTCCCGCCACCTCATAGCCGAGCACGATCGCCGTCAACACCTCCTCACCGCCCCCACCCGTCCGCTCGGCGCCGGCAAGAGCGGTGGCGGCGAGGGTCGTGCCGGCATGGACGATATTGCGCAGGTCGCTGTCGTCCGAGGCCGCGGCATCACTTGCCACGGCGTTGACCTGCGCAGCATCGGCGATCGGCAATTTGGGGCCGGGATGGAACCAGAGCGAGGCGTCCGGTGTGCCGCCGCGCTCTTGCGCGAGGCCGCGAATGATCGCGGCAGAGTCCAGCCCGGTGCCGAATGCGGCGCTCGCCAAAGTGCTGGCGATCAGCATTGCCGCATGCTCTAGCGTCTGCGGCGGCAAGTCGGCCGGAGTAGTCCGGGTCAGGAACTCGGCCAGTTCGCGGGCAACCGTCATCGTATCCTCCTATCTCGGTATTGCTTGGTTCGACCCACTACTAAGCCGGGGGTTGAGTTCGACGCCGCGTGCTGCCAAGCTCGTTCCGGCTCGGCAATCGCCGGGCATAACGAGACACGGCAAGGAGAACGATTATGGCTATGGCCGTCCAGCACGTGCATCTTAAGGGCGAGGATCCCAAGAAGACCGCGCAGTTCTACATCGACAATCTCGGGGCAAAATTGATTGCCGAGATCCCGGGACGCGGCTGCCGGCTCGACCTGCACGGGTTGCAGCTCAACATCACCGGAAAGGTCTCGAGCCAAAGCCGCGATCAGCTCTACGGCATCGAGCACATCGCCGTCGACACCGACGACTATGCCGGAACCATGGCCAAGCTCAAGGCCAATGGCGTGCGCGTCCTCGAAGAAATGCCGCCCAACAACAACGGCCGCCGCGTCTGTTTCCTGCAGGCTCCCGACGGCGCCCAGGTCGAGATTATCGAAAAAGTCTAACCGGGGCACAGGCGGCCGGCATGGCGCTAAAGGACAAGATACCGCTGGGCGTGGCGCTGCCGCATCGCTCGCCGCAACCGGTCGACATGGCGGCGGTGCGGCGGGTCGCCCAGCGCGCCGAGGGGCTGGGCTTTCGCGACCTCTGGGTCACCGAAAACACCTTGGATCAAGTCTTCTGCTTTGACCCGGTGGTGGTGCTGACTTATGCGGCGGCGGTCACCACCACCATCCGTCTCGGCGCCTCGGTGGTCGTCATGGCGGTGCACAGCCCGCTGATGATCGCCCATCAATGGGCGTGTCTCGACTATGCGAGCAATGGCCGGGCGATCCTCGGCGTCGGGCTCGGGCGCGAGCACCATTATCGGCAGTTCGAGGTATCCGAAGAGGGCAGGGTCACCCGCTTCCGCGAGGAATTGGCGGTGATCCGCGCGCTGTGGTCGGAGCAGCGGACGACCTTTCACGGCCGCTTCCACAATCTCGACAACGAGCCGATGTCGCCCAAGCCGGTGCAGCAGCCGATGCCGATCTGGATGGGGGTCGGCCATCCGAACGCGGTGCGCCGCGCCGCGCGGCTCGCCGATGGTTGGATGGGCTCGGGCGGCTCGAGCATTGCCGCCTTTTCCCGGTCCGTTCCGATCCTCCGAGAGGCGCTGGAAAATGCCGGGCGAGACCCGGCGAAATTCCCGACCTCAAAGCGCGTGTTTATCGCGGTCGACGAGCGCCCGGGGGTGGCGCGGGCCGATCTCCATCGCTGGTTCACGGAGGTCTACCACAACCCCGAGGGCACCGACGCCTCAGGCATCCACGGCACGCCGGAGCAGGTGCGCGAGCGGCTCGAGGAGCTGGTCGCGACGGGCGCCAACCATCTCCTGCTCAACCCGGTCTCGCGCTATGCCGAACAGCTCGAGGCGCTGGCCGCGGTCGTCGGTCTCTCATAGGAGCGTATTTGTATGAGTTCTGGCGAGACGGATTTAATCAAACAGCAGGTCGCCGCCCATTGGGGCCGGCGAGCCCCGGGCTTTGACGCGGGCTTTGGCCACAGCATCCACACTCCCGCCGAGCGCGCCGCCTGGGACCGCATCTTCAATCTCGTCCTGCCGGGACACCGCCCGCTCGAGGCACTCGATGCGGGCTGCGGCACCGGATTTCTGAGCTTCGAGCTGGCGGTCCGCGGTCATCGGGTCACCGGCGTCGACTTCGCCCCGGCGATGCTCGCCGAGGCCCGACGCAAGGCGGCGGAGCGGGCCGTCTCGATCCGCTTCGAGGAGGCCGACGCCGAGCACTTGCCGTTTCCGGCCGCCAGCTTTGATCTCGCGATCAGCCGCCACGTGCTGTGGACCCTGCCGCATCCGGAGGCGGCGATCGACGAATGGACCCGGGTGCTGCGGCCGGGCGGGCGCCTCGTCGTCGCCGACGGGCAGTTCGACCCCAACTTCCTGGTAGAGCCGTCTCATAATGCCCGCACCAGCGACGAATACGCGGCGATCGGCGACCGGTTGCCGTTTCTCGGCGGGCGACCGCGCGAGGAGATCGAGGCATTATTCAAGGCGCATGGCCTCGTCGGGGTCGCCAGCGACCCGGTGCTCGATCTGGTCGAGGCACAAGCGCAGCGAATGGTCGAGGAGGGCCGCGAGCGGCAAACGCGCCGGCGTTATGTCGTGTGGGGCGACGTGCCGCGCTGAGCCTTGCACGGGAAAATTCCCGCAAAAAATCTTGTTGGCGTGCCCAGTTGGCCGAGGGTGTTGTCGAAAGGCTATATAAATCAAACATTAAAGATGAGGACACCGCCTCATCGCCGGCACCGCAAACCGGGAATCTTCGGCCCGAGAAACCGGGTAAAATTTCAATAACCGGGAAATAACCGGGAACTGGTAGGGGTCGCCTGGGCGACGCTCTCCACCCTGCGACAGATCATACCTGACGATCTTGACGGGAAGATGGTGTACCGAGGCGATCGCGGCATCCCCGGGATGGCACCTAATCCGCGAGACCCATTACCAGCGCCAAGGCCACGTTGAGGCGGGCGATGTCGGCGACGGCGAGCTGGCCGATCCGGTGTGCGACCCGTTCCCGGCGGATCGCCACCGGCTTATCGGCCATGACCTGGGATCGCACCCGTAGACCCGTTCCCGGCTCGGGCTCGATCGTGACGCGGAAATCCGCCTCCGCCAATTCGGAGGTCAGCTGGCAGATCACGACCGAGGCATGGCTCTCCAGGATCGCATTTGACTGCACGATGACGGCCGGCCGCGGTTTCCCATAATCACCGGGCGCGGCGACGATTACCAAATCACCGCGGCGCATCGGCATCGAATTCGGATACCGCTTCGATCCACAAAAGCGCCTCGCGTTCGCTGTCGGGGCTCAGCTTGGCAACCTGCGCCGCGATCCGCTCGCGCACGGTCTCGGAGCGCGCATCGGGGACGACGAGGCGCAATTCGCGCAAGCCCTGTCCTCGGCGGCGAGCGCGCATCATCTTCATTCGTTCCGCAGGCTCAGCCATTTCTGTTCCCGATAGAGAGAGATAACACGCTATCATGTAACGCGTTACGAAGCTGGAGGCAAGAAGTTGGATGTTCTATCGCTATGGTGAATCGGCAAATGGCACTAGCATCGCCGCCATGAAAGCTACAGCAGAGGCGCGGGTCGAACGGCGGCTGGCAGCGATTTTGGCGGCCGACGTGGCCGGCTATTCGCGGCTGATGGAGGCCGACGAGGAGGGCACACTCGCGGCGCTGCGGGCGGTTCGCCGTGAACTCGGCGATCCCAAAATCGCGGAGCATCGGGGTCGGATAGTCAAAACGACCGGCGATGGCCTCCTGGTTGAGTTCGCCAGCGTCGTCGACGCGGTGCGCTGTGCGGTCGAGATGCAGCGGGAGATGCTCGCCCGCAACGCCGCAATACCGGCACAGCGCCGCATCGAATTTCGCATGGGCATCAACCTCGGCGACAGAAGCATCGAGGATGGCGACATCTTCGGCGATGGCGTCAACATCGCAGCCCGGCTGGAAGCGCTGGCCGAGCCGGGCGGGATCTGCCTCAGTGCAGCGGCGCACGAGCAGGTGCGCGACCGCCTCGACATCACCTTCGATGATCTCGGCGAGCAGCAGGTCAAGAATATCGCGAGACCTGTGCGCGTGTACCGGGTGCGACCGAAAGGCCCCCTCTCTACCCCCGGAACGCCCGCCCCGGCGGGCGGCCGTCCGGGGGCTCCCCCGCGAGCGGGGGAGGGAAGGGTGGGGGTGCTGCCGCTGCCTGACAAGCCATCCCTCGCGGTGTTGCCGTTCCAGAACATGACCGGCGACGCCGAGCAGGAATACTTCGTCGACGGCATGGTCGAGGAGATCACGACGGCGATCGCGCGGCTGCCGTGGCTCTTTGTCATCGCCCGCAACTCCGCCTTCACCTACAAGGGCAGGCCGGTCGCTGTGAAGCAGGTGGCGCAGGAGCTCGGCGTGCGCTACGTGCTCGAAGGCAGCGTGCGCAAAGCCGGCACCCGCGTGCGCATCACCGGGCAATTGATCGACACGACAACCGGCGCGCACATCTGGGCCGACCGCTTCGACGGTGCGCTCGACGACATTTTTGAGTTGCAAGACCAGGTCGCGTCCAATGTCGCCGGCGCGATCGAACCAAAGCTGCGCCAATCCGAGATCGAACGCGCCAGCCGCAAGCCGGCCGCGAACCTCACCGCTTACGACCTTTATCTGCGCTCATTGACGCAGTCATATCGCTTTACCGAAGAGGGCCTTGCCGAGGCGATCGTCCTCGCCCGGCAGGCGCTGGCAATCGATCCCTCCTACGCGCCGGCCGCTGCTATGGTCGGCTGGTGTCGGGCGGTGCAGCGGACTCAGGGGTGGGGAGCGCTGTCGCACGAGGACATCGCCGAGGCCTGCCGTCTGGCCCGACAGGCGCTCGAAGCCGAGCGTGATGACGCCGAAACGGTTTCGCAGGCTGCCCGGACGCTGTTTTTGATGGCCGGCGAGGCGGCGATGGCGGCGGCGGCTCTCGATCGCGTCCTGGCGCTCAACCCGAACGCAGCTCACGCCTGGCTGGCCAGAGCGAATATCCACGCGCAGCGCAACCAGCCCGAGGCGGCGATCGAAGCCATCGAACGGGCGCACCGTTTGAGCCCGTTCGATCCGTATACCTTTTTCTACGCCGGTACTATCGCTATCGCTCATCTCGCCGCGCGACGCTTCGAACAGGCGATCGAATCGGCCGACCGCGCCCTAAACGACCAGCCGCGCGCGGTCGCAGCGATGCGGGTCAAAGTCGTCGCGTTGACGCATCTCGGCCATTTCGACGAGGCACGCGCCGAACTTAATCGAATGCTAGCCATCGACCCCAATCTGACCATCGCCGGCTTTCGCGCCTCGTACGCTCACTTTCAGGCGCCGGAAATTCTCGAACTCTACGTCACCGGCCTGCGCCTGGCCGGCTTACCGGAATGAGCGAGGGTCGGGTCGAGCGCCGGCTGGCAGCGATCCTCGCTGTCGATGTTGCCGGCTATTCGCGGCTGAGGGGTGAAGACGAAGAGGGCACGCTGGCGGCGCTGCGGGCGGTTCGCCGTGAACTCGCCGATCTCAAGATCGCCGAGCACCGCGGGCGCATCGTCAAAACCACCGGCGACGGCCTCCTTGCCGAGTTCGCCAGCGTCGTCGACGCGGTGCGCTGTGCGGTCGAGCTGCAGCGCGAGATGGCCGAGCGCAACGCCGCGGTGCCCGAGAACAAGCGCATCGAATTTCGCATGGGCGTCAATGTCGGTGACATCATCATCGAGGATGGCGACATCTTCGGCGACGGCGTCAACATTGCAGCCCGGCTCGAAGCGCTGGCTGAGCCGGGCGGGATCTGCCTCAGCGCCGCGGCGCATGAGCAGGTGCGCGACCGCCTCGACCTCGCCTTCGACGATCTCGGCGAGCGGCACGTCAAGAACATCACACGACCCGTGCGCACCTATCGTGTCGCTCTCGGCGTACCGTCCCGCGCGGCGCGGCCGATCGGGGCTCCGCTGCCGCTGCCCGACAAGCCGTCGCTCGCGGTCCTACCCTTTCAGAACCTGACCGGCGATGCCGAGCAGGAGTATTTCGTCGACGGCATGGTCGAGGAGATCACGACAGCGATCGCGCGGCTGCCGTGGCTCTTCGTCATCGCCCGCAACTCCGCCTTCACCTACAAGGGCAAGGCCGTGGACGTGAAGCAGGTCGCGCGCGAATTGGGCGTGCGCTACGTGCTCGAAGGCAGCGTGCGCAAAGCCGGTACCCGGGTGCGCATCACCGGGCAATTGATCGACACGACAACCGGCGCCCACATCTGGGCCGACCGCTTCGACGGCGCGCTCGACGACATTTTTGAGTTGCAGGATCAGGTCGCGTCCAATGTCGCCGGCGCGATCGAACCGAAATTGCGCCAAACCGAGATCGAGCGCGCCGGCCGCAAGCCGACCGCGAACCTCACCGCTTACGACCTCCACCTGCGGGCATTGGCGCAGTCATATCGCTTTAGCGAAGAGGGCCTTGCCGAGGCGGTCGTCATTGCCCGCCGGGCACTGACGATCGATCCGTCCTACGCGCCGGCCGCAGCTTTGGTCGGCTGGTGTCGCACCTTGCAGCGGATTCAGGGGTGGGGAGCCCTGTCGGATGTGGGCATCGGCGAAGCCTGCCGGCTGGCCCGCCAGGCGCTCGAAGCCGAGCGCGATGACGCCGAAACGATTTGGCAGGCCGCCTGGACGCTGTTTTTCCTCGCCGGCGAGGCGGCGATGGCGGCGGCTCTCGATCGCGCCCTGGCGCTCAACCCGAACGCGGCTCACGCCTGGCTGGCCAGAGGGCATATCCACGCGTGGCGCAACCAGCCTGAGGCGGCGATCGAAGCCGTCGAACGGGCGCGCCGCTTGAGCCCGCTCGATCCGTATACCTTTCTCTACGCCGCTACCATCGCTGCCGCCCATCTCGTCGCGCGACGCTTCGAACAAACGATCGAATGGACTGACCGCGCCTTGCACGAGCAGCCGCGTATGGTCCAAGCGATGCGCGTCAAAACCGTCGCGTTGGCGCATCTCGGCCATCTCGACGAGGCACGCGCCGAGCTTGGTCGGATCCTTGCGACCGACTACCCTCCGACCATCGCGGGCGTTCGCGAGTACGCTCACTTTCTGGCACCGGAAGTTCTCGAACTCTACGTCACCGGCCTGCGCCTCGCCGGCCTGCCGGAGGGGTGAGCCGCCGTGCTCCCGCGACCCTGAAGCTTTTCAGCTGTGACGGACAAGCCCATCGTCCTTTCACGCCACGCTCAGCATGTTGTGGGCGAGCGAAAGGTCGCCCACGAGTGGATCGCGGAAGCAATAGGGAGCCCGGCTTTTACAGAGCCCGACCCGACGCAACCTGGAGCGATCCGAGCTTTCCGTCGGATCGCAGCGTTTGGCATTCGCGTGCTACGCGTGGTCTATTACGATACCGGGACCGAATACCGGATCATTACAGTATTCTTCGATCGCCAGGCATCGAGAAGGAGACCGATTCCATGAGGGTGCGGACGGATGCAGCGGCGGATGCGCTCTACATCCGGCTAGAGGAGTCGGCGATCGTCGAATCGGAAGAAGTGAGCCCAGGCGTCATTCTCGATTTTGACGAGGGTGGCCGGGTCGTGGGCATCGAGATTCTGAATGTTCGTGAGCGACTGCCTGGTGCGGACCTGAAGCGGGTCGAGGTTGAGGTGGCCTGAGAGGTCGCTCGCGTCAGGCCGAGTTCCAGCATATCCTCAGCCGCGGATCTCCTGCGGGACTGACGGGCGAGATGAGCGACACGCGGGTCGAGCGACGATTGGCGGCCATTCTGGCGGTTGATGTTGCCGGCTATTCGCGGCTGATGGGCGAAGATGAGGAGGGCACGCTCGCCGCGTTGCGTGCGGTCCGCCGAGAGGTCGGCGATCCCAAAATCACCGAGCACCGCGGTCGCATCGTCAAGACGACCGGCGACGGTCTCCTCGTCGAATTCGCCAGTGTGGTTGACGCCGTGCGCTGTGCCGTCGAGGTGCAGCGCGAGTTGGTCGCCCGCAATGCGGCCGTGCCGGCGGCACGGCGGATCGAATTTCGCATGGGCGTCAATGTCGGCGACATCATCATCGAAGACGGCGACATTTTTGGCGATGGCGTCAACATCGCCGCGCGCCTGGAGGCACTGGCCGAGCCGGGCGGGATCTGCATCAGTGCGGCTGCGCACGAGCAGGTGCGAGACAAGCTCGATTTCTCGTTCGAGGACATGGGCGAGCAACAGGTCAAGAACATCGCCCGGCCGGTGCGGACGCACCGCATTGTGGTTGGTTCGCCCGCTGAGACAATCACTGCTGCCGCTGCTGCCGCAACGGAGCCCTCGCCTCCCGAAAAGCCGTCGATTGCGGTGCTGCCGTTCCAGAACCTAAGTGGCGACCCCGAGCAGGAATATTTCGCCGACGGTGTTGTCGAG
>Ga0306920_100012374_pt1 | contig 11579 bp, 13 predicted proteins | sample flu12Cox44000170_FD_204666 | JGI IMG/M metagenome (GOLD analysis project Ga0306920, IMG submission 204666) | Lab enrichment of tropical soil microbial communities from Luquillo Experimental Forest, Puerto Rico - flux4day.12C.oxic.44.000.170 (v2)... | ecosystem: Environmental > Terrestrial >...
CCGCCCTCGAAGGATATGCGTCGTTCAACGGTGCGTTGAGCAAGACCCTGGACGTGAAGACCCGCGAACGCATAGCGCTCGCGATCGCGCAGGTGAACGGCTGCGACTACTGCCTGTCGGCGCATACCTATCTCGGACTGAATGTCGCCAAGCTCGATGAGGGCGAGGTGCGACGCAACCGGCAGGGACACTCGGGTGATGCGAAAGCCGATGCGGCGGTGGTGTTCGCGCGGCGCGTTGCGGAGGCTCGCGGTCGCGTGTCCGATGCTGAGCTCACAGCCGTGAAGTCCGCGGGCTACACCGATGCCCAGGTGGTGGAAATCGTTGCCAACGTCGCCATCAACGTGCTCACCAACTTCATCAACAACGTCGCACATACCGACATCGACTTTCCCGTCGTGCGTGCGGAAGCCGCCTGACTCGCAATTCGACCGGACACCGTGGCGGAAGCCGCGGTGCCCGGTCATGGATCCCGGAATGCCCATGAGCAGCAATCCCGCCCAGGTGATATTTCCGCCATCGGCGCGCGCCGCGCAGGAACGGCTTGGCTCGCGTGCGCTCCAGCAACGTCGTGAGCGCGCGGGTGGCTTTCAAACCCGAGTCAACGAGCGATTGATTGCTTTCCTCGCCCGCGTGGACAGCATTTTCATCGCGACGGCTACGGCCGACGGCCAGCCTTACATTCAGCATCGCGGCGGACCAAAGGGATTTCTCAAAGCCCTTGGGCCTTCGACACTCGGCTTTGCGGATTTTGCCGGCAACCGCCAGTACATCACCGTCGGCCGACTGTCGGAGAACAGCGCGGTATGTCTCTTTCTGATTGACTACGCGCAACCCGCCCGTGTCAAGGTCTGGGGCCATGCGTCAGTCGTGGAGAATGACGAGGCGCTTCTCGCCCGCGTTGCCGACCCGGCATATCCCGCGCGCGTCGAGCGTGCAATTCTCATCGAGATCGACGCCTGGGATATCAATTGCCGCCAGCACATCCCGCGCAAGATCGCCGCCGAAGAGGTAGCGTCAGCGATCGAGAATCTGGAGTCCCGCATACGTGTGCTGGAGGCGGAAAACGCCGCTTTCAGGCAGCAAAATATGACTATGCAGCCTCGGAGCAGCGACAATGACCAACCCCACTGATTCTGTACGACGCTTCTATGACGCCTTGGGCCGTGGCGATGTAGCGACCGTAGTCAGCTTGCTCGATTCGCAGGTGCAATGGACTGAAGCGGAGTCATTTCCGTACTACGGTGGTACCTGGGAGGGACCGGAGGCCGTCCTCAACAATCTCCTCATTCCCCTCGCGCGTGACTGGGAGGGCTTCGCTGCAAGCGCTCATGAGTTCATCGCTTCCGGCGACCGGGTAGTTTCGCTGGGGATCTACACCGGCACCTTCAAGAAAACCGGCCGAGCGGTCAATGCGGCCTTTGCACATGTGTGGACGGTGCGCTCTGGGAAACTCACCCGGTTTGATATGTACACCGATACGGCAAAGGTGCTCGAAGCCGTGAAAGGTTAGCCCGCGGAGGAGTCCGGCGCGCGCAACAGTCCGGTTTCCAGTGCCTTGAGCACCGCGCGCGTGCGGTCGCGGGCGCCGAACTTGGCGAGGATGCTGGAGACGTGATTCTTAATTGTCCCCTCGGCTGTCCCGAGGGCGCAGGCGATCTCTCGGTTGCTATAGCCGCCGGCCATTAGGCGAACCACTTCGGCCTCTCGCGCGGTCAGTTGCTCACGCGGTCCCTTCGCGTCGATGCGTAGTGCGCCGCCAACGCGCAACAACCGCTCGGTCACTGCAGGCTGAAACACAGTCGCGCCGCCGGCGACGGCGCGAATGGCTGCGAGGAGCTGCTGATAGGAAACGTCCTTTAGTAGAAAGCCACGCGCCCCAGCGCGGATGCCGTCGAGCACCACATCGCTGTCATCGAAGGTGGTGAGGATCAGCGTCGGAGGGAGGGCCTCGCGCTCCGCTAGAGCGCGGAGCACCTCGACGCCATTTTGGCAAGGCATGCGAATATCCAACAGCAGCACGTCTACCGGGATCGCCAGGACCTTGTCTACGGTCTCCGCGCCGTCGGCGGCTTCACCGACCACCGAGATGCCCTGATCCATCTCCAGGAGCGTGCGGATGCCCTGGCGAATGAGCATCTGATCGTCTGCGATCAGAACCCGGATCACACCACGCCGCCGCGCACCGGCAACAGCGCCGTCACCTCGAAGCCGCATCCCGGCTGGCTCGCTACGCGTAGCTCACCGCCGGCCTGCGAGACGCGCTCCCGCATGCCGCGGATTCCAAACCCCCCATCCGCGCGCTCGCTGCCACGACCGTCGTCGCGCGCGTCGATACGCAACGTCTCGTCCTCGCACCGCACACTAATCCAGAGGTTGTCGGCATCCGAATGCCGTGCAGCGTTGGTGACGATTTCCTGCGCGCAGCGTAGCAGCGTGTGCGCCCTCTCCGGGTCCGGTGTGCGCAACGCCTCTGGGATATCCAGATGTATTCGCGGCCGCGGTACGCTGCCAACGAGCGCCTGCAGCGCGTCGGCCAGATTTATTCCATCGCGGGTCCGGGACTCGGCGACGATTTCGCGCACATCGCTCAAAAGACGCCGCGCGAGGCCCTGCGCCGTCGCGACGCTGGCGTGCGCCGCGCCTTGCGTGAGCTGCAACGCCGCTTCCAGGTTGAGCGCCAACGCCGTGAGGTGATGGCCGAGCGCATCATGCAGTTCCTGGGAAATCCGCAGTCGCTCCGCCATGCGACCCGTGTCCGCCAGAATCTGTCCCACTCCGCGCAACTCAGCGTTGCTGGCCGCCAGCGCCGTGCGCGCAGCGACTTCGCGCGCCATGACATCGAATACGAAGAGCGCCGCCAGCTGCAAGCCCAGATAGGGCGGCAGGAGGAGCCTCGTGGCGTGCGGATTGAAAGCGATCGAGTCGGCAATACCGAGTAGCAGCGTCTGGCCGAGAATCCAGACGATTCCAGTCAGGCGGTGCATGCGCGTTCCCAATTGCATGGCCACGAGCGCAAGAAGCGCCCCCTCGTAGCCATTGCAGCGAAGCACCACCAGGTAAAGTGCCGCAGCGGACGCCAGCGCGAGCAGTATCAGGTGGGGGCGGCGCAGATCGAGCGCAAACAGCGCGCCGAAGCCCAGATACACGGCGGTCCATCGCCAACCCAATGATCCGTCCGGCACGTGGTAGAGCAGCACAGGCGCTGCGACCAGTAACCAGGTCACCAGGGCGATGGTGCCGATGAGTCTCGACTGTGACATGGGCGGGAACTCCGATACCAGCATGGCACCCGCCTACCGGAGCTGCAAATAGGCCGAAAGTCATGCCCGTGGGCGTGCGCCTTCCGGCACATGTGCCCAGCTGCACCCACGCGTAGTGTGCTCCACGGACGCAGCTAACCGGCTCCGCGTGCGGGACAAGGGGGAACGATGCTTAGAGCGGTGCTCTTGGCCCTCACTTCGGGACTGCTTTGCGGCCCGGCGTTCGCTGCACCCGACTATGGGAAGCGACTCCAGGTCCTGGAACCCTCACTGAAATCGAAGCTCCTCGGGAAGTGGACCAACCCCATCGATAACCTCGTCATCGAGATCAGCTCGATTGATCTCACCTCCGGCGAAATCCGGGGCAAGGTCTCGCCCACCTCCGGGCCAGCGGCGGCCAACGAGCACGAGCTGATCGGCTGGGTCAGTGCCGCCCCCCAGAAGGAGTCATACGACAATGTGGTGCCGGTCACATTCAGTACCACGCTGTACGAGTACGGAACGCTGCCCGTTTGGGCTGGTTTTCTGCGCGATGACAAGCTAGTCACCCTGCACTACCTCGTCTGGCCGAACCGGCCCTACTCCTGGGATCACATCTCGGCGTTCCAGGAGACCTGGACGCGGCTGCAGTAACGATGACCTCGCTGCGTCCACTCACTCGTTACGACTCGGTGGCGATGAGCCTGCACTGGGTGATGGCGCTGCTGATTCTGCTCGACTTCGCCCTGGCGATGTCCTTCAGCCGCTTCGACCCCGGAGATGCACTGTACCTGCCCTCGGCCTATGACCTGCACATGGCCGTGGGAATGTGCGTTCTCATTCTGAGTGTGGCGCGGGTCATCTGGCGCCTGACGCATCGGCGCCCGCCCCTGCCGGACATGGCTATGCCGCTGCGTTGGCTGGCCCGCGCGTCCCATTTCCTGTTGTACGCATTCATGGTGGTCGCCCCGGTGAGCGGGTGGCTGGTGCTGTCCCTGCGCCACAAGGCCACCAGCGTGTTCGGGCTGTTCCGTTGGGCGTGGCCGTCGATTCCCGCGATCGCCCACATGGCCCGTCCCGAGAGGGTGTTCTGGCACGACGAGTTCCTGCCGCTGCACATCCGCATCTCGTACGTGGGCATGGTCCTGGTCGCGCTGCACGTAACGGCGGCGCTGTATCACCACTTCGGCCGGCGCGACGAAGTGCTCGTTCGCATGCTGCCGCTGCGCACGCTGCCACAGGCGAAGAGCAGCCGCGCAGACGAGCGCGCCACACCGCCGATATCACCCGAGTCGCCCTCGTGACTACTATCCTCAGGTTTGACGATCAGCGAGCGTTTTTACTGGAAACCAGGTACTCCGGAATCGCAATGTCGGCTGCCAGCCGCGGATCTGGCATCGGAGCGTCTGCCTGCAGCCTAAAGGGCAATACGCCGGCCCAGGTCGGGCGGCCATAATCTTCGTCAGCGTCGACCGGCGGCCCCGTACGGATCTTGGCAGAAGCCTCCGTAATCGTGAATTCAATGACTGACGTCGCATCGACCTCTGAGCGTGTCGGCCCGCGCACGTCCCTCCATCGCCCGGCCAAGAGATGCTCCGATATCACGTTCATGGCCCGTACCTTCGTTGCGGCGCCCCTCAGTGCGCGTGCGGTCCCAAACGCTACGACCGAGCGGTAGTTGACGGAGTGGTGGAAGGCCGAGCGCGCGAGGACGAGCCCGTCGATAATGGTGACCGTTACGCAAGCGTCGGTTCTCTCCGTGAGCGTGCCGAGCAAGCGGCTGCTCGTCGCCCCGTGCAGGTACAGAATGTCGTCCTCGCGGCCGTAGATCATCGGGATCACGAACGTCTGCGATTGGGCGTGAAACCCTACGTGGGCGACAAACGCCGCATCCAGCACTTCTTTGATTACGGCAGGATCCTGCGACCCTCGCTCAGGCAGGCGCTGCACTTGACTGCGTCCGGTGCCGCTCATGGTTCCCCACGCGTAAAGGTTGCGATCCAGTTTGCTTCCCACGTTGCGCCGCCGTCCGCGGAATAAGCCTGTTCAAGACGGAATGTCGTAGCTGTGACGTCGGAGAAGATGAAGCGGGCGAAGATCGCCCGACCCTCAAAGGTCTCCTGGTCGTAAAACACGCCGCGGCCGTTTGACCATGCGCCCACCAACGGTGTGGTGAGTGCCCCATCGCGGCTGCTCGCCCAGTAGATGCTCCACTGATGGGATTCGGGGTTGTAGAGACGAAGCGTCAACCCCTGTATATGCGTGCTCGCGTTGGCGACGTTGAACTCGCCCAAGTTGGCACGCCCATCCCAGACCTTGCGGACGACGGAGGTACCGTCGTATTCGAGCCATTCATTCGAGCCCTGCAGTGGATGGAGCCGACGCTTGAGGTGTGCACGCCACGGCCCGACCTCAAAATCAAAATCGTGCTGACCATCAAGCGTTGAGTTGGCTGCCGGGCGGACAGCGGGATCAGCGTCGGCCCGTAGAAGCAGCGGGAAACCAAGCGAAATCAACACGCCGGCGAGTAGTGCCTCAAGTCGACTACGTGCGGTCACAATGCCTCCGTCGGCGTCGTGCGGCTGCGCCGAGCGTGTAGACTCGCGCGTCTCGTGGTATTTTTAAATGACCACTCGCGATGGTTCTGGTAATACCACTTAGCAACCGCGACGGGCCGCTCTTCCGGCAGGTGTACTCGTACCTGCGCCAGGCGATTCTTTCCGGGGACCTGCAGGGCGGAGAACGCCTGCCCTCCACGCGTGACCTCGCGGAGGAACTCGCGATCTCCCGCACCGTTGTGCTCCTCGCGTATGAGCAACTTCTCGCCGAGGGGTTCGCCGAGGGCCGGCGCGGCTCCGGAACCTATGTGACTCCAGGCATTGGATCTGCGAGGCCCGCCCGCCCAGAGCGGGTGGTCAAACTGCCCCTTACCCGCTTCGCGACTGAGGCAGCCAGCGGATGGACACGTGTGAGCTTCCCGTTCCGCCAGACGGCGCTGCCGTATGACTTTGCCTACGGGCAAAGCGACCTTGAGACCTTCCCCCTCGAACAGTGGCGCCGGCTACTGATGCGCTGCGCTCGCAAAGTACGCGCGGCTCAGCTTGATTACGGGTCCGCGAGCGGCAGCGAGCGGCTGCGGGCAGCCGTTTGCGCGCACGTACGTCGCGCACGTGCCGTACGCTGTGATGCCTCCCAGGTGCTGATCGTCAACGGCTCACAGCAGGCCCTTGACTTGATCGCACGAGTCTTGATCGAACCGGGCGATCGTGTCGCGATCGAGGACCCCTCCTATCAGGGAACGCGTGAGGTGCTGCGGGCCGCAGGGGCACGATTGTGTCCAGTGCCGGTCGATCGTGACGGACTCGACCCGGCGCAGCTGCCGGGGCCGGCTCGGCTCGCATTTGTAACCCCGTCTCATCAGTTTCCTACCGGTGCGGTCTTGCCGCTTTCCCGGCGGCTTGCGCTCCTCGAGTGGGCGAACCAGCGCAACGGGGCCATTGTCGAAGACGACTACGACGGAGAATTCCGCTACGACGGACAGCCGCTCGAGTCGCTGCAGGGCCTCGACGGGGGCGCCCGCGTAATCTATGTTGGAACGTTCTCGCGCACCCTGTTCCCTGCGCTGCGGATCGGTTACCTGATTGCGCCGGCGGCGCTGATGCCTGCGCTCACCTATGCGAAGTGGCTGTCAGACAGACAGACCGCGACTCTCGAGCAGCATGCTCTTGCGGAGCTCATCGAGAGTGGTGCGTATGAGAGACATCTGCGCCGCGTCCGGCGTCGCAACACGCTGCGGCGAGCGGCGTTGCTCGAATCGGTGGACAAATACCTGCGCGGGAAGGTCGAGATGAGCGGAGACGGTGCGGGAGCGCACGTTGTCCTTTGGCCGCTACGACGGGTGTCAGAGGCAGCTGTGATCGCCGCCGCCGCAGCGCGCGGGGTCGGAATCTATGGAGTTTCGGGATACTACCTGCAACCACCGCCCAGGGCCGGCGTCCTGTTAGGCTACAACCGTGTGCGAGAAGGGCAGATTTCAGAGGGAATACGCAGACTGCGGAAGGTTCTCTGGCACGATCAGGCGCGCCAGATGCAGTAGGTCTTGCGCAGCCTCTCGTGAATCGTCCACGTGCCATGTGTGCGAGGTGGGAAATACGCGGCGTCCCCGGCCTTGAACTCGAAGCGGCGACCGTCCGCCGTCACAAACGTCGCACGACCGCTCAGGAAATGGCAGAACTCTGCGTCGACTATTGCACGCGCGAAAGTGCCAGGCGTTGCCTCCCATGTGCCGGTCTCGATGGCACGGTCCGGCGCGGCCCAGGCTTCGACACTGCCGAGCGTCGGTCGCGGCAGTTCACCGACTGCCGGCGGCATGAAGACCTCGAATGCACTCGGATCTAAGTCCACTGGCCGCTCGATGTGCACGATAGTCATTTAAATCACCTACGGTGGCCGTTTCGGGTGACAGTTTGCGAAGCACGCGACCTGACGTCGCGCATACCCGGCCGCTGTCGCCGCTCGCTCTGATATTCCACAATCGAAGAGTGGGGTGCAAATTGATCGTCATGCTGCCCTCTGGGTAGTCTGCGCGAGGCGCCCCTCATAACGGCGCAAGGCCTCCAGCTGAGGTCGACCGCGCACCCCGGGTAGCCACGCCTGACGGATCCTCGGATGCACCAGGGGCCTGCGCCCCGCCTACCGGTTTTGTTCAAGCTTCTGGACGCGGACCAGGGCATCCATAGTGGCTTCGTGAACGCAGGTCGCGAAAATCTCTGCATCGTCAATTCGTGATGAGTTTCGAAATCGAGTGCACAGGCGCCGTGCGGCGCTTACGACTCTTGCTGCCGCGAGAGCGTGCCCGGAGGGCGTAGTCAGATCCACATCGCTCAAGGATATTCTCGTCGAGGCCGTTTCCTGCGATCCGTCTGCCGCTGGAACTCCAAGTCCCATCGCAGTGGTCCAAAGCAGCGCGACACTGGCCGAATAGAAGTTCATCTCGAGGCTCCGATTGGGGCTGGGAATTTCCACCCCCATTTCAATGGCGGTTGGCACTTGCTGACAAACGATTTGTTTGCCACACTCGCATAACAATCAGTTATGCGACGGCACAACGTGGTAGGTGACTAATTCACATGCCAAGTCGTGATTCGATTTCGCTGCTTGCGCTTCGCGCCTTTGAGGCCGCTGCCCGTCGGTTGAGCTTTACCGAGGCGGCTCGTGAACTGCACATAACGCAGGCGGCGGTCAGCCGGCATATTCGCTCGCTGGAGAGCGAACTCAGCCGGCCCCTCTTTCGGCGCTTGCATCGCCGCGTGGAACTGACTCCCGCGGGGCGTACGTTTGCGGGCGCGCTGTCTATCGGGTTCCAGCACATTCGCCGGGCGGTGCACCATGCGCGCGGTGCCGCTGCGAAGGCGCTGCGCCTGTCGGTAGAGCCTGCGTTCGCTGCACGTTGGCTCGTCCCCCGTCTCCACTCCTTCACCCTTGCCCACCCTGAAATTGAGTTGCAGCTGGAGACGTCGGATGACTTCCGAGCGTTGGGCGCCGATATGGATATCGCGATACGATTCTTGTCGAAGGAATCGCGGCGGAGAATTCCTGCAGGCCGGCGGTTGTTTTCGATCGAGGGCGTTCCAGTCGCTGCGCCGACGTCGTCACAGCGAACCCTTCGATCGCGCGACGATACCGAGGTGCTAGGGCGTCTTCTGTTGCATGATGACGATGGCCGCGCCTGGCGGACTTGGTTCGCCATTGCCGAGCTTGATGGCTTCGATCTCGCCCGGCATCAATATTTCAGCGACTACTCACTCCTTTTAGAGGCCGCCCAAGCGGGTGCCGGCGTGGCACTGGGTGCCACGGCATTCGTTCAACGTGAGCTCGCCTCCGGTCGGCTGGTACAGCTCGGCCGAACTCGAGTGGTCTTCGGAACCTACTGGCTGCTCGAAACCCGCGATCGCGCGACCCGGAGGCTACGCGATTCTTTTGTGCGATGGCTGCAGGCCGAACTGGAGTGATCTACAGCCGGGGTGATGGCGCAGAGACCACGAGTCGCGTGCTCGTGGCCTCTGCCCATTCAGCTCTGGCCTTGGCGGTCCCAATCAACGATCGTCGGCGTCGCGGCCAGCAGAAGCGGGTACAGCCGGCGTCACAGCTACGCGAAAGCCCGTGAGAACCCAAGCGCGCTGGCTCGGGGCAAAACGCGGCGCGAGTAGCCCGTCGTTGATTTCGCGGCTGACGGCAAAGCGATTGAAAGCAGTTGGCGGGAGAAACAACCGCTCATTGTTCGGGAAACCGTCGGACGCTGTGTCAATATCGCCCTCGACGGCAGAGACGATGCCGTCGTGATTGGTGTCTACGCGCGCCACCTCGGCGGCATACGCATCAAACAGGCGCCGCTGAAGATTCTTCACCCCTGGTTCAAAGGACGCGCGTCTGGCGTAGATGTCCAGATAGATCTCGTTCGCAAGACCGCTCGGAACGCCTCGCTGGCGAAATTCCCGTTGCCCGTCCACGTTACCGTCGAATTTGTCAGGATCGCGCGGAAGCGCGGGATTGTCGCCGACGACGTTTGGCTCATTTACGATTCCTCGGGGTCCGGAGCCCGGAACGATCGACTGTAACTTCCCTATCTCGCCATCCTGGAACCCGTCCGGCGCCCTACCGAAGTCATCGGGAAAGCCGCCGGTGAAGGGCAACTCGTACAGGGGATGTATCCAGTTGGTGCCCAGGTAGTTGAATTCCCAGTAAGAATGGACATCGCTCTGCTGCAGGGCGTTGTAGGCGCCCATGCTTTCATAGAGTGATACCACATTGGTTTGCTTATCCGGAAAATGGTCGGACTTGCTGGGGAAATGCACCTCGTCGCCATCAACCGTGAAGATTGCCCCAGTGATGTTGTGATGTCGTCCCATCTCCTGAAGCTCTTTAGCGTCCTGCGCGGTGATCGTCCCGAATTGCGCATGACCGTCGGGACGGGGCGATGCCGTAGCCGGCACAACCAGGTCGTGGATCATCCAACCTTCGTACCACCCGCTTTCGTTATTGATCACAAACAGAGGTGAAATATCCGTAAAAACATCGTTGAAGGCGCGGGGATTGTTCGGGTCGGTCGGCAATCCGGGCTTCGGCTCGAGCACCACCCGGACCACGCCGATCGTCGTCAGACCGCAATTGCCGCCGGTCGCGGACAACTGAGCCTGATCGTTGACACCAGGAAATATCGTGGTGAAGACGTTCGGCTCGAAGCCCTCGGTGTCAAGCAAGTAGTACTGAAAGAGCTGACTCGAGTGATCAGCTTCAGCAAATACCTGAAGCGGCAAGTATGTGTGAGGGCGATCCGCAAGCCGGATCAGGCGATCTTTCAGGGGCTGAGGGAGTTTCGCAACGTCCCCGCGGTTGGCGACTGTGTCGCGGTCTGCCGTTGCATTCGGATTGGGATGACAGGGAGGCGGTGGCTGTTCCGCATGAGCGTTAGTCACGGCGCCAAAAGCAATGCCGAGCGCCGTGCACACGAGAGCGCGCGCGTTCATAGAGACCTCCAATACAAGCTGGTGATGAGACCGTTCCTTCGATTTGCGACCGCACGGTGAGATGCGTCGGTGCGTGTGTGCCCCCAGCACCTGGCTTGAGTTCTGCAAGTGTGCGGCGGGAACTGTTCCGCAACGACACGAGCGAGTTCGACGGCATCACATGAATGCCAAGGTCGTGTGCAGGTCCTTCGCTGCCCTCGGCGGGTGGCCTTCGACCAGTGCCTTATTAAGCTCGCGTTAAGAGGTGGCTCGGGAGATTGAACGCGCGAGGGAAGTGACGGACCCTAAGCGGAATCAAAGCTCAAGAACAGGAGCACATAAGTGTCCAATGTGGGGTTCCGTAGCTACTCGCAGTTTCTTAAAGCCATTGTCACATGCGAACGTTGCGGCTGGTCCGGAGAAGGCCGTCAGACGAAACTTGGCCTGATTTATCATCGCTTGGTCAGCGAGTTCTGCTGTCCCAAGTGTCGCGAAGCGCCTAACGAACACTTCCTGGCGGTAGTTCATCCGTTCCCATGCTCGGACAGTCGTAGCCTTACTGATCACCACCCTGTGGCACTACCTCGACGGTCACGTGCGAGAGACTGTCGAAGTGCCGAAGGCGAGATCGATAGAACCTGGGATCGCGCCCAAGCGCGGTCTGTACTGAAACGATAGCCCCGAGATGGCCAGGGCCCAGCCGCCAGAGGTGCAGATCACACACGGCATCGCCATCCGCTTCGATGCGGCGCCGGATTCGCTCCTCGAGCGCCGGGTCCGGGGAGACATCGACCAGAACTTTGCTGGTGTCTCGCACAAGGGAGTAGGCCCA
>Ga0306920_100012376_pt1 | contig 11579 bp, 12 predicted proteins | sample flu12Cox44000170_FD_204666 | JGI IMG/M metagenome (GOLD analysis project Ga0306920, IMG submission 204666) | Lab enrichment of tropical soil microbial communities from Luquillo Experimental Forest, Puerto Rico - flux4day.12C.oxic.44.000.170 (v2)... | ecosystem: Environmental > Terrestrial >...
GACGCTATGAATCGTCGCGAGGGGATTACTGTCTACGTTTTGGTCGTTTGCACTTTGTTCGCGGGTTGGGCGTCGAGCGCCGCGGAACGCTTCAGTGGGAGCTGGACCATCGTGAAGAGCGACGAACCCGGGAAGGTGGAGTTCGCGTTGATTCACCAGCAGCATGGCAATTCCTCCACGCACTCTTCGACGTGGCCTTTGAGCGCGTTTGTGGGGCTGGACGTTTCGAAGCCAGGCAAGCAGGACGTGAAGTTCTCGATCCTGCGCGACGCCGGTAAGTTCGATTGTGAAGGCTACCTCGACAACGGCGAAGGCGCCGGGGTGTTTCACTTTCTGGCGGATTCGCATTATGCGTCGGAAATGAATGCTTTGGGATTTACGGGTATCGACGAAGAAAAACAGTTCTCTATGGCGGTGATGGACGTAAGCCTGAGCTTCGCTAAGGAGATGAAAAACGAACGTTTGGAGGGACTGGACACCGACAAACTGATCGCGTTTCGTATCTTCAATGTGAACTCCGCGTTCATTCAGGAACTCCGGGATGCGGGAATAACGGTCACAGATTGCGACAAGCTCGTGGCTTTCCGGATTCACGGTGTGACACCAGAAATGGTCCGTTTCCTTCGCAAATCCGGCTACCAGCCCGATGAAGACCAGCTGATCGCCATGCGCATTCACGGGGCCACGCCGGAATTCATCGACAAACTGGCAAAGGAAGGCTACCCGCACATCGATCTGGACAAGCTCATTGCCTTTCGCATCCACGGAGTGTCGCCAGAGTTCATTGAAAAAGTGCAGTCGCTTGGCTACCGGCACCCGGAACCGGATCAACTCATCGCCATGCGCATCCATGGCGTCACACCGGAATACATAACCGGGCTCAAAGCCAAAGGGGTACGGAATCTGAGTATTGATCAACTCGTCAGCCTGCGGATACAAGGAATCGACTGAGCGAGTGCGATAGCCGGGCTAGTACAATCGGAACTCCTAAATCGTTTTTGTTGGCGGCAAACCCATCTTTCCATTGCCGTACGGAAAACACCTAACTTAAAATTTGCTTTCCCCGCGATGTCCGAAACGCGGTGTCGGGGTCGCCATGTACGAAGAGTTTTGGGGACATTTCGGGCTGTGTCGCAATCCCTTCCAGGTTTCCCCCAATCCGGAGAGCTTCTATTCGACGCCGGCGCACGATGAAGTGCTGCTGCAACTGGTCTCCCGTATTGAGGCACGCCAGGGAATCCAGGTCCTCACCGGCGAGGCCGGCACCGGGAAAACCTTGGTCCTGCGCTACCTGCTCGAGTGGTTGCGGAGGTACCGCTACTCCACGGCGTACATTTTTCACCCGCTGTTCCGGTCGACCGATTTGCTCGAATTGATTCTCGCCGATTTTGCCGTTCCCTGCCGCTCGCGCTCCAAAAAAGAGTTGCTGCAGACGCTGAAGAATTGGCTGTTCGACCGCCACCGAATGGGGGATTGCCCGGTCATCATCATCGACGAAGCGCAGGCACTCAAAAGCAGAACGCTAAGAAAGCTGGGAGCGCTGCTGAAGCTCGAGGTGCAGGGAGCGCGGGTGGTGCAATTGGTGTTGGCCGGGCAGCCAAAGTTAGAGAGAGAGCTGAACCGCCCAAAGCTCGCATGGCTGCGGAGTCAGCTCACGTATCAATGCAAACTGCCAGCGCTCACCGCCTCGGAAACTGCCGGTTATATCCTGTCGCGATTGACGAGCGCAGGAACAGCCGCGGGGGCGTTCGCTGAGGAGAGCGTCCACGAGGTCTTCCGGCATTCCCGCGGGGTTCCGCGATTGATCAATCTGCTCTGCGAGCACGCCCTTCTTGCCGCATACGCCGACCGGCGAACTACGGTTGTTGCGAACGATGTTCTGCGCGCGGCGCAGTATTTCGATGTTTGTGAAGACGCCGAAAATGGCCGGGAGAAAACTCCGGCCGGGCCATTCGGTTCCCTTGTTCCTTTCCCTCGGCCTCTCGAGGCCCCCACGGAGGCTATCCGGGGCGCGAACCCTGAGGTTCCATGCCTTCCGGTCGAGACCGCTCCGGTTGCCCGCGGTCGATCTGTCCCGGCCGCGTCAGCGGCTGCGGTTGTCGCGGTCCCTGAGGCCCGGGCTCCGGTGATCGAACCCGAGGCCCCGCCGGTGTGCCGTGATTGCCATACCCTCGTGGTTACCGTTCGAAGCGCTTCGGTTCTGATTCCCGAATTTGCTGCTTCGCGACATGGCGGCGAAGTTGCATCTCGAATTCATATCCATGGAGGATCCCGACAGGAAATAACCCTGGCCCTCGATCCGACGCCCAGCCGATCCGTACCGGAATCGGTCGTGGAGGTCGGTCCGGCCGTAGCCGCCACGGCCGAGGCAGCACCGGTCGCCGCGGTGGCTCGGCGGGACTCTGCGAGTTCTACCGCCTTGGCTCGGAAAGCACCCGCTTCCCGGACCTCCCCGGCGATGCCTCGGACGCAGTCGGTTGCCGTCGGCCGAGCACATCCGCCGAGCGCTCGCCTGCAAACCGCCGCAAAGACGAAGCTCCCATGCGAACCGCTTCTGGCTCTTCCGAGGCCAGTCCGGATTGCCGCAAGCAAAGCACCGACTGCACCGCCAAAACGGGTCCATTTTCGCGATCGTGCGGTTGTTGTGCGCCTTGTCCGTACCAAAAGGCTGGTCGCCCAGTATTGTCGGGGTGTGAGCAAATCGCTCCTTCGCGACGGCCGTGCGTTGTCCCACGAGTGTTCCCTGTGGCTCGCGAAACCGGTAGATCGCAGGGGCATGTCCGCCATCGGAAGGCGCGCGCTGGTTGCCGCCTCCGCCTGGTTGCGCACGCCCTTACGCTAGCGGCGGTCGGCCCGTCTGTGGTTCATCGGCCGCGAAAAAAGGGCTAAACTCGTTCGAGATCGCTTGCACCCCAGGGACATGGCAGGCTCCCCTCGAGGAACCTCGGGTCGGCAAGATCAGACAAGGGGTGTGCTGTGAAGATTGCCTTGACCGCGGTTCTCCTCGGTACAACAAGCTGGTGCTTATCGCCCGTTGCGGCGCTCTCGCAAACCGAAAAATCCGGGGAGCGGGCGGCATCGACAGCGCCGCGCCCAGTGGATGTTGCCAGCCGCGACGCCATCGTTCGGGCGCTGTACGATTCCATCAGCGGACCTGCGGGCGAGCGCGATTGGGACCGGTTTCGCTCTTTGTTCATTCCCGAAGCTCAGTTGGTTGCCACGTTCAAGAAGAAGGATGGCACGTTGGGATACAAAGCAATGTCGGTGCAGGGTTACATCGATTCCGCCGGGAAATATTTCAAGGAACACGGATTCTACGAACGCGAGATTTCCCGCAAAGTGGAAACCTTTGGAAGCATCACGCAGCTGTTCAGCACTTACGAATCGCGCGAAACCAAGGACGGAAAACCCTTTGAGCGCGGCATTAACAGCATTCAGCTGTACGACGATGGATCTCGCTGGTGGGTTGTGGACGTGTACTGGACCGGCGAGACGCCCGAGAATCCCATTCCCGACCAATATCTGTCCGAAAACGGTAGCAGCGGAGCGAGAGACGAAGTTCGACGCGGCTTGGGGATGGCTGAGATTCCGATCGAGAATGGACGTTGAACCGCGCCGCAACGCGCAACCGCCGGGAGATCGTCGAGGGAGCCGGCCGCTAGGTGCTTTAGCGCACACTCAGCTGGCCGGTGCCGACATGCGCATGCAAGCGGTATTTTCCGCTGCCATCGCGGGCGATAGACCGGAACAGACCGCCCTTCGAATCGCCGCCGAACGCCTCGGCATCGACTTCACCCGCGCCGACCGACATGTCGACGTGGCCGTACTCCTCGGGTCTCAACACTTCGATGGTGAGCTGCCCCGCATGAAGCTGGATATTTTTGTTGCCAATCACGTCCTGCACTTTCACGTCGCCGGCAAAAATGCGTGCGGTAAGGTCGGAATTCCTCGGGATGTGAATGATGATCTGTAATTCGCTCCTGGGCCCACCGGTTACGTTTAGTTGCGCGACATGGCTGTCGACGGAAAGCCGGCCCTTCAGGTCCTCGACCTTATCGGCGTTTCTTCCGGCGAGATCGATGGTGATTTTCCGATCGTCGGTGCCGGCGATGAGAATCTCGCCGGAGCGCACGTTTAGCTGGAGTGGAAGATTCAGGGGGCACTGAAACTCCATGTGGTGCTTGCCGGTCTGGACGACCTCGGATTTGGTGTCGGCAAAAAGGACCGAAAGGACCAGAGAAAAAAGCAGAGCCAACCGTCGCATCGGGGCACCTCCACAGTGACCGATGATACGAATGGAAACCCCGGAAAGTTCCCGTTTGGCAGTGCCAGTACCGCGAAGTCTCGGCCGTCCGGACCGCTCCATTCGGCATACCCTCTCTTGCGAGCGCAAATCTGCGACAATCGAGAAATACCATGACCAATCAGGAAGAGATCGGAAAGGCCGCGCAAATACTGCGAGCCGGCGGATTGGTGGTGTTTCCAACAGAAACTGTGTATGGGTTGGGAGCTAATGCGCTCGATGCCTCCGCGGTGAAGAAGATCTATGCCTTGAAAGGCAGACCGTCGAATAGCCCGGTGATTGTCCATGTCGCCAGCCTCACCGAAGCACGCGAGCTCGCAGCAGAGTGGCCGGATGAAGCGGATCGATTAGCCAGGCGGTATTGGCCCGGGCCGGTCACGATCGTGGTGCCAAAGTCGAGCGCCGTGCCGGACGAGGTGACCGCGGGCCTTCCGACAGTGGGTCTGCGCATGCCGCGGCATCCCGTAGCATTGGCGTTGCTTCAGACGGCCAGCGTTCCGGTTGCGGCTCCAAGCGCGAACCGCTTTACGCAGCTCTCGCCGACCAGCGCTCAGCACGTGCGCGACGCCTTTCGAGAACAAACGCCTTTTCTGCTCGACGGTGGGCCGTGCGAAGTGGGACTGGAATCGACGGTCATTGCCGTGACCAAAGATGGCCTGGAGGTGCTGCGACCGGGAATGACTGTGGTAGAGGATGCCCAGGAATCCGGCGGGGATGCAGGACCTCGGCATCGAGCACCGGGCCAGCACAAAAGGCACTACAGCCCCCAGACGCGCGTTCTCCTGGTGGAGCGAGGACGCTTGCCGGAGAAAGGACAGGGAGCCTACCTATGGCTGACGCACGCGGGGATCGCGGCTGTCTTGCTGCGCATGCCGGACAAACCAGAGCTTTATGCTGCGCAACTCTACCAGCGGTTGCATGCATTGGATCGCGAGGGATTCGACTGGATCGCGGTGGAAATGCCGCCCGAGACACGCGAATGGGCCGCGATTCGCGACCGCTTGGCGCGCGCGGCGTACGAGCCGTGAAAGCCCTCCGCTACGGAATGCCTGCCGACGTAAAACACGCTAAAATGCCGACGGTCCACGATAACCGTGGGAGGAGAGCTTATGGGGCAACCGATTCGCGACGCGCTGCGCCTGGCGCTGTTGATCGCCGTAGCGGTCCTGGCGCTTGGAGTCATCGAGCACACCCGCGCGCAGAGCGCACCACAAAGCGACAAGGCGTTTGTCGTCGAGTACTACTACAAGACAAAGTGGGGGCACGCGGAGGAGTTCATTGCACTGTTTAAGAAGAATCACTACCCGCTGCTAAAGAAGGAAGTCGAGATGGGACGGATGCTCAGGGTATCGGCGGTAGCGCCCGTATATCACACGACGGAAGACGGGCGGTGGGACTATCGGGTTACGATCGTTTACAAGAACGCCGCAGTAGCTCACGACGGCTTCGATTCGTCAGCGCTACTGAAGCAGCTTTTCCCGGATCAGGACACCTATAAGAAAGAAGAGCAACGCCGCTTTGAGATTTTGGACGCGCACTGGGACTTGCCACTGAAAGACGTAGACCTCGAAGCGAAATAAATCTCGCGGGTCCCGAATCACAGGTTATCGAGAAAGAATTGCGTGACCCGATTCCAGACGATCTTGCGGGCGGGAGGATCACTGACACCGTGGCCGCGGCCAGGCGCCGCGATCACCTCCACGTATTTGCCGGCGGCGATCAAGTCGTTGATGAGCAAGAGGGTATTCGAGTAATGAACATTATCGTCGCCGGTACCTTGGGCAATCAGCAACTTTCCTTTGAACTTCTCCACATGGCTCACAGGCGAAGCTTCTTTGTACTCGGATTCATGCTGCTGCGGTGAGCCCATATAGCGTTCCGTGTAGATCGAATCGTAGAAATGCCAGTCGGTTACTGGACCGCCAGCAAAACCGACCTTGAACAGATCCGCCGCTTCAAACATTGCGTGCAGCGTCATGTGGCCGCCGTAGCTCCAGCCCCAAATGCCGATTCGTTGGGAATCCACCCAAGGTTGTCGTTCGAGCCAGGCTACGCCATCGCGTTGATCCGAGAGCTCCGGACCGCCGAAGCGGAACTGAATCGGCACTTCAAAAATATGGCCGCGTCCCGCGGAGCCACGATTATCCAACGCGAAAATCACGTAGCCCTTTTGGGCCATCATTTCGTGCCAAAGCAGATTGGCTCCGCTCCAGGCATCCAGAACCACCTGCGCGTGGGGACCACCGTAGGTGTACACGATGACCGGGTATTTCTTGGCCGGATCGAAATTCGGGGGCTTGATCAGGTAACAGTTCAGAGACACTCCGTCTTTCGCTTTTACCGTCGAAAATTCGACGGGTGAGAGGTGATACTGCGCCAATTCCGCGACCCTATTTTCATTGAGTGTGGCCGCCTTCCTACCGTCGGTTCGATAAACGTCCTGCCTCGGAGGCGTCAGCGCGTTCGAATAGGTGTCCACGTAGAATCCCGATCGAGGAGAAAAATTCACGTTATGCACACCATCTTCCTTGCTGATGCGAGCGAAACCGCTGCCGTCGAGTGCCACCCGATACAGATGCCGAGTGGTCGGCGACTTCTCCGTGGCGGTGAAATAGACCATCCCGTTTCCTTCGTCAACGTCGTTGATACCACTCACTTCCCAATCGCCCTTGGTGAGCTGGGCGATTTCCTTTCCGTCGAGACGGTACAAATAGATGTGCCGGTAGCCCGTGCGTTCGCTGGACCACAGCAAGCGCTTGCCGTCTTTGAGGAAGTGCAGATCGTCATTGACGTTGATCCAGTAAGGGTCCTTTTCGGTGAGCAAGGTGCGAGACTGGCCTGAGCTGGTGTCCGCCACCAGCAGGTCCAGCTGATTTTGATCCCGGTTGAGGCGTTGCATCGCCAGGTGGCGCGAATCGGGAAGCCAATGGACACGGGCAATGTACATATTGGTGTCGGATCCGGCATCGAGAAGGTGCGGCTCGCCGCCACCGAGCGATTCAACCACCACGCGCACCACGGGATTCGGACCTCCGGCTACCGGATAGCGCTGCGACTCCGCTTCACCCGTGTAAGACTCGAAATTCAGCAGCGAAAACTGCGTGACGTTGGCCTCATCCATTTCCAGATAGGCGATGGCGGACGAGTCCGGCGCCCACCAATAGCCGGTGAATATCTCTAATTCCTCGGGATAGACCCAATCGAGCTCTCCTTTGTGCAGGTTTTCGTTACCACCGGTGGTAAAGGCGCGCTCTTTGCCGTCGGCGGTGTCGACCAGCCATAGATTGTGATTGCGCACATAGCTTACGTAGTTCGAATCGGGCGAGATCTTCACATCCGTGAGCTGCTCCTTGCCGGAGACCAGGACGCGACCGGATTGTGCCTGGAGATCGAACCAGGCCAGCGCAGTCGGCCCTTCAAACAGCAAGGCATTGCCGTTCGGAGCCCATTGATATTGCGACGGTGGACGCCGGCCGGCGCCGGTAGCTTGGGATTGTGAAGCGGCGGGTGGGGGAAGAATGGTTTCGAGCTTGTCGGAGGAGATCAGCAGAGAACGCTCGCCGGTGGCCGCATCCATCGACCAGAGCTCGGTCTTCGCTTCCTTGCCGGTGCCTTCGCTATCGAGAAAAGTGAGGCGCTTGCCGTCCGGAGACCAGGCCATGCCACGAGTCGGACGTCCGTTCAGGCTCGGCGAGCCGTAGATACGGTCCACCGTGAGCTCGCCGGATTTTGCGTCGGGCGCGGCCGTTTGCGCCCGAACCGCAAGGGTCGTGACGGAGGTGAGAAGAACCAGGATCAAGCAGCGAAACGCCGGGCGAGATTGCATACCGCCTCCAGGAATAATTCGATGGTCAAAAGAAAATGAGATTTGCGTCCGGTACGGATCGCGCCTAACCCGGAGGCCAGCGGAAATTACGCCCGCCGAGGAGATGCAGATGGAGATGGAAGACCGCTTGGCTTGCGCCAGCGCCGTTGTTGAAGACGGTACGATAGCCGGAAAGAAGGTTGCGCTGCCTGGCGATGTTCGCAGCGGTCAACTGTAATTTGCCGAGCAGGGATTGATCCTCGGCGGCGGCGTCGTGAAGAGCTGCGAAATGCTTTCGTGGACAGATGAGGATGTGCGTGGGCGCCTGGGGGGCAATGTCTTCGAAAGCGAAAATCTCGTCGTCCTCGTAGACCGTCTTCGACGGAATTTTCTTTGCGCCGATTTTGCAGAACAGACAGTTCTCGTCCATCAATTGGCTCCTGCGGATTTCGTCTCGTCCAGCCGGAAGACCAGCGTCGTGAAACCCTCTCGGCTGCGAAGCTGCGCGGCAAGGCCGTTCGCCGCGTCTTCTCCGGAGATCTTGCCGACCCGCAAACGGTAGAAGGTACCTTCGGAAGAATCATACTGCTGAATGAAGATCGGAGCATAAGCGAGGCTCAGGCGGTCGCGAAGACGCTCGGCATTCGCACGTTCGCGGAATGCGCCGACTTGAACGGTGAAAAAGCCGGCGCTGACGTCGACATCGCCAAGCACCTCCAGACGCACGGGCACGACCCCGGGGCCCACCGATTCGATCTCACGGGCGGCCGCGAGGGAAAGATCGATGATGCGATTGTCGACAAATGGTCCGCGGTCGGTGATGCGAACCGTAGTGGATTTACCGTTATTCAAGTTCGTGACCCGCACCATAGTATCGAACGGGAGCGTGCGATGTGCCGCAGTGAGTTTATACATGTCGTAGATCTCACCATTCGACGCGCGACGGCCGTTGAACGGTTTACCGTACCAGGAGGCATTGCCCTGTACGGTGTATCCCACGGCGGGACTGACCGGAGGTTTCGGTCGGGCAACCGCGGAAGGTGCTTTAGCCTTTTCGGCAGAGGAATCCGGAGCGGGTTGGGTCGGAGCAGGCGCGGAAACCGTGCGGCGAGAGGCGCAACCGATGGATAGGACCGAGACGAATCCGCAGAAAACCGGCAAAAAGAGCGGCGAGCGGCTCACGATTTCGTTTGCTGCTGCGAGGTTCGCGCCTGCCGAGCAGCGACGCGCGATTCGAGCTTGCGCGAAGCTTCGGTGAGCTTTTCCGAAACCTCTCGCAGGAACTGAGCGGTGCGCTTTTCAGTTTCGGGTGCGACTTCGTCCTCCACATACCTGCGGAGGCGAGTCAATTCCGCATCCAGGCGGCGCCCGATCTCTTCAAACTTGTCCATGGCCTCTCCTCCGGTAGGAACGACGCGATTCCGGTATTATAGAAACGCCCCAAAGAGCTCGCAAGGAGGAGTGTTGGCCCTTCCCTACCATTGGCAGATGCGCGCGGAGCGCCTGAAAAGAATGTTTGGCGGGATGTTTGGACGGGGTGAGCGGCGACCGCAGCTCTGCCCGGCGTGCGGAGCGTTGGTGGGCATCAACGCTACGCGCTGCCATCAATGCGGGACGAATTTGCGCTTTGGGCTGGCGGCGTGGAGTAAGGGACTCAGTGAATTCTTTGGCGGCCATGCTCCGGTAACAACGGCGATTCTGATCTTGAACGTGATCGTGTTCGCCGCCGAAATCATGGGCACCATGCATGCCGGCAAGATGGGCGGTATGAGCATTCTGTGGGGTATGGACGGCGAGACGTTGTACCGGTTGGGAGCCTGCTACGGGCCCGCCATTTTTGCCGGGCATGAATGGTATCGCCTCATAACTGCTATGTTTTTGCATGGAGGACTGATTCACATCGGGTTCAACATGATGGTGTTGCTCGACATCGGCCCGATGGTTGAGGAGGTTTATGGCTCGGCGCGCTATTTGTTCTTGTATGTGGCCATGGGCGCCGCGAGCTTTATCGTGAGTGCCCTTGCCGGACATTTTTCCGTGGGTGCCAGCGGCGCACTTCTTGGAATCATCGGCCTGCTCATCGCGATTACCACCAGACGCGGTGGGACGCAGATGAGGGAACTGCGTTCGCGACTGATTTCCTGGGTGGTCACCATATTCGCCCTTGGATTTTTGGCCTCCGGACTGCGGACCGACAACTGGGCGCATTTTGGCGGATTGGCTGCCGGATATTTGCTCGGCAGGGTGTTTGCCGACAGGCTGCCGGAAGCAGGGCAAGAGCGCACTCGAGCCTATGCCTTGGGCTGGCTCGCCGGATTAGCGGTCATCGCGAGTTTCGTGATCATGGTTCTAAACTACGCGAAGCCTCTGCCCGGATAGCAGCCTCCGAATCAGCTGAAATGCAGGCGCCGCGCGACGGTGAAGGCGTAGTGGAAACCCGAAACCACTACACACGCCGCGACCAGAAATGACAAATACTGAATCAGCGACGGGGCGCGGTCATTCGGGTAGGCGGCGGCGAAGATCACCAGGCATACCAAAGTGATCTCAAAAAGCGTGGTGGCCTTCCCCAGCAGGCTCGGCGGGAACGGGCGATAGCCCTGAACGATGATGATGACCGCGGCGACGACCAATAAAAGGATGTCACGGCTCAGAACCATGATCGTGAGCCACCAAGCGATTTTCTTGCCCATGGCCAGAACCACGAACGAAGAAGAGAGCAACAGCTTGTCGGCGATAGGATCGAGATAGGCTCCCAGAGCGGACTTTTGATGAAGCCGGCGGGCAAGAAAGCCGTCGATGGCATCCGTCAGCGCGACAAACAGCAGCACGGCCAGCGACCACTTGTATTGTTCGTAGAAAACCAGAATCAGAAAAAACGGCAGGAAGCCGAGGCGGAGCAGGGTGATCTGATTGGGTACCGTCCAGATGCGGCCTTTCATTGCATAGAGTGTACGGTCAAAGGTATAAAGTTCAAAGCTGCGGCGGCCGAGGCACCGGACGCGAGCCGATTATTTCAAGCGAATTGAGCCAGATAATCGAAGAGCGTGCGACCGATCTTACGCTGAAAAACCTCCGCCATGCTGGGGATGGAGCCGGATGGCTCGTCGAGAGAGATGCGCTCGACACGCGTCATCGGAAAGAAAACCGTGGGTAAGCCGACGCGTTCCGCGTCGAGCTGATTGATCTGGCTCACGAAGTGATCGAAGGAGTTCAAATCAATGCCCCGGACGGTGACGCCGCTGGGATTGATGTCGCGCAGAATACCCCAGACTTTTTCCTTGGGAGAATGCAGACTCACCACCACAATCGAATTGGGATCCATAGACGTTTGCGTACCTCAATCAAGCTTAGCGCAGAAGAGTCCGCTATGGGCACGCGAGTGACCAACGAGAAACACTCGCACCGCAGCCCTATTTTGCGGCGCGGTAGGCGTGGTCCAGCCAAAACAAGGCATCACGAAGATCGTCG
>Ga0306920_100012377_pt1 | contig 11578 bp, 11 predicted proteins | sample flu12Cox44000170_FD_204666 | JGI IMG/M metagenome (GOLD analysis project Ga0306920, IMG submission 204666) | Lab enrichment of tropical soil microbial communities from Luquillo Experimental Forest, Puerto Rico - flux4day.12C.oxic.44.000.170 (v2)... | ecosystem: Environmental > Terrestrial >...
TCGGCAACAACAAGCTTGAGATGCCGGCGACACCCGACCGGGTGTGGCACGCCATCCATGGCAATGCATAAGAGGGAGATGAACCATGTATTCCACGACATACCATCGCCCCTCCTCGGTTGATGAAGCGGCTGCGCTGTTCGCCAAAGGCAAGGAGGCGAAATATCTCGCCGGAGGCCACACGCTCATCCCCGTGATGAAGCAGCGGCTCGCCTCGCCTTCGGACGTCATCGATCTCGCGCGTATCAAGGACCTCGTCGGCATCGAGGTGTCGGGCGACACGCTGACCATCAAGGCCGCAACGCCCCATTGCGATGTGGCCACGAGTGCGGAGGTGCAGAAATCGATACCGGCGCTTGCCCACCTCGCCTCGGTCATCGGCGATCCGGCCGTGCGCCATCGCGGCACGCTTGGCGGATCAATCGCCAATAACGATCCGGCCGCCGATTACCCGGCGGCGCTTCTGGCGCTCGGGGCGACCGTCAAGACCAACAAGCGTTCGATTGCGGCGGATGATTTCTTCAAAGGGCTGTTTGCAACCGCGCTTGACGATGGCGAGATCATAACCGCGGTCTCGTTCCCGATTCCGGCCAAGGCGGGATATGGCAAATTCCCACATCCAGCGTCGCGCTTCGCGTTGACCGGCGTCTTCGTCGCCAAGAGCAGGTCGGGCGACGTTCGCGCCGCCGCCACAGGCGCCTCGTCCGGCGGCGTCACGCGCGTAGGCGCGATCGAAGCCGCGCTCAAGGCGAACTGGTCGGCCAGTGCGCTCGACAACATCAAGATTCCGGCCACCGGCTTGATGAGCGATATCCACGGCACGGCCGATTACCGCGCCAATCTGATCAAGGTGATGGCGCAGCGCGCGGTTGCGCAGGCCGGGTAGCGGCGTTCGCGCTTGCGGGTCGATGGAAGGATAAAGTGCCCGACAAATCGGAGCCGCACTCATCGACCCGGGCCTCCGGCCCGCTGACCGGTTTTCGGATCATCGAATTCGCCGGCATCGGACCCGGCCCTTTCGCCTGCATGATGCTGGCGGACATGGGTGCCGAGGTGGTTGCGCTCGATCGCGTCGGCGCCAAGAGGAACTTGAAATCGGCGGCCGCACGCGGCCGCAAGATCGTCGCGATCGACTTGAAAGATCGAGCGGCGATCGCGCAGGTGCTCGCGCTTCTCGATCGCGCCGATGCCTTGATCGAGGGCTTTCGGCCAGGAGTGATGGAGCGGCTCGGGCTGGGCCCCGATGTCGTGCTCGCGCGAAACCCGCGTCTGGTCTATGGACGCATGACCGGGTGGGGACAGCAAGGCCCGCTCGCGCACTCGGCCGGCCATGACATCAACTACATCTCGGTGACCGGCGCCCTGGCGGCGATCGGCCCTCGCGAAAGACCGGTGCCGCCGCTCAATTTGGTCGGAGATTTCGGCGGCGGCGCGCTCTATCTCGTCGTCGGTGTGCTCGCCGCGCTTCTGGAAGCCCGGATATCCGGCAAGGGCCAGGTGGTGGATGCCGCGATGTGCGATGGCGCGGCCTCGTTGATGTCGATGTTTTTCGATTTCACGGCAATCGGCCGCTGGATCGAGGGACGCGAAAGCAATTTCATCGACGGCGGCGCGCATTTCTATGGCGTCTACGAGTGCGCGTGCGGCAATTTCGTCTCGATCGGCTCGATCGAACCGCAGTTCTACGCCCTGCTTCGCCAACTGACCGGCCTTTCGGACCAAGCCTTCGACGCTCAGATGGACCGTGCGTCGTGGCCCGCCCTGCGGCAGAAACTGGTCGAAATCTTCAGGAGCAAGACGCGCGAAGAGTGGTGCAAGATCATGGAAGGCACCGACGTTTGCTTTGCGCCGGTGCTGACCATGGCCGAAGCGCCGCTTCACCCGCACATGGCTGCACGAAAGACGTTCGTCGATCGCCACGGCCTGACCCAGCCCGCGCCGGCTCCGCGCTTTTCGCGTACGCCGTCCACAATTCGCGAACCCGCGACGGCGGAAATCGCAGGCCTGATCAGCGAATGGCGGACGCAAAAATAGTTCCCTTTTCGACTTAGACGGGCTCGTCCTGGCAATGTCGTCCTTCCTTTACGCGGCCATCCCAGGCGCCGATACCCGGGACAAGCCCGGGCACGACGGAAGAGATATCCGTCCGAAATCGAGGGATGTTCGTCATTCGAATGACGCGTCCAATTTGCGATATTCTTTTTTCCTTTGCGAGGACACGACCATCATGGCGCTGCAACTTCGACCGAACTGCGAATATTGCGACAAGGATCTTCTGCCGAATTCCGTGCAAGCGCGGATCTGCAGCTATGAGTGCACCGTTTGTGCCGATTGCGTCGAGGCCAAACTCGGCAATGTATGCCCGAATTGCGGTGGCGGATTTATGCCGCGGCCGATCAGGCCCTCGCAGGAATGGCGGGCGGGCGTATCGCTGGAAAAGAACCCGGCTTCGAGCAAGCGGGTACATCTCAAATATGGCTTGGAGGATATCGCCATCCATTCGGCACGGATTCGCGACATTGCGCCGGAGCGGCGCTAAACAAATCCGGTATTTGTCATTGCGCCGGCAATATCGTTCCCTCGACTTCTCCGAAGCCGACGCGGTAGCCCTCGCCCTGGCACCAGCCGCGCATGCGAAGCGAATCGCCGTCCTCGAGAAACGTCCTGGTGATGCCGCTTTCGAGCTCGATCGGCTCCGTGCCATTCCAGGAAATCTCGAGCAGGCTGCCGCGTTGATTTTTCTCCGGGCCTGAAATGGTGCCGGAGCCAACCAGATCGCCGACATTCATCGCGCAGCCGGAGGAAGCGTGATGCATCAATTGCTGCACCGACGACCAGTACATGTATTTGAAATTGGTGTGGCAGATGCGCACGGATTTTCTCATCGACGAAGCGCACAAGCCGACTTCAAGCTCAAGATCGTAATTGTTCGGCCTGGTCTGCTGCAGATAGGGCAAAGGCGAGGGCTCCTGCTTCGGCCCGTCGCGGCGGAACAGCTCCAATGCCTCGCGGGTGACCACCCACGGGCTGATTGAGGTCGCAAACGCCTTGCCCTGAAACGGTCCGAGCGGCACATATTCCCACTGCTGGATATCGCGCGCGCTCCAGTCGTTCAAAAGCACGAAGCCGAAAATCATTTCCTCGGCCTGCGCTTCGGTCAGCGTCTCGCCCATCGGCGAGCCCTGCCCGATCACCACGCCCATTTCGAGTTCGAAATCGAGACGCTTGCACGGGCCGAAACTTGGTAATTCCACGTTCGGCGGTTTCAACTGGCCGCGCGGCCGGCGCACCCTGGTGCCGGAAACCACCACCGTCGACGCACGGCCGTTATAGGCAATCGGCATATGCAGCCAGTTCGGCTGCAGCGCGTTATCCTTGCCGCGAAACATCACGCCGACATTGGTGGCGTGCTCCTTCGACGAATAGAAATCCGTGTATCCTGCGACCGTGATTGGCAGGTGCAGCTTCGCCTGCGCCATCGGCACCAGCGCGCGCTGGCGCAAGGTCGGGTTATCCCGCAACTCGGGATTATCGTGACGCAGCAACTCGCTGATCCGCGCGCGCGTGCGTGTCCACACCTTCGGTCCCAGGGCCATGAAAGCATTGAGTGTCGAAGCCGAGAAGACGCCGAGTTCGCCGACACTGAGCCGGCAATCCTGTTCGAGCTCCCAGAGATCGAGCACGTAGTCGCCGATCGCGACCCCGATGCGCGGCGCCGGCAAGGCCGACGTCGAGAATACGCCGTAAGGCAAGTTCTGGATCGGAAAGTCCGAATCTGCATCGACCGGGACGAACGAACGAAGCGCGGGGTCATTGGGGTGGGTCACCTTGACTCTCCAATCGTCATGTCCGGCGATGACAGCACCGAAGTTACGGCTTGTTCGGGTCGAACCGCTTTTCCAGGCCCTTCCAGCAATCAGCGTAGTCGTGTTGCAGGGTCGCAGATCTTGCCGCATGCGCCGTGACGCGCTGGGGAAAGCGCGTTTCGAACATGAAGGCCATGGTGCCGGTCAGCTTGACTGGTTTCAATTCGGAATTGCTGGCATGATCGAAGGCTTCGCGGTCGGGTCCGTGCGGCAACATCATGTTGTGCAGGCTGATGCCACCGGGCGTAAAACCCTGCGGTTTCGCGTCATACACGCCGTAGATCAGTCCCATGAATTCCGACATGATGTTCATGTGATACCAGGGCGGACGAAACGTGTTTTCGGCCACGGCCCAGCGCTCCGGGAAAATCACGAAATCGATATTCGCGGTGCCGGCGGTCTCCGATGGCGAGGTCAGCACGGTGAAGATCGAGGGATCGGGATGGTCGAAACTGATGGCACCGACTGGCGAATAGCTTCGCAGATCGTATTTGTAGGGCGCGTAATTGCCATGCCACGCCACGACATCGATCGGCGAATGCGGCAGCTTCGTCACGAACAGCGAGCCGCCCCATTTCACGAACAGTTCGCTCGGCATGTCCTTATCCTCGTAGGCGGCGACAGGAGTAAGGAAGTCACGCGCATTGGCAAGGCAATTGGCGCCGATCGGGCCGCGCTCCGGCAGCGTGAACGCGCCGCCATAGTTTTCACAGATGTAGCCGCGCGCCGGTCCGGCCGTCAACTCGACGCGGAACTTCACGCCACGCGGGATCACCGCAATCTCGCCGGGTTCGACGTCGATCCGGCCGAACTCGGTGACGAAACACAACTTGCCTTGCTGCGGCACGAACAGCATTTCGCCGTCGGCATTGTAGAAATTCTGATCGACCATCGACCTCGTGATGAGAAAGACGTGCGCGGCCATGCCGGCTTGCGTGCCGGCGTCGCCCGCTGTGGTCATGGTTTGCACGCCCTGCAGAAAGGTCGTTTCCGTTTTCGGCATTGGCGCCGGATCCCAGCGCAGTTGTCCGATGGAAAGCTCCTGCTCATGGCATGGCGCGGTGCGCCATAGCCCGGCATCGACCCTGGTGAAAGGTCCGGAGTGCTTGACCGAAGGGCGGATGCGATAGAGCCAGGAGCGCTCATTGCTGCCGCGCGGCGCGGTGAAGGGCGAGCCGGAGAGCTGCTCGGCATAGAGCCCGTAGGCGCAGCGCTGCGGCGAATTGCGCCCGATCGGCAAGGCGCCAGCGAGCGCTTCGGTCTCAAAACTGTTGCCGAAGCCAGACATATAACCCGGCGTGATATTGGCAGAGGTACGGCCGACTGCGTCGGGCGAGGTATTGATATTCATGGTCATCCTCCTTGCAGGGCTACCCACATTTCCCGGTCGCGCCTCTCGGTCCAGATCACGGGGTCGTCGATTCCAGAGGCTTCATCGAAGGCGCGCGAGACATTGAACGGAAGGCAATGCTCGTAGATCGCAAAGTTTGAGAACTTCGGGTCCATCACCTCGCGACTGGCTGCCATCGTTTCCTTGAGGGTGTGGCCTTTGGCGATCGCCATTTCCGCCGCGCCGTAGAGGGTGGTGACGAAATCCCGTGTCATCGCGATCGCCTCGCGGGTGGTGGACAGACCCTTGAGTGCATCGCCGCGCCCCGGCGCGATCGCCTTGGGATTGAAGGCATGAATTTCGTTCAGTGTGGCCGGCCATTCGCGCAAATACGCATCGCCACAGTAGCAGGCCGAATGGTATTCGATCAGATCACCGGAAAACATCACTTCGGCGTCGGGAACCCAGGCCACGATATCGCCCGATGTGTGTCCAGCACCGAGCTGCATCAACCGCACCTCGCGCCTGCCGAGATAGATCGACATTGCGCCTTCGAAGCTCAATGTCGGCCAGGTCAGGCCCGGAATGCTGTGCGCATCCTGGAACAGGCGGGGGAAACGGCCATATTCGGAATCCCAGTCCTGCTGACCGCGTTCCTCGATCAGCCGGCAGGTCTCGCGCGAGGCGATCACGGCTTGCGCCTTGTAGGCGGAAGCGCCGAGCACGCGTACTGCATGATAGTGCGACAGCACCACATATTTGATCGGCCGGTCGGTGACACTGCGCACTCGCTCGATCACCCTGTTCGCCATCGCCGGCGTTGCCTGCGCATCGAACACCATGCAGCCGTCGTCGCCGACGATCACGGCCGAATTCGGATCACCCTCGGCCGTAAATGCATAGAGATCGGTTCCGATTTCGGAAAAGGTGATCTTCTTCTCAGTCAAATCCGTCGTAGATGCGAAGCCCTTGGCCATCAATTCATTTCCTCATGCGCTATTGTTGCTGCTGCTGCTGTTGGCTTGTTTCCAGCATCCGCCGTTTTGCAAGTTCGATCGCTTCCCCCAGAACGCCGAGATCGCCGATATGATTGGCGAGGATCAAAACCAGCGCTGCATCGAGATCGGCGCTCTGCGCCTCGCTCAGGCCCCGATGGGCTTCGACGATGGCACGAAAGGCATCGTCGGGTTTTTCGAAATTCGAGCGGGTCGACAGGGCCATTTGAACCTCAGTTGCTGCCGCTGGCGCGCGCCAGGGCGGATTGAAGCGCCGCTCGCGACGGGTGACGGAAACGAGCCGCGACGTAGCCGTCAGGACGTAGCAGATAGGCGGTGCCGGGCTCGGCATCATAGCGTTGAGCCGCGAACCCGGCCGTATCGGAATAGCCGTTCGTGCCACCGATGCGGATCGCGCCGACGCCTTCGGGAGCATCGACTGCCGCGCCGTTCGCAAATTCAAGCAGCGTGAATTGCGAACCGTGCGCGATGAAGGCGCCGGTCAGATATTCGCTTTTGCCCGTAGATGCTGTGATCGGCGCATCGAGCATGGACGCGCCAGGCCGCGGACCGCCGCGCCATGGATCGCGGTCGGCAGTCGAAAGCGGGGTGTCGTAGATCGAGGGCACCGAGAGCCGGCCGCCATTGACCATGCGCTTGCCGAACTCGGTTTCCTTGGCAAGCGACAGCACTGCCTTTCGATACCGCGCCTCCTGGCGCGTGGCGGGCGCCATGAAATCGGTCGATCGCGTCGACTCGCGGATATTCTCGTCGGCCGCCGCACTGCGTTCGATGTGATAGCTTTCGAGCAAACCTCCCGGCGAAGCCTGCCGCAGCACGCGGTCAAGTTTCCAGGCAAGGTTCTCGGCGTCTTCCAGGCCGGAATTGGCGCCTCTTGCGCCGAACGGCGAGACCTGATGCGCGGCATCGCCCGCAAAGATCACCCGGCCATGAATGAATCTATCCATGCGCCGGCACTGGAATTTATACAACGAAATCCATTCGAAATCGAACTTGTCGTGGCCGAGCATGCGCGCGATCCGCGGCCGCACGTTTTCAGGCAACTTCTCCTTCGCCGGGTCGGCGTCCGGATTGAGTTGCAGGTCGATGCGCCAGACGTCGTCCGGCTGTTTGTGCAGCAGCGCCGAGCGCCCCGCGTGAAACGGCGGATCGAACCAGAACCAGCGCTCGGTCGGGAATTCTGCCGTCATTCGGACGTCAGCGATCAGAAACTGATCTTCGAAAACCTTGCCGGCGAAGTCGGCGCCGACCATCCACCGCAGCGACGATCGCGCGCCGTCGCAGGCAACGACGTAATTGGCGCCGATCCGATAGGGTCCGTCCGGCGTCTCCATGGTCAGGATCGCGTGATCATTGCGTTGCTCGAGCCCTATCACCTTGTTGCGCCAGCGCAGGTCGATCGCCGGCAGTTCGCCGACGCGATCTACCAGATAGGCCTCGGCGTAGAACTGCTGGAGATTAATGAAGGCAGGCCGCCTGTGACCCTGCTCCGGCAACAGATCGAATTGATAAAGCTGCGTCGCGCCGTGGAAGATCCTGCCGACGCTCCACACCACGCCCTTGTCGACCATGCGCTGGCCGACGCTGAGCCGATCCCAGAATTCGAGCGAGCGTTTCGAAAAACAGATCGCCCGCGAGCCCTCGCCGATCCGGTCGGCATCGTCAAGCAGCACGACGCGCTGTCCGCGCTGCGCCAGATCGATCGAAAGCGACAGCCCGACCGGGCCGGCGCCGACGACCGCCACCGGATATACGGAAATGTCACCGCCGGTCTGGTCCTGGTCGGCGTGGCGGCGATAACCGAAGTTTGACTTTACCCTTGACTGCGCCATGCTCGCGTCGCTCTGGTCAATGGGCGCTAGTGGTCTGATTCTAACATTCGCTTCCCATTGCCGCGGACACTTTGCGAATGTTAGAATCAAACGACCGCTAGCAAAATATTGGATTCTAGCGGAGTTTAGGATCTGACATTCGCCTATGATCCCGCGGCCAGGTGGGTAGCGAATGTCGAATCCACTCCACTAGGCCCGGTCGGATAGTCGCATTTGCAACGATCTAAACTCCGCGCGCGTTCTTCCGTCAACTCAAATTGGAGCGGTTTTTGCCGAAGACGCTTACGAGAAGGGCAAACAAGGGTTCGCAGAAGGAACTCGCTTCTCGGGCCGGGGCGCGACTGGATCTGTTCCGGTTTGTACCGTTCCGCCTCAACCGCCTTGCTGCAGAGGTTTCCGCAGCGCTTTCCAGCGAATACCGGGATCGATATGGCCTCGACATTCCGGAATGGCGAGTGCTGGCCACGCTTGGCCTTCGCACCGAAGCCTGCAGCGCCCAGTATATTTCGCACTGTACTCGCACGCACAAATCCACCATCAGCCGGGCAGTCACGGCGCTGATGGCGCGGCGGCTCGTCGAGCGGATCGAGAACGAGGACGACCGCCGCGAATTTGTGCTGCGTCTGACCCCCAAGGGAAGGGTGCTCTACGAGAATTTGATTCCGCGCCTGAAGCGCAAGGAAGGGGAGGTTATGTCCTGCCTCAGCGACCGCGAACGAAGAGATTTCGCGCGTCTGCTCGGCAAGATTGAGGAGAGTCTCGACCTTGTGCAAACGCTCGAACAGGCGAGAAGGGCAGAAGTGTATTGAGCTTCCTTGAACGAGAACGAAACGAGCTAACCCGAAAATCGAGATTCTGCACTTGCCTCTCATCGATCGCCGACCAGGAACGATCAAGGCGGCAAGTTCATTTCGCCGCAGTGACGACGATCTCCACGATATGCGGTGGTTCGAGTTGGACGCCGATGCAGGCTCGCATCGGCGGACTGGCGGTGTCGACCCATTCATCCCAGGCTCGGTTCATCTCGTCCTTGCGCGACATGTCGGTGATATAAACGATGGCCGACAATACCCTGCTCTTGTCCGTGCCGCACAGTGCCAGGCTTTCGTCGATGCGACCGAGCGCTTTCGCGCTCTGCTCGTACATCGATGGCGAGACGGGATCCGGCGCTACCGCCACCGTCAACACGAGGTCGTCATAAACCACGGCGCGGCTGCGCGTCGGTGCAAGGCCAGGAAAGCGTTTGATCATGGGGCGCCCGTCTCCGTCGAGGTGTTTCGCGATTACCGGGAAATAGGCGCCGCCCGAACCGGCATCGATTGCCTCCTGCAAAATCCGCCCCGTGAGTTCTGCGCCGCGAATTTTGAGCCCCGCAAGGGAAGCGAGTTCCAGCGCGTAGGAAAGATCCTTCAGGGCGTATTCGGTTGAGAACGCCCGTTCGGGGAAGCTTCCGGGAACGATCGCCTTCATGCCGTGATTGCGAAGCGCGAAGCTGTCGGCCGAACCCTTCGACAGGGTGTCGAGCAGGAGCGCAGGATCGACATCATTGCGCCTGGCGAGCGCGACCGCCTCCGAGAGCGCGTTGACGGTCTGGAACAGTACCATGTTGTTGAGAATCTTCGTCACCTGGCCCGCGCCGGTGTCGCCGCAATGGGTGACATCCGTTGCAAAATGACGGATCACCGGCTCGATCGCAGCGAACAATTCCCCCGTCGTGCCGACCATGACGCTCAGCGTGCCATCCTGTGCGGCCTGCCGGGTTCGCGCAATCGGCGCGTCGATCCAGGACGCGACCTTTGCCTGCAACCGCGTTGCGAAGTCACGGGTCTGGCTCACGGATGAAGTTCCGAGGTCAACAACGATTTGCCCTTTGCGGACATTCTTCAAAATGCCGTCGCCCTCGAATACTGCGCGCACATGCGTCGAACTGGGCAGACAAAGGAACAGGATTTCGCTCAGGCTGACCACCTCCGCCACTGACGCCGCGACGTGGGCCCCTTCTGCCTCGAGCCGCGCCAAAGATTCCGGCGACAGGTCGAACGCTATCACGCGCGCGCCGCTCTTCCTGACGAGATTGCGGCAGATCGGCTCGCCCATGACGCCAAGACCGATGAAGCCGATGGATTGGTAGGCAACCATCGGGGTAACCTATTTCGCGAAGGAACGTGATGGCGCCACGTGAACTGCGAAGACATCGGTCTTGTCGCTGGCGCGCGGATAGAGTTCGGCGACCAGCGGATCGTGGCCGGGAACGATACGATCGGGGTGACCGGCGAGACGCTCGACAATCTCCCAGCCCCGGCACATGTCGCCGATGTTATAGACGATCGGAAACGGGCTGCGGCGATGCAGATTGCCGTAAAAATGCGCCGCATCCGACGCAAGCACTACGGGCCCGCGCGCCGTCTCGACCCGTACCACCTGCAAACCATCGGAATGGCCGCCGACGCGATGCACGGTGACGCCAGGCGCAATCACACCATCGCCGGAGTGAAAGGTGACACGCTCGCGGTAGACGTGGCGCACCATCAGCGTGACGTGTTCGACCGAAAACGGATGACGCAAGGTCCCAAAGCACATGCAGCGCCCGGTGGCATAGCTCATCTCGCGGTCCTGAAGGTGAAATCGCGCATTCGGAAACAGGTCGAGGTTGCCGGCGTGGTCGTAATGCATGTGCGTCACGACGACGTCCTTGATTGTCTCAGCCTTGACGCCGAAGCGCGCCAGGGCATCCACCGGGTTGAGCGTAAGCTTGCGATCGCGCAACCCGGCCTCTTCCGCGTTGAAACCGGTATCGACCAGGATGTCGCGGCCGCCGCCACGAATCAGCCAGACGAAGTAATCGAGGTCCGAGGCCGCGGTCTCGTGCGGGTCCGGCAAGAGGTAGTTCATGTGGGGAGTGCGCGGCGACATCGTCGCATAGCGGAGCGCATAAATTTCGTAGACATTTTCCATCGGACGCCTTTTTCTCTGGCTGCGTTTGGCGCGTACTACCAAGCCACCATCGGGAAGAAAGGTCAAACGTCCAGGCGTTCACGCCTTTCCGATGACAATGCCCGATAGACCGCCATGTGTAGCATCGATGACAGCGGCGACTGCTGGCTGGGATATCGGCGGCCGCCTTTGATGGGGAGAGCGCGGTCAATCGTCGCGGTCATTATGGCTCCGATGGGCTGTTGACAGGCCCTCCGGGCGCAGTTTGATAATGCGTTTTTCGTGGGGTAAGGTCGCCGAGGTGCGAGGCTGGGATCGGCGCCTTTTTGGGCTGGACTGACGTGTATGAGAATCCGCCATTCGTTGTTTGCGCTTTTGATTCTGTCGATCGCGCCGGTGTTCCCGTCGACCGGCATGGCTGCGGACAGGTTTGCCCTCGTCATTGGCAACGCAAAATACCCGGACGCAGATGCTCCTCTGAAGGAACCGATCAACGACGCACGCGACGTCGCCAACGAACTCAGACGCGATGGCTTCACGGTGGATGTCGGCGATAACCTGACCGGCGATGGAATGAGGAAGGCTTTCGACCGTTTGTAC
>Ga0306920_100012378_pt1 | contig 11578 bp, 7 predicted proteins | sample flu12Cox44000170_FD_204666 | JGI IMG/M metagenome (GOLD analysis project Ga0306920, IMG submission 204666) | Lab enrichment of tropical soil microbial communities from Luquillo Experimental Forest, Puerto Rico - flux4day.12C.oxic.44.000.170 (v2)... | ecosystem: Environmental > Terrestrial >...
GCTGCTGCGAAACGGGCTGTGCCGGCGATATTCCTGCTCCCGTTGGTTGCGGTGGCTTATCTCTTCGGCCGTCTGGCGAGTTTGTTGGCTGCGATCGCAGCGGTCCTGATCTTCGCCGTGTTCTTGTTCGAACCATATGGGAGTCTTGCCGTGGACAAAGCCACGGACCGAGTCGAGTTGCTGTGTTTTGCGGCGTTCGCTTTGGTGATGATCTACTTTCACCGCAAACCTTAGCACTAACGAGGCTTGCTCAAAAATAATTCAAAGACCCTCTCCGGCTCCGAATTTGAGGAGGCAGAGGGCGCACACGGGCGTCAGTTTCGCCAGACAGTAGGCGACACACACGTCTCTGGTCGGCGAACGGCTTTGCATCGAGATGGAACCCATGTGTCATCTCCGCATGCTGGTCAGCTGCGCCAACACATTCCATCCTCCTATTTGGGGTGCCGCGCAAAGGCGGTCAGGGAGCGCCCGTCCAATTTGCAGACTGGCCGTGCCAAATCGAGGTCGTCGTTCACAGCTCGGACCGTCAGTTCTCTTGCAGTCGAGAGTACTTCGTTGACTGCGAGTGCTGGCGGAGCCAGGAGAGCAGAGCGCTGAGGAGCTCGGTATCGTAGGGGTGGGGTTTGTCGGCCGGCTTGCGATTGATGAATTCGGATTCAGAAGAGTAGGTGAGGAAGTCGTGGCCCATGCCAGGGAGTTCGACGTAGGTGGCACGGCCGGGATGGAAATTGTTGATCGTGTCAACAAGATAGCGAGATTCGCTGGCGCTAGTGACGGCGTCAGCGGTGCCGAAAAGGACGAGGACCGGAAGATCGACATGCTGCCACTGGCGGGCAAGGCTTAGATCGCCGATCTGCTGCATGTACGGCGCGGGCACGCCCGCGTAACTACGGAACATGTTTTCACAGGCCGAACTTAGCTTGCGCACCTGGTCGACTGATTCGTGCTGCATATAGAAACGGAAAGCGCAGTTGGCGTGGGCCCGGGTGTCTTCGTCGACCTTGTCGTAAGACTCTCCTTGCAGGGCTGTTTGGCGACGGACATTTTCGACTTCATATTCGAACCAACTGCGTCCGATGGTTTCGGCAGCGATGAAACCACGGATTTGCAATTGCGGCAGAACGAGCGCTCCGATGAGCGGGCCGAGGCTGTGCGCGAAAACGAAGATATTGTTGGGGTCGACAAAGTCGGTGGATTTGAGAAGCTCGATGGCGGCAACGTAACCCTGGGCTTCGCGATCGGCTGTGGCGCTCGGGTCCGTGCAAGCCGGGCCATCACTGTCGCCCTGACCCGTTTTTTCGACGCGGACGGTGACGAAATTGCTTTTGGCGAGGAAGGCCAGGATAGGGCCGTAGCCCTGGTCTTGAGAGAGAGCGCCGTCGAGTGTGTAACATCCGAGCCCTGGCATTAGAAGGACGGCGGGATAGCGTCCGGAAGATTTGGGATGGGTAAGGATGGCGCGGCGTCGAGAACCGTTAACGGAAACCGAAGTGTAGAGGACATCGGCATCAGGACTGGTTTCGAACGGGCGGGGTTTGAGAGTGACACTGACAATGAGAGGCTGACCCTTGCGGAGGATTTGGATCTGGAGTCTTTCACCGGCGAGGTGGCGTCCAACGGCGCGTGCGAAATCAGTCGAAGATGTGACGGGTTGTGAATCAAGGGAGACGAGAACATCGCCGGGTTGAATGCCTGCGACGTCGGCAGAGCTACCCGGAAGCACGGTTTGGGCCGTGGGAGGATTTGTTTTTGGATCTTCGGGCTTGGCGGGGTCGGAGGGAGAAACCAAGACGCCAATGACGCCGTGACGGGGGAGGTCGTCGGCGAGCGCTACGCACGAGATTGCGGCAAGCGAGAGCACCAGCAAATTTGCAGAAATGATTTTCATTGGGCCTCCGAGGATCGTGAAATGTTACACGAGGAACAGGGGAAATGGTGAGAGAGTGTGGTTGAGGATGGTGGTTGTAACTGCAGTAGGCCGGCACAGGGTTTGCCTTCGGGACCTATTCGACAGCAGACGGCGCTCAGGCTTTGGTGACAATCCGGCCGAGAGGAAACAAGGTTTCCTTGGTTGTTTCTTGAGCCCGGTTCCGAGCGCGGCCCGTTGTACTTGGCGAACGGCGCCACAGACCCGGTGGGAGGACTGTGTCCAAAAGCGCTGCCGCTAAAGCTTGTCGTTGTTGGGTTTGCGGCAAGCGAAGGCGGGGACCCAAAGCCACTTGTTTTTGGATCTGTACTCTCCCACCCTGGTGCGACTGGCGCTCGTGTTGGCGTTTACTGGTCCGGGGACGCGACCTGTCACTTCCGACAGTTCCCTTGCTTCCATCGCTTGCAGAAACTTCAGCCTGAATATAAGAAGTCGGCGAATGGTTAATATCTGGCTCGTTCAAAGATTTCCGATTGAAAGGGGAACGATGTATGCGCGGCAAAGCATTGCGAATCGTTGTGGGGATATTGGCAGTCTTTTTTGTAGTGTTGACCTCGGTGCAAGCGCAGGACAGGGTTAAGGTTAAGGGGCTGATTACCACCCGTACGGGTGAAACCATTGTTTTGAAGACCACTGACGGGAATGCTATGACCGTGGTCCTAGATGATGGCACGAGAGTGCAGCAGCCAAGGGGTCTCATTGGCGTTCGCAAAAAATCAATGTCTGCGGCCGTGCTGATTCCTGGACTCAGGGTGTCGGTTGACGGAACCAGCCAGGACGCGACGCATATCCTGGCAAAATCCATTACCTTCGATAGGAACGATCTGCAAACGGCGGAGATGATCCAGGCTGGCCTGACGCCGACCGAGGAGAAAGTGGCCACCAACCAGCAGAACATCGCGAGCAATGCCCAGGACATCAAAGCGAGCCAGAAGGATATCGCAACGAACCAGCAGAACATCGCGGCGAACCAGCAGGCTACCGCGGCCAACCAGGCCGCCATCGATGCCAACGCGGTTGAGACCAGCAAGCGATTTTCGGCATTGAGTGAGTACGACACCAAGGGGCAACTCGATGTGCGCTTCGCGAGCGGCAGTGCGAAGATCTCCGCCGAGGATCAGGCAGCGCTCAAGAAGTTGGCTGAAGATGCCGTCAAACAGACCGGGTACATCATCCAAGTGAAGGGCTTTGCCGATTCGAGCGGCAACGCTGCGATGAACCAGAAGCTGAGCATGGAGCGGGCACAGAACGTGATCGCGTTCCTGATCCAGGACTGCAACGTACCGGTTCGCCACGTCATCGCGCCAGGAGCGATGGGCGAAGCGGCGCCGGTAGCCACAAACGAGACAGCCGCGGGACGAGCGGAAAATCGGCGAGTCGAGGTCAAGGTCCTGTTGAACAAGGGCGTATCTGGCACTTAAGCCTCCTTTGAACGGGTTCGCTATCGAACGCGGGTTCGAGCGAAGATGTTTCGCCGACGCAACGGAGGAGCTTTTCGCGAGGAACACGAAATGTGTGTTCCTAATTCGAGTGCAGAGCGTGCATGGGATCGGCGGAAGCGGCGCTGGCGGCGGGGAGTGTCGATGCGAGCAGCGCCGTAGTCATCATAATCGAGACGCACACAGTGTAGACGAGAGGATCGGTCGGGCTGACCCCGAACAGGAAGGCGCTGAGCAGTCGCGAGACGGCTAACGAGCCGAGAACACCGAGCCCGCATCCGAAAAGTGCGAGCTTCGGCCGAAGCAAGCACCAGCTTCGCAATGGCGGCTCGTTGCGCGCCCAAGGTCATGCGAATAGCGATCTCCTGGGTGCGCTGGGCCACGGAGAAGGCCATCACCCCGTAAATCCCAGTGATCGCCAGCAGTAGCGCGCCCAGAGCGAATGCCGTGATTAGGTCTGTGTTGAAATGCCGCGGTGCTTCAATTGCCGACACCGCCTCCGTGACGGGCCTCACCTCGCGCAAAGCCAGGAGCGGATCGATCTCCGTGATAGCCGAACGCATTGCCCGGACCATGTGCTCAGGGTCAAGCGATGAGCGTATAGTTATGTACCCGCTCGGTGGGCCGCTGAGATTTCCCGGCGTCCCGGAGCCGTACAGAGTGGCGGGTTGATCCATTGGCGTGTACCACTGGTCGATGCTGGGTACATCGCGAGGCATCTTCGTGTCAGCGACAACTCCGACGACGGTTGCCCAGGGGAGTCCCTTTCCCGGGTTGCCGACGTGCATACGCTGGCCGATAGCGCTCTGGCCCGGCCAGCAATCTCTGGCCATCGATTGGTTTACAACGATCACGAGCGGCGCGTTGGAATCGTCGTGCATGGTGAAGGTTCGGCCCTCGAGCAAAGGGATGCCCATTGCGCCGAAGTAATCCCCATAAACGCTGGTGAACGCGGCGAATTTCAGCTTCCATTGGTCCGCCGACACGCCCTCGACGGTGAACGCAGGTTGCGGAGAAAAGTCGGATGCGGCAACCGCGTTGCTGATGCTTACAGCGAACACTCCCGGCTTGCTCGAAAGCTGTTCAACAATCGCCCGGTTTAACAAGCCGACAGACGCTGGGGTGGGGTATTGCGCCAAAGGAAGTTGGTAGCCAGCAATCAGAGCGTGGTCGGCACGGAAACCGGGGTCGACTGCCTGCATCTTCTGTAAGCTGCGTAGGAAGACACCCGAGACGGTCAGCAGCATCAAAGCAATGGCAACCTCCGAGACGACCAGGGAGGAGCGTAACCATGTATGGCTTGCGCTGCCGCTGCCAGTTTGCGCGCCCTCTTTGAGGCTTTCTATCAAATTGGTGCGCAAGGCCACGAAGGCTGGCGCAAGACTGCAGAGAACACCGGTCGCAACGGATAGGACGAAAGCAAACGCGGTGATGCTGGGGTTCATCGACACGGAATCGATGCGAGGCAGGGAGTCAGGCATCAGATGCAAGGTGCTCCGGATCGCAATTGCGGCAAACGCCAAACCGAGCAGGCCACCAGCCGTGCTCAGGAGGAGTCCTTCGACCAGGGATTCGCGGATGATGTGGCTGGCGCTCGCGCCAATCGCCACGCGGACCGCATACTCTCGCCGCTGACGGATAGCCCGGACCAACAGCAGGCCGGAGACGTTCACGCAGGCAATCAACAGCACGATAGCCACAGCCAGAAACAGCGTCTGCAGCACCGGGCGGACGTCTGCGACGACGCTTTCGCGAAGTGGCCTGGCGTCGCCCTGAATGTGAATGGCTGACATGCTTGCGGGAAAATCACGCATGATTTCGTGCGCCACTCGGTCGGCATCCTGAACGGCTTGGGGCAGGGACACTCCATCCTTCAAGCGCGCGATCATTCGGTAGCCCCAAAAGCCGGAATGTTGATCGGATAGCTCATCGGGGCTGAGACTCAAAGGAACCCAAAGTTGCGCCTGGTCCAAGCTGCCGAGCTGTAACGGAAATTCAAAGCCGCGCGGCATCACTCCGATTACGGAATAAGGTCTGCGGTCGAGCACGATGGAGATGCCGAGGACGCGCGGATCGCGGTGGTAGCGGTCGGTCCACAGCGCGTAACTGATCACCGCGACCGGTTGGCGGGCGTCTTCTTCTTGCGGGGTAAAGACACGGCCCAGGATGGGCTGAACACCAAGGGTCGAAAACATTCCGGAATTCATGCGTGCCGCATTGATTTGTTCCGGCTGGGCGCCTCCAGAAAGTTCAAACGATGTTGTGATAAAGCCGCCCAAAGAGGAAAACGCCTGGGTCGCACCTGTGTACAGTGCGATTTCACGAGCTCTGACGGACATGCCTGGCCGGCCTCCCAGATGATCCCCCAACAAAACAAGCCGATTGGCGTCCTGGAACGGAAGTGGGCGCAGCAGGATGCCTTCGACGAGCGAGAACATCGTGGTGGTGGCACCGATGCCAAGGGCCAGGGTGAGGACGACCGTAAGTGTGAATGCATACGTCCTTCGCAGCTGGCGAAATGTAAATTGGAGATTCTGTGTTAGTGCGTGCATGCATCCCCCGAATGCCCCGAGTTTTCTGAGCCACTGTATGTGTTATTCGTTAAAACCCAGCCGGCTTTGGAATCCATAACATAGTTGCAGCTGCATAGACCAGTGTTCTGCTATAGCTCTCCGCCATCTTTTATTTCCTTAGACTCAGCTTCGGAACACTGGTTCGCTCCTTTCGAAAGGCGCGCACTCCGAGCGCACGTACTTCGGGCATAATCGAAGGTCTCGATCGATGGAAACTGTGCACCGAACCGAAACAGCTGAATTCCACCGTGTAAGGTCGGACGCATGATCACACCCCAGTTCCCGTTACTGGCCGCAACGGTCGTGGTCGCGGCCTGCGTCCAGGGAACGGTCGGCATCGGCTTCGCCCTGATCGTCGCGCCCGTTCTGGCTTTCCTGAGGCCAGAACTCCTGCCGGTGTCACTGCTGTTCCTGATGCTGCCACTCAACCTATTCACCGTGGTGCGAGAGCGCCAAGCGCTCGACTGGTCGGGTGGCAGTTGGATCACATTGGGACGAGCATTCGGGGCGGTAGCAGGCGCCGGAGTTCTGGCTGCCCTGTCATCGCACGCCCTCAATATGCTGATTGGCGCCGCAACTATTGCGACCGCTGTAGTGACCATGGTCGCGCCAGCGTTCGCCCCCAACCGCAGCGCGTTCGTGACCGTTGGCCTCCTCACCGGCATTAGCGAGACCACAACCGGCATCGGGGGACCCCCGCTTGCCTTGGCGTATCAACACGTTCGCCCTGAAGTCCTTCGCTCGACCGTCGCTGCGTGTTTCCTTGCAGGAGAGTTGCTGTCTGTCGGGGTTCTCGCCGTCACCGGACGAACTACGTCGCGGCAAATCGTATCCGCTGCGCTCTTGCTCCCCTTTCTGGCAACCGGCGGTATCGTTAGCTCATTCATTCGAAATCGCGTGAACGGACCACTCTTGCGGGGCCTTGTCCTCGCCTTCGCGCTGACGTCGGGAATCATCCTGCTTGTTCGTGGGTGATGCGCCCATTTCAATACTGGCAGGAATCAAGTTAGGTCAAGGCGTCCGTTCAACTCGCGTCCGGGAGTGCGATGCCCGCGAGCGAAATGACGCATCAAGCGATTTTTGGGAAGTGTGACTTCGGCGAGGAGCGCTCATACAAGGCCAGTGCCGAGAGGAGCAAGACAAATTGTCCAAGGAACTTGACGCGGGATGCGAGCAAGCGAGGTCACGAGGCAACGCCGAAAATATTAGCATTCAGGAAATCATTACGGAATTTCCCGTGGGGGTCGAATTTTTCGGCTAAAGCGACGAAATCAGGCAGTCTTTCGTATTCGGTCTGGAGCTGCGCCGGTGGGATAGAAAAAAGTTTACCCCAGTGGGGCCGCGAACGGAATGGCGCAAGCTGCTTTTCGATGACAGGGAGCAATTGGCTGACCGTGGGCCAGTCCTGTTTCCAGGTGAAATGAATGGTCACACAAGATTGCTTGTAGCACGGACTCATCCAAAGCTCATCGGCGGCAATGGCGCGAATTTCCGCGATTAAGAGGGATGGTGATATCTGGTCGTGGAGACGCTCGATCGCAGAAATCGCTTCTACTGCGTTGTGCCGCGGCACGAAGTATTCGGACTGCAATTCCCTTCCAGCACTGGGCGTGAAGCCCATCCGGAAATGCGGCAGTCTTTCATACCATGGGCCTGGCACGCCCATTTGTTCGGTACAGTTTTCTGCAGACAACTCGATAATTGGATGGACATTCCGGGTGGCTTTTTTGGCACCAAAGAACTCGGGTAGAGCTTCGAACGTCGGTTTTTGATCCGCGCGGCATTTCAACCACACTTCGTTGATTCGCTGTTTTTGCCAGTCGGTGAACAAGCTCACGCTATAAGCCGAGGATTCAATCGCATCGAAATTATTTTTCAATTCGCTGAGGGGCAGGTTTTCGTAAACGTATTGTTGCATTTGAAAGGTCGGCTGAATGTCGAGCGTGAGCTTGGTGATCACACCTAAAGCACCAAGCCCCACGACCGCGCCCAAAAATTCCTGACCGTCCTTCGCGCGGGACAGTTGCACGGCTTCCCCGGCCGCGTTGACGATTTCCAGTGCCGCGACGGCGGTAGCCAGATTTCCATTTTTTTCTCCGGACCCGTGCGTCGCCGTGCTGCAGGCGCCGGCGATGGAAATGTGGGGCAGGGAAGCAAGGTTGTGTAGCGCCCAGCCCTTACTGTCAAGATAAGGAGACAAATGCCCATAAGTCAGGCCGCCCTCCACAGTCACGGTACGGCTGGCCGCGTCCAGTGCGATGGCCTGGTCCGTATTGAGAGAGATGAGCTGCCGCTTGCTGTCGGCAATTTTGTTGAAGCAGTGGCGGGTGCCGAGGACTTTCAGGCTATTCTGTTTTTTGACGAACTCCCGGACCTGATCGAGGGTTCGGGCTGAGTACAGGTTTTCCGTACTGTATTCCAGATTCCCGGCCCAGTTCTTGAGTTTTTCTCCGGCAGCCCACGCGAAAAGAGGCGCCAGAAAAGGGCTACCAATAAGAGAAGAACAAACCTTAAGAAAAGATCGCTTGTTCATCGGTGCGCATTCGCTTGATCGCATCAAAGACCGGATTGTTCGCAGGGAGTATAACCCAAGAAAAGTCTCTCTGACGAAAGCGGTTAGGCGACTGCAAACGCCTGTTTTCGGCAAAACATCAACTGGTAAGTGCACGGGATAATTGTGAAGCGGACGCGCATTTTGTTGCCAGCGACAACCGTATCGTCTAGCGCCATTGATCAGGCGATTCTTCCGTCGTGCGGACCACGTTGCCGAACTGCAATCATGCCCGTCGCTTTGCTTCGGCCGGATCCGGTTCGTGGCCGGTCCCTTGCAGAAGATCGAGTCGAGATGGATCGAAAGGGGCTCGAAACGGCCTTGGCGAACACGGTCTTGTGATGGTGTCACAGAGTAACAGTTTGGCGGCTACTCACGTTGCGGGTCGAGAATTCCCAGGCGGTCCTTTTTCACACGTTTTAGGATGGACAGACCGTCAAAGAGCGCCAGACGTTCGAGTTGGTTGCCCTGCTCCGTTGCCAGTTCTTCAAGTCTGTTAGCAATTGCAGCCTCCGCCCTTTGCACCTTTTCATGCAGTCGCTGAGGATCAAATTCGAGAATTGCCGCACCGAGGGGTTCCTGCCACTGCGGATACTTCAGCTCCATTACGCACCGTTAAAAAAGTTGTCCCCTAATTTTCGGATAGGAAAGCCGAGCCCGGGGCGGGCGGCCGCCCCGGACTCGTTTCCGCTCGCGGTGGTACGCGAGCTTGCGCGGCCGCGACGACCTTGTGATTCGTCAAAGGCAATCGCACCTGCTTTGCCCCAGATGCACGATCCGGACCCTGATGAAGGACACTAAAAGACTGTTCAAATCCCTGAACTGATAGAAGTGACTCTCGGCGGCAATTTTCTGCCTTAGACCCACGAGGGTCCGCGTTAAACATGAGCACGCCAAGCGTCGCCAATCGGCGAGCTTAACGCGGCCTAACGTCTGAGAAAACTAGGAATGTGCTGTACGGAACGAGGAAATATCGTTTACGCTTGCTGTATAAGAGCCCTAATCGCCGCTCGATGCGTTGGCGATTTCCTAGGCTAAACCGATTTAAGTCTGTTGCTTTACAACCCCATACGGGAATAACCATTCGTTTTTCTAGCGCCTGAGATCTCAGGCCTGTGCGTAGCTCATCGACCATCAGATGAAAATGAAGATGGAATGGCCAGTTGAAGAAGCCCAGCAGGAAACCGTCACCGGGGAAGAAATCGCGGAGTTTTGTGGATCAAGATCAAGGTAGGGCTTTGTCTGGCGTCGCTTAGTGACTACGACCAGCATTCTTCCGCTCTCGATTGCCTGCACGGCCCGATACGCGGTTCCCGTGATTGCCTGTTGCATTGCCACAGGAAGACCTGTAGCCTTATGTGGCCACCCCACAGGAGACCCGGATGGCGCAATCGAAACTTGACCTGCTGCAAGGGACCCTCGACCTAATGGTCCTGCAGACGCTTGCCACAATTGGCCCTCAGCATGGATACGGTATCGCCCGCCGCATTGAACAGGTCAGCAAAGACAAGGTGCTGCTAAATCAGGGAACCATCTACGCGTCACTGGTCAGGCTCCAGCAGCGTCGATGGATTTCCGCCGCATGGGGAACTTCCGAAAACAACCGCAAAGCCAAATTTTATTCCATCACTAAACGAGGACGAAAACAGCTTTCCGACGACGCAGCTTACTGGCTGCGCCTTTCGGCTGTAATCGGTCGCGTGCTGGCTCTGCGCGAGGACAGCGGTTACGAATGAGCAACTGGCTACGAGAATCGCTTCAGCGAGTGTTCGCTCTTTTCCGGAGCGATAAGATGGACCACGAGCTTGACGCCGAAATGGCAGCGCACATCGACCTGGCGACCGAGGAGAATATCGGGCGCGGCATGTCCCCGGAGGAAGCTCGCCGACAGGCTTTGCTCCGGTTTGGCGGAACGGAACAGGCTAAACAACAGCATCGCGAGGCCCGCGGCTGGCAGCCCCTCGAAACACTACTTCAAGACCTTCGTTTCGCCTTTCGTGTGCTGCGCAAGTCTTCTGGTTTCACGACCATCGCCGTGCTTACTACCGCTCTCGGCATCGGCGCAAATAGCGCGCTCTTCTCTGTCATCAACGGCGTGCTCTTGAATCCTTTGCCGTTCCCGAACGCCAACCGCATCGTCTCGATGTTTCAAGAGAAGCCAAACTTCCCCAAAGGCTCGATCTCTTACCCGAATTTTCTGGATTGGCGGCAAGACAACCGCTCTTTTGAATCCATCGCCGCTTACCGGTGGGCTGACGGCACCATCCGCGGCATGGGCGAACCAGAGGAGGTTCATGCGCAGCGGGTCTCTGCAACTTTCTTCCCAATTTTGGGAGTTCAACCAGTCCTTGGGCGCAACTTCGCCGAAGACGAGGATCGCCGCGGCGCGAACCCCACGGTCATCATATCGGAGGGTCTGTGGAAGCGAAAGTTCGGAAGGGATTCGAACATACTCGGCAAATCCCTCAATGTGGGCGGAACGGCCCGCACCGTCGTCGGCGTAATCCCCTCCTCGTTTCGGCTGAATATCCAGAACTTCGAGACCGCCGACGTTTATGAACCCGTCGGGCAAGAAGAAGATCCAAAGTTTCATCAACGGAATTCCTTCTGGGGCCTGGACGCCATCGGCCTGCTCAAACCTGGCGTCTCACTGCAACAGGCGCGAGACGACATGAAGCGCGTGAATGCCGGTCTCGCGGGCACCTATCCCGACATCGACGCGGAAATCAAGGCGAACATCATTCCGTTAAAAGAGGAAATCGTCGGCGAGATGCGGCTGATTCTACTGGTGCTTTTCGGCGCGGTCGCTTTCGTACTGCTGATCGCCTGCGTGAATGTCGCCAATTTGCTCCTGGCTCGATCGACCGCACGACGCCGCGAATTTTCCATTCGGGCAGCTGTAGGTGCCGGCCGATCGCGGATCGTCCGTCAACTGCTTACCGAAAGTCTACTGCTTGCGCTCATCGGAGGCGGGCTTGGCCTGGTACTGGCTAAATGGGGAACCTCGGCGGCCCTCGCCGCTGCGCCGCGCACTGTTCCGCGCGCCGAGGAAATCGGTCTCGATCCGCGCGTCCTTCTCTTTACT
>Ga0306920_100012381_pt1 | contig 11576 bp, 12 predicted proteins | sample flu12Cox44000170_FD_204666 | JGI IMG/M metagenome (GOLD analysis project Ga0306920, IMG submission 204666) | Lab enrichment of tropical soil microbial communities from Luquillo Experimental Forest, Puerto Rico - flux4day.12C.oxic.44.000.170 (v2)... | ecosystem: Environmental > Terrestrial >...
GTCACGGGCGCCGAGGGGCTCGACGACGAGACCCTGCGGCTGTTGAAGCAGCCGCAGGCGGATGGCAAACCGCGGCCGGTCATCCAGACCCTTTGGGATTTGATCGGCGACCTGGAGGCGCGTGACCAAAAGGCCAGCGGCGGCCGCACCACCCGCTTCCAGTTGACCGAGAAGAGTTTCAAGCGCCTCGTGGCGGCCGGCATCGAGGAAGTCTTCGGCAGCGGCGCTTACACCGTGGGGCATGGCATGCAGGCCTTCCAATTCGCTTACTTCGTGAAATGGGGCATGACTCCGGCCGAGGCGCTGCGCATGGCCACCAGCAACGCCGCCGAAGGTCTGAACTTCGAGCTGGCCAAGCAAGTGGGGAGCATCGAAAAGGGGAAATTCGCCGACCTGGTTGCGGTCGCCGGTGACCCGCTCGTGGACATCACGGAGACCGAACGGATCAAGTTCGTCATGAAAGGCGGCGTGGTCTTCCGCAATGAGTTGAAATAAAGCGCCAGCCGAGCCCCTGGGGAAAAACCCGGAGGACGTCAAACGGGGGACTCTGGTGGTCTCGTCGAGCGGCCCGCTTCGCGGCATCGGGCCAAGCGCGATTGATAGGATTCGTTTGCCGTCGCTTCCCCGGGGAAGAGGTCTCGACGTCGGTCAGTGCGTCCGCCCTTTCGCTGACGGATGGCTGAGCGCCTTGGCGATGACCGCTTCGCGCTCGCCCGCCGACCAGCGGCGCTGGACTTGTTCGTCCTGGAGGCCAGCGAGACGGCCGACCAGCAGAAACGGAGGTAGTGCGTAGCGCAGGGTCTCCCAGCGCGCCATTTCGACCAGCGACGGCAAGGCCCGGTCCCGCATCTGGTCGAGGACCGCGCGGTTGCCCTGATCGGTCAGAGTGATCAAGACATCAACGGCTTGCAACCGATCGTTGAGAACGACCGAGTTCAGAAGCTCGATCAGCCAGGTGGGTGACACATGGAGACCGAGTTGCGGCCTCTTCGCCGCCAGCAAGGCGACCACATTCAATGAGTCGAGCACACGATCGCGCACCTGCTCATCCGGATCCTGCATGGCATATTGAAGGTCGTCCACCACATCTTGTTTCCTGGGCGCGAATCCCATAAAGGCCGCCGCGATGGCTCGTTGCTCGGGTTCGGCCGCCTCGCGTAGCACCTCCCGTAGTTCGACGGGATGCTCCTCGGCGAAGGACGCGAACTGCTGGCGCCAGTCGCGCGTATCCACGGCGGGCTTTCCACTGGCGGCGCGCGCGACGGCCCCTGCGTATTCGCGATACGCCGCCGCGAGCGGGTCTGGAAGCGCGGCCCCTCCGGACGGATCGGAGCGGAAGCCGACGTGCGGACCGCCGCGTTCCTCAATTCCGATGAACACGATGACATCCGGCCCCGCGCAACAGACGGCTTCCACCCGCGCCTGAACCACGCCGGGTACTTCGGACACCGCGTCCTCCAGGTCTCCCTTTGAGCCCGGGAGCGCGTCTCCGACGTGCAACTTCGTGGCACGCAGAATCCGCTCCGCCGTCACTTTGTGGAGCCCGTACAGGTTGATTCCGCGGACCCGGGGTGGTTGGGCCACCGCCAGCGACATGGCGGAGGCGGCGGCGACCACACCTCGCGAAAGCAGCTTCACTTTCCTGCCTGTTGCTGGGCGAAAGGGCCGATGACGGGCAGTACCACGGTCTTGCCTTGGTAAGTGGAGATCATCATGTACAGCCACAGCGCCACGCACCCCAGAAAGAGGGGAAACAACAAGAAACCAAGGTGGATGACGTTCAGCACGACCACACACCCGTACCAAACCAGGATCATGGCGACGTGAAGCAGAATCGACTGTAAAGCGTGAAACCGAACGGCCCGGTTCTGATTGTAGGGGGCCATCACCAGGAAAAGAACCCCGGTGATCAACAGCAACGCGTAACACAGCGCACCGGCCACATTATCGGTGAGCCCTGCCGCAGCCGGCAGAGGTGTGGGAACCGCGGCCGGGCCCGCCTCCGCCGCCGGCATCACCGGACTTCCACATTGCGCGCAAAAACGTCCCTCGACCGCGGCTCCGCATTTTGAACAAAACGCCACAACACCTCCTTCGGGACCCCGGACTCACCGCCCCGGCGGACCCAGGACCAGAAGCGGAATGGCGGCTCCGGCGAGCCCCCCGATAATCAAGGCCGGGTTTCCGGCGCCCAGAGAGGAAATCAGCAGACCGACCAGCGAGCCGATTCCGGCGCCCACGACCGCCACCATGATCCGTTTGGCCATACACGAAAGGATAATACTTCTACCATAGCAGCCAACCGAAGGCGCGAGAATACAAACATGAAGGCCTGCATTTTGCCGGCGCCCGCACCGGTTGAATCCAACCCGCTGCGTCTCACCGAATTGCCAGTACCGAAGCCCCACGGAAATCAGGTGCTGGTCCGGGTTCGCGTGTGCGGGGTCTGCCGCACCGACCTGCATGTGGTTGAAGGAGAGTTGCCGACGCGGAAGAGTCCACTGGTCCCCGGCCACCAGGTGGTGGGTACCGTGGAACAGTGCGGTCCGGATGCGGGGCGGTTTCAGCCGGGCGCACGAGTGGGCATTCCGTGGCTGTACCAGACGTGTGGAGCGTGCGAGTACTGTGTCAGCGAACGCGAGAATCTCTGCGAACGCGCCTCTTTCACCGGCTGGACCGAACACGGAGGATATGCCGAGTATGCGCTTTGCCCGGACGAGTTCGCCTATGCCCTTCCCGAAGGTTTCAGCGACCTTCATGTGGCGCCACTGCTATGCGCCGGCATTATCGGATTCCGCACCCTGCGGGTCTCCGGCATCCAACCGGGAGGCCGGCTTGGGATGTACGGTTTCGGAGCGGCCGCTCACGTTGCCATCCAAGTGGCCCGCCACTGGCAGATCGACGTTTATGCAGTTACGCGGGACCCGCGGCACCGGCAACTGGCGCTGGATCTGGGCGCCGTCTGGGCCGGCGGTTCGGACCAAAACCCGCCCGCCCCCCTCGACGCTGCCCTGATCTTCGCTCCGGCCGGTGAACTGGTGGTCGCAGCTTTGCGGGGGCATCCACATGAGCCCCATCCCGGCCATCGACTACGCTCTGCTCTACCACGAACGCGTCATTCGCAGTGTCGCCAACAATACACGGCGTGACGGTGAGGACTTTCTGCGGATCGCGGCCGAGATTCCCATCCACACCGAGGTGCGCGAGTTCGGCCTGGACGAAGCCAATGCGGCACTGAACGCCCTCAAAAACGACGCCATCCGGGGGGCGGCCGTGCTCAGCCTCTAGGCAGCTCCCGTTCCCGAGGGCCCTTATTTCGACAGGATATAGACTTTGTCGCCGGGATGCACGAGCTTGAGTCGCTGCCGAATCTCCAGTTCCTGCTCGCCCGGGTTGCTGCTCAAGCGGCGGACGTGTTCCTGCTTGCGCTCGATCTCTTGCTCGAGGAGGGCATTGCGTTTCTCCAGCTGTTCGATCTGTTGACGCTTCTCGGACAGGCCCTTGACGCCCCGAGGCACGCGCAACGCAAAAAACGCATAACTCGCCGCCACCAGGAAGGTCAGCACGTACGTGGACCGGACGGACAACCGTCTCATGCGTTGTGACGCCTGCGAAATAATGGTAGCATTGCTAGCGCGATTTGCTCCGTAGTTTTTTTTCATGACCGACAAGATTGTGGTGCTGAGCACGTGTGCTTCTGAAGACGAGGCCCAAAGACTTGCGCGTTCTCTGGTCGAACAACGGCTGGCAGCGTGCGTCAATGTAGTTCCGGGTGTTCGAAGCTATTACCGTTGGAAGGGTGCGATCGAATCCGCCGAGGAGTACCTGTTGTTAATGAAATCGTCGCGTGAACGGATGGCCGACTTGCTGGTCGCCCTCGAAAAGGAACACTCCTACGAAGTGGCTGAGGCGCTAGCGTTGCCGGTCGTTGCCGGCGCCGCCAATTACCTGAACTGGCTCCAGGCCAACCTCGAACGCGAGAGCTCATAGTCAGCGATCGGATAAAATGACAAGTGAGGAGCCCGGCGAGTTATGCGGCTCGATCACCCCGAACAACTTGCCAGGAAAGCCGGAACCCGCGATGATCGAGTAGGCGGGGATCGGCAGTGATGGTTCAAAGCCCAATAGGCGGCATGGTCTCGTCTATGTGTGCGCTGGCGGCGGCATGTTTCTGTTTCCCGGCGCAAGCGCAGGTCGGGCTAACCCCGGAACAAGTAAACCAACGGAAAGCCCCGGACTTCAGCCCGGCTTACGCGGGCCAGACCGTGCTGGTCGAAGGCGCGGTCTCGGCGCGTCCGTTCCGCTTCCCGGGCTATACCCTACTGGCATTCGAACAGGAGCGACACGGCACTGCGATCGAAGTGCGCGAGGGCGACCGGGATATTGGCAACTATCAACCGGGAGATGAAATCGAGGTCGAAGGCCCAATTTCTTCCCGCGACGGCATGGTTGTCGTGCTCCGGGCGCGCATCCGGTGTCTCGGAAACAAGCCGGCTCCTTCTCCGGAGCCAGTGCCTGTCGACGAGCTAATGGGATTTCATCATCTCGGCCAATTCGTGCGCACCGAAGGCGACTTGGTCGAACTCGGAGACACCACGGCTGGGGCCTACCCACTCGTTTCTGCCAAGGGGGGTAACTGCAAGTTCTTCATCCCGCAGGCCTACGGCGTTCCATCTGCGGAACTGGCCGGCGTGCGGCTTGCCGATACGATCCAGGCCAAAGGGGTAGCCTTTCAGTATGGTCCGGCGCCGCCGCACGATCGCTGGTTCGAACTGCTGGCCGGCAACCCGAACGGCATCGTGGCGCTTGAGAGGAGTCGGGTGGTGCCTCCGCTGGCTGTAACGAGCGGTGTCGGTGTGGCGCTGCTGATCGGTTTGATCCTGTGGAGCCGGGAACGGAGGCTTCGCGGGCAGCGCGAACGGCTGCGCCGGGTCTTCCAGCTGGGAGAAGAGATCCTCGGCGCCTCGTCGCTCGACACGATCCTCGATCAGACGACAAAGGCTTTGCCCGGTATTCTCGGGGTAACGCGCGTGCACCTCTACGTGTTCAATCGGGGCACCAAGGCCCTCGATGCAGTGGTTCCCGAAGGCCAAGCGGCTTTGTCGATCTCGCTGTCTTCGCCGCCCGGCGGGACACGAGCTGGCGCTGTGGCCTGCTTTCATTACCGCACCCTGCTGGTGATTCCGGATGTCGAGCGTAGCCCCTTCCCCATCGCCTCGGGTGAGCCCATGGGCTCGCCCAAGTCGCTGCTGTTCGTTCCGATGTTGTCGCAAGGCGAGGTGCTCGGTGTTCTAGAGCTGGACCAGGATGACCGGGTCCGCGATTTTACCGGCGATGAACAGGCGCTGGCTCAGCATCTGGGCAACCAGATTGGAGTGGCGATTCGGCTGCTCGACCAGCGTTCTGTGCAAGAGCAGTTATTCCGCACCGAAAAGCTGGCCGCGGTCGGCCGCTTGATTTCCGGCGTGGTCAACGAGCTGCAGGCGCCGCTAGCCTCGATTTCGGAGCTGGCAGGCCGCGCGGTCGACAAAGGACAGGCCACCCCGGCCGAACGCGAGCTCTCGGCGATTGCGGCCGAGTCTCACAAAGCGTCCGCGATTGTCGCGCGACTGGTCTCGTTCGGCGCGACCGAACAGGTGGAAGCGCGACCCGTGGACATCAGCGTGCTGTTGCGGAATTTGATCGAATTTCGCGAGCGTGATTGGAAGGCGTCGGGCATCCGAGTACGTGATCTAACGCTGCGCGAGCCGCTGTTCGTGCTGGGTTCGCATGGTCAGCTCGAACAAGCATTTCTCACCCTATTGATACACGCCGAGCAGTCGCTCGCCCGAGCCGAGCAGAAGACGCTCACTATCCGTACCGGAGTCCTCGCCAAGCGTCTGCTCGTGGAAGTGGCATTTACGGCGCCGCCTGACACCCGAACTCCCCAGGAGACTGCCGCCGTGCTGGGCGTCACCCGCGGCGTTGTTACCGGTCACGGTGGGGAAGTCCGGCTCATCGAGAAGGACAATGCCGAGCCCACGTTCGAAGTCGAACTGCCGGTCACTGCCAAAGAGCGGCTGGGGGCGGCGGCGCCCGCGCCGCCCCGCGAGTCGGCACACCCAATGACCGCACTGGTGATTGAACCGGAGGATGCCGCGCAGCGGCAGTTGCTCGCCCTGCTCGTCGCGCGCGGCTTTCGCGTGGTGCCCGTCGAAAACGCCGACAAAGGCCTCGAACTGGCGCACCGCATGCGCTTTGACGCGGCTTTCTGTTCCGTGCATGCTCCCGGTTTGAACTGGGTGGAGCTCTCCGAACGCATGCATTCTCGCGTCGACGGCTTCATTCTCCTGTCCGATGGCCGCGATACTGAATTGTCGGCCGATTTTGCAGGCGACGGGCGCTTCGTGGTCTCTAAACCCGTGCAGGAAGCCGACCTCGAACGCGTTCTCAAGGCCCTCGAGTCCCCCGTAGCCGCCAAGCATCCGGTGGGCTAGAAAAGCTTAGAGAACCCGAAGTTCCACGGTCGCGCCGGTTTTGCATCCGATGGCCGCCGCGGCGGATTCCTGGCCGAGTGAAACTTCCAGGTGACCGGTACTGCCCTCGATCACGAACAACGTGCCGGACGGGTGTTCTGAATAGCTGTGGGCGAGCGCGCTGATCTCGGTTTCGCCGAGCGTCAACCGAAACCCTCCCTCGGCCAAACCCGGGAAATCGACGGATTGAAAGTTAGTGACGATGTTCCCGAAGCGGTCGACGCGGAGCACCTGCCCCATCCATGAATGGGTGCCTGTGCGGCGCGGTTTCGCGAAGTCAGTCCGCTGGTAGTCTTTGACCCGCTTGCCCATCCGAGCGGCTCGCACGCCGGCCGCCAAGTGTGCCCCCACCGGAGAGAAGATATCGCGTCCGTGAAAGGTCTGGCTCACCGGGTTGAGGAAATAGCGTTCATTAGTCAGGACGCGGACCTTATGCTTCTCGCGGGCGTAGATCAGCGAAAGAACGCCGTTGTCCGGAGCCACGAAGTACTGTCCGGCGGCCTCCGCCAGGATGGGTCGGCGCCTTGTTCCCACACCGGGGTCCACAACCACCAGGTGCACCGCTCCTTTGGGGAAGTAACGGTAAGCCTCGGCAATCAGATAAGCGCCTTCAGAGATGGCGAAGGGCGCAGCATGGTGGCTGATATCCACGATCTGCGCGTGTGGGCAGATGCCCAGGATGACACCTTTCATGGTGCCCACGTAGTGGTCGGCAAGGCCGAAATCGGTGGTCAGCGTCAGGATCGGTTTAGGCATCGGCCTCAATCAAACGTATGCTGAAGCGTGCCGTCGGCGTCCTCGCACGAAGCTGGTTGTCCATATAGCCTATAGCCATATTCAGGATATATCCCGCGGCGGCAACCTATTGATCCCCCGTTTGATCCCCCCGTCGAACGTTTGGTGCTTGCGGAAAGGCGACTCCTCCACTGGTTGTCCATTCGAGACCGAGACCCGAGACCTCGGCCCGCCCCTACAGATTGAAGTCAGACGAGGCGAATGTAACGAACGGGTCATCCAGGGCCGGCGTGGGCAGGCCGTACTTTGACAGTGCCGAGCTTGCCTCATGGCGCCCGACGGCAAGCCAGTCAACCTGCTCGAAATTTAGGGTCGCTGGGCGCCAGCTCCGAATGGGGAACGTCAGTAAGAACGCCCAAGCAAGGGTCGCGTGCAGGATCGGCATCTGGCTCGTAAAACCAACGGGTGGCAATCCTCATCCCAGCGCGAAAAAACGGATGTCTCGGAAACCCGGAAGCTCTTGCCGGCGTGGGAGTTAGTTTTGTTGGTATCCGAAAAAACATCTAACGTTTGGGGGACGCCCAGACGGTGGTGGAGGGCCGAGGCACCAATTCGGCGGGGGTATGAATCGGCACGGTCTAACGAGAAGCTCAGGTCGATGACCGAAGACCAGGGTCTCGCGAGGTTGAGCTAACGACAACCCTCTCGAAGCTGACGAGCGGCTACGCGAGGAGGCTCGCCAAAGAGGCCGAATATCAGCGGCAACCGGGCATCCGTGAAAGTTCATTAGCTCACGCCGCCCTTAGCCTGACAGGGGGCGCCTCCTCAGCCCACCGCCACATTTCTTCCTCGGTATCAACGGCGACTGCAAACGCTTTACCAACATCGGCACATAGGCCCCGTTGCAACCCATTTTTGCAGCATCGCGATACACTGGAATTAGGCCTCCTGAAGTCGCATTAACTAGTCACGGGGCTCTGCCGACTTCAGGTTGGCGGGCCGCTGAGAACCACGGACCTTCCTTGGCGGCCCGAGGGGCCGCCTGCCAGAGGCGGCCCCATCTGTCCAGCCGACTCAACCCCCCCAAAAAATTATTGAGTCTCTGATCCTGGAGTGGGCATCCAACAAGCACTATTCGAAGGCACATAGGCATGGCCGCCGAGAACGGTGCCGACCCTTCCTGGCGGCCTTTTTTGCCTTTGGCGGTGGGGGTGCTTTGGGGGTCGCGATGGTTCTGCTTCCGACGTTTTGCCCAGACTGCAGCAGGTTCACGATGGAGGTCGTGGAGTACCGTGGGGACGACTCATACGAAGCCCGATGTACGGATTGTGGATACCGCGGCTTCGGCAAGATTGCACCTGAGCTCCTGGTTGCGAAAGGTGCCGTCTACAGCACGTCCTAGGGAACCAGCTGAGGCGCGAGTGGCCGGACTCTTCGAACGGTTTGGCCACCCGAGCAAAGGCCTTTCACCGAACGTTCGGGAAAGACCGGGGGGCAAGGTTGGCCACCGGGTCTACCGTATGTCGCAATCTACAGATAACCAGACTTGTTTCGGGAGCGGCCCCCAAAAGCCCGATATCGCAGGCAGGCAACGAGAAGTCGGGTCGTTGCGCCTTCGGAATGTCACAATTGGAGCTGTTTGAAGCTGCCGCCCTTGTCCCCGCAGCCCCTTTCCCCGTGGCTTCTCAATGAAGGCCAATCCCGATCCCTCACCATCGCGCAGCCAGCATCGCTTCGACTCCGATGGTTTTCGGTTCACCTTCAAGCGGGTGAAGGCTCCGGACCAACAGATGCGGATGAACCGAGACTCAAAATTTCTTGAGCCGCCCTCTCAGAAAGGCCTCACACAGCAAAGCCCAATAAAGCGGGCACGATTGGCGCGGTGCCGTTCCGCTTCTTCTTCGAGGTGGGGCACCGCGCCCCTTTTTAGAATCCTTCGAGGTACGGCCCGGGATGCGAATCGTGCTTTAGCTGAGTGTCCCGGTGCTCGGCAGTAATGACTCAGTGGGACACGGTTGAAAGTGGCCCTGATGGGAGCGGAGGACCGGCGACAGCCATGCTGCGGCTAACCATGGAGAGTTGTAATGACCGGCCGCAATAAGATTCAGAGGTTCGGGTTCGGCAGCCTTAGGGCGACCGTGGCATTCACAATCGTGAATTGGTGCTGCGTCTTGGTGGCGCACGCCTCTACCCTGTGATTGAACTACACCTCACGTCTTCCATTCAGATTTATGGAAGAGCGGGGCATCGTGGGAATCCGACGTTTGCTTTGGCTCGATCAGCCGTGTGACGGGAGTGGCGGTTCCGAATCCGCTGGTGGGGTCGTTGCTAAAATAGGTCTAAGTGTTCCGCGCTTACTTTGATCACAACGCCACGACTCCGCTTGCGCCCGAGGTGCGCGAAACGGTTGTGTCGTGCCTCGATCAAACGTATGGTAACGCATCCAGCATCCATTATTTCGGACAAGCCGCCAAGCAGCGGTTGGAAGCAGCCCGCCGCCAGATTGCGTCCCTTATCGGCGCTCGGCCGGCCGAGGTGGTCTTCACGGGTGGCGGCACGGAAGCGGACAATATGGCGGTCCTCGGCGTGGGCCGGGTGGTGGTTGGCCGCCGGCACGTCATCACCACGACTATCGAGCATCCTGCGGTGCTCGGGGCGTGCGCTCAACTCGAGCGCGAAGGCGTCGCCGTGACTCGATTGCCGGTGAGCGTTAGGGGAGTCGTCGATCCGAAGGACGTCCGCGGCGCGCTGCGGTCCGAAACCGTACTGATCTCGGTCATGCACGCTAACAACGAACTCGGCACCTTACAACCCATCCACGAAATCGCGCGTATCGCGCGTGAGGCCGAAATCCCGTTTCACGTCGACGGCGTGCAGGCCCTCGGCAAGGTGCCTGTGGACGTGGGGGCCCTGGGCGTGGATCTCTACAGTGTGAGCGGCCATAAGCTCTATGCGCCCAAGGGCGTCGGAGCGCTGTACGTGCGCAAGGGCACGCGCCTGGCGGGGCTTACGTACGGCGGCCACCACGAGCGCGATCGCCGTCCGGGGACGGAAAATGTGCCCGGAATTGCGGGCTTCGGCGCGGCCGCTGAGCTGGCTTTGCGCAATCTGTCTAGCGACGCGAAGAATCTGAGCGCCTTGCGTGATCGGCTGGAAAACACGATATTGGACCGCATTCCGGGCACCGGCGTGAACGGCTCGCGTGAATGCCGCACACCCAACACGACCAACATCCATTTTGACGGCATCGATGGCGAGGCACTCGTCATCGCCCTCGATCTGCGCGGGTTTGCCGTCTCCACCGGCTCAGCCTGTTCGAGCGGCGCAGTAACACCGTCGCACGTGCTGACCGCGATCGGGCTGCCGGCGGAACGGGCGCGGGCCAGCATCCGCTTTTCTCTTGGCTGCGCCAACACCGCCGACGAAGTGGATGCCTTGGCGGTCGCGCTGGAGGCCTCGGTCGCGCACCTGCGCCGAATTTCCGTCGATGCCTGAGGCTCCCCCCATTGCCGTCGCCATGAGCGGCGGCGTCGACAGCTCCACGGTGGCTGCGCTGCTGGTGCGGCAGGGCCATCGGGTGGTCGGACTCACCATGCAGCTGTGGAATCAGCTGCGGCTGCCGGAACTCTCCGCGCACGGTGGGCTACCCGCCGGGTCCGGCCGCTGCTGCTCGCTCGACGACGTGTACGACGCCCGCCGCGTCGCCGAACAGATCGGCATTCCGTATTACGTGGTGAACTTCGAGCAGGAATTTGAAGACCGCGTGGTCAGGCCGTTTGTTGACGAATATCTCGCCGGCCGGACTCCGGTGCCCTGTACGCTGTGCAACAACCACATCAAGTTCGATCGGTTTCTGGAACTGGCTGATGCCGTGGGTGCCGAGCAGATCGCTACCGGTCATTACGCGCGTGTCTGCTACGACACAGGCTCTGGGCGGTATCAAATGCTCCGTCCCGCCGACGAATCCAAGGATCAGACCTATTTCCTGTTCGGTCTGACCCAGCCGCAACTGGCCCGCACCTTGTTCCCACTGGGTGAAATGACTAAGCCCGAAGTGCGCGAACTGGCGCGCGCGATGGGCCTGGCCGTGGCAGCCAAGAGCGACAGCCAGGAGATCTGTTTCGTACCCAACGGCGATTACGCCGGTTTTCTGAGCGCCTGGCTCAGGGATCGCGGAGAACCCCAGCCACCCGCTCGCGGGTCGATCATGACCCTCGACGGCCGCACGCTGGGCGAGCATCCGGGCGTCCACCACTTCACCGTCGGGCAGCGCCGCGGCCTCGGTCTAGCCGCCAGCGAGCCGCTGTATGTGATCGCGACGCACCC
>Ga0306920_100012382_pt1 | contig 11576 bp, 11 predicted proteins | sample flu12Cox44000170_FD_204666 | JGI IMG/M metagenome (GOLD analysis project Ga0306920, IMG submission 204666) | Lab enrichment of tropical soil microbial communities from Luquillo Experimental Forest, Puerto Rico - flux4day.12C.oxic.44.000.170 (v2)... | ecosystem: Environmental > Terrestrial >...
GCAGGGCGACGCGCGCCAGCTCGGCGATGGCGCCCGCCATTTCTACCCCGGTCGGTCCACCGCCGATCACCACGAAGGTGAGCAGCCGCCGGCGCGCCGAGTGATCGGATGTTGCCTCGGCCTTCTCGAAGGCGACCAGGATGCGGCGGCGGATGGCGGTGGCGTCGTCGATCTTCTTGAGGCCCGGCGCCACGCTCTCCCAGTCGTCGTGGCCGAAATAGGCGTGCCGTGCGCCGGTCGCCAGCACCAGGTAGTCGTAGGCGAGCTCACGATCCTCAAGCATGACCATTCGTCGTTCCTTGTCGACGCCGATGACGCGACCCAACAGCACGCGCACGTTGGCGGCGTGCCTCAGGATGGAGCGGATCGGCGAGGCGATCTGCGCCGGCGACAGGCCCGCGGTGGCGACCTGATAAAGCAGCGGCTGGAAGAGATGGTAGTTGCGCCGGTCGACGACGGTTACGTCGGCCTCGGCGCCGGAAAGCCCGACGGCGGCGCTCAACCCGCCGAAGCCCGCGCCGACGATGACGATGTGCGGCCGGGCCATGGCGGGTCTCCTGAGGTTACGCGCGGGCGAACAGCCGAAGGGCGACCAAGCGATCGACCGACAATGCACCGGGCCCGCGGCTCAGTACATAGGCGAGGATCGAGGCCCACATCAGGTGCTCGGGCCAGTTCTCCGGATAGACCAGGAACTGGATGGTGAGCGTCATGACCAGCAATGCCGCGGCGCCGAGCCGGGCGAACACGCCCAGCACCAGCAGCACCGGGGCGGCGAGCTCGACGGTGGTGCCCATGTAGGCGGCGACCTCCGGCGGCAGCAGCGGCAGGCGATATTCGTCGCGGAACAGGACGATCGCGTTGTCGAAGCTCTGGTACTTGGTCATGCCGGAGCGGAAGAAGGTGGCACCGACCGCCAGCCGCATGCCGAACTCCAGGAGCGACAGCGGAAAGCGCCCGGCCTTGCGGCGCAGCGCATCGATGCGGGCGATGAAGCTCATGTCGTAGGCCTGCTGTTCCAGGGTGAGCGAGGTCATGGCGTTCTCTCCTGATTGGTTCGGCCGCCGGCCCGGCGAAGCCGGCTGTACGGGGCGGGTGGAGCGCCGGCTTCGGGCTGCCGGGCGCGGCGGCCGAGGACGGTGACGGTCAGCTCTTGGCCGAAGTGAGAGAACCGCCCGAGATCTTCTCGCACGTGCCCTTGGGCACGTTGAGCCACGCATCCTTCTGCGCGTCCCGCTTGGCCGTGCCGGCACAGGATGAGGTCGCGGTCTGGCAGTCGTTCTTGCCGGCCTTGGCGATGCCGAAGCACTTCTCGGACGCAGGTGCCTGGGCCTGGACCTGGGCGGCGAGCAGCAGCGCGGTCGAGAGCGCGGCGGCGATGGTGAGCGTGGACTTCATGACGGTCTCCTCGGGTAAAGATGTCCCTTTCGGGTGACCGCAATCTGCCGCTGGCCAGCCGCGGCCTGAAATATCGAGTCCCTATGGGATCGATGCGCCGCCGCTATCAGCTAGCTGGGGCAGCTACTTGGGTGTGGCGATCGAGAACGGAACGTCGCCCTGCTCGACCTTGGCGTCCTGGATGGTCTTGACCGTCCAGTGCAGCGTGTAGCTGCCGGGCGCCAGGCTCGGCGCGCGGGCAAACAGCACATTGGGGTTCGATTGCAGGCGCGGCACCAGTGTCTCCACGACGTCGGCGCCGTGCTTCACGATGAGACGCGAATTGATGTGGTCGACCGGCTGGTTGAAGCGCACGAAGAAACCATCGCTCGGCGAACTCAGCACCGCATTGGCGGCCGGTCCGGTCTCGAGCACCTTGAGATCTTCGGCGTGCGCAACGGGCAGTGCGGCCAGCCATCCCGTGCAGGCCAGGACCGTGATCGCCATCCACCGCAGGCTCATGGTGCCAACTCCCCTTGGCGCGATATTACTCGCTCGCGAACCATTTGTCGTAGAGTCTCCGGTAAGTTCCGTCCTCTCGCACCGCCAGCAGCGCGGCGTTGACCTGTCGGCGTAGTGGGCTGCCCTCGGGAAAGGCATAGGCGCCATCGGCCTTGTCGAACTCGGAGCCGACCAGTTTCACCAGACCCTTGCCCTCATGCGCCGCGTAATAGAGAAGCGGTGGCGCGGCAAGCAGCACAGCGTCGACCTTCTTGTCGAGCAGGGCGCGACACATCTCGGTCAGATCCGTGAACTCCTGCACCATGGCCTTCCGTCCGCGCAGGTAGTCGGCGGAGATCGAGTCCTTCAACGTGCCGACACGCTTGCCGGGCAGGTCTTCCGGGCCGTTGATGGCGCCGCGAATCTGCTGAACCGTGAGATTGGAGGTGAGTTGCGCCGTGTAGAGCGCGATGAACACCACGCTGGTGAACATCCAGGCATAGGCCACCAAGCGTGACGCCAGATGGCGTGGCATGCGATCCGCCTGGCTCATCAAAGTTCCAGCCGACCAATGGATGGCGTGAAGTATTCCAGGAAAGTATTTGTCGGTGCCGATCATGCCGTCCTTGTCACGGCGCTCGATCAGCCAGACGATGTGCGCCGGCACCAGCAGCAGCACGGCCGCCACGCCGATCCACACCAGCGTCGTGCGTGAGAACAGAAGCTCGAGCAAGTCGACCAACGGATTGGGCGTTGCCGCGCCATCGTCGCGCACCATCACCTGCTGGCCGGTTTCCATGATCGTGTGCGAGAAGTCGAAATCGCGGTCGCGCTCGGCGGTGATGAACACGCCGGTGACCAGGATGTCGGCTCGCCCCTCGCGCAAGGCATCGAAGGCGGCGTGCACGCCCGGCGCGGTCTGGTAGGCCGACTTGGTCTTCAGCCGGCCAGCGACCTCCTCCCAGAGCTCGATGCTGAAGCCAGTCCAGTGCCCATCCTTTTCCATTGCAAGAGGCGGAACCGCGAAGGTCGCGACGCGAAGAGTGGCCGGCACCGGCTGCGCCAGAGCGGGCGCGCCAAGCAGGATCAGGACGATCACCGCGCTGCGTATAGCGGACCACTTGCTCATGGAGGAGGCCTATGAGGTCAGCGGCGCCAGCGCCTTCCTCAGAGGCTCGCTGGAGATCTGCATCAGGCCGCTGAATGGCTGGTACATCTCCAGGATGAGGAAGATCGCGCCGGACGCCGACAAAGCGATCAGCACGAGAGCGACGAACGCGGTCGGGCTGAGCGGTGTGAACAGGCTGAAGCTGACGAACAGGATCGTCAGCCAGGACACCAGCACCACCAGGAACGGCACCGGGATGCCGCCGCTCGACTGCTCGAACAACACCAGTCGCATCTGCAGGATCGCGTTGACGGTCTGGATGGCTTGGGTCTGATAGAAGCGCTGAGCATCGTTGGTCGGCGTCAGCGAGCGTGTGCCTTGATAGACCGCGTTGCCGACCGCAGTCGCCGTGAAAGGCGCATTGGGAGTCGACTTGACCGCACCCTCGTTCCAGATGCGGTCGGCCACGGCGACGACCGCATCGCGCAACAGACGGCGCACCGGCAAGGCCTCCGGCCCGAATTCGCGGAGCTGAGTATCAAGCTGGATGATGCCCGCTGTCATTTGCCGGATCTCGTCGCGCTGGACATTGAAATTGGTGTTTGCCGAGTTGGTCAACAGGCCGAGCACCATGCCCGAGATGGTGGCCATCAGAGCGCAGCCCAGCCGAACCGCGTCTTTGGCGTTGGTGTCGAGGTGGTGGTCTGGCAGCGTTCGACGCAGCAGCGCGCCAAGCAGCACGCCCGCGACCAAGATGGCGAAAACGGTAAGCGAGGTCGTGAGCGGGGTCATAGCAGATCAGATCGCAGGCGGAGCAGCCTACCCGATGGCAGGCCGCTCCGGCCACTGCGTTTGCTCAGCCGCCGCCGGCCTTGACGTTCGGAGGCTTCTTCATGTCGACCAGCGGCAGCGGGTTCTCCGGATTCTGGAGATTGGGCCGCAGATCGTTCGAGGCGCCACCGGGCGCGCGCTTGATGCTGGGAAACTCAACGATCGACTTGTTGAATTCCATCAGCACCGCATAGGCAAGCGACAGGACCCAGCCATTGTCCTCGCCGGAGTACTTGCCAGGTGAGGCCATCTGCATGCGAGCCGACATGGCACCGTTGAAGGTCATGTCGTATTTCTCGAACGGGTCCATGGTAAGGTTGTAAGTCGAGCCAATAGCGCCGAGATTCTGCTCCGGTCCAAGCCACGTGTCCTTGGCCGTCCACAGATACTTCCAGGCGATGTTGAGGTCGGGATTGGCCGGATCGCCCGAGACATCGGCGCGGACGCCCATGAAGTTCTCGCCGTCGATATAGATCCACGACTTGCGCGCCGAATGCTTGGCCCGGCCGAGGATGTATTCGCTGTTGTCGATGCTGTCGAAGTAGATCGGCTTGCCGTTGTTGTCCTGCCATGCGCCGTGCGGCGGCGGGGTCAGGCCGGCCATCTTCCCAAGGGTCGACCAGCAGTCGATATGCGACATCATCTCGCCGTACTTGGCGCCGGCGGGAATCTTGCCGGGCCACCACATCAAGCCGGGCACGCGCCAGCCGCCCTCGAAGGCCGAGCCCTTCTCGCCGCGGAACGGCGAGGTGCCGGCGTCGGGCCACGCATCCTGCCAGGCGCCGTTGTCGGCGGTGACGACCACGATGGTGTTCGGTGCCTCGGCCCGGATGGTGTCCATGATGCGCCCGATATTCCAATCGAGCTCGAGCAGGGCGTCCGAATAGCGGCCGAGCCGCGACTTGCCGACGAACTGCGGCGCCGGGTTGTTGGGGTTGTGCATCTTCATGAAGTTCACATCCATGAAGAAGGGCTTGCCGTCCTTGGCGTGCTTCTTGATGTACTCGACGGCGTAGTCGGCCTGCCGAACGTCGAAGTTCGCGAGGGCGGCCCAGTTGATCTCCGGGCCCTTGACGGCCGGCTGGCCGGCGGTGCCCGACCACTCGTTCATATTGACGACCTCGAAGTATTCCTTCTTGAACTCCGCGTTGTACGACGGGAACCAGGGATGGAATGCATTCGACGTGTCGGCGTAAGTGTAAACGCCGGGGTAGTACGCGCCGAACGCCTTCATCTCGTCGAAGCCGTGCTCGATCGGATAGGAAGCAGGCTGGTCGCCGAGATGCCACTTGCCCGAGAAGTAGGTCGAGTAGCCGTTCTTCTTGAAGAACTCGGCGATGGTCGGCGTCTCCTTCTTCAGCGCGTTCGGGTCGCCGGGCGCGACGACGATCGACAGCGCCGAACGGATGGGGATGCGTCCGGTGATGAACGAGGAGCGGCCGGCCGTGCAGCTCGCCTGGCCGTACCAGTTGGTGAACATCGCACCTTCATTGGCGATGCGATCGATGTTCGGCGTGGGATGACCGAGGTTGGCGCCGCCGCCGGAATAGGCGCCGAAGTCGTTCCAGCCGGTGTCGTCCGTCATGAGAATGACGACGTTCGGACGCTGCTGCTGCTGCTGCTGCGCAGCGACTGGAACCGCCGCGAGACTCATGACCGTGCCCAGCAACACCGCACTGTAGGCGGCGACGCCGGTCTTGGAGCGTTTGAGGTTCATCTGTCTGCCCTCCACTGCCTTTTGTGGCCCGTAAAGGGTGTCAACATCGCCCACTGCCAACTATGCAGAATCGGCGGATTGAACGCGCATCGGTCGAGTGTGACGCTTAAACGACTGTTGCCGAATCTGCATAGCCGCCGGCATGCGAGAACCATAAGCCAACATTTGGCACGTCCAGGGAAAGGAACACGCCATGAAGACGCTTGCGATTTGCCTGCTCGCGACAATGGTGCTCGCACCATTCGCCACGTTCGCTCAATCGTCCGACGCCAAGTACTGCCAGGATCTCTATGAGACCTACCGCAAGATCGGCGTCGCGAATACCGACGCCTCCATCCCGGAAGCCGTCAACCAGTGCAACAAGGGCAACACCGCGGCCGGCATCCCGGTGCTGGAGAAGGCGTTGAAGGACGCCAAGGTCTCGCTGCCGCCGCGTTGATGGACACGCCGCGCGCGATGCGCGCGTCGCGCTTTCTGCCGAGAGAGACACGCCTGCAGGTCAGCATCGCGACGCTGTTCGCGCTGCTGGTCTTGCCGGCGCTGGCGCCTCGAAGGGCTCAACAAGGAGTTCGGCAGCTCTGTCTGCATCAGCGGCGACGTGTTCGCCAAAGTCGCAGGCCGCGTGGTGGCCCGTCCCCTCCGCCGGTTGGCCGTACGCGGACGCAGCGCCCAGATCATGCTCTATGAACTCGTGGGCATATCCGACAGCGCCGACCCCGAGCTGCAGACAAGCGAGCGCGAATTGCAGATGTGCCGCATGACTGAAGCCGCCGCAGATGCGTTCCTGTCGGGTCGCGTGGCCGACGCCATCCAACGCTATGACAATCTTGTGCCCGCTTTCCCCGACGATCCGGTGGCCCGCCATCTGCGCGATTGGGTAACGGCTGACCCGCAATCGCGATCACCTATGCGCGAGCGCATGTCATAGCGCCTTGCGACGTGCGGTTGCAGCGCCCAGAGTCAAGCGCACGAGCGCCTGCCGGGGGCAGATACATGGCGCACAGTCGCATTGGCACTTTTGCAGATGCTGACCACTACCAGGAAGCGGTCCGTGCAAGCCGCACGGAACTGTTCGTCACGGCTGCGGGCGCGTTCCACGGCGAAGTGACGGCGATAGACCTTCAGCGGCTATGGCTGCAACGTGGCGCCGACAACCTCGCGCGCCTGGCCCGGCTCTCGGTCAAGCCGGACCGTGCCCCGATCTCTTTCCATGCTGACGTCGATCAGGCACCCATCCAGCATGCTGGCGGGGAAGTGACGCCGGGCGAGATCCTGGTTCACGCGGCAGATGCCGTTCACATTCAGCGAACGCGCGGGGCCTATCGCTGGTCGTCGATGTCGCTGACGCCGGAGGACCTGGCGCGCGCCGGAGAGACCATCGCCGGACGCCCGCTGACCGTACCGGCGGACACGTTTGCTTTCCGCCCGCCTCCCGCTCTCATGGCGCGCCTGATGGCACTGCATCAAGCGGCGACGCAGCTGGCCAAGCAGCAGCCCGAGAGACTGGCCGATGCGGCGACGGCGCGCGCCCTGGAACAGGATCTGCTTCATGCCATGGTCGCCTGCCTCAGCAGCCGCGAGGCGGTCGGGACAAGACGGTTCTGGCAGCATGCCAAGGTGATCGTGCGCTTCGAGGATTTCCTGGCCTCCAAGCGCTACGAGCCGGTGTACATCGCCGAGATCTGCTCAGCGATCGGGGTTTCCGAGCGCACCCTGCGCACCTGCTGCCACGAGCATTTCGGCATGGGGCCGGTGCGCTACCTTTGGCTGAGACGCATGCACCTCGCCAAGCGCGCCCTGCTCCGGGCCGACGCGGCCAGCGCCACCGTGACCACCATCGCCACCGAGCATGGTTTCTGGGAGCTCGGACGCTTTTCCGTGGAGTACCGCGGTCTGTTCGGAGAGCCGCCGTCGGCCACGCTCAAGCGCCCGCCAGACGACGCTTTGGGCGCCAAAGCGCACTGAGCATTCGAAGCTGGGTGGTTACCTGGCGGTAACGCTTAAAATAAAGGAAAAACAGGGGGGCGGAGGTAGCGCAGTTTCCGCTGTAGCGGATCACACCACGCTCGATCCGGCCCGCCGCCCTGCTCAGGACTTGTCCGGCGTCTCCTGTGGCCCCCGCGCTTTCGGATCCGGGTCCCCATTGATCGACCACTATACCAATAAACGTAGTGCAAATCAACAAATTTATACGATTTACGGCACGAATGGCCGGACAGCCTATCCTCCATTGCTTCCGAATTTGCATAGTCGGCTTCGGGCCGCCCGTCATACTGGCCAGGATTCGCGTGGCGACAACAGGTCATGACTGGATGCGGCACCACAACCTACACCGATCCCGATGACTATCGTGTGAACGTGCCGGGACTCGCGATCGGCCTTGTGCTGACCAGCGGAGACGACTTCAAGGCACGCGTGACGTGGGCCAGGATGCGTCGCATCACTCTCGCGCTGATCGAGGAAGCGGCCCCGCGTATCGCCTTCCTCTCGTCGGCGCCGGCACTGACCTTTGTCTGCTTCCCGTTGCGCGGCGAGTCGATCTGGAATGGCGTTCAAGTGCGCCGCGGCGACTTCATGCTGCACGGCGGCGGCCACCTGCATCAGCTTGCCGAGGCAGGTACACTCTGGGGAATGATCTCGATCCGCAGCAAGGATCTCGCGACGTACAGCCGGACCTTGCTGGGCAGGAGCCTGGCGCCGATCCATGAGACGGAGTTCCTTAGACCCTCCCACCGGGTGGCCAGTGACGTGCTGCGCCTGCACCGAGAGGTCTGTCGACTTGCCGCGACCAAACAGGACGTGATGGCTCATCGCGAAGTCGCGCGCGCCGCCGAGCAGGACCTGCTTCATCAGCTCGTGAATGCCCTCAGCGACGCCCGATCGAACGAACGGAACGGAACGATGTGCCGGCGTGCCGAAATCATGGCGCGCTTCGAGGGGCTGCTTGCTGAAAAGACCGCGCACCTCTCGATGCCCGCCATCTCTGCCGCGCTCGACGTGCCGCAGCGCACATTGCGGATTTGTTGCGAGGCGTTCCTGGGCTGCAGCCCGCTCGCCTATGCAAAATTGCAGCGACTCAATCGGGCGCGTTCGGCGCTATCGAGGGCCGATCACGAATTGGAGAGCGTTGCTGACATCGCAAGGACGCACGGCTTTTCCGAGCCGGGGCGCTTTGCCGTCGCCTACCGGGCGCTGTTCGGCGAGACGCCGTCGGCGACGTTGCTTCGCGGTTCTGCCGAATCTGCATAGTGGCGATTCGGCCGCCGTCGGAAGATTTGGCAGGCCTGGTAGCAGTCCGCACCAGACTCCTCGACACCGGGGCAGACACATGTGCGCAAGCAACGACAAGCGACAATCGCTCTTAGCCAAACTTTTGTCGTCGACCTTCGCGGTCGGATTGATGACGGCGGCGCCGGCCTTTGCACAGGCGCCGGCTCAAAAGCCCAACATCGTCGTCATCATGGGTGACGACATCGGCTGGTTCAATGTCGGGGCCTACCATCAGGGCATCATGTCTGGCCGCACGCCCAACCTCGACCGGCTGGCGAGCGAAGGCATGCGCTTCACCGATTACTATGCCGAGGCGAGCTGCACGGCCGGCCGCGCCAACTTCATCACCGGCGAACTGCCGATCCGCACCGGGCTCACGACCGTCGGTCAGGCGGGTTCTCCCCTCGGCATCCCCGCCGAAGCCGTAACCATCGCCACCACGCTGAAGTCGATGGGCTATGCGACCGGACAGTTCGGCAAGAACCATCTCGGCGATCTCAACGAGTTCCTGCCGACCGTCCATGGCTTCGACGAATTCTTCGGATATCTGTACCACCTTGATGCGATGGAGGACCCGTCGCACCGAAACTATCCGCCGGCCCTCAAGGACAAGGTCGGCCCGCGCAACATGCTGCACACCTGGGCCACCAACGTGGACGACACGACCGTGCAGCCGCGCTGGGGCAAGATCGGCAAGCAGAAGATCGAGGATGCAGGAACGCTGTATCCCGAGCGCATGAAGACGGTTGACACCGAAATCAAGGACCTCGCCTTCAAGTTCCTCGACAAGGCCAAAACCGACAACAAGCCGTTCTTCCTGTGGCTCAACCCCACCCGCATGCACGTCGTGACCCACCTGTCGGACAAGTACGAGGCGATGCGCACCCCGGAGAACGGCTGGTCCCTCCAGGAGGCCGGCATGGCGCAGCTCGACGACATCGTCGGTGACGTCATGAAGAAGCTCAAGGATATGGGGGTCGACGACAACACCATCGTCGTCTTCACCACCGACAACGGCGCCGAGAACTTCACTTGGCCCGACGGCGGGCAGACCCCGTTTGCCGGCGGCAAAGGGACCGCGCTCGAAGGCGGTTTCCGCGTGCCGGCGCTCCTGCGCTGGCCGGGCAAGGTGCCGGCAGGCAAGGTCGAGAACGGCATATTCTCGGGGCTCGACTGGTTCCCGACTTTCATTGCGGCGGCCGGCAATCCCAACATTGCCGACGAGCTGAAGAAGGGCAAGCAGATGGGCGACCGGACCTACAAGGTCTATCTCGATGGCTTCAACCAGATGGACCTGATCACCGGCAAGGGGCCGTCGGCCCGGCACGACATCTACTACTTCACGGAAAGCACGCTCTCCGCCGTGCGCATCGATGACTACAAGTACCGTTTCACCGATCAGCCGCAAGGCTGGCTGGGCGGCACGATCAAAATCGATTGGCCGATCCTGACCAATCTCCGCCTCGATCCGTTCGAGCGCACGGGCATGCCGAGCGGCGACAAGGGCTCGCTCGCCTACTACAACTGGTTCGTCTACGAGTTCTGGCGCTTCGTGTTCGTGCAGCAGGAAGTCGCCACGCTCGCCCAGACCGCCATCGACTTCCCGCCGATGCAGAAGGGCGCAAGCTTCAACCTCGAGCAGGTCAAGCAGCAGATCGAAAGAGCCATCTCTGCCCACGCAGGGAAGTAGTGCGGTCAGACTTGTTCAAGACTTGAACGGCAAGCGTCGGGCGAGCGTCCCATAGTGGGGCGCTCGCCGGGAATCGGCACTTCGGCGTTGGTCGGCGAACTCTTGGGAGCTTTCGATGCGACGAACCGCTTGTGCGTTGCTACTCGCGACCATCCTTGCATCCATACATCCCGTCGCAGCGGCCGAGCCGCCGGCGGCGCCCGACCCCGAGGCGTGGCGTTTCACCATCGCGCCTTACGCGTGGGCGGTCGGCATCACCGGCAACGTCAAGGTGCGCAACCAGACCATCGACACCAACGCCAGCACCATCGATCTCCTCCAGAAGAGCGACTCGCTCATCGGCCTGATGACCTACATCGAGGCCGACAAGGGCCGGGCCGGCGTCTACACCGACTTCGTCTTCGCCAAGCTGGGCTTCGGCGCCAGCCAGACCAACTATCGCAACCCCATCGCCGGCCTCAAGATCACGACCACGGCCAACGCCGCGCTGACCTACCAGCTCTTCATCATCGAGGTGGGCGGCCTCTACGAACTCTTCCACTGGCCGAGCTCGACGCAGGGTTCATTCACCGCGCTCGATGGCCTTGCCGGCTTCCGCTACTGGAACAACTCGATCAACGCGACGTTCGACGCCACGGCCAACATCAATTTCTCCGACCTCCATATCGACCGCTCGTTCGGCATTGCCGTGGCGCGCTCCGACGTGATCCAGTGGGTCGATCCGGTGATCGGCCTTCGCCTGCGCCACCAGTTCACCCCTCGCCAGCAGGTCTTCGTGCGTGGCGATGTCGGCGGCTTCGGCCTGGGCAGCCAGTTCGCATGGCAAGCGGTGGCCGCCTATAGCTACTCCTGGCAGTACACCGGTTACGATATCGCCGCCGCCATCGGCTTTCGCGCGCTGGGCGTCAACTATGCCCAGGGCGGCGGCGTCGATGCGCTGGCGATCAACGAGATCTACTATGGGCCGATCATCGGCGTGAGTTTCCGCTTCTGAGCCAAGACATGCCGCTCGACACCAAGCTTGCCGACATGATCCGCATTCCCGGTGGGACCTTCCGCATGGGCTCGGACCGGCACTATCC
>Ga0306920_100012383_pt1 | contig 11575 bp, 12 predicted proteins | sample flu12Cox44000170_FD_204666 | JGI IMG/M metagenome (GOLD analysis project Ga0306920, IMG submission 204666) | Lab enrichment of tropical soil microbial communities from Luquillo Experimental Forest, Puerto Rico - flux4day.12C.oxic.44.000.170 (v2)... | ecosystem: Environmental > Terrestrial >...
CAGACCAATTTACCATAAGGACGACAAATCAATTACTTAAAATGCGCCGCTTCCAGACAACCCGATCATCCCTTTTCTAGAGGTACTGCCTCAGATGTCGAGTTTCGTAGTAGCGCGAACCTGTTGGGGTGGGTCTATGCTGCGATTTGAGGAGACATCGGAGCGCTATAGGAAGAGTTGGGTACGGTAGACAGGCTAAGAATGTCGGGTCGGCTTTCCGTCTACTGATGGTGCGTTTACGAGGGGGAGGGGCTGGGCGATCTGTGCTAGAAGGGCCCTTGCCAGAGGGGCGCCGGCGGCGGGTCGACCCGCGGACAGCGCCTCTATCTGCTACCGGGATGTACCTTCACGCGCAACTGGAGAAGCGGCATGAGTACCAGCTTAGCTACACGGTCACTCGCTTGGCGTTGCAGGCGGCGGGACTCGTGACCAAGGGCAAGCGCCGGAGGCGGATCACCAGAAGCGGGAGCGTCGGTCGTTATCCGGTATGATGCTGCTGCGGGACGATCATCGCATCATGGGGTCCGCAGCTTGATCGCGAGCCCGACCTGGTGGTCACGCCTGAGGATGTCGTTGGCGAGCTGTACTCGGACTCTTGGTCGAAGAGGAGGGCCCGGACTTTAGCTTTTTAACGCTCGCCGAGACCATCGCCGCGAAGGTGTTGTTTCGTGCTCTTGATGCCATTCGCGTCTCATACTACTTCGTCGCGCCGATGCCGGCGGCCGGATCGACAAGGGACGGCCTATCCTGGCTGACCACGACCGGATCTCGACACCGCCTATGAGATGCTGGATGTTGTGGATTGCGGAAAACGGGAGAAGCGGTGCGCGCCGGTTACGGCGGAAGCCGGTCATTATCTTCGGGGCACAAAGCATGAAATAGCGACACTACCTCTCTATCGGCACGGGAACCTGACTGCCGCTGCCCGACGGCTTTTGGTGGAGGTGAAGAAACTCGCCCCAGGCTCGCTGAGGTGTGGGCCTCCGGGAGCTCCTCAACCTTAACGCTTGAAGGCCCTGTTCAATCATCATACTCTCCTAGGCTAGCGCTCGTCGAGCTGCGGCTAGGCCAATGGCTCGATCGGTGGCCGTCAGGCGAACAGGTGAGGGGTGACCAAGTGCTCCGAAACGGCTTGTTTTTCGTCCCCGCAGAACCAGCTAGCGGTTAAAGGTTCTTCGGTTTTTGACCGGCAGGAGGGTCAGCATGAAGTACCTCTTGACAGGCGTGGCGGTAATTGCCGTCCTTGCGTTTTCTACCCTGGTCGGTGCGTAACCTGCCACTGCTCCCATCATTGGGACCCTCGGCACAGTTTTGGAATTGCCGGCCCAAGACCATCATAGTGAAGCCGTCTAAAGTGCCGTAGGCAAGCAAGGAGGATCGTATGAAGTATCTCTTCACAGGCATAGCGGCGATTGCGGCTCTTGCGTTTTCTGCGGCAGTCGGGGCGCAGCCAACCAATCCGTCCGGTGGAAACGCCGTGGGTTTGCCGGGTCCCAATCCTGGCGGGCCCGGTCTAACGCCCTACAGCACGGGTGCATCTCCGGCGCCCACGCCATCGGGCCAGATGCCCGCAGGAGGGAGGAGGACATCGGGGGAACGGATCCCCGCTATTATGCCGGATACGTCGTCTCCGCCGCCTTCGGCCTCCAACACAACGTCGGCGACGCCCCCGACGCACCGTCATGCACGTGCCAGCTCACATGGCAAAATGGCGTCGCATCACCCGAGTCGTTTCCCGAATTTGCAGGGTAACAGCGTTGCGAACCAACTAAACCAAGCTGAGCTAGCCCGGGTGCAATCGGGTAATTTCACGGCCCCTCCAGCCCCCGAGATGTCTTCTGGAGCCGCTCCGGCCCCCGGGATGTCCGCCAACCCCAACCAGACGAACCGGATGTCAACAGGAGGAAGGGCGACATCGGGAGGCCAACGGTAGGCGACGCCCGTCAAGACCTGGGGCAATCTTCGACGTTATTGGCCTAGCCGTTATTTCAGAGATTGTTGCTCACGAGCCAGAATGGGTCTCGCAGCTTGAGCGAGAATGACGGCAGCAGCAGGTCATTGTCGCGCGCCCGCAGATACTAGTCGTCTTCGGCCACAAGCGGGCGCAAGAAGCCCGCGGGGAGCATTGCACTTGGCGGGGTCCAAGGGGATGCAGCGATGTTGAGTCGGAGGATGATGTTAGCTGCTGCTCTTGCCGCTATGGGGTATTCGGTCGCTGATGTGTCGTCGCTGTCCGCTACTTCTTTGAGCACTCTCGGAGTACCGGCCTCAAGCGATGTCTCTCGCGACCCAACCTCGCGCTGTGCCATTCCGCCGATGCCGCCGCCACGGCACGAGGTTCGCCCGCCCCCTCCGCGTGGACACCGCGGCTGGTATTGGTCACGAGGTCGGTGGCGGTGGAACGGGCGTCGCTGGGTTTGGATCTCCGGGAGTTGGCAACCGCGACGCTAAGTCGGCCGCCAAGCTATCCCCAGTCGTTGGGACAGGTTTGCTTACCGCCGCTGTTGTCCGGCCGCAAAACCCTGCTGGAAGGCGGCATCCTGGGCCTGTCGGGAGCGATCGACGAGAAGCCCCCCGAGCAGCCCGGCACCCGCCCCGGCGGCCGCACCGAGCCCGGCATTGCCGCCAATCGCGCCAATTACCGCGCCGCCGCCGGCGCCGATTGCCGTGCCAGTCAGTGCACGCTGCTGGGTCGGGGTCATATCGGCGCAGGCAGCAAGCGTCCCAGCGATGCCCGCGAGCAACAGTAACTTTTTCATCGTGTTCCCCAGAGCTGTTGATCAGCGAGACGGCGGGCAGGGGTAGCGTTCGCTCAGGAACCGGAATAACCCGTCGGTGGACGATTGAGCCAAACGATCCTGCGATGCGTGTGCCCAGCCGACGAACTCGCTCAGCGTTTCGTTGCGGCTGGGCGGAGGGTTCGGCATGCAGAATAGCTTTGGTCCGCGGAATGCGGCTTGGTTCTGCATTTCCACCAAGACCGCACCCTGTGCAAAGCCCTCGCAGAAATTGACGGCTGCCGTTCCGATCGCGTTATCGGGCGTCGCGGTGCAAAGTTCGATCAGATCGCCCGTCGTTCTGGCGCCGAAATTCGCTTCTGTCGCCGCGCGTGACGCAACAGGCGCGAGCAGCACCAGCCCGGCGGCGACGGTCCAGCCCTTCGACCTCATGATTATACTCCTCTGAACAATCGGGTTCGTCGCCCTTTGGTTGAGTAATTACAGTGCCATTATCGGAACCTTCATGGCAAGCCTCAGAACGAGCCGAATTCCGAACCGAGTGCAATCACTGCGGCGAGAGCGATAACGGGGCCGACGATGGCGGCCATTACAATATCAAAGTAGCTCTCCCGATGTGTGGATCCACACACTGCGAGCAAAGTCACGACGGCACCGTTCTGCGGCAAACTGTCGAGCGTTCCCGCGCTCATTACGGCTATGCGATGCAATAGGGACGGATCGATCCCGTGCTCCACAGCAAGGCGTGTGTAGGTGCTGCCTAGCGCGTCGAGCGCGATCGTCAGACCACCTGAGGCTGACCCAGTCAAAGCGGCCAGCAAATTGGTCGCGACGGCGAGCGACACGAGCGGACCGCCTTCAATCGACAGTACCCAGTCGCGCACGATGTCAAAGGCGGGTACCGCGGCAACCACCGCGCCAAAGCCGACCAGGCTAGCAACACTGAGCACCGGTAGGACCGATGCGTTGGCGCCGGAATCCATCGTTTCGCGCAGGGCCGGTAGCCGCTGCCAGTTGATCGCAACTACCGTGAGGATCGCAGCCAGTAGCGCGGTCACCACCGACCACACGCCGGCGACAGCTGATAGTGAGGTCGCGGCAAAGCGTTCCTCGGCGAGAAACGAAACATCGAGCTGCGGCAAGACTACCAGGGACATCAGCACATTCACGCTCACCACAACAACAAGTGGCAAAACCGCAAAGATGATCGGCGGTGCCTCGCGGCTCGGGCGGCCATGATGGACCTCAGGAGGATCAAATTCGCGCGCTGTGGTGGCACGCTGGCGGACGGTCTCGTCCTCGGCAACCTCATCGATCGTGACCGCTGAGCCTGGGCCAAAACCCTCGCCTTTGCGACGGGCCTGGACGGCCGCACGTCCCAGCCACCACAAACCGAAAGCGGCCATTATTGCAGAGGCGATGATGCCAAGACCAGGCGCTGCCAGCGGCGTCGTGCCGAAGAACGGCATCGGGATCGCGTTCTGTATGGCCGGGGTTCCGGGCAATGCCGACATCGTGAAGGTGGAGGTGCCCAAAGTGATTGCGGGGGGTATCAGCCGGTTAGGTATCCCGGCAGTGCGGAAGAGCTCCTGCGCCATCGGCACGAGCACGAAAAACGCAACGAACAGGCTGACGCCGCCGTAGGTCACGAGCGCGCCGGCGAGCACCACAGTGAGGATCGCGCGAGCCGAGCCCAGCCGTTCCGTCATGAAGCGGGCAATCGTCGAGACCGAGCTGCTGTCTTCCATCAGTTTGCCGAAAAGGGCGCCGAGTAGGAACAGCGGAAAGAACTGCGCAACAAAACGCGAGGCGCTGTCCATGAAAGTCTGCGTCCAGTAGGCGAGCAGTGGCCCGCCAGCGAAAGCCGCAGCAATCAGCGCTGCGGCAGGCGCCAGCAGCAGGATGCTCCAGCCCCGGTAGGCCAGCCATATGAGCAGCGCGAGGCCAAGCAGGATGCCGAACAAGCCCATGGGGTCGCTAGGATTCCGCCGCCGCGCCCCATGGGGCAGTCTCTTTGATCGCAGATCCGCGAGCCGCCCCTTCGGGCAGATGCGCGGGTCTCAGACTCTCCTCGAAAATCCAGGAGAGGTCCAGCGTATTGCGGGTACCGATGTCGTCGTAATGCTGCTCGAGCCAGTGCTGCGCGGTTTCTCTGCCGCGATCTCGCAGATGGGCGAGAAAGGCCCATTCGGCATTGAGTTTGCTGGAAACGCCGAGGCCGAGCATCGTCTTCTCGTCGTGGATCGCATGGACGTGAACGTCGCGAAAGCGCTCGCGCTCGAGGTTTTCGTAGTGGATGATTTCCCACAGGAAGGCCAGCGAACGCAGTTCCTTGAGCAGACTGGTATTGAAGGTAATCTCGTTCAGCCGGTTCTGGATATCGCGTGCTGATTTTGGTACATCGGGGCGGTAGAATGGGTTGATCTGGATCACGACAATGTCGCCCGCGTCGCATTCGTCCACGAGCGGGAACAGGGCCGGATTTCCCATATAGCCACCATCCCAATACGCTTCCCCGTCGATCTCTACAGCTTTGAAGAGAAACGGCAGGCACGCCGACGCCATGACGCTGTCGAGCTGCAGACCTGGCTGACGGAAGATCTTCGGCCGGCCGGTGCGGACATTGGTCGCGGTCAAAAACAATTTCAGACCGCCTGGATCGTTGACGGCTGCAAAGTCGATACACTCGGCGACGATGTCGCGCAGCGGGTTGAAATTCATCGGATTGAGATCGTACGGCGAAAACAGACGCGACAGGTGGTCCATCACAAGATAGCCCGGCGATGCATCGAGGCTCCAATTTCCCATGAAGATGTCGAACATGGACCGTCGGATCGGACTGTATTGGGCCGCGGCACTGGTGGCCGCCCAGAATTTCTTGAGGCACTGGCGCGCCTCAACCGGACCGCCGCGCGCCATTCCGTCGGCAAGCGCAACGGCGTTTATCGCGCCGGCGCTGGTGCCGCTGACCGCTGTGATGTGGAGCCGCTCATCCTCAAGGAGTCGGTCGAGCACCCCCCAGGCGAAAGCGCCGTGCGAGCCGCCGCCCTGCAAGGCGAGCTTGATCGACTTTTTAGGCTGGCTATTCATTCGATATCTCCAGATCACGGCTCATCGGCCGTCGGAACGTGTGCCCTTCAGTCTAGCCCCGCCGCGCGCCGGCCGGAAAGACTGCCGGGCAGATGGAAGACCATCGGCTTGGGCCGCCGTCGGTTGACCGAGTGATCGGCTCAAGCTCTCCAACGCTCCGCTCGTGGCACTGTCGGATTGTCATTCGGAAGGCCTGTGTCCGGTTGGCCGGCGGGTTTCGCGACTACCCGTTGAGTATTAAATCGCCGGCACTCCAAACATTGAGACCCATGCCCGCCCCGAGCCGAAGCGTGTTGGCACCGTTGTTCTGGCTGACGCCATCTACGTTGGTCTCGCCGCCGACATTGTAATAGCCGTCCGCCGACACCCACAACGCCGGCAAAAGACCGGGACTCGCGTGGCCCTCGACGAGGAATAATGGCTTTTGAGTAAGGCTGGAGCCGCCGCCGACACGGTAGTCCGGATTGGTCGTGAACACTTTGGTAGACAGATGGGTTTCGAGCCATACTCGGCCCTCGTCCGGCGTGTAGCCGTAATTGACCCTCGGAAAGAACGTCCAACGGTTCGAACTCGGGTTTAACGGATCGACAGGTAGATATTTGCCGAGCGGAGTGGCAATGAAAAGATGAAAGATCGAGAAAGTTTGCGGGACGGACGATCGGAATTGCTCCCTGGTGCATCAGCTCCCCAAAGGTCGAAGGGAAGGGCGTTTTCTTTACTCAGGACGACATCGATTATGGGAAGCGCGGGCAGTTCTCCTTCGTAAATGCTGGTCAAAAAAAAACGGGACGACCGCGTGCCCGACATAGTCACGGTCGAAATAGCTCGGGATTGAGCTGCGGAATTGCGCGAGGGCGGCGCCGACATCATTTGGCGGCCCTTATGTACAGCCGCTTTACCGGACAGCAAACCCGCCGGGTGACGGCAGCGGCAAGAAAGGCTCGTTTCTTCATCTCAGGGTCAGTGCCAGAAGTCATCGTTGATAGGGTGCAAAAGCCTCACCGACAACATCGGTCGCTCCTTCTGGCAGACCCCCGCTGCTCTGTGTCTGGGGCACCGGTGAGGCGGTAGTCTACGGACCTGCCATGCGCCTGTCGTCGGTTGGGAGTCCCAAGGCTATGCTGGATGTCCCAATCAACACCGTTGTGGCCGATAAGGACCCGCCCGTAGAACGGCCTCTGTGATGGCCGCCGCCATCGCACGCGGAGATCCGAAGGCAGGCGCTCCGCGCGGCGGATCAGGCTTTCATCCTCCATCCCGCGGTCGGAGCGCAGTTGTCTTGCAATACGGATGATATGGCCATGCCTGCAGTCGCAATCGGCACTGCGTCATCACGTAAAATTAAATTGACACGATCTCACTTTTAGGTGGAACGTCGGCCATCGATTAGCGTTGCCCGGCGCGGCTTCCGCCCTTGTTTTTGGGCTATGGTGAGGGCGGCCACGACACCTGAAACGGTTGAGACCCAGCTTCTCGAGTCACCCGACCAATTCGAAGCCTGGCGCGAGTGGCACCAACCCGTCCTCGATTTCCTACCTGAACAATCGACCAGTTACGAATTTCCGGCCGAGCTGCATTTATGGGAACTTGGCGGTTTGGCGATGAGCCGAACCTCCGTGCCTCCCGTTCGTGTCGCGCGAACGAAGAGAAACCTCAGGCGCGATGCCATCGACCATTGGGTCGTTAGCTACTGCATCCGGGGCACGCATCTCACGAAGACGGCTAGGACAGCGCTCGAAATACCCGCAAAAGTGCCCTTTCTCTCTTCGCTCGGACCAGAATTCTTGCACGAGCGGACGCATATCGACCGGATCCAGTTGCTTATGGCGCGCGACGCTTCCAGAATATTGCATCTCTGCTCGATGCCGCTTGCGGGTCGGTAATGGATACGCCTCTTGGACATCTTCTTGGCGACTACATGTTGGCTCTCGAGCGCCACCTGCCAGCCGTGACCGAGAGCGACTTTCCCCGATTGACAAACGCTGTTGGCGCGATGATCGCGGCTGCGGTCGCTCCATCGGCGGAGCGTATAGCCGTCGCCAAATCGTAAGTCGATTTCGGTCGCAATGAGCGGGTGCGGCAGGCCGTCCGCCGGCACTTGCGAACGCCGACGTTAGGGCCGAAGACCCTTAGCCGGCTCGTCGGAATGTCCCGTTCCAATCTCTATCGGTTGTTCGAAGATACGGACGGCGTAGCCCGATACATTCACGTCCAGCGGCTGCTCGAGGTGCATGCCATTCTATCCGACTCCGAGAAGACGAGTCGATCTCGGCTATTGCCGAAGACCTCTGCTTCGCAGACGCCTCTAGTTTCAGTCGAACTTTCAAACGGGAATTCGGCTATAGCCCCAGCGAACTGCGATCGGATGCACTGACGCGCCGCGCCGTGCTTCCAAGCCACGCATCGTCGTCAACGGCGAATTTCGGCGCGCTACTGCGCGGGTTCCAGAGAAACATAGCGCAGCTTGCGCGGCCCATATCGCGCCAATTTGACACAGACCGAACGCCCTTTGGGCGTGCAGCGATGGCCGATTACCGATTCCAGTAAAGAATAGCATGGTAGAATCGACTTGACAGGCAATCGCTGACGGCGCGTTATTTGCTCACTTTTTCGGTGAGCGGCACCCATCGGGCAGCTGCAGAGATCGGCGCGGGACCGCGGCAGACCATGACGCCGGATATTTTTTCAACCCAAGCTTTCCGACCACGGGATCAGTTCGAAGCCTGGCGGGAATGGTACTCGTCTGTCTTTGAGGTGATGCCCAGAGACCCGATCGGTGACGGGTTTCCAAGCGAGATTCGGCTGTGGAACCTCGGAGGCTTGGCGATAAGCCGCACCATCGCGGCCTCTTCCCAGATATCGCGCACGAAGAGCCATGTCAGGCGCGATCCGGTCGATCATTGGGTCATCAGCTATTGCGCCCGGGGCGCCCACCTCGCGAAGACAGCAGATACCGAGCTCGAGGTACCCGCGAGAACGCCTTACCTTTGGTCCCTCGGACAGGAATTCCTACACGAGCGGACGCATGTCGACCGGGTGCAGTTCTTAATGGCGCGAGACACATTCCGGGATATCGGCCATCTCCTCGATGCGATTTGCGGGTCGGTGCTTGACAGCCCTCTTGGGCGTCTGCTCGGCGACTACATGATGGCCTTGGAGGGCCGCCTGCCGGCTGTGACGGAGTCAGACTTTCCACATGTTACCAAGGCGGTCAGCGCGATGGTCGCTGCGGCGGTCGAGCCATCGGCGGCGCGGGTGGCCATTGCTCAACGGCAAATTGATCTCGGCCGCAAGGAACGGGTCCGGCAGGCGGTCCGCAGGCATTTGCGAACCCCGACCCTGGGGCCGAAGAATCTCGGGCGGCTGATCGGAATGTCCCGTTCCAATCTCTATCGGCTGTTCGAAGACACGGGTGGTGTGACGCGCTACATTCAGCGCGAGCGGCTGCTCGAGGCGCATGTCATTCTTTCCGACACTTCCACGACCCAGTCGATCTCGGCGATTGCCGAGGATCTCTGTTTCGCAGATGCTTCCAGCTTCAGTCGGGCGTTCAAACGTGAATTCGGCTATAGCCCGAGCGAAGTGCGGTCGGCTGCGCTCGCTGGGGCGGAGCTCCGCGCGACGTCAAAAACCCGTAAGGCGCCGGCTGGGGCCAACTTCGCCGATCTCCTGCGCCGCTTGTAAGATCGCAAAGCGGGTTCGCGCACTGCCCTCGAAGGCAGCCAATATTGGGACACTCGGTATCGCGCTGGGATTCCGAGCTCATCTCAAGCGCCTCCGATGTCTCTACATTGCACGTGGATAGTCTGGGAGGATGCGGCTATGTCGATCAATCGGGGTCTGGCGACAGCGGCTGCCTGCCTGGTGGTGATCGCGGCGGGGTCAAGCGGAAGCACGGCGCACTGTGGTGGTGAAGCATCCGCCGGTAGTCAGCCAAGGCGACGTGTCCGAGCCCCGGGATGCGCAGCAAAATGTGATCGAAAGCGAACAATACGAACGGCTGCTACGTACAAATCCCGCCTTCCGCCAAGCGCGGATGGGAAAGGAATGCGGCCCGATCACCGACCCTCAACTCCACCAAAGCTGCCTTGCGAGTTCCGGCTCGTCGAGCGCGCCAGAGCACTACCGCAGCAGCGCCGGACGCTGAACCGTTACGAATCTGAGGGTTTCGGGGAGGATCACCGCACACGCCGGTTTGCGCCGCATGACGCTGCAGTAGGACAGGCGCTGGCGATGGCGAGGGGCGGCCACCAAGACTGAGATAATCGAATTTTAACGGTGAATTGCCGAACTACATATTGGCGACCTCCCGCGGCCATTTTGAGCGCGCGGCGGTCGCGTATGCCAGTCGCCCACCGGGCTGGAGCAGGCAAAGCTCGCCGGCCGCAGTCCGCAATTGCGCGCCGAGGAAGTAATCTAGCTGCGGGAGACACGGCTCGTATCGAGGCGTAGTTCGCAAATCTGATAGACCAAAACTTGCGGCGGTCGGCGGCGTTTACGGTGCCTTGATCGCGATCAACAATTTGTCTGAAGAAAAAGTCCGGCGCTGAAGGGAGTGAATGGACGACGCCTCCACTGTGACACTGGTGGGTGGATTGGGCTTGTTCCTTCTCGGCATCCATCATTTGACCGAGGGCCTGAAGGGTCTTGCCGGCGATTCCCTCCGCCGTGCGCTTCAGGCGATGGTCGGCGGCCGGTTGAGTGCGATCGTTTCCGGTGCACTATTTACTGTCCTGATTCAATCCTCAACCGCGACGACGCTGACCGTCATTGGTTTTGTCAGCGCCGGATTGGTCACCTTTGCGCAGTCAGTTGGGGTAATCATTGGCGCCACTTTCGGCACGACCTCAACACCATGGCTGGTAGCAATATTCGGGTTTCGTCTGCGAATCTCGGTATTTGCTATGCCGATGGTCGGCATCGGCGCCTTTCTCTGGATTATTGCCAAGGGCAAAACGCGTTCGGCCGGGGCGATCCTGGCCGGATTTGGACTGCTCTTTATCGGCATCGACTACCTGCAGAGGGGAATGGAAGGGGTTTCGTGGAACCTCGATGCCATCGGCGGAAGCGGTTTCGGCTGGCAATGGATCCTCGCTGGAGTCGGAATCTTGATGTCGGTTGTGATGCAGAGCTCAAGTGCCGCCGCGGCGGCAACACTCGTGGCCGTGCATGCCGGGTCGCTGAGCTTTGAGCAAGCGTGCGCAATGATTGTCGGCCAGAGCGTCGGAACCGCCGCGACGAGTGCACTGGTGGCAATCGGCGCCGGGTTGGCGGTGCGGCGCGCGGCAATGGCGCATATCGTGTACAACCTTTCTATCGGCATCATCGGGATCTTGCTCCTCACCCCAATCGTCGCAGTGGCTCGTTGGGTCGGCGCTCAGTTCGACGAGCCCAACGGCGTGCTGGCCCTGGCGGCGTTCAGCAGCATATTCAAGTTGGCTGGGATTATTGCGTTCTATCCGTGGCTTGACCGCTTCTCTAGTATCATCGAGCGGATCACCGGGGCAGGCGCCGAGACGGCTGTCGGCCGCCTCGACCCAGTCCTCGCCGAGGCGGGAGGGGCCGTCGCACTCGAGGCCGCGTGGCGCGCCATTCTGGAACTTGCGCATGGTTCGGTCGATGCCGTGCGCCGTCGGCTTATCGGTAAACCCGTCCGATATGATCCGCCGGTCGATGCGGCCCGGCAGATAGAGCAATTCCTGCAGTCTCTGTCGCTCGAAACACTTGATTTGGGGGCATTCGAGCCG
>Ga0306920_100012384_pt1 | contig 11575 bp, 8 predicted proteins | sample flu12Cox44000170_FD_204666 | JGI IMG/M metagenome (GOLD analysis project Ga0306920, IMG submission 204666) | Lab enrichment of tropical soil microbial communities from Luquillo Experimental Forest, Puerto Rico - flux4day.12C.oxic.44.000.170 (v2)... | ecosystem: Environmental > Terrestrial >...
GCTCGACCACCCCGGGCGCCTGGAGAAAAGGCGCCGCAAACTGCTGGCCAAGGGCGACCGCGCCTTCGGCCGGTACACCTTCGTGGCGTCCGCGACGTTGCCGGCCTTCGTGTCCGGGATCTTCCACGTGCGATTCTGGCTGTTCATGCTGGGAGCGATGGCCGCCGGCGTCTTCTGGATCGGGATCTACGTCGGGATCTCGTACCTGCTGGGCGAGGAGATCGCCAAGCTGGTGGGGAAGATCGGCACGAAGGCACTGATCGGCGTGATCACCCTGGTCGTCGTGGGGCTGTTGATCAGGGCCGGGTTGTCGAGGTGGCGCGCCAAACGCCAGGCACGACTGGCCGGGCAGGACCCGCCCAAGGTTGAAGCCGCGCAGGGCTGAACAGGAGCCTCCTCGGCGAACAGGCTGACGCTGGTAAACCAGGTCACGCCGCCCGCGAACCGGGGCTGGCGTGAGAGCATGCTCCCATCACGCCAGCCCGGCAAGATCAAGAGTGTAGGTAGCTGTCTACAAAAGTGCAGGTGAACCGGCAAGCACGTCCGCAAGGCGGTTTGATGCCGCGGGCAAAGACCAGCGAAGACCTCGCCGGCGCCCCCTGCGGTGACCAGCACAAATGCCGTCAGTCCACGCGTTGCCCGCAGAAGTTCCGGGAAAGCCCAGCGCCTGAACAGCGGCCAGTTCGTTATCCCTGCGTGACCTATGAATGCCGGGCAACCGGGTTCTACGCGGGCACTGACTGGGCGACGTCTGCGTCAGTTCCCTGCTTGGCTAGTGTCTGCGCCGTTTCCGCCTGGCGGATGGCGGCCGACCTCATGGAGCGCGAGGTCCAGCGTTCGGTGCATCCCAGCGTGTCCCGGCAGTACCAGCGCACGTCCTGGCAGGCGTCGCCGCCATCGGCCACCATCTGGTCGGCAGGCAAGCGAATGCCGCACATCCAGCAGGACCTGACCGGGGCCCGTTCTCCCCACGGCGGGACCGGGCGCTGCTGATGGATCATCATCTGTTCCCCTCGTCAAGCCTCGGCATCGGCAGTGGCCGCGGCGCCGGTAGCAGGGCGGTTCACCGGCGCGGCCGCCTGCGATCAGGCCAGCCGGCCGCAGCGAGCACCGCCTGCCGCCGACGGGCGGCTGATCTGCCCGGTCAGCGCGGCGCCGCCGCGCTGCCCTTCCCCTCACCGGGCTGGATTCACCCGTCTGTGCGTTCCCTGGTCTCACGCTCCCGAGCCCAAATAACAGTCAGATAAATCTGCGATAAATATTCGGCCTACTTCCGAGCCATTACGGCGTGGCATGTGGACAACTTCAGTCTTTCATTTATGCACAGGATGCGAATGCCGTTGCCCCAGGTAACCACCCTGCTTCCGGCCGGGGACGCCACCGCAATCCCCAGCATTTCCCCCGGTGCGCACAGGCCCACTACCTTTTTGCACAAGTCATCCACAGGCTCATGCACAGAAGAGGCGTCAGTGGCTTCTGGCCGGGCTCGCGGGTGGCCTCGCCATCGGCATCCCGGCCCGATGCCGCTGCCGGCGGAGCCCTGACCTTGACCCACAGCAAGATGACCCAGCACCGATGAGCGAGCCGTGTGCCGGCCGGGCCTGCCGCGTATGGTGTCGGCATGCCCTGGGCTGGTCTTCCGCAGCTCAAAGCCGCGCTGCCGCGGATGGCGGTGCTGGCCGGGATCTGGGCGGGGCTTACCGGGCTTCTGCTGGCTGCTGGCGCGGTCGTGATCCATTCTGCGGCGATCACGCATTTCGACCAGCACATCACGCGCGTGGTAGTGGAGTCGCGGACGGCGCCGCTCAACTCCGCCATGAAGGCCATGACCTGGCTCGGCTCGTGGATCGCGATCGTGGTCGCGGCTGTGGCCGTCGCCTTGCTGGTGTGGACCAGGCGGCTGCCGGTGCTGGCCTTCATCGTGGCCGTGCTGGCGTGGGCGGGCGAGACCGGCGGCGTGCAGATCGGCAAGCATGTGCTCGCACGCGAGCGGCCTCCGGAGGCCATCCGGCTGGTTCATGCCCACGGCTGGTCCTTCCCCTCCGGCCACGCCGCGGCGGCATGTCTGGCGTTCACGGTTTTGGCCTGGTGCCTGGCTGCGCTGGGCGGCCACCGGGCGGTTCGGATAGCGGGCTGGCTGGTCGCCGGGCTGGCCATCGCGGCGACCGCATTCTCCCGGGTGGAACTAGGCGTGCACTGGACAACCGATGTGATCGCCAGCATCGTGTTCGTGGCCTGCTGGCTGACGGCCATTGCGGTAGTGTTCGGCGGCCGCCTCCGCCAGCCAGCACCGATCCGTGATCAGGCCGCCGACGCTGAGCCCCTGCCGCGTCAGGGTGAGACTCAGCGTTAACCGGCACCGGCTCGACGTCAGGGCTGGCGCATCTTGCTGGCCAGGTCCTTCGACGGCGCCGAGCGCACCATCCGCCTGGTGCTCTTCACCGCGCGGGCCTGGCGCTTGGCCTTGTGCTCCAGCTGGTGCATCTCCCGCTGGACCGCCCGCTTATTCACCGCCACCAGGTGCTGCATCGTGCTGGCCGTGTTCTCCTGGCCCAGCCGCCGCAGCGCTCCTACCACGATCGCGGCCACGGCCACCCGTTCGTAGAAGCGGCGGTTGCGCAGCACGTGGCCCACCACGCCCAGCCCGACCAGCCCCAGCGCCGCCCGGCCCTCAAAGCCGGAATCTCCCGGCTGCGCCGCCGAGCCGCTGCCCGCCGCGGTGATGGCCACCGCTGCCCTCCCGGCACCCTGTCCTGATCTTGCCATGCCGCCTCACCACCCCAAGCCCGCGCTCACTGTCCAGCGTCCCGCAGATGACCTTCCCCGGCATCACCCCCCGCGGGGTGATCCAGAAGTCGCCCGGCCAGGAGCCGCTGTACTTCCGCTCGATCTCGCGGGCCCGGCCCAGCGCTTGGCGGGCCTGGTCGGCCCGGCGCCTGTGTTCGGGGTTTCCGGGGTCGCGGAAGGCAAGCCCGTCCTGGGTCCGGGTACTCGCGTTCCTCCAGGCGCCGCTCGCGCTCGCCGGCCTGGCGTCCGCTGCGCCCGGGAACCGGAGCATCTCCCCCGGCCGCTGTCGCCTGCGCACGGGCCATGCCTCAAGGATGCACCTCGGCTACCAGTAACGGCCGGCTACTCCCGGTACGGCCAAGTGGTGGCCTCGTGGGCACTGCCGGCCGCGCCCTGTCCTCGCTTCCTATCCGGCGGCTCCGTGGCCGATGACGTGCGCATGCGCGTGTTCGTGCAGGGCCTTCTCGTCTTCGTGGGTGACCGGCTTGAGGTCGAACACCACCTTCTTCACCGTTCCGGTGAACGCGTAGGGGGCCTTGTCTTCGTAGGCCAGGTCGACGACGAGGCCGTTGTCGCGGCCGATGTCCATGCCCGCGTAGCTGGAGAAGGCAATCGGCACGGTGTGCGGCATCTTGCCCTCGCCGATGACCTTGCCGTTGGCCCACAAGGTCACGGTGCCGCTGGTGCCGGGTTTGGCCTCGTCCGCAGTGAAGAGCATTTTCACGCTGACGTCTCCGGCTGGGATCTTTTCCGCCGATGTCTGCTTGTAGGTTTCCACGCCGAGGAAGGAGTAGGTGTGGTTCAGCATCCCGTTGCCGTCGACCCACAGCCCGAATCCGCCGATGAAGTCGGCGTTGGCGACGATGACACCTTCCGCGCCGCCCTCCGGCACCTCGAGCTCGGCCTCGATGGCGTAGGACCGGCCGTAGACGCGCGGCACCATGCCGCGCTGCACGTTCTGGACATCCCCGGCGAAGGTGAACCGCGTGATGGTGGGCAGCGGCGGCAGGTTGCCGAACAGCACGCTCATGCCGCCGAGCAGTGGCAGCACCCGGTTGCTCTCGGCCTCGGCCCACCACAGTTCCTGCAGCTCTTTGAGCTTGTCTGGGTGCTGCGCGGCCAGGTCGCGGGCCTGCGAGAAGTCGTCGGGCAGGTAGTACAGCTCCCAGACGTCTTTCCCGGGGTCATAGGCACCGGGGGCGAATCGCATGAGGGTCTGCGGCGAGAAGTCCCAGGGGGCCCGGTCCAGTTTCGCGCAGGCCCACCAGCCGTCTTTGTAGATGGCGCGGCTGCCGAACATCTCGAAGTACTGCACCGTATGCCGTTCCTCCGCGTGCGGGTCGGCGAAGGTAGGCAGGAAGCTGGTGCCGTCCATCGGCTCCTGGCCGATCCCGTCGACGGTGCTGGGCTCGGGCAGGCCCGCGGCCTCCAGGACGGTGGGGGCGATGTCGATGCAGTGGGTGAACTGGGTGCGCACCTCGGGGCTGGCGCTGATCCGGTCCGGCCAGGCCACCACCATCGGGTCGCGCGCCCCGCCCAGGTGACTGGACAGCTGCTTGCCCCACTGGAACGGGGTGTTCCCGGCGTGCGCCCAGGCCGCGGCGTAGTGCGGGGCAGTGTGGTCGCCGCCCAGGGCCTCGATGCCGCCGTACTGTTCGATGAGCCGCAGCTGCTGCTCAGGGTCGAGCACCAGCGCGTTGAGGAAGGTCATCTCGTTGAACGAGCCGGTGATGGTGCCCTCCATGCTGGCGCCGTTGTCCCCCCAGATGTAGAAGATCAGCGTGTTGCTCAGGTCGCCCAGGCCCTCGATGGCATCGAGCAGCCGGCCGACGTTCCAGTCGGCGTTCTCGCAGAACCCGGCGAACACCTCCATCTGCCGGGCGTACAGCTTCTTCTCCGCGTCGTTCAGCGTGTCCCAGGCCGGGAATATCTCCGGCCGTTTCGTCAGCTCGGTGTCCGGCGGGATGATCCCGAGCCGCTTCTGCCGCTCGAAGGTCTGCTCGCGGAGCTGGTCCCAGCCGCCGTCGAACCTGCCCCGGTACCGGTCGGCCCAGGCCTTGGCCACGTGGTGCGGCGCGTGCGCGCAGCCGGTGGAGTAGTACATGAACCAGGGTTTGTGCGCGTCCTGCGCCCGGACGCCGTGCAGCCACCGGACGGCCTGGTCGGTGAGGTCGTCGGGGAAGTAATACGGCGCGCCGTCCTGGCCGTCCTGGACACCGAGGGTCGAGTTGTCCTGGGTGATGATGGGGTCGTACTGGCCGGCCGCGCCGGACAGGAACCCCCACCAGTGATCGAAACCCCACGCCTGCGGCCAGCGGTCGAACGGGCCCGCGGGACCCTGGACATTGTCGGGGGTCAGGTGCCACTTGCCGAACCCGCCGGTGACGTAGCCGTTCTCCTGCAGGATCCGCGGCAGGCCCGCGCAGCTGCGAGGCCGTGCGGCGGTGTACCCGGGGAACGGGCCAGGGTACTCGGCGATCGACCCGAATCCCACCCGGTGGTGGTTACGGCCGGTCAGCAGCGCAGCCCGGGTTGGCGAGCACACCGCGGTCACGTGGAACCGGTTGTAGGTGAGCCCCATCTGCTGCACGCGGGTCAGGTTCGGGGTAGCGATCGGGCCGCCGAACGTGTCCGGGCCGCCGAACCCGGCGTCGTCGATGAGCACGACCAGCACGTTCGGAGCGCCGTCCGGCGCCTGCGGGCCGGGGATCATCGACCAGTCAGCGACCGACTGGTCGAGCGTGCGGCCCATCGTCCCGCCGAAGCTGCGGTCGGGGATGGGCAGTACCGTGCGGTCCGGGCTGAACTTGCCCGCCGCCCTGGCCAGGGCGGCCTTGAGCTCCCCGATGCTGCCCGAGTCCATCGGGGCGACCGACTTCGCGGACGACCCCGCGAGCGCCTGCTCGGCCGCGAGCCGGTCCTCGCCGTCGACCACGGTGACGACGACCGCGGTACCCGGCTGGAGCTTGTCGCCGAGGCCCTCCTCGATGCCGCTGTCCACCTTGTGCTTGGCGAACATGCCGGTCAGCGCGCCGGCCGCCGCGCCCACCGCCACCGACGCGAGCATCGGCGGCGAGAACAGGCCCACCACCAGGCCAACACCGCCTCCCCAGCCCAGGCCCTTGCGGCCCAGATGGTCACCGGTGTGCGTCACCCGGACCTGGCCGTCGGCATCGTGCTCCACCAGGATCACGCCCTGCGACCTGACCGCCTTGTCCTTGACCAGTTGCACCAGCGCGTCAAAGTCCCGCTCGGCCGCTCCGGCCGACGGGTAGGCCGCCATGATCGCATCGAAAGTGTCGCCCATTCTCTTCTCCCTGCTCGGTCGGATCAGCTCAAGCCGACGGCTCGGCGGGTGGCCTCGACGCGGTGAGTGGTGGCCGGAAATGCGTCCTGCTCCGATCCCATCTCGCGTGGCCGGGAGGAGCATCGCCCTGACGGGATGAAGATGAGAGTCTTCCGCCCGTCCCGGCCGTGGCCTTTGCCTCCGTGACAGCAGGGTGATCGGGGCCTACCCCGCGGACGGGGGAACCGGGATCTCATCCGTTAGAGGTGATGTATCCGGGCACCGGCGGCTGGTTGGCTTGTCTGTAAGTTCCAGCACCGCCCGGGCGGATACCGCGATGGTCATCCGCACGCGCCGGCGCGGTGGCCTCGATTCAAGGGGGAATCCTGCCATGACGCTGCACGAGCGCGACACCATCCGTGGTCAGTTTGACGACTGCATATTCGCCGATCGCGACCTGACCAGGCCCGTCCATAAGTACCGGTTCCCGCAGGAGGGGACGCGGCCCAGGGACGCGTTCCAGCTGGTGTCGGACGAACTGATGCTCGACGGCAACGCGCGGCAGAACCTGGCCACGTTCTGCCAGACGTGGGAGGAGCCCGAGGTCCTCGGCCTGATGGCCTTGTCGATCAACAAGAACATGATCGACCGGGACGAGTACCCGCAGACCGCCGAGATCGAGCGGCGGTGCGTGCACATGATGGCCGACCTGTGGAACGCGCCCGAGGCCGCCAACACGGTGGGCGCCTCGGCCATCGGCTCGTCGGAGGCGTGCATGCTGGCGGGGATGGCGGCCAAGTGGCGGTGGCGGGCCAAGCGGCGGGCCGAGGGCAAGCCGACGGACAACCCGAACTTCGTCTGCGGCCCGGTGCAGGTGGTGTGGCACAAGTTCGCCCGCTACTGGGACGTCGAGATCCGTGAGGTCCCGATGGCGCCCGGCCGTTACGGCATGGACCCGCAGACGATGCTCGAGCGTGTGGACGAGAACACGATCATGGTCGTACCGACCCTCGGCGTCACCTACACCGGCGCCTACGAGCCGGTCGCCGACATGGCGGCCGCCCTCGACCAGTTGCAGGCCGACACCGGCCTGGACGTCGACATCCACGTGGACGCGGCCAGCGGCGGCTTCCTCGCCCCGTTCTGCGCGCCCGACGTGGCCTTCGACTTCCGGCTGCCGCGAGTCAAGTCGATCAGCGCCTCGGGCCACAAGTTCGGGCTGGCCCCGCTGGGCGCCGGCTGGGTCATCTGGCGGGACGCCGCCGAGCTCCCCGACGACCTGATCTTCCACGTCAACTACCTCGGCGGCGACATGCCGGTGTTCCAGATCAACTTCTCCCGGCCCGCCGGGCAGATCATCGCCAGCTACTACAACTTCCTGCGCCTCGGTCACAACGGCTACCGCGACATCCACCAGGCGTCCTACGACATCGGCGCCTACCTCGCCGCCGAGATCGTCAAGCTCGGTCCCTTCGAGCTGCTGTGCGATAGCAACCCCAACACCGGGATCCCGACGGTCACCTGGCGGATCCGCGACGGCGAGAGCCCCGGTTACACGCTGTTCGACCTGGCCGACCGGCTGCGCAACAAGGGCTGGCAGGTACCCGCCTACACCCTCACCGGAACGGCCTCCGACATCGCCGTGCAGCGCATCCTGGTCCGCCTCGGCGTGAGCCGGGACATGGCCTCCTTGCTGCTCGACGACTTCCGCGAAGCCGTGAACCACTTCAGCAAGCATCCGGTCACCGTGTCGATGACCAAGGAGGAGTCCGGCGGGTTCAGCCACCTGTGACCCATCCCTAACCTGCGTCTTGTCGCTTTGTCATGCTGCGGCGGCGATGGCGACGACTCCGGTCGCCACCACGAGCAGGCCCACCAGCAACGGCCACACGAAGCGCAGCCATTTGTCGTAACTCACCTTGGCGATCGCCAGGCCGCCCACGAGTACAACACTGGTCGGCGCCCACATCAGGGTCAGGCCGTGGGCCATGATCCAGGCGGTAATCGTGACCGAGCGGCTGACGCCCGCGAAGTCAGCCAGCGGTGCGAGCAGCGGCATGGCCAGCGTGGCGTGCCCTGAGCTGGACGGGATGAGCAGCGCCAGCGGAATGTTGATCCCGATCGTGATCACCGTAAACACTCCGGCCGAGGTCCCGGTGACCAGGCTTTCCATCGCGTGGAGGATCGTGTCGAGGGTCTGCGTGTTGGTCATGATCACCGAAACGCCGCCCGCCAGCAGCACGACCATGGCCGGTCCCAGCATGTCCGCCGCGCCGGCCCCGATCAGCCGGACGAGCTCTTTCTCCTTGATCCGGGCCACCACGGCGACCGGTATGCAGGCCAGGATGAACAGCATCGACAGCTGCGGGAACCACCAGTTCAGCTCGAAGAAATACGGCTGGACCGCCGTCGTGTGGGTCAGCGTGTCGTCGGCCGGCCCGGTATGCGCGCGAAGATGCTCGACCACGGGATGACCGAGAAGATCATCAGGGCGAAGGCCAGCACCGTGATCACCAGCACCCATTTCTGAGTGCTAGTGAGCCGGTGTTCGACGGCCGGCTCCTGGGCCGGCGTGCCGTCCCCGAAGTCCTCCCCAGCGACCAGCGACGCCGCCGGGTTCCGGCGGACCTTGCCCGCGTACCGCAGCACCCACGCGATCGCCATGGCCGTCAACAGCGCCCACAAGAGCAGCCGCAGGCCCAGGCCGTCGCCGATCGACACCCTCGCCTCGCCCGCGGCCACCCCGATGGAGAACGGGTTGACCGTGGCTCCCATCACCCCGACCAGCGCTCCCAGGATGATCATGGCCGAGGTGACCATCCGGTCGTAGCCGAGCGCGGTCATCAGCGGGATGAACAGGGCGTAGAAGCCGAGCGTCTCGACCGAGAAGCCCATGGTCGACCCGAGCAGCGAGAACAGCACCATCACCGCGGTGATCAGCAGCCAGCCCTTGGAGCGCAGCCGGTCGGCTAGCGCCGCCACCGCCGTGTCCAGGGCCTTGGTGGAGAACGACACCGAGATGAAGGCGCCGATGGCCATGATGAAGAAGATGACGCCGATCTGGCCGAACAGGTGCCCCAGCGTCTCGGTGTCGACCACCCCGGTGGTGGGGTTCCTCAGCCCGTAGGTGCCGTTGACCGGGGCCAGGATCAGCTGGCTCAGCTTCCCGCCGAAGCTCAGCGGGGAGGGGACCCGGTGGTAGCTGCCCGGGATGGGCGCCCCGTCGGGTGTCTCCTTATAGGCGCCGGACGGGATGAACAAGGCTGCGATCCAGACCAGCACCGTGACGATGACCAGGGTCGTGACCGCCGAGGGGAACTCGAACGACCGCTTCGCCTTCGGCGTCGGAGCCTCTTGCTCCTTGGTCTGGGTGGCCATGTCGGCGGCAGTTAGAAATCCACGGCGTCGCGGATGATCGGGCAGGTCATGCAGTGGCCGCCGCCGCGGCCGCGGCCGAGTTCGGCGCCGACGATCGTGATGACCTCGATCCCGGCCTTCCGCAGCAGGGAGTTGGTGCGGGTGTTGCGATCGTAGGCAAACACCACGCCGGGTGACACCGCGACCAGGTTGTTGCCGCTGTCCCATTGCTGGCGCTCGTCGACGTACGCCTCGCCGCCGAGATTGACCACCCGCAGCCGCGGCAGGCCCAAGGCGGCGGCCACCACGTCGGTGAACGAGTCCTTCTCGGCGGTGACCTCGACCGGGGTCTTGTCGCCCGGGCGCAGCGTGAACGCGTGGATGCCGTCGGCGATGTCGGGGAAGGTGGTCACGCAATCGCGGTCGGCGAAGGTGAACACCGTGTCCAGGTGCATCGCCGCGCGCAGCTTGGGCATGCCGGCCACGATCACCTGCCCGGCCGCGCCGTGCTCGAACAGCGCCGCCGCCACCTGCGTGATCGCCTGCCGTGACGAACGCTCGCTCATGCCGATCAGGACCACGCCGTTGCCGACCGGCATCACGTCCCCGCCCTCCAGCGTGGCCAGCCCCCAGTCCTGCTCCGGATCGCCCCACCAGATCCGGGCCCCGGCGAAGTCGGGGTGGAAGGTGTAGATGGCCTTCATCAGCAGCGTCTCGTCGTGCCGGGCCGGCCAGTACAGCGGATTGAGCGTCACCCCGCCGTAGACCCAGCAGGTGGTATCCCGGGTGAACAGGGTGTTCGGCAGCGGCGGCATCAGGTACTCCCGCACCCCGGTGTGCTCGCGCGCCAGCGCGATGTAGCCGGGACGGAACTCATCAGGTAGATCGGTGGTCGCCAGGCCGCCGATCATGAACTCTGCCAGCCTCCGCGGCTCGAGGCCATCCAGGTACGCGCGCGTGTCATCGGCCAGGCCCAGGCCTACCTCATTGGCGGTGATCTTCCGGTCCAGCAGCCACCGCTTCGCCTCGCCGATGGCCAAGATCTCGGTGAGCAGGTTATGCAGCTCCACCACCTCCACGCCACGGTCGCGCATCTTGCTGACGAAGTCGAAATGATCGCGGCGGGCATTCTGCACCCAGATCACGTCGTCAAACAGCAAGTCGTCGCAGTTCGACGGGGTCAACCGCTCATGGGCCAGCCCCGGAGCGCAGACCAGGACCTTGCGCAACTGGCCCACCTCAGAATGCACGCCATACCGGCCGGCCGGCGACGCGGCGGTGTCAGTCATTCGGCTCTCCCTAGATAGTGATCGCGCCGGTCGCCAGGGCGGCGATCCCGGCAATGGCCCCGGCCACGGCGATCACGCCGATGACCAGCTCGACCGGGAGGTTAGGCGGCAAGGAAGCGGCTACCCCGTCCGCCGGGCTCCGCGGCGGACGCGACATCGCCAAAAGGATCCTTGGTTGGGTGGTAATCCTGGTTGGGCGTTGGCGACGGCATGGCCGATGCGACGGGTCCGACGGGGGACTCGTCGCTCGACTTCACTTTGCTGTCATGCTCTCACATGTGGTATCGAGCATCGCCACCCCGCTCAGCTGGTTACGTCGGCGGTGGTGAACTTGGCCCAGGCGATCGAGCCGAAGATGAGCACGTAGACGCCGAACGACAGCAGCCCGTGGCCCAGGTCCGGCCAGGCGACCGGGGTGCGCAGCAGCGCGTCGAAGGACAGCCACCAGTGCGTGGGCAGGTACGGGTGTATCGCCCCGAGCTGCGACACGTTGTCGGCGACTTCGCTGGCCACGGTGATCACCAGGATCGCGGCGATCGCGCCGACCGGGTGCTCGGTGAACACCGAGATGGCCAGGCCGATTGAGCCGAGCGCCGCCATCGCCGCGGCCAGGTAGAGCGCGACGAACAGCAGCCGGAGCAGCCCGGCGCCCAGCGAGACCGCGGTGCCGGACAGCAGGGTCACCGGCCCGACCGGGAACAAGATCGCGCCGAGCGCCACCGCCACCGCTGACACCAGCAGGCACGCGGCCAGGCAGAACGCCACGATCGCGGTGAACTTGATCCCGAGCAGCCTGGTCCGCCCGGCCGGCACGGTGAGCAGGTAACGCAGCGTCCCGCGGCTGGCCTCGCCGGCG
>Ga0306920_100012386_pt1 | contig 11574 bp, 11 predicted proteins | sample flu12Cox44000170_FD_204666 | JGI IMG/M metagenome (GOLD analysis project Ga0306920, IMG submission 204666) | Lab enrichment of tropical soil microbial communities from Luquillo Experimental Forest, Puerto Rico - flux4day.12C.oxic.44.000.170 (v2)... | ecosystem: Environmental > Terrestrial >...
CCAGCATCTCAGTCCGGCGCTCGGCCAGCAGGTCGTGGTCGACAACAAGCCGGGCGCCGGCGGCAATGTCGGCGCCGAGATCGTCGCCAAGGCGGTACCTGACGGCTACACGCTGCTGATCGCCGGCCCTGCCCTGGTGGTCAGCCCCTACCTCTACGCCCATCTCGGCTTCGATCCGCTGACCGACTTCGCGGGCGTCACCATGATCAACTCGGCGCCGCTGCTGCTGGTCGTGCATCCGTCGCTACCGGTGAAGTCCGTGACCGAGCTGATCGCTTACGCCAAAGCGAATCCCGGCAAACTGAACTACGGCTCGGGCGGTGTCGGCGCCACGCCCTACCTTGCGGTCGAGCTCCTGAAGTCGATGGCGGGGTTCGACGCGGTGCACGTGCCCTACAAGGGTGGCGCGCCGGCGCTCGCCGATCTCGTGGCGGGGCAGCTCTCCTTCATGATCGAGAACGTGCCGGGCACCTTGCCCTTCGTGAAGGACGGCAAACTGCGTGCCCTCGCCATCACCAGCCGCGAGCGCTCGCCGCTGGTGCCTGACCTGCCGACCATGATCGAGGCCGGCGTGCCGGGCTACGAGATGATCGGCTGGAACGGCATCTTCGTGCCCAAGGGGACAGACGCGAAGATCGTCGAGCGCCTGCACGGCGAGCTCGCGCAAATCCTGCGCGGTGCCGAGTTGCGCGAGCAGTTCGCCAAGCTGGGTGCCGAGGCCGTGGGCAATACGCCGGCCGCCTTCACAGCCTTTGTCAAGGAAGAGTCGGCGCGCTGGGGCAAGATCATCCGCGACCGCGGCATCAAGCCCGAGTGAACAAGACCACCACCAGCAAGAGCGCCGCCGGCACCAAAAGCGGATAAGGCATCACCGTCAGGAGCAGGGCGCCGATCACGGCACCGACCAGATAGCCGATCCAGGTAAACGCCAGCAGACGCCGGTTGGTGGCAGCAGGCGGCGAGCGATCGTCTCCCGGCCACAATTGGTCGAGTGCGGCGTCGGCGCTGCGTGCCAGTGTACTGGTGACGACAACCGTGCTGACCGCGCTGCCGGCGAAATGGGTGATGGCCGACGCCTGCACACCCATCGCAAAGGCGACAATCATCACGGCGGCCTCGGGCCCGACCGGCAGCAAGCCCACGGCGGCCAAGACCGCTGCCTCGACCAGCAGGCTCGCCGTCGGCGCACGCGACAGCCTGAGCAGCAGGCGCGAGATCATGGCGCCGACGAAGAAGGCGACCAGCGGCGCGAGATGGCGCCAGGCGTCGGGCCAGTGACCCTGGGCGAGCGCAATCCCGGCGAGCACCGTGTTGCCCGTCATGTTGGCCGCGAACACCGCACCCATGGTGATGTAGCCCACGGCGTCGGCGATGCCGGCGACCAGGGTCAGGATGATGGCTTGCAGGTGGGGCGCAGTCAGCGGCCGACCTCATCGCCTGCCAGAATGCCCGCGCGATCGACGCTTGGAATCCCGTCCATGGTGCGAGCACAATAGCGCTGTTTGGAATGAAAGGGGAAATGCCCGCGATGGCCGAGCTGAGCGAAGATATCTTCACCGAGCTGCGCAAGATCGATACGCCCACGATCACGAACGTGGTGGCGACCTACCCGAAGAATCCCCTGTGCCTCGGGCTTTACAATCCCTGGACCGAGAACTGGTACACCGACACCTCGATCCGCTGCATGTATCCGGAGCTCGGCGCGGTCGTGGGCTATGCCGTTACCTGCGTCTACGGCATGCCCGACCCGAACTACTCCGGGCGACTCTCCTTCATGGACGTGATCGACGCGCTCGACGCCATGAAGAAGCCGACCATCCTGGTCCTCCAGCAGAAGTGGCCGCCGCACCTGATGAACAGGGCGGGCCTGGCAGGCGAGATGATGGTGAGCCAGATGATGGCCGTCGGCTGCGTCGGCTTGCTGTCCAATGGACCGTCGCGCGACGTCGATGCCATCCGCAAGCTCAAGTTCCAGTACATGCTGGGCGGTGTGACCGCGGGCCATGGCGAGCAGGCCGTCCATGCCGTCAACGTGCCGGTCTCGGTCGGCGGCATGGACGTGGCGCCGGGCGACCTGGTCCACATGGACGAGAACGGCGCGGTGAAGTTCCCGCCGCACCATGCGCCGGCGGTGGTCAAGAACGCCAAGGCGATGCTCGACGACGAGGCGCGCCGGCTGGTGCTGATCCGCAAGGCCAAGACCGCCGCCGAAGTGCGCGCCGCCAACAAGGGTGGCGCCTATTCCGACAAGAAGGGGTGAGACATGGCCGCTGAACTTTCCAAGGACCTCCGTGAGGTGCTGGCCAAGGTCGGCACCTCGACTTTGACCGGCGTGCTGAACCGCCGCGGGCTGAAGAGCATGACCCTGTTCGACGTCTGGCCGCTCCGGCCCGAGCAGCCGGCGATGGTCGGCATCGCCTTCACCATGCGGTTCATTCCCTCGCGTGAGGATATGGACGGGCCGACGTCCAAGAACCGCTCGATGACCCAGCCGCAGGCCATGGAGGAGTGCCCACCCGGCCATGTGCTGATGATCGATTCGCGTGGCGATTCGCGCGCGGCCTCGGCTGGCGACCTCTATATCGGCCGGCTCAAGGCGCGCGGCGCGGCCGGCATCGTGACGGACGGAGGCTTCCGCGACACCAACGGCGTGTTCAAGACCGGGCTGCCGGCCTACCACCGCCGGCCATCCTCGCCGCCCAGCCCGATCGTGCATCGGCCGATCGACCTGCAGCTGCCGATTGGTTGCGGCGGCGTCGCGGTCTATCCCGGCGACATCGTGGTCGGCGATCGCGATGCCGTGCTGGTGATCCCGCCCGACATCGTCGAGGCGGTCGCTCAGGAAGCGCTGACCGCCTACGAATACGAGGAATGGGCCGAGCTCGAGGTGCGCAAGGGCCGCGCGCTCAAGGGTCTGTTCCCGGTGGCGGGCGACCAGGCCAAGGCGGACTACGAGGCGTGGAAGAAGGCAGGCGGCAAGAAATAGCGGCGGGGCGTTATAGCCGCGCCATCACCTCGGCCTTGAACTTCTTCATCTCGGCCAGGATCTCGGGAATGGCGCCTCCGGCGAAGCCGAGGTCGATGGCACTGACGCCCAGCGTGTCCATCGCCTTGACGTCACCCACGACGTCGGCGGTCGATCCGGTGAACAGCTTGCGCTCGCCGTCGCCCGCCTTGTCGGCCTTTCCGGGGGCATAGCGCTGGAAGCGCACGGTGACGCCGACCGCCTTCGGATCGCGGCCGGCCTCTGCCGCGAGCTGGCGCAGCCGCGCGATGCCGGTGGTGAGACGCTTCAGGCTGTCCATCGGGAAGGCGGGATTGTTGGGGATCGGATACCAGGCGTCGCCGTACTTGGCGGTGCGCCGCAGCGCCGGTCCTGACTCGCCGCCGACCCAGATCGGGATGCCGCCCTTCTGCGCCGGCTTGGGCGCAAAGGTGATCTTGTCGAAGTTCACGTACGCACCCGAGAACTTCGGCTTGTCCTTGGTCCACAGCTCCTTGAAGGCGGCGACATACTCATCCGTCACCTTGCCGCGCTCGGCAAAGGGTGGGGCGCCGATCGCCTCGAACTCCTCCTTCATCCAGCCGGCGCCGATGCCCAGGGTCACCCGGCCGCCGGACAGCGTGTCGATGGTGGCGAGCTGCTTGGCCGCCAGCACCGCCGGCCGGTGCGGGATCACCATGACCGAGGTCACAAGTCGGAGCTTGGTCGTGCGCGCGGCGACGAAGGCCAATTCGATCAGCTGCTCGTTGCGCTCGCCGGTGCCCTGGTTGGTGAACTCGCCGGTGGCGCTGTAGGGGTAGGGCGAGGCGATCTCGGTCGGGATGACGACGTGGTCGCTGAAGGTGCCATAGTCGAAGCCCAGCTCCTCGGCACCGACGCACAGGCGAACCAGAGGATCGAGCGCCGACAGGGGGCCGGCGGTAGGTGCGCTGAAACCGATCTTCATGATTGTCTTCCTCCCGTGCGCCCGCGAGGTGGGAGCGCGGAAGACAGTCTAGCGGCGCTTGGCGCGCCGTGTCGCCTTATTCACCGCCCGGCGGGCCTTCTTCACCACCCTGCGGGCAGCTGTCCGGGTCGTTTTCCGCTTCGCGGTCGCTTTGCGCTTGCTGCGCGCGACGGCGCGATGCGCCGCCGACACCGCCTTGCGGGCCGCGCGCACCACCGCCACCTCGGCCTGGGTGACGGCCTCGCCGATTGGACCGGTGACGGCGGAGACGATCGTCTTCTTTGCCATGTGCAGCTCCTCTCTCGAGGCAGCCAACGCAGGCCGAGGAGCGGAGGTTGCGCATCAGCGGTAGCGGCGCATCCATTTGCGGTCGATGTGGTCCTTCCACCACCACACCCATCGGCCCTCGACCGACCAGCGGCCCCGGGTGGCGAGCGCTCCGCCATCGCCAGTCCCGATGATCGCAAGGTGCTGGCGCTGCGGCACAAACGGCAGAGGTGCACCGCCCGACAGGACGCGCCTCAGGTTCTCCGCCAGCGGCGGGCCCTGGCGGACGGCGAACACGCCCGACTTGGGCCGTGGATGTCTTAGCACCGTGGCGCAATCGCCGACGGCGAAGATGATGGGATCGCTCGACCGCAAGGTTGCGGCAACAGCGACGAAACCGTTGGGATCGAGCGTCAGGCCGGTCTCGGCAAGCCAGCGCGGGGCGCTGGCCTCGGTGACGACGAACATCGCATCGGCGGCCAGGCGCTCGCCGCTGGCCAAACCGACGCTGCCCGCGTCGATGCTTACGGCGGCATTGTTCTCGAGCGCGCGGATGCCGCGGCGCGCCAGAATCGCGCGCATCTTCTTTTGCGCGGACGTCGCGTGCCCGACAAGAATCTCGTCACGCGTGGCGAGGGTCACGCTTGCCGCTGCGCGGCGATGATCGATGGCGAGCGCGAGTTCAACCCCGCCTGCGCCGCCGCCGATCACGACGATGCGCTTGCGCTTGCGCACGTCCTCGAGAAAAGCGAGCCAACGGCGGCCGAACTCGGCGATGGGCTTGACCGGCACGGCATGCTCGGTCGCGCCGGGGATCGGTGCGAGATCGGGCGCTGCACCGACATCGAGCGACAGCGCGTCGTAGGAAAGCGGCGGCTGGCCCTTGAGCAGCACCAGCCGCCCGCTTCGGTCGAGCCCGACGGCCTCGGCATGGACCAGATTGGTGCCGGTCCGGGCGGCGAGAGCGGCGAGATCGATGTGGCATTCGTCGAAGCTGTAGCGGCCGGCGACGAAGCCCGGCAGCATGCCGGAATAGGGCGTGCGCACATCGCGGGCGATCAGGGTGACCCGCACGCCGGGCATCGGGCGCCGGCCGAAGCTCGTCAGCACATGTACATGGGCATGGCCGCCGCCCACCAGCACCAGATCCCGCATTGGGCCTCTATAGCCGGTCTGTCGGGGCACTGGCATAGGCCATGAAAATATTGTATATCAAGGCATTATATTGATTCTCTTTAGTGATATCGGAGCTTTGCATGGCCCTTTCTTCTGGCCTGTCGCTGCCCTCCCATAGTTCCGCCGGCCGCTCGACCTGGACGCTCTCCTGGCCACTGCTGTTCGGGCTGCTGGTTTTCCTCTCCCTGATGAACGGCGCGAGCTCGACGCTGCTCAACGATCCCGACAGCCAGTGGCACATCACCGTCGGCAACTGGATCCTCGCGCACCGCGCCGTGCCGGACGTCGACACCTATTCCTTTACCTTCACCGGCCAGCCGTGGATCGCCAAGGAATGGCTGTCGCAAGTTCTGCTGGCCGGCGCCTATGACATCGCCGGCTGGGGCGGCGTGGTGGCGCTGGCCGCTTTGGCGTTCGCCGCCACCTTTGCCCTGCTGCTGCGCCTGCTGCTGGGCGATATCAAGCCGATCCTGGCGATGATGTTCACCGGCGTCGCCATCGTCCTGACGGCGCCCCACATGCTCGCTCGCCCGCATGCGCTCGCCATGCCCTTCATGGTGCTCTGGGTCGCCGGCATGGTGCGCGCCGTCGAGGAGCGCCGCGCTCCCAACCCGTGGCTGCTGGTCTGTATGCTGCTGTGGGCCAACCTGCATGGCGGGTTCACGTTCGGACTGCTGATCGCCGGCGCCTTCGGGCTGGAAGCGCTGTTCACCGCACGCGATGGCGGCGAGCGCAAGGCCCTGTTCTTCGGCTGGCTGAAGTTCGGCGTCGCCACCTGCCTGGTCGCCTGCATCACGCCCTACGGTCCCGAGTCGATCCTGGTGACCCTGCGCATCTTCAATCTCGGCGACTCGCTGAAGCTGATCTCGGAGTGGCGGTCGCCCGACTTCCAGAACCAGCCGGGGCAAGAGCTGGTCTTGCTGGTCGCGCTCTATCTCGCCCTGTCGCGCGGCCTGAAGCTGCCGCTGTTCCGTCTGCTGGTGGTGCTCGGCCTCACGCACATGTTCCTGCGCTATGCCCGCAACGCCGAGCTGCTGGCCTTGTTGGCGCCGCTGGTGATCGCGCCGGTGCTGGCGCGGCAATGGCCGGGGGTTCGGCCCGATTGGGAAGCCGGTGGCATCTTCAATCGGCTCGCCCCGCCGGCCGGACACCGGGCGCTGGCTCTCAGCCTGGCGCTGACGGCGACGTTTGCTGCCGGCTTGGTCCGCTTCGGCAACATCGCGCCGCCCAATGACACGGCACCGAATGGCGCGCTCGCCTATGTGCGCGAGGCGAACCTCAAGGGGAATGTGTTCAACCACTATGGTTTTGGCGGCTTCCTGATCAGCGCCGGTGTTCCGACCTTCGTCGACGGCCGCGCCGAGCTCTTTGGCGGCGAGTTCATCAAGGACTATGTCGATGCGGCCAACCTGCGCGGCAAGGACGGCTCGTTCGAGGCGCTGCTCGAACGCTGGCACATCGACTGGACCATGCTCAACAAGGACGCGCCGGCCAACAAGCTGCTCACTCGTCTGCCGGGCTGGCGCCAGGCCTATACCGACGACCAGGCGACGATCTTCGTGCGCGATCGCTAGGTCGTGCTCCCGAGCGGCTAGTAGGCCGAGAAGCCGCCTTCGGCTGGGATCGCTGCGCCGTTCACCATGCGCGACTCGTCGGAGGCGAGGAACAGGGCGACGTTCGCGATGTCCTCCGGCTGGCCGACGGCGAACGGATACCGCTCGGCCAAATTGTCGATGCCGCCGAAGCGAATCTGGTTGCCGCCGGTAAAGCGACTCTTGACCCGGTCGGTCAGCACGACACCGGGGCAGATGGCGTTGACGCGGATCCCCTTGGCAGAGTAGGCGCCGGCCAGGGCCTGGGTGAACGAGATCAGGCCACCCTTGGCCATGACGTAGACATGAGCGATGTGGTTGCCGCGCAGGGCCACCACCGACGAGAAGTTGACCACGCTGCCTTTGCCCTGCTCGACCATCACGGGGATCACGTGCCGGCAGCACAGGAAAGGCCCCTTCATATCGAGGTTGATGGTGTGGTCCCAGACCGAAGGATCGACTTCGGTCACTGGCCTGTCCTCGCGCAGCGAGCCGCCGGCGCAATTCAGCAGCACGTCGACGCGGCCGAAGGCTTCTCTCGCCTGTTGCACCATCTGCTTGACGCTCGCCTCGTCGGTCACGTCGGTGCGCACGAAGCGGGCGCCGGCACCGGCCTCGCGCGCACTCGCCTCGCCCAGCGCCTGGTCGAGCTCCGCCACGACGACCTTGGCTCCCTCGGCGACGAACAGCTTGGCCGACGCCCGGCCGATGCCGGAGCCGGCGCCGGTGATCACCGCAACCTTGCCCGTGAGACGGTTCATCTTCCTTCTCCCTAGTCTTTCAGCAGAATCCAGGTGCAGGTAGCCAGGCCGCACAGCTTGCCATGCTCGGTGTAGAGCGCCGTGCCGGAATAGAGCTTGCGGCCTTCCGCGCCGATCCGCCAGCCGACCACGGCGCAGCGCTCGCCGACCTTGGGCGGCTCGATCACCTTGGCCGTCATGCGGCCGGTCATTGCCGGGCGGAAGTCGCCGTCGTCCTGCGCGGCATAGGCGCCGGGACAGTCGAGTGTGCCCCACACGAACTCCGGCCGGATGCGGCCCGATGGATCGGCGTGATTGGCATGCGGGATGTAGCAGGAGAGCGAATAGCCGGGTTGCGGTCCCGACGTGCCCAGCACGCGCAGGCCGTCGCCGACGCCGCGGCCGCGGCCACAGACGATGCAATGGCCATAGTCGCTGTCGACCGGGCTGCCGCCCTTCTCGCCGCGGCGCAGGACGTCCGCCCAGTCGGTCGGTGCCGGCGGTGGCTTGAGATGCGCCAGCGATCCGGCGCGGGCTTCGCAGATCAGCGTCTCGCCGTCGCGCAGCATCAGGGCATTGCTCTCGGGCACCAGCCGCATCGCGCGATCGATCGGCACCGGCGCGCGCAAGGTGATCTCGACCGTGCCGTCGCCGCCGAACTTCTCGCTGAACGCTGCGGCCACGACGCCGCCGACATAGCCGCCGTTGCCCGAAAGCCTGGGGCCGTTGCAGCCCGGCGGAATGACCAACTTCTCCACTCGAAACCCTCCGCGGCGCGGAACCTGCCGTGGCGGCGCGGCTGACGCAAGCGTTCGGTCGTGCGAAGGGAATTTCTTAATGACCCGTTTCGTCCCGTGGTTGCTGGTGGCGCTCTGTTTCGTGCTGGGCGTGGCCAGCCGCTCGATCGCCGACAGCTTCCCGGTCTTCGTACCCGCGCTGGAGCGCGCCTTTGCCGCCAACCGTGGCGATATCACGATCATCTACAGCTTCACCCTGCTGGTCGGCGGCATATCGGGCCCGCTGAACGGCTGGATCCTCGACCGTCTCGGCTTGCGCGCGCTCACCGTCTTCGGCATGGGGCTGGTGGTGCTCGCGCTCTTCGCCGCCTCGCATGCCACTGCGCTCTGGCAGCTCTATGCCACGCTCGGTGTCATGCTGGGTTTCGGCGGCGCTTCGGTGTCCGGCGTGCTGAGCGCCTCGCTGCTCGGCCGCTGGTTTCCGGCGCGGCGGCTCGGCGTGGCGCTGGCCGTCGCCTGGTCGGCGACCGGCGTCGGCACCATGCTCACCATCCCGCTGGCCCAGTACATGATCGTCGGGTCGGGCTGGCGCCACGCTTACCTGGTGTTCTCGATCGCCAGTGTGGTGTTCGTGCCCTTGCTGCTGGTGCTGCCGTGGCGGCGCATCGCGCTCGGCGCGACCGGCACGGCGAGTGGACAGGGGCGCCAGCATGCGGCGGGCGACGCCGGTCCGACCGTCGGCCAGGCGGTACGCGAATGGCCGTTCTGGGCGCTCACCTTCTCGTTCGCCCTGACCTCGATCGGCATCTTCTCGATCCTGCCGCAGGCCATGAGCTACCTGCTCGAGCGCGGCATGGCGGGCGGCCACGCCGCCAGCGCGCTCGCGGTTGCGGGCTTCCTGACGCCCCTCGGCATGGTGGGCTTCTCCTGGCTGGCTGATCGCGGCGGCCGTAGGCTGGCGGCCATCCTCGCCTACGGCTGCTCGATTGCCGGCGTCGGCGCGCTCGCCCTGGTGCGCGGTCCGGGCGACGACCTCTTCCTCTGGCTCTACGTGCTGCTGTTCGGCGGCAGCCAGGGCTCACGCGGGCCGATGATCTCCACGCTGGCGACCCTGCGCTACCGCGGCGCCAACTTCGGCCGCATTTACGGCATGATCGGCATCGGCATGGGGCTGGGCGGCTTCTTCGGCGCCTGGGTCGGCGGCCTCTTGCACGATCTCACCGGCGGTTATGCCGCAGTGATGATCTTCTCCGCCTGCGCGCTGCTGCTGGCCGCCGCCTCGCTGGGCAGCGAGGCGGGCGCACGCGAGCGGCTGACGACGCGCTAACCGCCGCGTCGTTGCTTGGTCAACAAAGCTCTTCTACGATCCAGTGTTGGGGGGACCGCGAAATTCCACTAGCCGATGAGCAGCGCCGCGCGGCGGCAATCGTGGCGCCGGCCAGCACCGCTGAGCGTCCGCAGCTGCGAGCCAACGCGCTGGGTCTGGTCGACTGCATCGGCCAGTCGGTGGCGAACATCGCGCCGACGCTGACGCCCGCCCTCAACATCGCCGTCGTGGCGGGCCTGGCCGGCAGCGGCTCGTGGCTGGGCTTCCTGATCGCGACTGTCGCCGTCCTGTTCGTGGCGCTCAACATCGCCACGCTGTCGCGGCGGCACACGCTGTCGGGCTCGTACTTCATCTATATCGGCCGCACCGTCGGGCCGCTGGCGGGACTGATCTCCGGCTGGGTGATGATCGGGGCATACCTTGCCACGACGGTCGCCATCTCGGTGGCCGAGGTGCTCTTTCTGCAGAACTTCCTGGCGAGCCTCGGCCTCAAGGCATTCATGCCCAACGCTTACGTGGCGGTGGTCGCGTTCATCGCCGTCGCCGCCATCGCTGCCTACCGCGATGTTCGTCTCTCCGCCCGCTTCGGGCTGGTGCTGGAGATCGCGTCCGTCCTGATCCTGATCGCCATCACGGGCATCGTGGTGTTCCACAAGGGAACCGTGGTCGATCCGCGGCAGCTCGAGTTCTCCGGCTTCGGCTATGGCGGGATCATGAGCTCGCTCACCTTCGCGGTGTTCTGCTTCGTCGGCTTCGAAAGCTCGGCGACGCTCGCGCGCGAGACGCGCAACCCGGGGCGCAACGTGCCGCTGGCGGTGACGCTCAGCGCCATGCTGGCCGGTCTTTTCTTTGTCGCCATCACCTATTTCATGGTGCTGGGCATCGGCGACGACACCCGCGCGCTGGGCGAAAGCAGCGCGCCCTTCATCGTGATGACCGAGCGGGCGGGGCTGAGCGCCGCCGGCACCGCCATGTATTTCGGCGCGTTGATCAGCGGGCTGGCCTGCCTGCTGGCCTCGATCAACGCCGCGTCTCGGCTGATATTCTCCATGGCGCGGTACGGCTATCTCGCCGCGCCGCTCGAGCGGATCCACAGCCTCTACCGCACGCCCTCGGTGGCCGTCCTGCTGACGGTGACAGTCACCTTGGTCGGCAGCCTCGCCACCTTGCCGCTCGGTCCGCTGGAGGCGTTCGGCTTCGTCGGCACGCTGGCGACCTTCGGCTTCCTGGTCGTGTATTTCCTGATCTGCCTGGCCGCTCCGCTCGATCAGTTCCGCGCCGGCACGCTGACGTGGCGCCATCTGCTGGTGAGCGGCGGCGGCACGCTGCTGATGACCTTCGTGATCTTCGGCAGCGTCTATCCGGTGCCGCCCTGGCCGCAGAACCTGCTGCCTTACCTCTTCGTGGCCTATCTGGTCGTGGGATCCGCCTGGTACTTCCGTCTCGCGCGGCAAAACCCCGACCTGCTGAACGCCATCAGCTCGGACAGGGAAGGCTGATGGCCATGACCGACGCCAAGGCACTCTCGACGGGCAAATGGAAGGTGCTGCTGGCGCTGGCGGCCGGGCCGGTGCTGGGCGCGATGGTCTTCCTGGTCGTGACGAGTGGGATTCCAACGCCCTCCGCCAATCCCGAAGCCAGCCGGGTCCATGTTCCCTGGCACAAGAGCACGCGCCTGACGGCGCTGGAGCTGAAACAGGTCGGTCCCGACACGGTCGACGTCCTGACCCGCCGCGACGCCAAGTCCGGCACGACGTATGTCCTGCGCCGCATCGACTGCAAAGC
>Ga0306920_100012387_pt1 | contig 11573 bp, 11 predicted proteins | sample flu12Cox44000170_FD_204666 | JGI IMG/M metagenome (GOLD analysis project Ga0306920, IMG submission 204666) | Lab enrichment of tropical soil microbial communities from Luquillo Experimental Forest, Puerto Rico - flux4day.12C.oxic.44.000.170 (v2)... | ecosystem: Environmental > Terrestrial >...
TCGAAGACAGCCGCTTCATGATCTGAATGTGTGTGAGTGCGGCGGCGCCGTCAAAGGTGAGGAGATTCGGGAGGGAGACGCGCGCGACGTGACGGTTCGCGAGCGGCGCGTCCGACCATCACCGTACGAGCGTATTGGCCGCCGACATTTCGTGGTCCCGATCGGCAGGAGAGCCCAACGCCTGCGCGCAAGATTTTCCTGGTAGTCCCAGGTTAAGGGATGCGAATCTTGCCGTGCGCCAGGCGTTAGCAATCGAATCGTTGCGCGCATCGCGCGCGACACATCGAAAGGTGAGCGTTTTCGGGACCGGCGGGCAACGGTGCGCAAATGCGCTTCGAAGCGCTAACCGTCTACGCAAAAAGCCCCTTTGCAAGGGGCTTTTTTGTCTTCAGGCACGACGCCGGTGTTGGCATGCCGGCGCGAAAGGTGAGCGTTTTCAGGAGTCGCGTGCGCGCCAGGCCAGCACGCCGTTGGCGTCGATCGTGAAGCGCACTTCGCCAGCATGTGTTGCGGGCGCGTCTTCTGCGGCGATGTCGAACGTAACGCCTGCGATCTCGACGGCAACGTAGCGGTCTCCGTGACGCAGCGACGTGCCCGCGATGCGCCCTTGCCACGCACCTTCCGGCGTCGCGACGAGCGCGCGCGGCGAGACCCGCCACATGACGCGCGAGCCCACCGCCAGCGACGTATTGGCGCAGGGCAGGCGCAGCCCGTTCGGCGTTTCGATCGCGCCGCCGGCCCGCACGATACCCTCGCCGATGTTGTGCAGGCCGAGCAGTTCGGCCGCGCGCAGCGTGGCGGGCTGCTGGAACACATCGGCCACGGCGCCTGCCTGCAGCACGCGACCCTGTTCGATCACGAGCACTTCGTCGGCGAGCAGGGCCGCTTCGTCCGGATCGTGCGTGACGATCACCGTCACCGCGCCGACCTCGCGCTGCAGCGCCCGCAGCGACTGCTGCAAGCGGCGCCGGCGCGGCGTGTCGAGCGCGGCGAACGGCTCGTCGAACAGCAGCAGTTGCGTGTGCCGCGAGAGCGCACGCGCGAGCGCGACGCGCTGGCGCTGGCCGAACGAAAGCTGGTGCGGCAGGCGCTGCGTGAGCGCCTCGAGACCGAGGTGCGCGAGCCAGTAACGCGCGCTGGCTGCGTCGGCATCGACGGGAAACGCGAGCTGCTGCGCCACCGTCATGTGCGGAAAGAGCCCATAGTCTTGCGGCATGTAGCCGATCTGTCGGCGCTCGGGCGGCAGCGCCCCGAGATCGGTCGTGCCGAGCGTGACCGAGCCCGCGTCGTTGTGTTCGAGCCCGGCGATGATGCGCAGCGCGAGCGACTTGCCCGAGCCCGAAGGACCGATGATCGCGAGCCGGCGCGTTTGCGGCTGCCACGCGACATCGAGTGTGAACGCGCCGAGACGGCGGCGCGCCGCGAAGGCAAGCCGAAGGTCCGCATGTGCCGAGGGCGCCGCGGCCGGCGTGAAAGCGGTGAGTTCGTCGCCGTTTTCGGGGTTCACCTCCGGGGCCGCGCGCGTCCCGCGGCTGTACACGGAAAGCACCGCACAGATGATCGCGATGCCGAGCGTGGGCAAGAGCAGCGGCATCATCGCGGGCAGGCCCTGGCCGCCGAACACGACGTAGGTATAGACGGGCAGCGAGTACGGGTGATAGGCCACCATCACGGTCGCGCCGAACTCCCCGAACGCGCGCAGCCAGGCGAGCGCGAGCCCCGCGCGGATGGCGGGCCAGGCAACCGGCAGCGTGACGCGAAAGAAGCGGCTGGCGGCATGATGGCCGAGCGTGGCGGCGACGTCGTCGTACACCGGATCGACAGCGGTGAACGCCGAGCGCGCCGCGACGATCAGGAAAGGCGCGGCCACGAAAGTCTCGGCGAGCACGATGCCCGTGAAGGAGTCGGTGAGCGTGCCGCCAAAAAACTGGCCGATGCCGCTATACGGGCCGATGAGGAAGAGCAGCAGCACGCCGCTCGTGAGCGGCGGCAGCGCGAGCGGCAGTTGCACGACGAAGCCGAGCAGGGCAATGCCGCGCGCGCGCGAACGCGCGAGCCAGTAGCCGAGCGGCACGCCGCCCACCAGGATGATGAGCGCGGCCACGCTCGCGCTCGCTACCGAAACCCCGACCGCCGACCAGGTGGCGTGCCAGTCGACGCCGGCCCAGTCCGCCTGCCCGATCTGCGGGATGCTCGCGACGAACGGTGCGCACAGATAGACCGCGAGCAGCGCGCCCAGCCACCAGAGCGGCTTCGAGGGCCCCCTGGCGCCCTGCGCGGCACGCTGTGCGGACTGCATCATTGCTGGGCGGCGTCGACCACGGCCTGAACCGACGGCGGGATCGCCTGGGTCTGACCGTTGACGGCGGGCTTCGTCACGTCCACGCCATGCTCAGCGAGCAGCTTGCGGCCTTCTGCGGAGAGCAGGAAGTTCACGAAGCTCGCGGCGCCGGCGCTGTTGGGCGCGTCATTGAGGATCGTGAGCGTGTAGTTCGCCTTGATCTTCAGTTCGGGCGCGGGATGGATCGACGGAATCTTGAGGTCGGAGGTTTCGGTCGAGTAGAAGAATCCGGCGTCGAGCTGACCCGATTGCAGGCGGCCAACGAGCGTTTCCTCCGGCAGCACCTGCTCGGGATTTTCCGGCGTGCCGAGCGTTTTCTCCACGAGATCAGGCTGGTTGTAGGCCTGCGCGGCCTTCGTCATGAGCTCCACGGTGAAGGCGCCCTTCGGGTCGAGCTTCGGGTCGGTGCGGCCAAGGCGGATGCCCGGCTCCTGCAGCACCTGATCCCACTTCTTCGTCTTGAAGTCGTTGGCGAAACGGCTCTTCGGGTTGTAGCCGATCAGGAGCGGCGATTCGGCGAAATTGACGTACCACGTAACGTGATTGCCATTGGCCTCGCCCATGAGGCTCGCGTTCACCTTCGGGCTCGCGCTGATGAACACGTCGCCGCGGCGCAGCTTGCCCTTCACTTCGTTGGCGATCTTGTTCGAGCCGGCTGCGTAGCCCTTGAAATGCAGGCCCGTTTCCTTTTCGAACGCGGGACCCACGCTCTTTTCCATGAGGTTTACGAGCGAGCCCGCATACAGCACGGTGACGTCGGATTCGTCGGCGTAGGCGTTGGTGCTCGCACCCATCGCACCCACCGCACCGATCACACCGCTCATCACGACGACTGAGGCCACCAGCTTGCGGATAAACATGTTCGACACCCCGTACCGTTATAAAGGCCCATATATTACGATGGACTGACGCATTCATGTACTCGTCCGGATGGCTAAATTGCGGATGGAAGACTTTGTGCGTCACACTGACACGGCTAAACTGGCAACCCGGATCTTTTACCCGCTCATTTACCTGTTCAATCGTGGAGACTCACATGCGTACCAGCGCCCGCAATCATTTCTCCGGCCAGATCAGCGCGGTCAAGGCCGGCGCCGTCAATGACGAAGTCACCCTGCGCGCCGATGGCGGCCTCGAGATCGTCGCGATCATCACGCACGGCAGCGCAGCGTCGCTGGGTCTCGCCGCCGGCAAGCCGGCCTTCGCGCTCGTGAAGGCATCGTCCGTGATCCTCATGGTCGACGGCGACCCGAGCAAGGTGTCCACGCGCAATGTCGTCGCGGGCACGGTGTCGTCGGTCACGAAGGGCGCGGTCAACGCGGAAGTCGTGCTCGCGTCGCCCGGCGGCGCGCAGATCGCGGCCATCGTGACGAATGACAGCGTCGATCGTCTCGGCCTCGCGGCAGGCAAGCAGGCCGCGGCCCTCTTCAAGGCATCGAGCGTGATCGTCGGCGTAGACGGTTGATGTGCTGCGGTGGCCGTCACTGAGCGCGCCATGACCCATGACAGTCGGCACGGCGCCGCGCCGCCGGAATCCCGTGATTTCGACCGGCTTGCCGCCGCGCGCTGCGACGCCCTGACAGGCGCACCCGCGGCGCCTCGCACGCCCGACGCCTGGCTCTTCGCACGGCTCGTCGCGGCGCGCGAGGTGCGCGGGGAATTGCCGTTACTCGGTTTATCGCGCGTGCAGATCGAGGCGCTCGGTGCGCGGCACTTCGTGTGCGCGGTGGCGGATGAAGCGCCGCCTGCACACGTCATGACAGATGCGTCGCATGCCGCATTCGCCACGGCGCTGCATGGCTTTCTCGTTGCGCTTGCCGCGCCGCAGCCCGACCCCGACGACGTGCGTTGCCTTGCCGCGATCATCGCTCACGCGTGTCTGCGCCCCGATCATTTGTGGCGCGATCTCGGCCTGCGCGGCCGCGAGGACGTCACGCGCATGCTGGAGCGCTTCTTTCCCGGGATCGTCGCGCGCAACGTGGAAGGCTTGCGCTGGAAGAAGCTGCTGGCGCGGGAATCGGGCACCACACCCAGCCCCGCGCCTGGCTGCCCTGGCTGCGAGGACTTCGGCTTCTGCTTTCCCGCCGGGCATTAGCCGTCTCGCCCGGCCATGCGATTCAGGCTATCTGGCCAGGGGGCGGCGCGCGGCAGGCATCGTGTATGCTTGCGCGCATGACCAAGTCCCCCAACGATCGCAACGATCGGCCGCGAGCCGACGCGCCCGCACAAGCGCAGCAGCCGGCCCAACCCGAGGTGCGCTTTCGCATGCGCATCATTCAGGAAGGCACCATCGCGCTCGGACCCGGCAAGGTGTCGCTGCTCGAAGCCGTTCGTGAACACGGTTCGATCTCGGCGGCGGCGCGCAGCCTGAACATGTCGTACCGGCGCGCGTGGCTGCTCATGGACGAGCTCAACCGCGCGCTGGAGTCGCCGGCCACGGTGTCGGAGCACGGCGGGCAGAGCGGCGGCGGCAGCACGCTCACGCCGGTGGGCGAAGAGATCATTCGCCTCTATCGCAGCATCGAGGCGCGTGCCGCAACAATATGCGCGCCCGAGATCGAGGCGCTCGTCAAACTCGTGAAGAAGTGACCTGACGCGGCGGCAGCGGGGCCGCAGGCGTCAGCCGTGGCGCAGGCAGAAACGCGATAACGGCACGGCGGCGAGCGTGGGCGTCGTGTTCGCATGCAGCCGCATCATCAGTTCGACGAAGCTGGCGAGACTCGCCGTGCGCAACGGGTGATACGTCACCTGGTGCCGTTCGCACACGCGCTTGAGCGTCATCATCGAATCGTGATCGATGCAGTCCACGGGAAACACCGCGAGATCCGCGCCCGCTAGCGCCGCTTCGAGCAGGCCCTTGCGATCCTCTATGCCGCCGTCGTGCACGGTCAGTTCACCTCCCGCCGATTCTACCCAGCGCCTGAGCGCGTGATTCGAACCCGGCCGCCCGCCCACGTAGACGATGCGGCGGCCCTTGAGCGCATCTGCGGCCAGCGCGCGTTGGGCCTGCGGGTCTTCCTGCGCTTGCGTCGTCTGTTCCATGGCGCGAACTTCGGCGCGCAGGGCGTCGATCAGCGCGTGGGCTTCGTCGAGTTGCGTGCGCAGCGTCTGGAGTACGGCGGCGTCGGCGTTCGCGCGCTGCTCGGCGGCTTCGCGCCGGCTCGTGTGCAGCGCGAGCCGCGCGTCGCGTGCCGCGATCGCTTCCTGCAGCGCTTCGATCTGCGCGTGTTGCGGCCTTGCCTCACGCGCCTGGCGCTGTGGCGCGCTCTGCGCTTCGAGCGCGCGGCGCGCTGCGTCGCGCTCGCGGCTCATCTCGTGCAGGCGGGCCTGCTGGCGCTCGACTTTCGCCTGCAATCCGGCGTTCTCCGCTTCCAGCGCCACGAGGCGGCGCAAGTCCGCGCGATTGGCCGCGCCGACCAGGTGCGAGAGCATGTGCAACTCGCCGAACGCCGCCTGGCGCACTTCCATCGTCGTGGCCGGATGCGTCATCAGCGCCCAGTACGCGGGCGGGATGTCGCCGTTCGCGAGCGATTCTTTCCACAGCGAGAGTACGGCCTGCGCATCGTGTGCGCCGGCGAAGCGGCGGACCGCGCCCGCATAGCGCGCGTCGAGGGCCTTTTGCAGCGCCTTGCCACCCGCACCGCCTTCGATCGCGAGTTCGACGGCCGCATGGTGGATGTCGAGATCGCTCGCGTGCTGAGCGTCGAGCCTGGTGTATTTCGGGACCAGCTTGCGCAGTTCGTGCGTGCTCAGGCAGGTGCCGATGATGGAGCAGTGCAGATGGGCGTCGAGGTCGGCCAGGCGCGTGCGCTGCCGCGCGCGGGCGAGTTCGGCTTGCGAGGGGCCGCAGCAGTCGGCGCCTCCAGACGTGCGCAGCGTGGTGTCTTGCGGGGATGCGCTGCCCGGTGTGCGGGCGAGGCGGAACGGCGGTGCGTGCATGGTGACCTCTGATCCGGTGCGGAACGCGGGGCTGCGCATGGGCGCGTGCGGCGTAGGTGCCTCGACATGGCCGGCCGCGCGCCGACAGCGCAATATACCACGGAATATAACGATGCCCGGACGAGGGCCGGAAAATGCCGCCTGGCGCGCGCCTCAGGCCGCGGATTCGCGGGCGAGCGTCACGACACCGCCGGTAACGGCGTGGCTCGCCGTCGCCTCACGCGAGCGCGTCTCTGCCGCATTCGCGTGCTGCTCGAGCACGTGCTCGACCCCCAGCCCGACGAAGGCCGCATCGAGCCGTTCCAGTTCGGCCACCGTGCGGCGCAGTGCTTCGGTATCGAGGCAGAACGCGTCGCCAAAGAGCGCGTCGCGTGTCTTGTCGAGCCGGCGTGCGTCGCGAATCGCGCGTTTGAGCTCGCGCTGGCGGGCGAAGCGGGCGAGATCGACATGGCGCGAGAGCGCGGCGAGCAGCGGCTGCAACGACGCGCCGACCTGCGCTGCTTCCCCGTCGCCATGATGGCTACCGTGGCTGCCGTGCGCGAGCATGCGGTTGAACCGTTCGATGCTGTTGCGCAGCCGCCGGAACGCGTCGATCACGTCGCGGATCAACTCCGCGCGCTCGCGTCCCGACGCGGGGCGCAGCGTGGTGATCGTGGCCGCGAAGCCGTCCGCGCCGGCCGACGCCGATGCGCCAGGTGCCTGCGCCAGGGATGTTGCGCTAACGAGGCGCCGGCTGCTCGCCAATTCCTGCCTCCGTCTGCTGAATGTCCGTTCGATGTATTCTACAGGATATAACGATTCAGAGATGCAGCGTATGAATCGGCATCGATTGGCATCGATCGCGCGGCGCCGCAATCCCGTGGCGTTGCGCCGCATGCACTAAAATTGCCGCTTTTGCGCCGCGGCTTTGCATCCCGTCGGCAAACCGTCCAGGCGCTTTTTCCCGCTGTTCATGACCCAACCTGCCCCGGCACCGGAGACGGCGTCCGAAGACCCGCCCAGTCTTTTTCGTAATCGCGGCTTCCAGCGTTTCTATGGCGCGCGCGTGCTGTCGTCGCTCGCCTTCCAGATGCTCGCCGTCGCCATGGGCTGGCACATTTATGCGCTCACGCATAGCGCGTTCGCGCTCGGTCTCGTCGGCCTTGCGCAGTTCCTGCCGATGTTTTGCCTCACGCTCGTCGTCGGCCACGTGGCGGATCGCTACGACCGCCGGCGCATCGCATCCGTCTGCCAGCTCGTCGAATGCGCTGCGGCGCTGACCTTCGCGGCCGGCACGCTCGGCGGCTGGCTGGGCGCGCCGCACATCTATGCGCTCGCGGCCTGCGTGGGCGCCGCGCGCGCGTTCGAGTCGCCCGCCATGTCCTCGCTCTTGCCTGGCGTCGTGCCGCGTTCGCAATTGCCGAATGCCACCGCGTGGTCGACGTCGGCGAATCAGACGGCGAACATCGTCGGCCCGGCGCTGGGCGGCCTGCTCTTCGGGATCGGCGCGACGCCGGCCTACGCGGCCTGCACGCTCGCTTTCGCCGCGGCGGCCACGCTCTCGGGCACGATCCCGATGCGCGCGAAACCGCCCGCGCGCGCGCCGGTCACGCTCGAATCGGTGTTCTCGGGCATCGCCTTCATCCGTTCGCAGCCCGTGATTCTCGGCGCGCTGTCGCTCGATCTGTTCGCCGTGCTGTTCGGCGGCGCCACGGCGCTGTTGCCCGTGTTCGCCCGCGACATCCTGCACGCGGGGCCGATCGCGCTCGGACTGTTGCGCTCGGCATCGGCCGCCGGCGCGCTGGCAGGCTCGATCTGGCTCGCGCACTTTCCACTGCGGCGCCGCCCGGGCCTCGCGATGTTCGGCGGCGTGATCGTGTTCGGCTGCGCGACGATCGCGTTCGGGCTTTCGCGCAACATCGTCGTGTCGCTCATCGCGCTGGCGGTGCTGGGCGCCTCGGACGTGGTGAGCGTGGTCGTGCGCACGTCGCTCGTGCAGCTGCGCACGCCCGAGGAAACGCTTGGCCGCGTGAGCGCGGTCAATTCGCTTTTCATCGGCACGTCCAACCAGCTTGGCGAGTTCGAATCGGGCTTGACCGCCGGCTGGTGGGGCGCGCAGCGCGCCGTGCTCGTTGGCGGGGCGGCGACCCTCTGTGTCGCGCTGCTGTGGATGTGGCTTTTCCCGGCCCTGCGCGACACGCGCTCGCTCGAGCGCGAAGAGACGCGCGCCGCCGAGAGCGCGAACTAATCGTACCGGCAGACGGCACGCCCAGCCGAAAGCGTCTTGGCGAAGGCGCGCCGCGCCCAGCGGCGCCTCGTCCCGACGATGCCGCGCGCCAGGAATTGCCGTTATCCTTGCTCCAGTGCCCGCTCGCGGCGGGCCCCGTTTTTCTCATCCATCGAACACGTCATGCATCAATCGACCATCGCCCCGAGGGGTGCCGCATGCGCGTAGGCCGCCCCGTCAAGGCGCTGCCGCAGCCGCTGTGCGATTACTGCGGCGCGAAAGCGGTGCTCGCACGCTTCGCCGACGAGGCCTACCCGTATCGCGACGATCACGGCCCGCTCTGGGTCTGCACGCCCTGCGAAGCGTGGATTGGCGTGCCCGCGCGCAGCACGCGCAACGTGCCGCTCGGCCGCCTCGCCAACGCCGCGCTGCGCGACGCCAAGAGCCGCCTGCACGACGCGCTCGAACCGCTCGTCGCCGCGAAGATGCGGCGCGACAAGGTCAACGCCTTCGAGGCGCGCGGCAAGGCGATACGCTGGCTGGCGGGGGAGCTGGGCTTCGATCTGCCCAATCCGTCGATCCACCTTCTGACGCTCGATCAGTGCGAGCAGGCCATCCACCACATCGAGGCGTTCGTGGCCGCGCGGCGCGGCGAGGGCGACCCGCGCTGAGGCGTCTGCCGTACCCACGCGGTTGACCGGTCGCGAGGCGAAGGCGATGCGCGCCGCATGTCTGTCACCGATAGTTACATTCGAATTGGCGGGCGACGCTCAATGTTCGGCGCGGCGTGCCGTTATTGCACGGAACAGACTCTTACGTGCCCTTTCCATGGCCAGGACGATCCCTTTTCCGCCGCGCTCGCAAGCCGGTCGCGCCCGTCGCAGCAAGGCGATGCTGCTGCCGATCCCGCGCGCCGTCGCCAATGAGCTCGCGCTGCAAGTGCATCTCGCGCTCGCTGCGCTCCGCCACGGCGGCACCGGCGACGACGCACGCGCCATGCTTCATGCTCACGTGCTCGCGCAATCGATTGCGGAGGCCGGCTACGGCGTGCTCGAACCGGAGCATGTGCGCCTGGCGGACGCCGCGCTGATCGCCTGCTTTGAGCGTGGCAACACGGGTGGCGGCTGGCAACTGGACGAGGCCGGCTTCGCGGCGCTCGCGCAGCTCGTGACCGTGTACGACCGCCAGTTGCAGAGCGCACCGCTGTGGGCGTTGACGGAGGCGAGCGAGCGGCTCGAGCGCATGGGCGCCAGTGAGACCAGTCAGCAGGCGTTGCGCAAGAGCGCGTGACGCGGGCCGCGCCGGGTACGCGGATTGCGACCGCATGGTGTACCGGCAGGCAGGCGACGTCGCGGACAGGAAGTGGGGAGCAAGCAGTACGGTGCAGTGAACGATCGCTCTTTGTGAGACGAGCAGGATCGCGACGCGAGTGACGGAAGGCAGCCGCCGATGTAACCCCAAAAACGCGTGGCGGGTTGCAAGACTTTCCCGATGTCGCCGGTCAGGCCACCCGGTTGGGCCATGGGTCGGGCCACCAGCCGGCGTTGTGGCGACATTGGCACGAGATTTGACGCCGGGTGCGAATCGTGTTGACTTCGGACAGGTGGCGTGACTAAAATTCGCCCGTCTTAACAAAAGGGGCTGACGCCTTGGACAGTAGCAGTTGTCGATCTTCGAACAGTTTCGCTGCCTGACCGGCAGGACGTCCGCGCTCCTTTTCTTTCAGCCGCCGTCTTGCCAGCCAGGCAGATGGTGCGCGTCCAGCAGTAAATCCTCGTGCACTCTTGAATAGCGTCGACCGACGCCGCAGCGCGCCTTGAGCATTTCAGGCGCCGCGGTTGGCCGACATCGCGCCGTGTGTCCGCAGCAGATCGATGCGCGCTCACGGCACGGTTCGCTCGTTTCGCCATGCCGGCGCGACGCGCGGATCGACACATGGGTTGCCTTGGGGCCGCCATGCGCGCGAGTTGCGTGCTCGAGCGAGGTTCCCGGGGTCAGCCGCCGTGACGATAAGGAGTTCCGATGTCTGACAGTGACAGTTATCCGTTATGCCGCTTCCTTTCGAATTGCACTGAGGAAAGCGAGCAGACGTGAGTCTTGCGTGAGCAATCGAGCGCTGATTTGGCGCTGAATGCGCGCTACCGGGTCTGCTGGCTTGCCTCCCGAATGCGTCCTCATTGACGCCTGGAGAACCAGTATGAACTTCGGCCTTCTTTTGCCGCACCTGCCGCAATCGCAGCACACCCTCCATCCCGATGTGCTTGGCGCGCGTGAGCGCGCGCTCGCCCCGCCGCCCTGCCGGGAATCGCGACTCGCCGCGCGCTGGCGAGATCTGCGCGCGCGCGTGTTTCGGGACGAATCCGCTGTGAGATAACGATCCCCGCGCGTACGACCAGCCTGTCCGGCCGGCCGTACGCGCCGCGCGAGGGCTTCGCGCAATCAACCAATCGCCGGTGCTTCAACATGAACCAGTTCAACCACACATTGCGAACGATCCACCGCGCAGCGCGCGCCTGTGCCGGCCTGCTCGTGCTCGCCAGGGGAGGCCGCTAATGGATTTCAGCTTCGACCTGAACCGCACGGCCAACGCCTCGGCGTGGCGCGTGCTGCCCAACCGCTGGGACTTCGTGGCGTTCCCGCTCATCATCTGCCTGATCGCGATGGCGGCCGTGGGCTTTCACGAGACGATGGCGCCGATCTCGACGCTCAAGACCCAGGTCATTTCGCTCGACCCGGCCAACCTGCCCGAGTACGCGATGCGCACCACGCTGCGCATGCTCGCGGCCATGGTGGCCTCGCTCGTCTTCACGCTCGTGTACGGCACGCTCGCGGCGAAGAGCCGCCGTGCGGGCCAGGTGCTCGTGCCGATTCTCGACATCCTGCAGTCGGTGCCGGTGCTGGGCTACATCTCGTTCACGGTCACGTTCTTCCTCGCGCTCTTTCCCTCGCGCGTGCTGGGCGCCGAGCTTGCCGCGATCTTCGCGATCTTCACGAGCCAGGCCTGGAACATGACGTTCAGCTTCTACCAGTCGCTGCGCACGGTGCCGCGCGATCTGGATGAAGTCTCGCGCGGCTTCCACCTCACGG